>Ga0268264_10006213_pt1 | contig 10083 bp, 11 predicted proteins | sample KBSSwiS32_FD_190357 | JGI IMG/M metagenome (GOLD analysis project Ga0268264, IMG submission 190357) | Switchgrass rhizosphere microbial communities from Kellogg Biological Station, Michigan, USA - KBS Switchgrass S3-2 (SPAdes) (version 2) | ecosystem: Host-associated > Plants > Roots >... | reverse complement strand
GGTTCGTGTGGACAATGCCCGCCGTGCAAAGGCGGAACCTTCCAATTGATGCAAATCCTCAATCGAATCGACACCGGTCGCGGTGTGCGCACCGACCTGGAAGCGCTGCAGAACCTATGCCGCATCCTTCCCGGCAGCGGACGCTGCGCCCTCATCGACGGCGCGGTGACGGTAGTGGAGAGTTCAATTCATCAGTTCAAGGAAGAGTACGAAGCGCTCCTAACGGCGTAAGTGCCGGCGCTCCGACGAATCAGTTAGCCGATTTCCTTGTTTGGAGCTGCACGTGTGTGTCCCGAAACTCAATTCGCAGCACTCCGTATGGCGTCCGGAGCGCTTTGTGACGTGGATTGTGACGTAACTCGGCTTGATTACTGGTTGTGACTTAAACGTACCTGCTGATACCAGCAGGCGGGCGAACGCTGGAAGCCCATGTCGGGCGTGTATTCCAGCACATCCGGTAACCCTCCGTAACAGTCAGCAGGCAGTATTGACACGGTAGAGGTCATCGGTTCGATCCCGGTCGCGCCCACTAATAAAGTCAGTCGCTTAGGCGGGCCGCAAGGCCACCGCTGGAAGTGGAAGTCTTCAGCCCAAATAGGATTTGAGCGCCACTCCAGTCAGCCGTTGCGAGCAACGCCCTCCGGAGCGGTTCCCCCACCCCGCACATCATTTAAGTTCTTGGACCTTACGTCATGGCTACGGCCATAGTGTTGATATAGTTCCGTCAAACGGAGGCATCCCTTGACGCGCAACCAGCGACTTGTCGTAGCGGCTGTGGCGATCACCATAGGCGTGTCCTTCATTCCGGATTTTTCTGTCAATGGGATGAACCCACTCGCCAAAGGCCTTACGCTCCTCATTGCTGGCGTTTGCTTTCTGTTCGCGGCACCGGCATGGATTACTAGCGGACTTTTAGGTGGGAGAGTATTCGACCACCAGGGATCCTTTCAGATGCCTCCTCTTGGGAGAGTCTTTCTTGCGATCCAGCTTACCGGTCTGCTGTACGCGGCTCTCTGCCTGTTCGCCAGAAGCCGTGCCCGGCCCTGCAAGCCGTAGGGAGAAAGGCGCGGATCGCCCCAACCAGCGTCTCCCAGGTATTTCAAGAAATACTGTAAGATCCGCGCGTGTTCATCTTCTACATCATTTTGCCTCTTCCGATGGCGGTCGCAGCAGCCGTTTATGCCGTGTGGGGAAAGTGGCCTCGTGCGCTGCTGGTAGCCGTTGTCAGGCGCGCGACGCTGAAGGGCTTCATCACGTAGTCCACGGCGGCTTGGTCGAACGCTTCGACGTCTTGGGCTGCGTTGCTGTTTGCGTTTTGGGTGCAGGGTACTGCTATTCTTTGACGCAACAACTCTGTAAGAAGATACCGGCTGAAACCAGAATCACGAACCATTCCGACTAGCCTCAACTGGCGCATTGTGTTGACTTCATCTCGATATCGCGCCCATAGTTCCCCTGTGTGTCAACCGCAGATGCGCCAGATGCCCGAAATACTTCCTCGCCACGCCCCATCGGCCCATCGACGTCCGCGGGGCAAGTGACCAAGAATGCTGCGAGGCTGGAGAAGCGTCGACAGGACGCTTTGGACAAGCTTGTTTCTGTCGTCTACGACGAACTGCGGTGCCTGCGGCCCATTACGTGCGAAGAGACCGTTCGCAACACACGCTTGAGCCGATAGCGCATATTCATGAGACGTATCTCCGCTTGATGGATCTGCCGAACGTCGAATGGCTGAATCGGGCCCATTTCTTCGCCATCTCCGCACGACTCTTGCGTCCAATACTCATCGACGATGCGCGCAAGCATAAGGCCTCGAAGCGCGGAGGATTTGATGTGAAGATCGCTTTCGAAGATGCGTGGTCTTCACGCGCAAGACATGTGGATTTGGTTGGCCTCGTCCAAGCTCTGAACCGGCTATCAGCGATCGACGCGCAGCAGGTCAAATCGTGGAGCTGAGGTCGTTCGGTGGACTCAGCGTTGAAGAAACTGCGGAAGCCCTCGGATTTTCGTCGCGCACGGTCAAGCGCGACTGGACTGCTGCGAAAGCCTGGCTCTGTCAGAAGACTGGCGAAGCATGAAGGATTTTATGCTACCGGAGAAGTGGCAGAAGCTGCAGGAATTATTCGAAGCTGCGCTCGAGCATGACCCGGACGCACGGCCGTCATTCCTCGAGCAAGCGTGTGGAGGAGACGACTTACTGCGGCGGAGAGTCGAATCCCTGCTTCACTCCTTCGAGCAGGACAGGAGCTTTCTGGAAACACCCGCCGTGGCCGAAGCGACGGACGCGTTAAGAGAAACGATAGAGACTGCGCTTCGCCGTCTCCGCTTTCTCCGGCGCTTGGTTCTCGGATGGGCCCCTACGAGATTCTCTCCCAGATTGGTGCCGGGGGCATGGGCAAGGTGTATCGGGCGCACGACTCGCGGTTGAACCGCGACGTCGCCGTCAAGGTTTCCACCGAGCGCTTCGACGCACGCTTTAAGCGGGAGGCGCAGGCGATTGCGGCGCTGAACCATCCCTACATTTGCACATTGCACGACATAGGCCCCAACTATCTGGTTCTGGAGTTGGTGGAAGGACCGACGCTCGGGGAGCGGATTGAAAATGGGCCGATACCGCTCACGGAGGCGCTGGGCATTGCGCGCCAGATTGGCGAGGCGCTTGAAGCGGCGCACGACAAAGGCATTGTTCATCGCGATCTGAAACCGGCGAATATCAAGATCACGCCGGACGGACATGTCAAAGTGCTGGACTTTGGCCTGGCCAAGACGGGCGTGGTCCCCGGACGCCGCGCCGAAGACTCCCCGAGCCGGGAGACGAACCTCACGGAGACCGGCATTATCATGGGCACCGCCCCCTATATGCCGCCGGAGCAGGCTCGCGGCGCCACCATCGATAAGCGCGCCGACATCTGGGCCTTCGGCGTTGTGCTCTACGAGATGCTGACGGGACAGCGGCCCTTTCAGGGGAAGAGTGTTTCCGATGTCTTAGCAGCGGTGCTCAAAGAGGAACCGGATTTCAGCCATGTCCCGGCCGAGACTCAAAAGTTGCTTCGCCGATGTCTTGAGAAGGATCCCAGGCTGCGCCTGCGCGATATCGGCGATGTCTGGCAGTTGCTTGAAAAACGGCCCGAACGGCCGAAAGCGAAGGCACAGAATCGGCGGACATTTGCAGTGGCGGCGATTTCTGCTCTCGCTTCGGCGGCCGTGTCGACAGCCTGGTGGGGTCGCCGGCCAACCGGGACCCTACCGCAAACCGAGGTCCGGCTCGATGTCGCGCCACCACCGGGCACGGAATTCTTTTCGCAGAATGTCGAGAATGTACCTCTCGCGATCTCGCCAGACGGCGAGACGCTGGCCTTCGTCGCCGTTGCCCCCGGGAACGTTTTGCGAATTTGGATTCGCCGGGTATCGGAATTCGAATCGCGCCCGCTAGCCGGTACGGAGGGCGCGACCTCCATCATCTGGTCACCCAACGGCAAGTCGATCGGGTTTTTCGGCTCAGGCAAGCTGCAACGGCTCGACCTGCCAAGCGGGGCTCCCGTCACCATCTGTGACGTTGGCCAGGGCGGATATGGTGGCAGCTGGGGCGAGGAAGACGAGATCCTCTTTGCGCCTATTGCTGCTCAAGCCATCTACCGGGTCGACGCAAGGGGAGGAACCGCGGAGAAGATTCTTGAGCTTGATGCGGCGCGCAATGAGGTTCGAGTGTCGTGGCCCCGGATCCTGCCGGGGGGGCGCGGGTTCCTCTATTTGTCAAGAGACAGCGAGGCGAAAACAGCCCTGATGTGGGTACAGCCTGGGAAATCTCCGCGCGTCATGGCTCCTCTCGCGTCGCGATTTGAAATCATCGAGCCGGATATGCTGGTCTTCGTTCGCGATGGCGCTCTACTTGTTCAGCGCGTGGATCTTGTTGCGGGCCGGTTGGTGGGCGCCCCCAGCCCCGTGGCCCCGTCCGTCAACTACTTTGCCACCACCGGTTGGGCCGGTTTTGCCGTCTCGCCGCGAGGCAATCTGTTCTATTTATCGAAGGAGACATCGAGGCGCCTCTTGTGGCTAAACCGCTCCGGTCAACCCGACGGTGAAGCGGGTGAGCATTCGGACTACTATCGCCTCTCTCTTTCTCCGGATGGGGGTAGGATCGCTACATCTAAGAGGTCGGGGGCCTTCGATCTTTGGCTGCTGGATCTCGCACGCAATGCCGAGACGAAGCTCGTCTCGAGTCCGGATGCCGACATTAGCGCCAGCTGGCTTCCTGACGGCACGGGGATCGTCTACTCCGGCGTACGCCGCAGAGGGATGCAAGTGATCCGCCGCAGTCTCGCGACTGGCACGGAGGAAATTCTTTTGCCGAGCGATGGATTTCAGGAGTCCACCGATATCTCACGCGACGGACGGCAACTGGCGTACATCGAGAGAGGAAAGGACGGCAGGTTCCACGCGTGGACGCTGCAACTGGAAGGCGAGCGTCGCCCAAAGATGCTTTTCAAGGCGGATTCGGATCAGGATTACGTGCGTTTTTCGCGAGATGGCAACTTCGTCGCGTACACCTCGGACGAATCGGGGCAGCGGGAGGCCTATGTCGCTTCGCTCGCGAACCCGAACATGCAGGTTCCGTTGTCCCGAAATGGAGCTACGCTACTGCGCTGGCGCCGCGATGGCCGCGAAATCCTTTTCCTCACTCCGGCGCGGGAAATGATGGGGGTCTCCGTCATTCAAACCTCGCCGAAACTTGAGCTCGGCCTTCCGGAAAAGCTGTTCACCATTCCGGAAGGAAAGAGGTGGTCCGACTTCGAAGTCACTGCGGATGGCCAGCGCTTCCTCGGTATCGAACTCGTACAATCAGGCGGTGCCCAACCCGCCTCCGCCATCCTTCACTGGTCGCCGCCGCGTTGAGACGAAGTCGAAGTCGCGCGAGCGGGATTCCACAGTCGCATTCCCCATGATTTTGATGGCTTCTTGTAGACTCTGAAGCGCTTCTCGGCGATCACGGCATCAGAAGTGGCTGCCCGTTTGGTTCCCTCTTGGCAAGTGGATGTAGTGAATGTAGTGGATGTTTCAAACTGCACGACTTCTAAACTCTCCAGAGTTCTCGTGTACGGGTCATTACGGTATTGCCTGTCTACTACATCCCCGTCTTCTGCTTCTTCAAGTCGCCACCGTTGACATCCCCGGATTCTTCAAACTGGACGCATTCGTACCTCATTCGTGTGACGTGAATTGTGACGCAGTCCTGGTCTTCTGATTCTCAGTGATGAGATCCTGGAGGGAACGATTGTGCACTTCAGCGTATGATCCACCCTCTAGCGATTGTCACAACGAATGACCATCGACTATCGCTGAGTTCTGATAAGACGGTCGGGTCGAAGTACAGAGATGATGAGGCCGCCGAGGCAAATAAACGCTAGCGCTTCAACACGTAGAAACCCTACGTGCGCTGCCTCCCAATCGAGGCGCGCCCGCGCAGCCTCCACGCCGAAGAACGGCGTCGTCACTCCCGCCACGAGCACTACAGCTCCGATCGCACGGAGGATCCCGGGTGCCCGTAAATCCCGTGCGGCGAGGATCAGTACGAGCCCGACTCCGACCCGAAACGCGGCAGCAGCGTATAGCCCGGAAGGGGAGGCCAAGTGCCGCCCGGTGGCGATCACAAAGTCGGGAATCACGACGCCAGCGACGCCGAGGACCACGACAACGCTGGCGACGACCAGGGCGAGAGATATCATCAGTCGCCTCTTGGCTTCGTCTCCGCGATCTCTTCCCGGATCGGTCATATTCAACCTTTCTGCGTTAGGTGTCCGGCTGACCGCCTACCCACAGATGTGGAACCCCACACTTCGCTCGGCGCGCTCCCACTGATGTCCGACGATGCGACACGCGACATCAATCACGACCGCCATGGGCTCGCATTACTTCTGCGACCTCGGTACAGCCGAACCTGACGGCCAGACTTAATGGAGTTTCGCCGTCGTCTCGTCGACGATTAGGATCCGCAAGGTGTGCGAGAAGCCATTCCACAGCGAAGACAGCAATCGCGGGATCTCGTAACAACGCACATCCGTGAAGGAACGTGCTGCCATCCTCCTCGCAGACTACATTCACATCGATGCCTCGCTCCAGAGCCAGCTCAGCAAGTTCAATAGCAACCTTTCGGAGATCAGGTTCCGTCATGAAGGGCGGTGGCGTGATGAGCCCGTCTTTTCGTTGAGGCTCGTGAGGATCTCTACCAGCGGACAGCGCAAAAAAACGGTCCTTGACTGGCGCGAGAAGCTTTCGGACTTCTTGGAGAAACGTCGGACCAAGCTCGGTTAGTGCTTCGTCCAGAGAGATCTTCGACATGAACGCCTCCATGAGTGCGAATGGGCTGGATTTGCAGATTCTAGGGTGTATTTTTCCCCTGAACCAATCGAAATCAAGACTTATGGATTGGAAACTATCGGCGTATAGAGTCAAGTGGCCGTGTAACCGTAAGCGTTCATCGGAAATGCTCGGCGAGTCATGTGCAGAGAAAGCGGAATGTTGTTGCCGAGGATTTTCGATAACGAGGTTTGAAGGAAGGCGCTGGCGTTTGCGGCGGGCGCGGGGGCTATAGAGTATTACGGCAGGTTGATGTCGCCGGTTTGTCGCCCACAGCAATCGGGCCGCGGCGCAAATCAGCTCGGCACGATAAATTGCAGCGCGTTGTGCGACGCACGTCGTCCGGAGACGTCGGCCAACGCGCGCTCTGTGTTGTACACTTTGGGATCGCTTGAATCACCATGCTGTGGATAAAGATGCTGATAATCATGCTTGTGCCAGGAGCAGCCGGCGCGCAGAGCGCCCAAACGCCGGCTGCGTGCGAACGGCTGGCCTCGCGGTCTTTGCCGAACACGACGATCACCCTGTCCCAGGTCGTGAACGCCGGCGCGTTCTCGCCGCCGAATAATCCGGCAACGCGAGGCGGGGGCGGCTCTTCTGCACTGGCAGGTACGCTCGGCGCTGTGCCCGACGTGCCGGGAAGAGTAACAGCGAACACGGCAGGCCTCGGCCTCGGCTATAACGGCGGACGCGGCGTTCCGCCATTCAACGCGCTTCCCGCGTTCTGCCGTGTTGCGGCGACGCTGACCCCATCTCCTTCCTCTGTAATCCACATGGAAATATGGATGCCTCTTACGGGTTGGAACGGGCATTTTCGCGGCGCCAGCCCTAACGGCCTCGGCGGCGTGATTAACTACAATGCAATGGGCGTTGGTCTGACCGAAGGCTTCGCGGTTGCGGGAAGCGACATGGGCCATGAGGGAGGCGGCACAGCCTGGATGCAGATTCCGGACAAAGTGACTGACTTCGCCGGACGGGCCATGCACGAGACGACTGTCGCCGCCAAGGCGCTTACTAACGCGTACTACGGAACAACTCCAAAGTACTCCTACATGATCGAGTGCGGCGGCGGCTCGGCCGCAGCGTTGCACGAAGTCCAGAAGTATCCGGCGGACTACGACGGGGTGGTCGTCGGCGGACACGCCGCGCATTTGACCCGGCAGATGTTCGGACAGTTCTGGCTGTGGCAATCGGCGCATCCGCAAGGCGCGGCAATTCTGCCCGCCGCTAAACTGTCGGTCATCCATCAGGCTGTTCTCGAAAAATGCGACATGCTGGACGGAGTGAAGGATGGTTTGCTGGAGAACCCAACCGGCTGCACGTTCGACCCGAAGGAGATCCAGTGCAAGTCCGGCGACGGACCAAACTGCCTGACAACGGAACAGGTCGAAGCGGCGAACAAAATTTACTCGGGGCCAATCAATCCTCGGACTAACGAGAAGGTCTGGCCGGGCCTCTATCGCGGCAGCGAACTCGATTGGAACTTCTTTAGCGAGGCAGAAAGCCCGATCGGTATAGCCACGAGCGCGCTGAAGGTGATCAAAAGCGATCCCGACTGGGACTTCCGGAAGACCCCTGTCAACTTCGACCGTGACGTGACGCTTGCCGATCGGTCTGACCTCGCGCGGGTCAACGCATCGAATCCCGATATCTCGGAATACGTACGGCGCGGAGGCAAGCTGATTCTCTCAGGCGGTTGGAACAACGCGCTGGTGCCGGCCGGAGCCGTGCTGGACTACTACAACCGAGTTGAAAATACGCTCGGCGTGGAAGACACGCAGCAGGCGGTCCGACTCTACATGGTTCCCGGCATGATCGAATGCAACGGCGGTCCAGGCACGGATACCTTCGACATGTTGTCGGTGATGCGGCGCTGGATCGAAGGCCGGCAGGCGCCCAATGAGGTGGTTGCCTCGCGTGTCGAACACGGAGCGGTCGTACGCACCCGGCCGCTTTGCCCCTATCCGCAGTCCGCAGCCTACACAGGCGTCGGGAGTACGAATGATGCGAAAAATTTCGTGTGCCGATAACCTTCACGTTCGAAGCTTGGGAAAGATCCTCAAAGCGTTTTCCCGGTCAATCGCACGTAGCTCCGTCGCGTCCAGGCCGCTTCTTTGCAAACCGGCGGCCGTAGCTGCGGCGCTGCCCCATGGGTAGTCCGTGCCAAACAAAATCTGGGACATCGGTATCGCCAATTTCAAAATACCGAGGTGGAGAGAATCGTTTGCCGCCGCTGTGTCATAGTGGAACCGCCGCAGGTGATACATCTTCGATTTCGGATCGGTGGAATTGGCAAGGTCGTTCGCGTTGATGTAACGCTGGGCCCAGATGCTACCGCCGCCATGGGACCATATGTACGTCACATCGGGAGTCCTGGCTGCTGTGCCGCTTGAAATGATGCTGGCAATTGCGCGCGCCAGGTCCGAATTGAATTCGAGCGGGATTGGTCCAGCCACCGACTCGACAAAATTTCCGTAATAGCAGCATATCGGCGCCGTGGCATGAATATAGACAACTGCTTTGCGGCGGTTGAGTTCGTCCCACATAGGCGCAAAGGTTGTATCGCCGAGCCATCGGTCGCTGTAACTCGAAATGAAGCTGATGCCGTCAACCTTCAAATTGTCGTAGGCGTATGCGATCTCTCGAAGCGCCGCGTCAACATCCGGCAGCGGCACGGTGGCAAAATGGCCGAACCGGCCCTTGTAGTCGCGAACGAGTTGCGCGCCATAGTCGTTTTGCTCACGCACAACCCGGCGGGTTTCATCAATATCGCCGAACCACATACCTGGCGTGGTCACGGAGAGGAAGCTGATCTCGGTCCCGTCTCGATCCATGGCAGCGATGTCTTTAACCGCGTCGTAAGATTGGTGCGTTTCATGACCTTGGATCGGACGGACTGCATTCCACTTCGCGAGTTGCTTCTTCCAGGCTGGGGATATCACATGATGGTGAATATCGATCCGTCGCGTGTTGCTTTCCGTCTGGGCAAAACCTCCGGGACCCCGTAATAGCAACCCCGCCGCACTGGCGGCAGCGGTCGCTAAGAAATTCCTTCGAGTCGGCCGTGCAAGCATCGATGCTCCTTTGTGTTTCGGTCTCAGTGGTCTCGCTTAATCAGCCCCGGAGACGCGGGATCAAGCGCTCCGCATTGCCCCTCTCGATCGCGCGTTGAAGATCCGCCGGCAGCTAGAGCTTTTGCATTTCATTGTGAGTCGTCTCGATAGGTTCGAGCGGGTAGTCGGTGCCGAACAGGATCTGAGACGGCGGAACAAAGCTTCGCAGCGCAGCCATCGGAGCCGGATAAGTGGCATGCGCAACCTCGTAATATAACTTCTGCAGTTCGTACAACGGTCCCTTCGGAACTTTCCGCTCACTTCCGGCCCCGTGAAGCATCCGTTCGTTGCGGAGTATTTGATGAAGGCGCGCCGCGAAATGTTTTCTACTTCGGACATGGCATCACTGGAATTGGGGGAGATTACCTTTGAAGATTTCGTCTGTCAAAGTCTGGCGGCGCATACAAAACTGGATCGATACTTGCGGCGCCCCGCTTATCGCGCTTATCCTTGCCCACGGAGGGCGTTCATATGCGAAGCATTGCTCTGGCGCTTCTGATTCTGATACCCACACGGGCCGCGCACGCAGAGGTCACCGAGGCCAAGGTCACGGGCGGAGTCGTCAGCGGCGTCATAGAAAACGGCATCGCGGTCTTCAAAGGCATTCCGTTCGCCG
>Ga0268264_10006206_pt1 | contig 10088 bp, 9 predicted proteins | sample KBSSwiS32_FD_190357 | JGI IMG/M metagenome (GOLD analysis project Ga0268264, IMG submission 190357) | Switchgrass rhizosphere microbial communities from Kellogg Biological Station, Michigan, USA - KBS Switchgrass S3-2 (SPAdes) (version 2) | ecosystem: Host-associated > Plants > Roots >... | reverse complement strand
GAATGACGAGGCGACGAGCAGGAACGCCGTACCGACGGCCGTCAGCCGGATGCCCATCCACAGCAGCTCGCCCACGACCAGATCGTCGATGGCGATCGGGGTCGCGAGCATGGCGTAGTAGTTGCGGGCCCACGTGATCTTGCCGATTACCGGCCAGCTGGATTCGTAGGTGGCCACCTGCATGCACGCGGCGGTGAGCAAGCCGGGGGCGAGGAACTGAAGGTAGCTGACGCCGCCGGGAATCGCAGCGCGGCGAGGATCGATGAGGGCCCCGACGCCGAAGCCGAGCGCCATCAAGTACAGCGTGGGCTGCAGAAAGCTCGAGAAGACCGATCCGCGCCAGATGCGCCGATAGACAACCGCGTTGCGCTGGACGATCCGCAGGGCGCGAGTCATGGTTTAAGAAATCAGTCGACCAACGCGTGTCCGGTGAGGCGGAGGAACACATCCTCGAGCGTCGATCGCCGCACCAGCGCGCTCTCTGGATGAACACCAGCCTTGCGGACCACCTCCAGCGCGCGTTCCGCGTCGGCGGTGTAGACCTGCACCCGATCCGGAAGTTCCTGGATCCGTTCGGCAATGCCGTCCACGAGATCACGCAGCCGGGCACGTGCGGCGTCCGGCACGCGCAGCTCGAGCACCTCGCGCGTCGAATACTGTTCGATGAGGCCGCGGGGCGATCCTTCCGCAATGATCCGTGCGTGATCCATGATGACGACACGGTCACAGAGCTGCTCCGCTTCTTCCATATAGTGGGTGGTCAGGAGCAATGTGGCCCCGCGCTGCTTCAGGCGGTAGAGGCGATCCCAGATCGCGTGACGCGCCTGTGGATCCAGCCCGGTCGTCGGCTCGTCCAGCAGAATCACCTCCGGCTCGTTGATAAGGCTGCGCGCGATCGTCAGGCGCCGCTTCAGCCCGCCCGAAAGCGGTTCCACCTCCGAGTTCGCGCGTTCAGAGAGCTGGACGAATTCCAGCAGCTCGTCGGCGCGGCGCGCGGCAACTTCGCGTGGGATGTCGAAGTAGCGCGCGTACATCAGCAGGTTCTCGCGGACGCTGATCTCGTTATCAAGGTTGTCCTGTTGTGGGACGACGCCGAGGCGCGCCTTGATGGCGCTCGCGTGCGTCTGCGGATCCATACCGAACACGCGCAGATCCCCGCCCGTCACCGGCGATACACACCCAATCATGCGCATCGTCGAGGTTTTTCCTGCGCCGTTGGGACCGAGGAAGCCGAACGATTCCGCCGGATGAACCGCAAAGCTGACGCCGTCGACGGCCGTAAAGTTCTTGAACCGCTTCGTCAGGTCCCGCGCGACGATCAATGGGGTGTCGCGGGACATCAGGCGCTGGATTGTAGCGGCACGCGGTAGAATCACCGCGCCGGAGGGGGTCAGACCCCATACATCGAGGAGATCACGGTATGCGGATGGTGCGTTTGACGGCGGCCGTGGCGATCGCGCTCATGGCGGGACTTTACGCGGCGCCGCAGGCGCAGGGCGGCGGACAGCGCGGCGGAGGCCGTGGCGCCGGCGCGCCGGCTGGAGCACCGGGCGGAGCGCCAGGTGGTGCCGCACCGATGCGGCTGATGTCGAACTCCTTTATCGACGGCGGCCTGATTCCGCTGAAGTACACGCAGGCTGGCGAACAGGCATCGCCGCAGCTCGCCTGGGCCAACGCGCCGATGGGCACCCAGAGTTACGTGCTCCACATGCACGACATGGAAGGCGCGCGCAACAAGACGACCGAAGACCAGCTGCATTGGCTCGTGTGGAACATCCCTGCCGAGACGCGGGCATTGCCGGAAGGCGTGCCGATGGGCGATCTGAAGGACGGCAGCCATCAGACCAGCGCCACCGGCAACGGCGTGTATCGTGGTCCGGGCGCGCCGGCCAACGGTCCATACCATCACTATGTGTTCGAGCTCTTCGCGCTGGACACAAAGATTGATGTGCCCGCCAACCCGGCGGATCCGTTCGATACGCGCGCGAAGGTGCTTGCGGCAATTCAGGGACACGTTCTCGGCAAAGCCGTTTATCTCGGGTTCTTCCGTCGGCCGGCATAACAAATCGTTCGGGTCGTTCGGGTCGTTCGGATCAGGGAGAAGGAGACGTGCGATGAGCAAGAAACACCTTGCGGGCATCCTGGTAGCAACAACAGCGTTGGCCCTGACGTGCGTCATACGGGTGATCGCAGCGGAAGGGACTGCCGCGGCGGCGCTGACCGGCGTCGTCAGCTCGCAGGCCGACGGCCCGATGGAAGGCGTGCTCGTGGGCGCCAAGCGAACCGGCTCCACGATCAGCACGTGGGTGGTCAGCAACGCGCAAGGGCAATACAGCTTCCCGCGCGACCGGATGGAACCGGGCCACTACGCGATCAGCATCCGCGCGGTTGGCTACGAATTGCCCGCCACCTCCGTGGATCTCAAAGTGGACGCGGCACGGCTCGATCTCGCGCTCACGAAGATCACGCGTCCGATGAAAATCGCGACGCAGATGTCGAACGCGGAGCTGATCATGAGCGCGCCTGGCCCCGCCGGCCAGCGGAACGCGCTGGGCGGGTGCGTCAACTGCCACACGCTGCAGCGGGTGTTCTTCTCGCACTTCGAGCCGCTCGAGATGTCCGAAGTCGCCGCGCGCATGCCGCGGCACACGAACAATTCATCGCCGATGCACCCTTGGTACCGTCCGCAGGAAGCACCGCGGCCGGCGCCGATGACGGAGCCGACCAACTTCGGCAAATATCTCAGCTCGATCAACCTAAGCGCGTCCGACACGTTCCAGTTCCCACTCAAGCCGCTGCCGCGGCCGAAAGGGAAAGCGACGCAGGTGATCTACACGGTGTACGACCTGCCGCGTCCGGACGCCTCGCCGCATGATGTCGCGTTCGACGCGGACGGCAACGCCTGGTACTCGGATTTCAACTCGCAGTACTTCGGCAAGCTCGATGTGAAGACCGGCAAGGTCGTCGAGTACTCGCCACCGCTGCGTCGCACGGGACAAATCGCACAAGGCGGCCTGCAGATCGATCTCGACAAGCAGGGGCGCGTCTACTACGGCAACATGTCGCAGCTGCAGATCGTCCGGCTCGATCCGAAGACCGGGAAGATGGAGACGTTCCAGCTTCCCACGCCGGAGTCAACATGGGGCGACGGACATCTGACGATGATCGATCCCGCGCACATGGATGTGGACGGCAAGCTCTGGTTCAATATCGCGTTCGATACCGGCGAATCCGGCGGCACGTGGCGCGTGGATCTCGCCAAGAACGAGTGGACGCCCATCAAATATCCGCAGGGCAGCCCCTCCGCGCGCGCGTATGACGTGATTGCCGACTCGCACAACAACGCGTGGGGCATGCAGATGACCAACGACAAGTTGTGGAAAACGGACGCGAAGACGCTGCAGACCACGTGGTACGACTTCCCCACCAAGGGCGCTGGATGCCGCCGCGGTCACATGGATTCGCAGGACCGTGTCTGGTGCGGCGTGTTCAACGGAAACCGTCTGGCGATGTTCGATACCAAGACGTTGAAGTTCACCGAATGGACGATGCCGACCGAGTGGACGCGCCCCTACGACGCGCAGTACGACGAACGCGCCTATGCGTGGACGGCGGGCATGGACAACGATCGCGCGGTCCGGCTGAACGTCGCGACGGGCGAATTCACGGAGTACCTGCTGCCGCACCAGACCAACGTCCGCCACGTCGAGGTGCAGAAGTCAGGGCCGCTCTCGAGTCTCTGGCTCGGCGATCAGCATGGAAATACGCTGATCCGAATCGAACCGCTCGTACCGTAGGTGCGAAGAGGGCGAAGAGTGCAATAGGTGCGATGGGTGCAATGCGCAACGACGGCAAGGGCACCCCTCGCTCCCCTCGCACCCCTCGCACCGATCTGACCCGTCGCCGATTCCTCGAACAGCTCGGCGCGGTCGGGGGCTCATCGCTGGTGATGACGGCGATGAACTCCTGGAACCTGATGGCGGGCGAAGCGGGACAGCGGCCAGCGCTCACCGGACGTCCCGCCAAAGCTAGAGTTCTCGTCCTCGGCGCCGGCATCTCCGGCCTCGTCGTCGCCCACGAACTCGGCAAGCTTGGCTACGACTTTCGCGTTCTGGAAGCGCGCGACCGTGTCGGCGGGATCAACTGGACCGTCCGCCGCGGTTCCGAGCACGCCGAGATCAACGGAGAGCGTCAGGTCTGCGGGTTTGACGAAGGACTCTATCTGAACGTCGGCCCGTGGCGGATCCCGTACACGCACACGGGCGTGCTGAACTACTGCAAGGAGCTTGGCGTCGCGCTCCAGATCTTCCTGAACGAATCCGACGCTTCGTATTTCTATTACGAGGGCGCGGCTGCGGGGCCGCTGTCCAACAATCGTGTGCGGCTGGGCGAAGTCAAAGCCGACCTGATCGGGTATACGAACGAGTTGCTGGTCAAAGCGATCAACCAGCATCAGCTCGATGTGCCGCTGACCGCCGACGATACGCAGCGGTTCGTCAGCTTCCTCGTAGCTCAGGGGTATCTCGACACATCGGATCGCCGCTACAAGGCGTTCGCCAACCGCGGCGCCGGAAGTCCCTATCAGTTTGCGGCGCTCCTCCAATCGGGCTTCGGCAACCGGATGCGATCCATACCGGCGAGAGACGGCACGACGGCCGCGCCGATGTTTCAGCCGGTCGGCGGCATGGACCAGATCCCGAAAGCATTTCAACGTGCGATCGGCGCGGACCGCTTCACGTTCAATGCGGACATACAGTCCGTACACCAGACCGACACGGAGGTCGAGATCATCTATCTCGACACGAAGACTGGCAGGAAGACGCGCGTCACCGCCGATTACGTGGTTGCCTGTTTACCCCTTTCCGTTCTGGCCGGCGTCGATATCAGCCTGTCGCCGGAGATGATGCAGGCCGTCCGCGCGACCACTTACAGCGACAGCGCCAAGGTCGGGCTCGCGATGAAGCGGCGCTTCTGGGAAGAGGACGATCAGATCTTCGGCGGCCACCTCTATTCGAATCTGCCGCTCGGAGAGTTCTCATATCCCTCGAACGACTTCTTCTCGCGCAAGGGCGTGCTGCTCGGCCTGTACGCGAATGCGACGGTCGGCGATCTCATCAACCAGCCCGTGAAGGCGCGCGTCGAGCACGTGCTGACGCATGCGAGCAAAGTGCATCCGCAGATTCGGCAGGAGTTCGAGAGCGCGTATGCGGTCTGGTGGAAACGCGTCGAGTACAGCCAGGGCGGTTTTGCGACCGGCGCGGCGATCGCGCGGCGCGAGCAGCTCTCACGCGTCGAGAACCGGATCATCATTGGCTGCGCCGCCACGGCGCCACAATCAGAACCGGACTGGCAGGAAGGCGCGGTGGCAGCGGGATGGCAGGCGTTGAAGTCGCTACACGAACGCGCGATGCGTTCGCTCTAGACACTCACTCTTGACGTCTCGCAAGCCACACTTTGCGGCAACTCAGGCAGGCGTACCACGCGCGGCGACGGGAGGCGTACTCAAAGCTTGTGACACCTTCGTGATCGCAGTACGGGCAATGGCTGTTCGGCCAGGTACGATTCGTTCCCGCGAAGACCGCCGAATCGCCCAACCAGGTGCTGCGACTTGGCGATCGCATCGTGTGCGCGGGAGCGCAGGGCGTTGCTGTGTTCGCGGTGATTTCGCGCCAGAATCGTCGTGCTTCGGTCGCGCAGCAGGCGCCCGACGCGGGCATGCAGCAGGTTCGGCGCGAACGCGCCGGCGCGCGCTGATCTCCTGGCCGGTGTCAGCTCAGCACGTCGCGCGTGTCCCGCGATGGGCCTGCGCGATGAAGCACGCCGTCAATCGCAGGTACTGATCTCCCCACGCATCGGTTGGCTCGATGGCCGTGCGTTCGAAGTATTCGTTCCAGCTGTAGACGAGAATCACTTCCGGGTGCACCGCCAGCGCGCGCTGCCACTGCTCGCGATACATCTGACCATTGTTGCGCTCGTGCACCATTGATTGCGCGCGCCCAAGCCCGGCGTCGGTGTAGCCGGGAATCACGGGAACCAGGCCATTGGCCACCGGCTGCGGCGTGGGCGCCCAGAACGGCCAGTCACGCGGCTCGAGACGGAGGTTTCCGTTGAATGGGTTCTTGCCCGGATCGTAGCGATAGCTCCAGTACACGTTGCGCAGCAGCACGCCGGGCACGTCGAAATCGATACGCGTCGAAAACAGCATCACGAGTGGCTGACCATGAAGCCGGAGGTAATGACTGTTGCTTCCGAATTCCTGCCTGGTCTTCTCCACCCAGCGCGCTTTCACCGCAGGCGGCTCGTCGTACAAGCTGTCGAGCACGAGCGCGACGTGCAAACGGTGGCCGGAAAGGCGATCGACGAACGCGTGCGCGTTCGACCATGTCTGCGGCAACGCCGGAATGACGTGCACGGCAACGAAATCGAAGCCGGTCTCCTCCATCTGGCGAATCTGCGTTGCCATCACCACAGGATCGGCTGAGTTGTACCAACCGAGTGCGGGCTTCGGCGAATCGGCGGGCACGCGTGTCTCGTGGTTGCGCCAGCCGCCGGCATCCGGCTGATACCACGCGAAGTAATGAACGCCGACGATCGGCCGCTGCGACACCAATCGGCTTCGGATCTCGCCGAGACCGAACGGACTGTCCGTCCAGCGGCGCAGGGAAGGATCGTCCCAGGCGAGGGGATCCCGGTTGAACACCTCGATAAACAATTGTCGGACCGCCGCGACCCGGCGCGCCTCGGCAAGGTTTGCAATTTCGCCTCGTACCGCATCGATGTCCAGCCGACGATCGATCAAGTCGCGCAGCTCGGAGCAGTCGTCACTCGTTGGTTCGCGTCGGAGCAGGTCGAAAAATGCTTGCCGAACCTTCCGCAGGCGGCCAGCCTCCTCAGTCGCGTCCAGCACCTGCGCCAGCGCCGCCTTCTCGACGGGACTGCCATCCCATCTGAGGATCTCAACGCTGGAAGGTGGACGGCACAGCACGTCCATGTAGGTGTCGGCGACGAGCCGACTTGGACGAACGGGAGGTGCTTTGATCCGCGTCGCCCTCCACAGCGATGAACCAAGCGCACCGACGGCAATGGTCAGACACAGAAGCGTGCCGAGAAACGTCCGGGACAATCCTCCGCAAATTACCACGGCGCACATCGACATGTGGGCCGGCTGAAGCCGGCCCCTACGATCAAAGGTACGTAGGCGCCGCCTTTAGGCGGCCCTAGGTTGCGCCTTAAAACGACCCAACAATCGGCCGATAACAGGTTTGGCAAGTTCATGCGAACCGCTCTCGCCCTCTTAGTCCTACTCGCGCCAATTGACGCGCGCGCACAGCTGATCGCGACCTCCTTCGACGAGCTGCCGACGACGCTGCAGCAGGGCGACACGATCGAGCTGACCACGGCAAACGGCGACACGCTGAAAGGAGACGTCCTGGACGTGTCGTCGTCTGGCTTGGAGCTGCGTATCCGAACGCCAAGACCCAACGGGAGCGCGCCGGCCGTCGCGCAGCGACGTCTCCTCGAAAACGATGTCAGGCGCATCGTGCGCGAGCACCATGACAGCCTCTGGAATGGAACGATTATCGGCCTGGCCGCCGCGGCGTTCCCCGGCGTTGTCACGATTGCATGGGGCCTCAGCGCCGCCAATGATGGCTATACGACCGGCGCCGAGCTGGCCGGCGCGGGAATCGTGATACTCGGCATCGGCGCTGGACTCGGCGCCGCGGTCGATGCCTCAATCCATCGCCGCACGACCGTGTACCTCCGACCCACGACACGCTCGTCCGTGGGGCGGGATTCTGGTTTACCTGGACCTACCGTTTCGGTTGCCCCGCTGCTGGCGCCTACGGCTCGAGGCCTGCGCGTCTCCTTGCAGTTCTGACGACATGAAACTTGCCGCTGCGTCCGCCGTTGTGCTCGGCTCTCTGCTGGCGGCATCGCCGGTCAACGGTCAAGAGGTTGCGACGACGTTCGATGAATTGAGACGGATCGTCAGCCTCGACCAGTCCATTTCGGTTACCGATTCGACAGGCGCGACGCATAAGGGCAGGCTTGCCAGCCTTTCACCGACATCATTGCAGTTGCGACAAGGTTCCGGGCCATCGGTGACGTTCACCGAACGCGACGTCAACAATGTTTCGGCGGTGCGTTCGGATCCGCTGTGGAACGGCCTGATGATCGGATTCGCGGTTGGGGCAATACCGGTCGCGCTGGTTGGGGGCGCGGCCTCGGCATCGCCGTCGGAAGTGGCAGCAGTCGCGGCAGGCTACGGGACGATTGGGCTGCTGAGCGGCCTTCTCATCGACGTGGTCAATAAGCAGACAACCCCGATCTACATCCACGCGGCGCAGTCACGCTCGTCGCGCTTCCGGTTGGCGCCGCTCTATTCGTCGCGGCGCCTCGGTCTTCAACTCGTCGCTGCGTACTGAGCCGCTCCTACACGAGCGAAACCGACCCGAACGATCCGAGCGATCTAGGAGTTAACCGCCTCGGCGAGCGCCGGCGGGACACACAACGACACGAACTGCGCGGCAACGATGGACGCAATGGCGTGGAGCACGTCGTTTCGCTCGTCGCCGTGCCGCACTTCGAGCGCGAGCACGCCAACGGACCCGTCGGGTCCAAGCAACGGCACCGCGATGGCCCCGGTTTCGCCGTCGCCGCCGTCCACGACCGCTATCTTGCCGGAACGGAACGCCACACCGATGGCGTTGTCGGCGTCGCGGCCGACGACAGGGAATCTGGCCAGGACGTCCTCGGCATATCCGTACGACACACGTGCGCGCAGCGCTTTTTTGTGTCGTTCCCACGTCCAGAGCACGGCGCCCACCGCATTGAGCATTCGAACAGCATCGGCCAGTCGCGGCTCGAGCTGCGTGAGGTTCGACGCTCGGGCCACTCTACTACACAGTTCCGCGACCTCCGCGAGTGCAGGTTGCACGAACGGCAGCGGCAGATCAGTCTGGTCGACGTCGTCTTGTTCGACGTCGTCCTGGTCGATTTCGTCCTGTTCGACGATACCGTGCGCGATGGTGTCGGCTACGTCAGCGCGCTCGATCTCTTCCGGCTCATAAAGCGGTTCAACGTACTGCGGAATGACACGTGTGACGTGGTCGAGGCTTGCGTGATACCCCTCGCGAGCGTCGGTTGCCGCTTGCCGCGCGGCGCCAAACGCCGCGTTGAGCAGGAACCGCAGCCGCGTGGGCGGGCGCTTCGGCGACTCTGGAGCCACGAGCGGCTGCTCCTCGGCCGGCTCAGGATAGAGGGCGAGAAACTGTTGCAGCAGCGTGTCGGGGTCGAGGCCGATCGTCTGCGCGTAGGCGCGTATGTAGGCGCGACGGAAGATGCCCTGGGGCCACCGCGAGAGGTCGTCGGCTTCGAGGCCTTCGAGCAGCGCGACCTTGATCTTGGTTTTCGCCGAAATGTCCTCGAGCGCGACCTGGCGCTCTTCACGCTGCTGGCGAAGCCTCGTACCAAAACTCGTTTCCATTCCAACAACCTCAGATCAATCGTTCGGACCGTTCGGGTCGTTAGCGTCGTTTGGATCGTTCGGTCGTTCAGTCGTTCCCTTCGTTCGATCGTTCCTTCGTTCGGTCATTCGGTCCTTAAATGGCTCTCAAACGTTGAGGCGCTGCAGAACGGAGAACGGCCCAACCGACTCGAACGATCCGAACGATTCGAACGATTTGTGACCCAGTGGGGAGCGACGCCGCGCCACCTCCGGCGAGGCAGCTCCGACGCGGCGTGGGTCAAGCATGTGACGTCGAGCGAGAGTAACAAGATGTATCACGCTGTTCAAGACGAAACTCGCCCGGGGGCTGTGATGTGAGACGCGTTTGCGCGCAGATACGCGAAACCGATTGCGCTTGGCTGCAGCGCCGAGAGGCCAGGACATAGACTTGAGCGGCACTGAGAAGAGTCCCCATGACCGACGATGAACGCGCGATACGGAACCTGATCGACACATGGATGGTTGCGACACAGAAAGGCGATGTCGAGACCGTGCTGAACCTGATGGCCGACGACGTGATCTTCATGGTTGCTGGTCAGAAGCCGTTCGGCAAGGAGGCGTTCGCGGCCGCGGCCCGTGG
>Ga0268264_10006201_pt1 | contig 10093 bp, 12 predicted proteins | sample KBSSwiS32_FD_190357 | JGI IMG/M metagenome (GOLD analysis project Ga0268264, IMG submission 190357) | Switchgrass rhizosphere microbial communities from Kellogg Biological Station, Michigan, USA - KBS Switchgrass S3-2 (SPAdes) (version 2) | ecosystem: Host-associated > Plants > Roots >... | reverse complement strand
TGGGGTGCACTCGCCCCGGGCGGCCAGCCGATCGACGTCGACGCGGTGCTGACCCAGCGCATGGCCGCGCGCGGCGGGCCCGCGCTCAACTGGAAGACCTCGATCGCCGATCTGATGCGGCTGCTCGATCTCGACCCAAGCCTCGACAACCGCAAGGCGCTCGCCACCGAGCTCGGCTATACCGGCGCGAAGGACGGCAGCGCCGAGATGAACATCTGGCTGCATCGCAAGGTGATGGAAGGCCTTGCCGCCAACGGCGGCCAGGTTCCCGCCAACATGGCGGACTGAGGAGCCGGACGGGCCTGCTTTGGCCTAGCGCCGGCAGACCCGCCGCCCGGCCCGCGCCTCGAAGCGGCGGGCGCCGACCATCCCGCGCGGCATCGGCAGGCCGACGATCCGCACGTCCAGCGTGCAGCGGCCGGCGCTGAGCCGGTAGAGGTCGGTCGCGACATAGTCGACCCGATCGATCCGCTCGATCCCGAAGGCGGAGGCGACCGCCGGCAGATCGAGCACCGCGCGCAATTCCGCGAGCCGCTGGTAATTGGGCGCCAGCGCCGCCTGGGCGGGTGTCGCGGCGAGGGCCGCCGCGCCAAGGACGGCCAGGCTGAGGGTCATGCGCATGAAGGTTCCTTTTCGGTTGCTTAGGATTGGCACCGCCGTACCGGATCGCGGTTGCGATAGTCAGGCTGTTGATTGTCCGAATCGCGGCAATCGCGACCGCCGCGGCCGTAATTGCTCGGGTCCCGGGTCGGGCCGCTGTCGGCGTCGGTGATTCCCGTATAGCTGGCATAGCTGCCGTCCGGCCGGCGCTGGATCCCGTTCTGGCTTCTGGCGCCGCTGGTGCCGCGGCCCTGGCCATAGGGGTCGGTCGGGTCGCTGTCGGTAATCCCGGTCTGGACCGGGCGGCCGCGCCGCCCGGCGCCCGAGGGATCGGCATTGGCGCCGCTGTCGCTGTCGGAATAGCCCGTCTGGCCCGGCTGCGGCTGCGCCGCCTGGCCGGAGTTGTTGCCGCCGGGCCCGCGGCCATGACCGGCATTGTCGGCATGGGCGCCGGAATCCGAGTCGGTGACGCCGGTATAGGGACCGGTCTGCCAGGCGCGTGCCTCGCCGCCGATCACGCCGAGCGCGCCCGCCGCCGCCGCGCCGCCCGCCACCCGCCGCAGGAAGGAGCGCCGGTTGAGTCTGCGTCCGGTTTGCATGGCCTTTCTCCCTCGCTCGGGCCGCGCATCAGCGCCGCCGGGTGAAACGCAGGGTGCAATTGCGGGTCTCGGCACCGGATCCGTTCGGCGTGCCGAAGCTGATCCCCTCGAGCACCAGCTCGCCATTCGGGGCGATGGTGGCGCGGCCGTCCAGGTCCACGTCGTTGGGAATGGCATTGCCGCGCTCGACCGTGATGCGGAGCGCGCCCGTCGCGGGATCGTAGCGATAGCGGCCCCAATAATCGTGATAGGTTTCGAACGCGCCAAAGGTGACGAGCGCGCGACCGCCCGGTTCGAATTCCAGCTCCTCGATCCTGGCGGGCGGCGGCGTGCCGGTCGCGCAGGGCGGGTTGGTTTGCGTCCAGAGTCCGGTGAGCGGGGTCGTGGTTGCCGCCGCCGCCGCGCCATTGCCGGCCGGCTGCGCGCCATTGCCGGGCGGCGCGCCCCTCTCATTTCCAACGGCGCCGCCGCAGGCGGCGAGCGCGAGCGCCAAGAGTGCTATGCGATTCAGCACCGCACGCCGCGTTGCGGCAGGTCGGCATTATTGCCGCGGTCGGAATCGGTGCAGTGGCGTGTATTGGACGGAGGGAAGCGGGCGTCCGGCGTCCTGCCGTTGCAGCGCACGCCGCGCCCGCCGGGGTCTGCCCCCGGCCCGCCGTCCGAATCCGAGCAGTTCGACGCCGGCTCCTGATAGCGCCCATAGCCGGAGGTTCCTCCCTCCTGCCGGTTCGGGCCGCGGCCGTGGCAGCGCGGGTCTGCATTGGGGCCGGTATCCCGGTCGGTATATTGGTTGCGATTGCCCGTGCCATAGCCCGGCCGGTCTCCGCCGTTGCCGGAATCGCAGTCGGTGACCCCGCTGTAATTCTGGGCCTGCGCTGGTCCCACGATCAAGGCGGCAGCGCCACCGGTGGCGATCATCCCGCCGGCCACTTTGGCAACGAACGAGCGGCGGCTGAGTGTGCGCGAAGCCTTCATGCTTCCCTCCCCGGTCGAACAGCCGGATCATCCGCCGCTTCCCGCTCCGCGGCAAGCGAAAACTGCGGCGATCACGGTAAGGAAAGCGGCGTCTGGCGCGCTCCAAGCCTTATAAATTCTCCTTATGCCTGCCGCCGTTCGTTTCGTTGGCGGCCCGCGGCGGCGCGCGGCATATGTCTTCTCGTTCCGGCCCGCGGCGGAACTCCATTGAGAACCCCTTCAGGAGACTTGCCATGTTGAAGCCCATCCTCTTCGCCGCCGCGGTGCTCGCGGCCGCAGTCAACGTTTCGCCTGCCTTCGCCAAGCCCGTGACCCCCTCGGTGCGGACCGTGGCCTATGCCGACCTCGACCTTTCCAGTGCCGCCGGCCGCACCCGGCTGGAGCGCCGGATCCAGGCGGCTGTGCGCCAAGTGTGCGGCGAGGCGGCCCCCTTCGATCTGGCCCGCCGCCACGCGGTACGCAACTGCATCGCCGAGACCCGTGCGAACATCCAGCTGCCCGCTTCCGTCGCTGCGGAACTGGCCGGCACCCGCTGAGGCAGTGGCAATTTTGATAAAGCGGCCTTGTCCCCGGCCGCCGGGCGGCGCCTCTCTTCCGGGCGCCGCCCTTTTCTTCGTCGAAGCGCCGCCGCCTTTTGCAGAACGGGCAGGTGACGGCGCCCGCCGCCGGGTTTAGCCTGCACATGGGGGGACTCGCATGAGCGTCACCAGAAGGGACTTCCTGGAGCGGCTTGGCGCGATCGGCGGCTACAGCGCCGCCTTTCTCGGCATGGAGGCGATGGGGCTGCTCAACGTCCCGCCCGCTGCTGCGGAGCCCTTCCAGCTGCCGCGCGCCTCGGGGCGCGGGCGCAAGGTCGTGATCCTCGGCGCCGGCATCTCCGGTCTCGTCTCGGCTTATGAGTTGCGGCGCACCGGCTGGGACGTCACCGTGCTCGAGGCGCGGGACCGCGTTGCCGGGCGGGTCTGGACGATCCGTGGCGGCGACCGGATCGTGCAGACCGGAAGGCCGGACCAGATCTGCCGCTTCTCCGAGGGCCTCTATCTCAATGCCGGCGCGGCGCGGCTGCCGTCCCAGCATCATGTGATCCTCGGCTATGCCAAGGCGTTGAACGTGCCACTCGAGGTGATGGTCAATTCCAGCCGCTCGACCAAGTGGGACTTTGGCGGCCAGGTCCATTGCACGCGGCAGACCCTCAACGACATGCGTGGCCAGATTTCCAGCCTGCTCGCCAGGGCGATCGACCGGAATGCGCTGGATCAGGAGCTGCGCGGCGGCGAGAAGGAGGCGATGCGCCAGTTCATCGCTTTCTATGGCGAGTTGGCGCAGAATGGCGACTACCGGCCGCAGGGCCGCTCCGGCTTTGCCGTGGAGCCGGGCGCCTATCGCGAGGCGGGGCAGCCCTTGCCGCCCATGGCCCTCGCCGACTTCATGCGTACACCGGCCATCGCGCTGCCGCTCATCTTCGAGGAATTCTTCGACCAGCAGACACCCATGCTGCAGCCGGTTGGCGGCATGGATCGGATCGCGCATGCGCTCTACGCCGAGGTGCGCCAGGCGGTACGGCTCAACAGCCCGGTCACCGCGATTCGCCGGCAAGGCGAAGGTGTGCGGATCGAGCTGGCCGGCGGCCGCGCGCCGGTCGCGGCGGACTATTGCATCTGCACTTTGGGTCTCAATCTGCTGGAGCGCATTCCCAACGACTTTTCAGCCGCCAAGCGCGCCGCCATTGCCGGCGTGCCCTATGTGCGCGCCAGCAAGGCGGCGTTCGAGGCGCCTCGCTTCTGGGAGGAGGAAGGCATTTACGGCGGCGTCGGCTGGACGGACCAAGTGACCGAGAACCTGCTTTACCCTTCGGCCGGCTTCCACAGTGCGCGAGGCGTATTGGTCGGCGCTTATGTCGCCGGCTGGACCGGCGGCACTCATCCCGCCGAATTCGAAGCGATGAGCCACGAGCAACGCTTCGACGCCTGCCGGCGGGTGATCGAGCGGATGCATCCCGGCAAGGCGAGGCTGCTTGACCGGCCAATCACCGTCGCCTGGGGCCTCACGCCATGGTCGGAGGGCGTCGGGCCCGGCCATCCGGACTGGGGCGCCGAGGTCCGGGGCGCGCGCTACGCCGAGCTGTTGCGGCCGGAGGGGCCGGTGATCTTCGCCGGCGAGCATCTGTCCTATGTCCAGTTCTGGCAGGAAGGGGCGGCGCTCTCTGCCCAGGCGGCGATGCGGGTGCTGGCGGAACAGGCGGCGGCGCGCGCGGTCTGAGGCGCTGGTCGAACGCGATCCGCGCTCCGTCGAAGCGCGGTGGGAGGAAACGGGGCGGCTCGTCAGGACCGCCCGGATTGTGGGAGAATGATGATGAAGACATTTTTGCTCGCGACCGCTTTGGCGTTCATGCCGATTGCGGCCGCGCAGGCGGCACCCGCCGATGTGGCGACCGCCGTCTCGGCCCCCGGCCGGCCGGCCGACGCGATTGCGCTCGACGCGGGCCGCCGCCCGGCCGAGGTGCTCGCCTTTGGCGGGCTCCGGCGGGGCGACAGCGCGCTCGATCTGTTCACCGGCAGCGGCTATTTCGCCGAAATCCTCGGCCGTGCGGTCGGCCCGCGAGGCCATGTCGTCGCCTGGGAGCCGGCCAATTTCGTCAACGAGCGCTCCCGCGCCGGGCTGGAGGCCATCCATCAGCGCACCCCGAATTTCTCCTGGTTCGCGACCCCTAACAATGCTCTCGCCCTGCCCGCGGCGGCCTTCGATTTCGTGGTGATCAATCTCAACTATCACGACACCTACTGGGAGAGCGCGCGCTACCGTTTTGCGCACATGGATCCCGAAGCCTTCCTGCGCACGGTCTTCCAGTCCGTGAAGCCCGGGGGCACGATCCTGGTAATCGACCATGTCGCCAATCCCGGCCGGGACACGCGGGCCGAGGTTGAGGCGAACCACCGCATCCTGCCGGCCACGGCGAGAGCGGATTTCGAGCGGGCGGGCTTCGTCTTCGACGGCGAGTCCGACATGTTGCGCAATCCGCAGGACGACCACAGCAAGAATGTGTTCGATCCGTCCATTCGTGGGCGCACCGACCGGTTCGTCTACCGCTTCCGCCGGCCCCGCTAGGCCTTGATCGTTTCAGGCTCGCCTGAAACGTGAATCAAGGTCTCAGACGCTAAGTCAGGAAGGGGCCGTTGGCGGTGCGCCTCGCCTCCGTGGCGGGGACGCCCGCCATGGCGCGGAAGTCGCGCGCCATATGGGCCTGGTCGGCATAGCCCTGCGCCGCGGCATGGTCTGCAAGCGACGGCTGCTCCGGCACCTGCGCGAACGCCTTGTGGAAGCGGAGCAGCCGCAGATAGTGGCGCGGCGGCAGCCCGACATTGCGGGCGAACCAGCGCTGCAGGGTGCGCGGGCGCATGCCGGTGGCACGGCCCATCTCCTCCACGCTGGCGGCCCCGAGGATCGCGCGGCCGGTCGCAGCAAGCCCGGCTTCGCCGGCGAGCCGCCGTTCGATCGCGTCGATAGCCGGCCCGTCATAAGGCAGCCACCGTCCGCGCAATTCCGCCAGCGGCCGATCCGCGATCAAAGGCCAGGTCCAGGGCCAGAGCCGCACCGCCACGAAGCGCGCATCGCCGCTGATCTCGAACCCCTCCGCCTGCTCGATCAGGCCGACCGCGAAGCGCGCCGGCTGCTCCCCGTCCCAGCGCGAGCGGCCGGCAAGGCGGGTGATGATCTCCACGCACCCATCCGGCACCGCCTGCTGCGCGATCCATTCGGCGGCTGCGCCATGTCCGCTCAACGTCCAGCAGACCTTGATCAGCCCCTCCAGTTCTGGCGGCGGCGGTGCTTCCCGATAGTCCATCGTCGGGATGAGACGCCTTTTGTCGCATCCGTTCAAGACGGGCGCGTCACGAGACGGCATGCTGAGCGCGACTGAGGGAGGCGAAGATGACGAGATTGTTCGCGGCCGCGCTGGCGCTTTTGCTCATGGGACAGGCCGCGCCGCCGATGCGGGTCGTCGACCTGGGTTGGATGAGCGGGCATTGGGCGACGACGGTCAACAATATCACGACCGAGGAGGCCTGGTCCGCACCACGTGGCGGCGTGATGCTCGGCTACAGCCGTGCCACAAGCGGGGAGCTGACGCGGGAATTCGAATTCCTGCGGATCATTGCGGATGAGGATGGCGTCCTCTCCTATATCGCCCAGCCCGGTGGCGGCGCGCCCGTGGGATTTAGGATGACCGCGCACGGCGCGACGAGCGTGACCTTCGACAATCCGCAACACGACTTCCCGCAGCGAATCGTCTATCGTCGCAGCGGCGACACGATGGTCGCCACGATCTCGGCGCTGGACGGATCCCACGCGATGAGCTGGACCTACCGCCGCCACTAGGGGAGGGCGGACATGGCGGAGATCAAGACGAAGGCGACCGAGGTCTCGGTCGACGATTTCATCGGAGCGATCGACAATCCGCAACGGCGCGAGGATGCGCAGAAAGTCCGCGCGCTGTTCGCGCGGCTGACCGGCGAGCCGGCGAAGATGTGGGGCCCGACGATCATCGGCTTCGGCAGCTATCATTATAAATATGACAGCGGCCACGAAGGCGTGATGTGCCGGATGGGCTTCTCGCCGCGCAAGGCCGAGCTGGTGCTCTACGTGCTGACCGGCTTCGCCGGGCAGCAGGCCCTGCTCGCGCGGCTCGGCAAGCACAAGACCGGCAAGGTCTGCCTCTACATCAAGAAACTGCCGGACGTGGACGAAACCGTGCTTGAGGAGATCGCGAGGAGGGCGCTCGCCCATATGAACGAGAAATATCCCGAAGAGGGCTGATCAGCGGCTCCCGAGCTCGGCGGTGCGCCGGACCAGCGCCGCCTCCCACGCCGCCATGTCGAAATTCTGCGGATCGTCATGCGCGTCCGGAATCCCCGAATCGATGACGCCGTGGAAGCCGGGGATCAACCAGCGGCCGCCGCGCACGCTCGCCAGGATATAGAGCAGGGCGAGCCGGTCATATTGGGCGGCGGTGAAGCCGGGCGTGGGCGCGCGGTCGTGATTGCCGGGCCGGCCGGCGGGATCGTTGAGGCGCACCTGGTTCAGCTCGTTGTGCAGGAACAGGCCCTTGGCGTTGCCGCCGGTGATCGTGTCCCGCTCCCTTTTGGTCGCGCGCCAGGGGATGGCATAATCGTGGGCGAAGAGGATCTCGCCGCGCCGGTTGGTGAAGGTGTGAGCGACCTGGGTGCCGTCGGGATAGGTCCAGCCGAGCCCGTTCGCCTGCGCCGAGTCATTGTCGGGAAACTCGCTGCCCGGCAGCTCCAGGCTGGTGTCGTGGATCACGAAATAGCGGGCGAACGGCGCCTCCGGGTCGTTGTTGCGCGCGCGGGAGAGGGGCGTCTCCACGCTCGCGGCCAGTGCCGGCAGCTGCTCCGCCGTCAGCAGAGTACGAAGACGTTCCCGGTCGATTCTGACCCTCTTGCCGACATGTGCTTCGAGGAAGCGGCCGAGTCGCCGAGGGGCCGGCCCGATCTCGCCATGGATCAGCATCGGGCTCAGCAGGCAGCGCGCCTGCCGGATCGGGGAGCCGGCAAAGGAGAGACGCTCGACATTGAACCCGCAGCGTTCGGGGCCCGGCGGCTGGTCGTTCCAGAGGGCGGCGGCAGCCAGCAGGGACAGCATCTGGGCGATCATTCGGTCAGCCTAGCGCGGGTCCGGGACATCGCCAAATGACCGGGTTCATCCGCGCTTAATCTTCCGGCGACGAAATGACATCTGGGCGCGACGAAAGCGCTTGCATCCTGCCACAAATGTGACATGCTACATCTGTAGCAAGCTAAGGCATGATGATGATTGATTCTCTCCCAAGACGTGAACGCGAATTGTTCGAGCTGCTGTGCAGCGCCGGCGAGGCCACGGCCGCCGAGCTGCGCGCGGCGATGAAGGACCCGCCTTCCTATTCGGCGGTCCGCACCTTGCTGGCCCGACTGGAGGCGCGTGGCGTGATCAGGCACCGCACCGTCGAACAGGCCTATGTCTACAAGAGCGTCACGCAGCCCGCCAAGGTCCGCGAAACCGCGATGAACCAGATGGTGCGCACCTTCTTCGACGGCTCGGCCGCGAATGCTGCCACCGCTTTGCTCGGGCTCACCAAGAGCCTGTCCAATGACGAGATCGACGCCCTGCAGCGGGCGATCGACGAAGCCAGGGAGCGTTGAGATGGACCTGTCGTTCTTTGTCCAGATGGGCTGGAAATCCGCCCTGATCGCCGGCGCGGCTTTGGCCCTCGCCTACGTCCTGCGCTCGCGCGCCGCCTCGGACCGGGCGATGGTGCTGCGGATCGGCGTTACCATGCTCCTGCTGCTGCCGCTGGCGGCGCTCTTCCTGCCGTCGCTGCAGATCGAGGCCTTTTCGGCCCCTGCCGCGGCGCCGACCGCAGCTGCCGCGCCGGCGCCGGTGCCGGTCATCACCGAAACGCCGTCCACTTATGCCTCTGTCCCCGGCCCGGACGTTCAGCCTTCTTACGTCCAGGCCGCGGATCCGCAGCCGGCCGCTTCCACCATCTGGGACGACCCCACACCTCTCGTCCTGCTCGCCTATCTGGGCGGGCTGCTGATGGTCGGCGGCCGGCTGCTCATCGGCCTCTTCCTGCTGCGCCGCTGGACTCGAAATGCGCGCGACGTCACCGATCCCGAGTGGCTGGCCGCCTTTGCCCGGGTGCGTGGCGCCGATGACCGGACGCGGCTTATGGCCTCCGACGCGGTGCCATCGCCGCTCAGCTGGGGCTGGCGCCGGCCGGTCATCCTGATCGATCCCGACACGCTGGACGAGCCGGAGGAAGCGGATGCGATCCTGGCCCACGAAATGGCCCATGTCGCCCGCAAGGACTGGCCCGCTTTGATGCTGACCCGCATCGCCGCCACGGTCTTCTGGTTCAATCCGGTGGTCTGGCTGCTGGAGCGCGAAATCGTCCAGCAGGCCGAAGAGGCCGCGGACAGTGAAGCGGCGCGCCATGTCGAGCCGGCCCGCTATGCCCAGACCCTGCTGACATGGGCGCAGATCAACGGCGGCATGGTGGCGGCCAATTCGATCGCGCCGAAGCACAGCGCGCTCGGCCGGCGGATCCGCGCCATCCTCGATCGCCGCGAGCGTCCCCGTGGCTCCGCCTGGACGAAGATCGCCGCGCTGACCTGCGTTGCCATCGCCGCGCCGATCGCCGCCGTCCAGCTGGTCCAGGCTGCGCAGCCGCCGGCGGCGGCAACGCCTGCGACCCCGTCCGCGCCCTTTGCTCCGCCCGCCCCGCCGGCACCGCCGGTGGCTGGCACCCCGGTGACCCCGCCCGCTCCGCCGGCGCCCGTCGCTGACCTGCGCGAGCTCGGCAACATCTCGAGCGAGGTCCACGCGGCCTTGGCCGAAGTGCTGCCGCGCATTCCTGAGATCGTCGCGGCCTCAATGGCCTCGGTCGACCCGGACGAGATCGACCGCAACGTGCAGCAGGCGCTGCGCGAGGCCGAGCCCGAACTCCGCCGGCTGAACGGCCCCGAGCGCGAGCGCGTCCGTGCCGAAGTCCGCCGGGCGCTGCGGCAGGCGCGCGAGCAGATGACCCGCGCCCGCGGCGACATGGCCCGCGCGCGGGACGAGGTCGCACGGGTTCGCGTGGAGATGCAGGCCCAGGCGCCCCGCATCGCCCTCGCCATGCGGGACGCGCAGCGCGCCGCCGCCATCGCCCCGCAGGCGATCGCCATCTCCATGCGCAACGGCGCGATGGGCATGGCCCGCGGCGCCGAGGGCATGGAACGCGGCGCCCAGCGCATGGAGGAGCAGGCCCGCCGCTTCCGCGACTCTTCCTATCGCGAGCAGGTGATCGCCCGCGAGCGCGCCCGGGGCCATAATGTAACGCACCAGGACCTGCTCGAAGCCGCCAACGGCATGGAGGAAGGCGCCAG
>Ga0268264_10006196_pt1 | contig 10101 bp, 4 predicted proteins | sample KBSSwiS32_FD_190357 | JGI IMG/M metagenome (GOLD analysis project Ga0268264, IMG submission 190357) | Switchgrass rhizosphere microbial communities from Kellogg Biological Station, Michigan, USA - KBS Switchgrass S3-2 (SPAdes) (version 2) | ecosystem: Host-associated > Plants > Roots >... | reverse complement strand
GAACCACTGACCGGACGACGGACGATAGACAGCCATGTCGGCCTTGCCGTCATGATCGTAGTCCCCCGGTACCGTAGTGTCAGTAGCCGCTCCCCAACTGGTCACCAGGACACCACCACCCGACTTGTACGCATACCAGTTCCCGTCACTCGGACGAAATACTGACAGATCGGTCTTGCCGTCGCCGTCAAAATCCGCTCGGATTCTGCGTGGCCTTGAATTTCCTGGAGCTCCCAGTTCAAAGGCGCCAATATCCACGGTACCAACTCGATCAAAACCACGCTGATCGGTGGATAGAGCAGGATTGCCATCACCACATCCGTTTTTAGTCAGAACACAGTTGTTGCCGGCATTGATGGCAGGTGAACCAGCCAGTAAAGCGTGTGTGCGGGTCGGACCGCCGTTGTTTGCCAAAGCCCCTAGAAGCGGCGCCCCTCCGATCAGATTGTTGCCGAGATCATGGTAGCTTCCATAGCGGGTATCAAGATCCGCGTATTGGCTTCCTTTGTTTCCCGAAAAAATACTGTTTCGAAAATACATGCTTCCACCAATCAGACCGTCCGCGAACACGGCCCCTCCCGTAACGGCTGAATTCATCGTAACCGTAACGTTAATAAAAAGGACCGGAACCTGACTATTTTCAAGATAGACGGCTCCGCCCGCTTGCAGATCCCCATCAGGATGTCTCGATACATTTCCGCTCAGAGTGCTGTTCACTATTGTGGCGCTCCATGAGTAGTTTGCATACGCTGACAGGTCAATCCCGCCACCACCATAACCGACGTTACCCGCTATTGTTGAATCGCGGATCGACAGAGGCCCATCGATCGAAAAGATCCCGCCTCCACCCCATGTTGCGGTGTTATTCCTAACCTCGGTAAGTTCGAGAACGAGATTGCCTCCGTAATTAGCGATTCCGCCGCCAGCCCAATAGTTAATTGAAACGCAGTCTTGTATTGCTGCGTTAGTAATTCTCAGATCTCCACGGCTTAGAATTCCTCCGCCTGCCTCCGCCGTTCCTCTTTCCATGGTAAGGCCGTCAACGGAAAGATGCGCGCCTGAATCGACATAGAAGATGCGGCTGACATGATTTCCGGAAATTATCAGATTCTGCGGCCCCGCAGAGTGCGAGATGGTCAAGGTTCCGGCAGAATTGTTCCCGCTCACCGTAAATTGACCTGAGGTCAAAACTATCGTGCAAACCCCGTTTGGACAGCCCGGAATATCAAAAACGATCACATCGTTGTCGGCGGTTGCATTTGCATCTGAGATTGCAGCACGCAAACTGCCGGAGCCGCTGTCGCTCGTGTTAGTTACCGTGTAGGTCACCGCTCTTGCAGGCGGCACAGTGACGGTAAGCATTAAGAGCAGTATAAAAAACGCAAATAAATTGATTCTTAACATTCATCCCTCCGTCCTGCGGACCGCAGCTTTCTCTCCGCCGCTTCCCGAGGGAACCGAAAATAAACTCGAGAGTCCGGTTCACGCTCCTAACTTCGCTAACTTTTGCAGCGCGGTCGAACGAATCCGGGCTGCCTACCTAATTAACGTGAGCAGCCTGGTTCGACGTGTTGTTTCACTACTGAAACCGCGTACCGGTAAATGACGGACAAACCGGCGGTACGGGAAGGGGATTTCCGTTCAGGTCGAACGTTTCCGCCCGGCCGGATCCGGTGTATTCAGTGGCATCCTCGTTTAACGTCACATTGGCCCGTATGATGGTATATGCGACGGCGGCTCCGGTGGCCGTGTTGAACCGGAAAAGCTTGACGGCAAATTGATAATCGTTGTTTTGCACCCAGTTCCAGACCATCATATGTGCCGACAAAGCAGCCGGATTTGTGGCGGGAACGACCTGGCCAGTGCCGCCAAGTTCGTACTTGTGGAGGGCACTAAAGCTGCCTACCACAGTGGCCGGAGTATCACATGTAAGAAGCGTGTTCTGGATGTTCCAAACGCCAACGATCCTGTCATGACGTGCGTTCGTTTTCGGGTCGGAGTCCTGCGCGTACGTGTCGACCTGGATTATGAACATTCCAATCAATAGCGGAATTGCGGTTCCAAGAATTCTCTTTAAGGTTTTATTTTTCATTGTTTTCTCCTCGTTACTTGAATTTTGTCTGCCAAAAAGGTCTATTTCGGCCAGCGTCACGACTTTCCTTTTACTCCAATTAACTCGTCGATTTCGGAGTTTTTTTGTTTCGATTACTGCCGATACGTGTCATAATCGGCGGACGGCGCCAAAAAAGTCTTTCCGTTTCTTGAAATTTTATGGATTTTTGTGAACGTGATGTTATTCCCCACCGAATCAATGGTTTACGAATTCGATAGCTTCCGCATTGATGCAGGAAAAAGATTGCTCTGGAATGGAGGCAACGGGCCGATCCCACTTACTCCTAAGGTTTTCGACACGCTTTTCTACCTTGTAAAGAATTCTGGCAAGGTGATCGAAAAGGATGAGTTGATGTCCGCGATCTGGCCGGACACGATCGTCGAGGAAAATAATCTCAACAAGAACATCTCCGCTCTCCGCCAGATATTGGGCGAGAAACCGGGCGAACATCGGTTTATTGCCACAGTTCCGGGCAAGGGCTATAAATTTGTCGCCGATGTCCGGACAACTACGGTCGAAAAGATACCGGAAACGCCGGCCGACCCGCTGGCGAAAGGTAGACAACCAGAAAAACAAACTGGGTTCAGGTTTGTATTTGCGGGAACCGCGATCTTAATTGTTGCAGTTGTCACAGGATCCTTTTTTTTGAGTCGACGGAACACGCCTGCTCCTGACGGAGGTTCCAAAACGATCGCTATCCTTCCATTTAAGCCGCTGGTCGCAGGAGATCGCGACGAAGGTCTCGAATTCGGCATGGCTGATGCTTTGATCATGCGACTTGGCAACAACCGCGAGATCGTCGTGCGTCCTTTGAGCTCAGTTATCGGCTACGGAAAGCTTGAGCAGGATGCTGTGCAAGCTGGACGCGACCTGGGCGCTGATCTGGTTCTGGACGGCAGCGTTCAACGATCGGGTGATAAGCTCCACGTCAACGTCCGACTTGTCAGAGTCACCGATGGAACGGTGCAGTGGACGGAGCCATTTAACGAGAAGTACACAGATGTCTTTGATGTACAGGATTCCATAGCGAGCAGAGTGGCCCTGGCATTGGTTGCGCGTCTGCATAATGAGGGCCACACTAACCAGGAAACAGGCTACACGAGCAATCCCGATGCTTGGAACTATTATAGCCAGGCACAGTATCACGCCTTGAGAATCGAACCCGCGGAGATCCGCAAGGCGTTAGGGCTCTATCAACAGGCAATTGATGTGGATCCCAACTATGCACTCGCTTACGCCGGTATGGCAGAGGCATACCGTACACAGGGGACCGCCTCCTTCGCACCTCGCAATGTCGTTTTTCCTAAAGCAATGGCGTTGGCCCGGCGCGCTTTGGAAATAAACGAATCCCTCGCCGGTGCGCATGCGACGCTGGGTTGGGTCGTTTTCTCATATGACGACGATCGGGAAACTGCCGAAAAAGAGATCGGGCGCGCTCTCGACCTTGCACCGAATAATTGGGAAGCTCATCGTTCGTACGCGGCTCTCTTGACGGGCACTGGCCGTCAAGAAGAGGCGATAAAGGAAGCGAAATTGGCAAGAGAACTTGCGCCGCTTACGCTGATCGCCGGATCGTATGAAGCAGCGACCTTGCTCAATGGGAGGCGCGCCGACGAATCTTTGATGAGATTAGACAAGGTCCTCGAACTCGACCCAAATTTTTGGCATGCGCACCTTATTAAGGGCCGTGTCCTAAACAGCGTCGGAAGGAAAGACGAAGCAATACAAGAGTGGAAAAAAACCCGTGAAATAGCGCCTGAGGCGTCTGAACCGATACCCTATCTTACTTGCGGTTTCGCAAAATCAGGACGTCGAAAGGAAGCTCTAACGACGCTTGTAGAACTGAAATCGATGGCTGGCACAACCTACGTTCCTTTTTATCATTTCGCCGTAGCATACAACTGCGTGGGGGAGAGTGGCCAAGCATTGAATTATCTCGAAAAAGCGCTAAAAGATCGTGAAATGATGTGGTTAGGAACAGATGACCGCTGGGATAATCTGCGTAACGACCCACGGTTCATAGCTCTAATGAACCAGAAATAATTTTTAACAGACTGGCGATGGATTTTTGAATGGCCGAGCGCTTTCAGCTGGAGATTCGGTATGGTTCAACTGGACTTTTTGAGTTTAATTTAGCCCTCCGAAAAATACCATGAGGACCATTATAAAGTTGCTGTTGGCTTCAATGATTGCCGGCTATGGCTTTGTAACCGCTTTCTCTCAGTCATCAACCGGAACCATTTCCGGTTGTGCGGTTGATCAAAACCAGGCGGTCATTCGCGGGGCGACCGTTACCATTAAGAATACGGGGACCGGCTTTTTGCGCGCCGCCACCACCGATTCGGACGGCCGCTACCGCTTTGTGAACGTTCCGGTCGGAACCTATGAAATAACCGTTGAGGCCTCAAACTTCTCGAAATACGTTCAGCAAGGTATCACGCTCGACGTGAATCAGGATGCGGTGGTGGATCCGATCCTAAATGCTGGAAACATCCGACAGGTTGTCACGATCACTGAAAACGCTCCTGTTTTGAATACGACAACCGCCGAAGAAAGTACACGGTTTGACAATCGCCGTTTGTCAGAATTGCCGATCGCTCCAAACGGGAGTGTTTACAATGTCCTCCTTTCCGTACCGGGCGTAAGCCAGCTCAGTTCGAATCAGGTGGCATTTGCTGCCGGTATAAGTTTTTCCTCAAATGGAGGCAGGCTTCGATCGAATAACTTTCTCTTCGACGGACAGGACATCAACGATCCAAATATAACGGGGGCGCAACTCCCGCTTAACAATCCGGACGCCATTGGCGAAGTGCGGATAATCACGAACCAGTTCCTCGCTGAATACGGCCGCAACTCTGGCTCCGTCGTTAATTTGATCGGCAAGTCGGGGACAAACGATTTCCACGGTACTGCGTTTCTGTTCTACAACGGTGAGAATCTAAATTCCTGCAGCAATCTGGATAAGGCGGCGGGCTTTTGTAACCCGGGGGCCACGGATGAGTTCAAGCAAAAGTCTGCTCCGAGAAAAGAGCTTCGCTACGGATTTACATTCGGCGGTCCGCTGACCTTCCTGCGGTTTGGAGATGGGGATGATTCCGAGATCTGGAAAGGGACAAATAAAACCTTTTTTTTTGGAGACTATTTAAAATGGACCGATCGGCAGCGCGTGTCGGGCACTATCAGTGGGGCACCAACTGTCGCTGGCCGGGCGACGCTTCAGCAATTCTTCGGGGATCGTCCTCAGGTTCAGGCCCTGCTCGCGTTTGTACCAGCGGGAACTTCAAACTTCTCAAATATCACTGCCGGCGGCCGGGATATTCAGGTGGGCAACCTGACGGCCTCGTCTGCGGCGACATTCGACAGCAGCCAAGGTTCGTTTCGAATTGATCATCGCTTCAACGATCGGAACCTTATCTACGGCCGTTATCGCGGCAGCAAAGCCGTGTCGGCCGGAGGCGAACAAGTTACGCCTCCAGGACTCACTACTTCATCTACAACCAAGACCTACGCGGCGGTGGTTGTCTGGAACTCGGCGATCTCCGGTCAACTGTCGAACGAGGCACGCATCGCCTGGACCCGGCTCGATGCAAGCTTTTATGCGAGCGATCTTGCTTCCGGTACTATTCCGTCGATCGAAATTGTTGAACTTGGAATGAACGGCACGGCTCATTCGTCGCCAAGAACCGCTTTCGGACTTGCGACCAATTTGCCACAGAGCCGGGTGCCGGACTTATATCAAATAGCGGATGATCTGACATACTCAGAGGGCAGTCACGTTTTTAAGTTCGGCGTCGATCTTCGCCGACGGGACGTCGGCAGTTTCTTCCTCGCAAATACGCGTGGGAGACTTCAATACACGACGCTTGACAACTTCTTGCGGGATCAAGCGCAGGCCGCGACAATAAATCTTCCGCTTCGCGGTGGAGACCTGCGAGTTTTCTATCGTTGGAAAGAGATCTACGCATTTGCCCAGGACGAATGGAGAATCTGGCCGCACTTTACGCTGACACTTGGGCTACGGTACGAATATCCGGGTGATTCATTTAGTAATTTGAAGGCTCTCAATAAGCGCATTCTGGCGGCAAACGATAACAACCCGGGATTTGTCTTTACACCGCAGCCAGGCGTGGACAAAAACAATCTGATGCCGAGGATCGGCTTCAACTGGAATCTGAATACCAGGAAAACAGGTGTCCTCGGATTCATCACTGGCGGTGACAGAACGGCCATTCGTGGGGGCTATGCGCGCACTTATGACGCGAATTTTCTCAACCTAAACGCTAATATTTTCAGCTCCTTCCCTTTCGTTGCTGTTCGGACAGTTCCAGCGACCCAGCCGAGCTTCGCGACGATCCAGTCGTTTCTAGGAGGTTCCCCGATAATACCGAGTTTGGCGGCAGCTTTGTTACAGACAAGGAGCGTAGTTGCTGAAGGTTTCCGAGTACCTGCTACCGATCAGATTTCGCTGGAATATCAACGAGAACTCGCGGCGGACGTGGTAATGAGGATAGGCTATGTACGGACCCGCGGAACAGGCTTGCTCCAAACTGTTGATGGAAATCCGAGGCTTCCGTGTCCCTTCGGTCCAGGGCCCTATGCCTCTACCGGTACATGTAACAATGTTGGTTTTGATCCCAGGCCGGGGCCGACTTATGGAATCCCTCTTGCAATCAGCCTCGCTCCACTTGTCGATCCTGCCCGTGGAACGATCCAGGTTCGCACGAACTCAGCGAGTTCAACCTACGATGCACTTCAGGTAAGTGTCGAAAAAAGATTAAGCCGCGGGTTTAGCGGAGGTCTGCATTACACCTGGAGCTCGTTTATCGATACCGCGTCCGATTTTGCGAGTCCGTCAGCCGCGGAAGCTGCGATCTCGATGGATTCATTCGATCGCAATGCTGACCGTGGACGATCGAGCTACGACCGCCCACATAGATTGGCCGGCAATATCGTGTATGAATTGCCATTCTATCGAAAGCAGCGCGGGCCCCTCGAAAAACTGCTTGGAGGTTGGCAAGCCAACACAAGTTTTACGTTTCAGAGCGGTGCACCCTTTTCGATTCTCAACGGCCTAGATCCTGCGGGCGCACTAGCGGGCATCAATGCATTGGTCGGAGATGCGATCCGCCCCAACATCTATACGAATCTTGACGTTTCGCGAATGACCGTGTCCGAGCTTTATAGAATCGATCAACAACTCCGCAGCCAGGCATTTGCGACCGCCCAGGCGAATTTCAATGCTCTTGCTCCGTTGATGCCTGGTCAACCGTGCCAAGCTGGCTTTTTGCCAGGGACGCCGTTGAACAATCTTTTGTTTGCCAGGGCGACCGGAAGGATAATCTGTTCAACAACAGGCGAAAGATCCTTCACGGTTGATCTCAACGGCATAGAACCGGGACAGCGTGTAGGCAATGCGGGACGCAACATTTTGCGGTCTGACGGAATTCGAAATGTCGATTTCGGTATTATCAAAAACACCCAACTGACGGAGGCAGTTCGCATGCAGATCCGGGCCGACATATTCAACCTTTTCAACTCCCGCAATTTCGGCATTCCAAATGGCACAGTTAATTCAGGAGTCAGTTTCTTGAATCAGTGGGCGACCGACGGTGGGAATCGGCGAATTATTCTAGGCGCGAGGTTAGTCTTTTAGCTACAGAAACTCATTCTCATTAAGAGTTCACCTAGTCTGCTTTTTGCCGACACCGAAAAAGGGCGGAACCGATGGAGCCGCCCTTTTGCGTAATGAATTCGATCGTTAATTTAGGCCGACGTCGAACCCGCCTTTCCGGCTGTCTTTGCAGCCAGGATGTCGACTTTGTCGATCTGCGGCGGTTCGGCAAGAAGGTCGCCGGCCTTCGCCATCAGGGCTTCGGCAACACGACCATTGAGATGTGCGTCGCGGCCTTCGTCACCGGCAAAGGTATCGAAAATACCGAACGTATTTTCACTGAACTTTATCGCGTACCATGTAACCGTTAGCGGCTCTTCATTAACCAGAGCAAGACCGCTATTCAAGAACGCCTCGACCTCGGCTTCCTTGCCGGGCTTTGCAACCAATTTAACCGCAAGTGCTTTTTGTACCATTGATCAACCTCCCTAAGTGGAATTGTTTTCGGATCAAGATGAATATCAAACGAGGGACCCAGAATATTCCCTCGATTTTGGGATAGCAAGGCTTTTCTGCAAATGAAAACGATTTTTCCAATGCGGAAAATCATTTTTCCGATGGCCTAAGCCATTTCCCCCACGGCCTAGATCATTTGCCCCACGGCCTAGACCATTTTCCCCATGGCCTAGATCATTTTCCCCATGGTCTAGATCATTTTCCCCATGGTCTAGATCATTTCCCCCATGGTCTAGATCATTTCCCCCACGGCCTAGATCATTTTCCCCATGGCCTAGATCATTTCCCCCATGGTCCAGATCATTTCCCCCATGGTCTAGATCATTTTCCCCATGGTCTAAACCATTTTTCCAACGCGAAAAACCAATTCAGCAATGCGAAAAGTCATTTCAGCAGTTGCTAAAAACGTTTCCGCAACGCAAAAAATGACTTCAGCAAGGCCGAAAGTGCCTTCGTCTATGTGTTATTGTCCGTTGTCTACCGGGTTGATCACCGGTGTTGTATCAACTTATTAATCTGTTGAGACCGACAATCGATCACTCTGCTTTGCCGACGGCCCTTAGCGGTGTATCACCATCTGTGACGGGGCGGGGGGAAGCCAAGCCGAGCTGGGTTGAACGCCAGAGGTTTGAGACCAGAAGCTCACGCATGAAGGTCATTTCCTTTGGAAGCCGATCGTAAAGCTTGAAGAAAAGATCGTCGTGCATTGCGATCTCCTTTAGCCAGATGTCACGATCCAGATTCATAACCTGTTCGAATTGCTCTTTCGTAAAATCCAGACCGCGCCAATCCATGTCGCTGTAGCGGGGCATCCAGCCAAGCGGAGTCTCGATGCCCATCGATTTACCGCGAGAGCGTTCTACGATCCATTTCAGGATGCGCATGTTTTCGCCGAATCCCGGCCACAGAAATTTGCCGTCCTCGCCTTTGCGAAACCAGTTAACGGAAAAGATACGCGGCGGTTCTGGGATCTGTCGTCCGAAATCGAGCCAGTGACCGAAATAGTCGCCCATATGATAGCCGCAGAAGGGAAGCATCGCGAATGGATCGCGGCGGACCTCGCCAATGTTTCCAAAAGCGGCGGCAGTCATCTCTGATCCCATCGTCGCAGCCATGTAAACGCCGAACGCCCAGTTGAAGGACTGCTGGATGAGAGGCACGACGCTATTGCGGCGGCCACCGAAAATGAACGCCGAAACAGGAACGCCTTTGGGATTGTCAAAATCCGCGTCAACGACCGGACACTGTGTGATCGGTGCCGTAAAGCGTGAATTCGGATGAGCGGCCTTTGCCTCGCTCGAAGGCGTCCAATCATTGCCCTGCCAATCGATCGCGTGAGCCGGAGCGGGCCCCATTCCTTCCCACCAGACATCGCCGTCATCGGTCAAAGCAACATTGGTAAAGATCGTGTTGTCCTTGATCGATTCCATCGCGTTCGGGTTGGTTTCGTAGTTCGTTCCAGGAGCGACGCCGAAGAATCCCGCTTCCGGATTGATCGCGTGAAGCTTGCCCTGTTCGTCCGGTTTGATCCACGCTATGTCGTCGCCGACGGTCGTGATCTCCCAGCCCTCATCGAGAAATTCTTTGGGCGGGATCAGCATCGCGAAATTCGTTTTTCCGCAGGCTGATGGAAATGCCGCGCAGACATAATCCTTGCGTCCGTCGGGGGATTTTACCCCGACGATCAGCATATGCTCGGCCAGCCATCCCTGAGCGCGTCCAAGAGTCGAGGCAATTCGCAAGGCAAGACACTTCTTACCAAGCAACGCGTTGCCGCCGTATCCGGAACCGTAACTCGCGATGGAATTCTCTTCGGGGAAGTGGACGATGTATTTGTCTTTCGGATCGGGGCTGCATGGCC
>Ga0268264_10006191_pt1 | contig 10108 bp, 8 predicted proteins | sample KBSSwiS32_FD_190357 | JGI IMG/M metagenome (GOLD analysis project Ga0268264, IMG submission 190357) | Switchgrass rhizosphere microbial communities from Kellogg Biological Station, Michigan, USA - KBS Switchgrass S3-2 (SPAdes) (version 2) | ecosystem: Host-associated > Plants > Roots >... | reverse complement strand
GAAGCAACTCGCCGACATCATAGCGACCGTCTCGCCTGCAGCGGTCGAAGGTTCACTCAAGGCAGTTTGGGAGTCCTACGAGCGACCGCTGGCCGAAGCCTATGCGCATGGCTTCGACATCCTCATTCGGCATCGCAGTCACCCCGACGCCGCCGAAGGGCCGGCGGCCTTTCTAGAGAAGCGTTCTCCGTCCTGGACGGTGCTTGGCGAGGGCAGAGGATAGGCAAGAGAGTTGTAATTCCGATATATCAATATAGGCTGCGACGCAGCCGACGGCTCGGGATTGGAGAACGAAGAACAATGCGCGAGAGTCTGTTCTGGAGCGAGGCGCGCATCCGCGAATTCGGCCTGCTTCCAGCGGTTGCCCCTCTGATTGCCAATCCACACGGCCCGCGCGACGTCGCGACGGTGCTTGACCACGTCCTTGCAGCGACGCCCGATGCGCCGGCTCTCATAGGGCGCTTCGGTAAGCTGAGCTATGCAGAACTCGATGGTGCTGCCAATGCGCTCGCCGCCGCATTCCAGAAGCTGGGTATTGGCGAAGGTGACCGCATCGCAGGCTCTTTGGCCAATCACAACGACCTGGTAATCGCTTTCCTGGCGAGCCAGCGCCTCGGTACGATCTGGGTCGGAATCAATCGCTCGCTCGCTCTTCCCGAAAAGAAGTACCTGCTCGATGATTGCAGCGCCGCGCTGTTCTTGTGCGATGCAAAGACAGCGGAAGCGGCTCGCGAATGGGTTGGCAGCACGCTGCGTCACGTCATGACGATGGATGCGGGAGATCCGAACACCGATCTCGCGCAGGCGCTGACCCGATACAAAGACGCACCGCGGCCCAAGGTCACGATCGATCCGTGGGCTCCTGCGGCTATAGCGTACACCAGCGGCACGACCGGCTTCCCCAAAGGCGTCGTCCACAGCCAGCACAACATGATGGTCACTGCGACCGTGTCGGTCGAGTACAGCGGCGATGGCGTGCCGGAAACCGTCCGCGGCAGCGCTCTGCCCCTGACAATTCTGAACGTGATGATCCTGGGCCCCCTCGCAGCTCTGGCCACCGGCGCTCGCCACGTCAACCTCGACCGCATCGACGCCCTTGGCGTGGCCGAATGGATTGGGCAGGAGGGGATCGCCAACATCTCACTAGTGCCCACGCTGGTTCAGGACCTGTTGACGCGTCCTGACATAGACCAAGATCAACTCCGCTCGCTGCGATGGCTCGTGGTCGGTGGCTCGACCGTGCCCCAGGCTCTGCCGAGCCTCTATCGCGAGCGCTTCGGCAGACGCATGACAATCGGCTATGGGCTAACCGAGGGTCCGAACGGCGTCGCCAAGACTCACGAGGACAGCCCGGAGGTAAGCGGCGTGATCGGGCGCCCGCTGCCGCATCTCCAGCTCGCAATCCTTGACGAGGGGGGAGTGGAAGTGGCGCGAGGCGAAGTGGGCGAAATCGCTATCCGCGCCGTCGATAGCGGTCCCTGGGCCGGGGTCTACAAGCCGGCCTTGGGTTATTGGAACAAGGCGGAAGCGACGGCCAAGCTGCTGCGCGGAGGCTGGATGCATACAGGCGATGTCGGTATCCAAGATTCGACCGGTGAATTCCATATTCGCGATCGCGGTTCGGATCTCATCTTGCGTGGCGGCGCCAACGTCTATCCTGCTGAAATCGAGCGCGTACTCCGAATGGACGCGGAGGTGCGTGACTGCGCCGTTCTCGGACGACCGCACCCTCGGCTGGGGCAGACCGTCGCGGCATTTATCGAAGCCGAAGTCGAGCCGGGCGCTGGGCGAGAAGCCTTTATCGAAAGATTGCAAGCCCTCTGCGCCGCAAACCTTGCTGCTTACAAGACGCCGGTTGATTGGTTCGTGGTCGCCACAATGCCTCGAAACGCCATGGGCAAAATCGTCAAAGCGCAGCTCGCCGAGCAGATGGCAGCGCAACCGGCTTGATTTCAATCTATTTGTCCTGAGGAAGTACCCAGCTAGGCCGTCGTTTGTCGCGAAAGGCCCGAAGTCCTTCGCGCGCTTCGTGCGATGCCATACGAAAGACGGTCATTGCGACGGTCTCGGAAATCAAATCATTGCTGATCGGCCGCCCTGCGAACAGCGACAGGATTCGGGTTTCGGCAAGCGCCTCCGGCGCGACAAGGAGAGCCTGTTCCACCAGCTTCTCCTCTTCCGAGGCAAACGCTCCAGCGTCGTCCACCAGGGCTTCGACCAGATGGACGGCCAGCGCCTTCCTGGCGTCGATGAGCGCGCCCGCGGAGAACAACCGGCCGGCGACACGAACGCCCACGGCAGCAAGGATGTATGGGCTGATAACGGAGGGTATCAGACCGCGACGCACCTCGGGCGTGCCGAATTGCGCATCAAAAGTCGCGATCGCCGTGTCGCAGGCCGCGACCATCCCTAGGCCCGCGCCGAGCGCCAGCCCGTCAACCAAGGCTACGCGCAATTGTGGCATCGAAGCCAATGCCTTGAAAAGCTCGGCGAGACGCTGGACGGTGTCCTGAACAGAGCCGCCGCCCGAGGAAGAAAGATCCACACCGGCGCAGAAGTCCCCTTCTCCTCGCAACACGATCAGCCGGATGGTGGGGATCGAGGCGACGGCCTGAAAAATCCTCGTCAGCGCCTCTACGGTGTCCGGACCCAGCGCATTGCGCTTCTCGGGTCGGTTCAGCGTAATGCGCACCCCGCACGAACCCAGCTCGATAAGTTCAATCGGACAGCCGGCAGCCATTCGGCGCAGCAATGACAGAGTGCAATCGTCCATTTGCGGCAACGCGCCTCCTGCCCGGTCATCATATGAAGCGCCCGCGCTAGCAATCCTCGAGACCCAAGCGTGGGATCGCGATGATCAGCCCGTGGCCCGAAAGACAGCGTCCGCTTCAACGCGATCAGATCGACGGATCAGCGATCCCATTCCAGCACGATACCGTCTAGCACCAAGACGGAGCCGCCCGAGGCCGTGATCGCCGAATCCTTGGCTATTCGGAAAGGAGAGATACGCTTCAGCCAGATTTCCACCGCGATTGCGAGGTCACGCCGCGCCAGCTGCGCCCCCGCGCACCGATGAATGCCCGTGCTGAAAGCGAAATGCGGATTGGGATTGCGGCTTGGATCCAACTTGTCGGGCTCTGAAAAGACACTTGGATCACGCGATGCGCCTGTCAAACAAAGCGCGAGAACATCGCCCTGCTTGATTTGAACTCCGCCGATGTTGCCGTCGCGCATTGCCCGCCGTTGCGGCGTAACTGGTGCGAACAGACGCATCATTTCCTCGACGTGACGGGGGATTTCGGTAGGTTTGTCGCGCAGATGCGCTTGGAGAGCCTGGTCCTCGGCCAACATGCGGAAGATGAAGCCTAGAGAACTCACCACGGTATCTAAGCCGGCAGTGAACAACAGAAAAGCGGTACCAATGAATTCACCTCGAGACATCGGTCGCCCCTCTGGCTCGGCATCCCGCAGATATCGGATCATGCTGCCTTCGGGGTAGTCCTGGGGATTTTGGAAGACACTGTCGAAGAAATCTACCGTGCGCTGCACTCCACTCATGCGAATCTCGTTCGTCTCGCCGTGGATGAAATCCCGCACCCAATTGACGAACTCGACCACGCGGTCACGCTGCAGACCCATCAAATCGATGAAGATGCCGGTGGGAAACTGGTCGGCAAACTCCTGGATGAAGTTGCAGCGGCCTTTCTCCTCAAAACGGTCAATGAGTTCATTGCACCACGACTCGATTTTGGGCGCCAGCGCGACCATCCGTGCCGGTGTAAAAAGCGGGTTGATGAGCGCACGAAAGCGAGTGTGGCGCGGTGGGTCGATCGCCAGCGGCGCGAGGATGAAATCTTCGCCGAAATGCGCAAGGAACGTGCCGAGCTCAGTGCTGGAGTAGGTCTCCGGGTCGCTGGTGACAGCCTTCACCAGATCGGATCCGACCACGACCCAGGCCCCGCCAGGCCCGAATGTATGACGCACCGGAGAATAGAAGATTGGCGGTCCATCGAGGAGCTTGCCAATCGCTTCCTGAGGTCGGTTGCCAAGGCCGGTGTGGAAGTCGAACGTCTTCACGAGATGGGCCGGAACATGATCCGGTACCACGTGCTGCGAAACCTCTGGTGCTATGGTGGACATACGCTCTCCTGCGATGGATCCTTTGAAGGCACCTATCGGCCATCGGGCCGGCTTTTTCAATAATTCAGTATACGCTTTGTCTAGAGAAAATGCATTGGTGGAACCCGAGCGTGACAGCGGTGTTGCCATCCGCTCGCCACTACAGTTATCTCTACACCCGTCCAGCTCCTCGGAGAATGTTACATGAGCGACCTAATCGAGTATGCGCGCAAGGGTTTCGATGCGCCAGACGGCGCTGTCAATGAGTACACCGATGGGTCGAACGCCTTCCTGGCGTGGCGAATCGGCAGTTGGCTCAAGAGCACAGGTGGCAAGCGGCCTGAGGAAATCGCGGTAGAATCAGGCTACTCGCTGCGAGTCGATGGGGTCAAGATTGTCGTTTCTTCGGCCGGCTATGGCGAACCCGTCGTTGTTGACGCCTGAATTCCAAATGGGCGGCACAGGCTGCGTCGCCCACAATTGCAGCCGGATCGTACGCCCGCCTTCGCCTTGCAACCACGCCGGGAACCTACCTAGGTAGGCGCCAGGCAGACGAGGCCGATCCGCAGGCTCTCCGATCCACAATCGGCGGACTCAGCCTAGCAGAGCCACCATGACCTCGCGAGGGCCGCTGAACGTCTCTCGGCCATGGAATACCTGAAGGTTGTCGAGGATCATGAGATCACCATCGCGCCATTGCCAGGCCAGCTCGATATCCTCGAGTATATTGCGGATAAGCGCGGCATCCTGAGGGATGAGCGGCTCGCCATCATCCAGGAAATGACCGGATGGTCGCCTTTCTCCGGCCGACGCACAAGACTCCGTACCCCAATCTCCGCCGGCGGTCCGATTGGTATGAAGGTTGTTCCGATAGAAGCGCTCGCCGGTCACTGGATGGACGGTAAACGGCTCATTCACGTCAACCAGCGTCAGGCTGCCGTCGTCATTCCAAGTCGGCTCTATGCCGAGCTTTCGGCAGATCTTCTCAACTTCAGCCCGATCCTCGGTGAAGAAGGCACTGTCCCAACCGACCTGTCCTGCATCGGCCACGATCGCCGCATCGCGGCTGTTGCCCTTGGGCGCATAGTTGCGCACGACGTGAATCTTGTGAGCCTCAAGCCGTTCCCGAAGCCGGGCCGGTAGTCGCTTCAACACCTCGCGGGCGGGGCCAATCGTCGTAGCGCCTCGCTCAGTCGCGGCCTGACGGCAAAAGAACGCGATGCGCGGCGGATAGTTCTTCATGTAGGCCATCTCACTGTGCAGGATGATCTTGAAATCCTCCACCATACGTGTCGATTCCAATACGTTGCCCGTGACCTTGTTGCGGGGCGACATGCCGGCGGCATACCCGTTCTGAAATCCGGGAAACAACCCGACCAATGCATTGAACTGCTCTGCCGTTCGCGTGGGAAAGCCACGCAGCACGATACCCCCATGCGCAAGGATGAGCGCGTCCAGCACACGGCGCTTCGCTTCGACCCACGAGATAAATGCGTCGGTCGTAAGGTCGATCCCTTCGGCCTTGTCGATGAACAAAGGCGGAGCGCCTTGCTCTGGAAGGTGGCAGACCGCCTCGGGCCGCAAAGCATCCACGGGGACAGGGACGAGCGATCGCGTCGGATCTCGTTGAATCGGCCTATCCTGCACGTTCGACATAGTCATCTCTCCGATACTTCCCGCCGACACACCGGCAGCGTTTACCTTTATAGCAATTGCAATTACCGCGTTTTGGTCTGGCACGGCAAGCGGTGTGTCGCAGCGCCACGGTGCGCCCTCATCCTTACAGCTCCTTGATGCCACTCTCTGGCTGGAACTCGAGGGCTTACGCGGCTCCCACACATGATAAGCCGCTCACGCGGCATTTCTCCCGCGAGCACAGGAACAAGATCACAGGACACGAACGAAGCCTGATCTCTGGACAAAAGAGTATAGACAATCGACTATCCTCAGCACCTGGGTGTCGGATTGGACAGACCCGCGACCGGCTCGACTTGGGAGGGATGCAATGGTGAGGGTACCCTATCCAAACGAGGAGGCTCCGAACGAGCCTTCTCCAGGACGAGAGTTGAACATCGCCCGGATGACGCGTCACTTCCCTCCCGCCATGCTCGCGGGCTTCCAAGCTTTCGGGAAAGGAATACTGAGCAACGACGTGCTCGATGACACCTTGCGCGAACTAGCTATCCTGCGAGTCGCACACGTACCCGGGAGCAAGTACGAGCGGTATCAGCATGAGCACTATGCGCGAAAAAGAGGTGTAGACGAGGCAAAGATCGCAGCAAGCGGAGGTGATACGCACGATGCCGCCTTCACGCCGCGCGAAAGCGCACTTCTTACCTTCGTCGATGAAATCGTTTGCAATGTGCGAGCATCGGACGAGTCGCTTGAAGCCTTGCAGAGACACCTCTCCTCGGCCCAGATCGTAACAGTGATGGGCACCGTCGGCCAGTACATGATGCTCGCTCGGATCATCGAAACCAGCGACATAGAGATCGAGGAGCCACCGGTTATGCTGTGACGGTGCGCACAGCGTCGACTGTGGCTAGACTTACATTATCTCAATAGATATACAGGTTTGCCGCGATCGTGCGGTTTTTTGGCGCAAAGATCCGTAAGATTAGCAACACTCCAAAGCCAGCCGCCAGACGGACGCGCGCTCTCCAGCGTTTGGGTGCATCCGCACGGCGCCGCGGGCAAGGTGATGGCATCTCCATCGGCTCTGCGTCTTGCCCGCGCTACGCAAACGACAGGGACCGTGACGTGACCGCCTGAAGATAACGCTTGCGGCTGGCAGGCAGTCCTGCACGCCGCAAAAAAGGGATGAGGACATGATGAGAGAACCGCCCGAGGATATCCGCGCCAGATGGTCGGATGATTCCGCCCCCCGAGCCCAGGCGTTTATCGATGGTCAGTGGGTGGACGCGGCGGATGGCGCCACCTTCAGCTGCGTTGATCCATTCACCGGCCAGGAATGGGGCTCGATACCGCTTTGCGGCGAAGCCGAAGTCGACCGCGCCGTGACAGCCGCGCACCGTACCTTCAACGATGGCGTGTGGCGGAGACTGCCTGCCGCGCGTCGGGCGGCGGTTCTTCACAAGCTCGGTGATCTGATCGAAGCGAATGTCGAGGAGATCGCGCTGACGGAAGTGCGCGAAAACGGCAAACTGTTCTCCGAGATGTTTCATGGCGCAATCGTGCTTGCCAGCGACGCGAGGTTCTTCGGCGCGCTGGCGGAAACGGTGCATGGCTACACGATCGATGCCCCCATACCGGGCTTCAGCGCCTGGACTCGACGTGAACCGATAGGTGTCGTGGCCGCCATCACGCCATGGAACTCACCCCTCAGCCTACTTGGATGGAAATTGTTTCCGGCGCTCGCAGCGGGCAACTCTGTCGTTGTCAAACCATCTGAAGTTACGCCTGTCTCCACGCTGATGGTAGCTCGGCTGGCACAAGAAGCAGGCGTCCCGGACGGCGTCCTCAATGTGGTGACTGGCGCAGGAGCGACTGGCCAGGCCCTCGTCTCGCATCCGCTGGTTGACAAGATCGGCTTCACAGGATCGGGCGCGACCGGCACGCGCATAGCCAAGATCGCGGCGGAGCGTCACGCGAACGTCTCGCTGGAACTGGGCGGCAAATCGCCGAACATCGTCTTCGAAGACGCCGATATCGACGCCGTTCTGGCCGGCATCGTGTCGGCGCTCTATTCCACGGCAGGTCAGGCCTGCAATGCCGGGTCACGAATCCTGGTCCAGCGCAGCATCTACGATAGCTTTCTTGATCGTTTGCGGGCCTGCTCACAGGCAGTCCGTTGGGGCGATCCCCTCGACCCGGCCACCCAGATGGGCCCGCTCGCTTCGCATGCCCAACTCAAGAAGGTGACCTCCTACTTCGAGTATGCGCAGAAGGAAGGTTTGCGCACGGTCGTAGGTGGCGGTCGGCCGGAACATGCCGGCTTCTTCGTCCAACCGACGATCTATGCGGACGCACCGCCGGATTCACGCCTGATCCGTGAGGAAATCTTCGGGCCCGTGGCCGTCGTCATCCCCTTTGAGGACGAAGCCGAAGCGCTCCGGATCGCAAATGACTCAGACTTCGGCCTGGCCTCGGGGGTCTGGACGCGTGACCTCGCGCGCGCCCACCGGATGATCGAAGGAATTCGGGCCGGAACGGTTTGGGTAAACACTTATCGAGTCGGGTCTCACGCGATTCCATTCGGCGGTTACAAAGCGAGTGGTATCGGTCGAGAAATGGGAATTAACGCGCTCGACATGTTTACCGAAGTGAAGAGCGTTTGGCTCAACAGCAAATGAGACCTTCATCTACGACCACATCCACGATTGGTAACGAGACGGCGATCTCCAAGCACCACGTCCTTGTCATGATCGCCCTTATACTTGCGGAAATATCGGCTTCCTTCGAAATTACGATGATCTATTCCGCGATGCGGGCGCTCATCGTTCAGTTCGGCAGTCCCGTTGCGGTCGGCTGGCTCATCACCGTCTTCCTGCTCACCGCAGGCGTGGCTGCGGCTATCATCGGCCGCCTTGGCGACCTGTACGGGCGGAGAAAGGTGATGATTGTCGTGCTGGCGATTGCCGGCAGCGGTTCGTTTCTCTCGGCCATGTCCTCACATTTATGGCTCGTCATCCTTGGCCGGGCGATACAGGGGGCCTCGGGTGCGATCCTTCCCCTTGCCTTTGGTCTGGTCCGCGAGAACCTGCCGGCGCGCCACGTTCCGCTAGGCATCGGCCTCGCCGCCGGCGCGTCCGCGATCGCAGGTGGAGCAGGCCTCATGCTCGGGGGCGTCCTGGCAGACAGCTACCCATGGCACAGCATCTTCATCGCCAGCGCCATGAGCGCCGTCGCCGCGCTCATCGCCGCCGCGCTATTCGTCCCAAAGTCCCAAGCAGATCCAAGGGCCGCAGAACGGCTGGACATCGTCGGCGGCCTGCTTTTCGCCCCCGCCGTGCTCGGACTACTGCTTGCAGCGAGCGTCGCTCCCGCTTGGGGGGGATGGACGAGCCCCAGCGTCGGCGGACTGGTGCTTGCCTCGATCATGCTGCTTTATGCCTGGGTCCGACATGAATTGCGTCACCCGAACCCACTGTTTGACGTCAGGCTGCTGGCCGACAGGCGGATCGCTTTCGCAAACCTTGCTCTTGGGATATTCGCCTGTTGCGGTATGCAGATGGCGCTGATCCAGGCAGCCGTGCTGCAACAACCGCCGGAGAGCGGGGCCGGTTTCGGGCTATCCGCTACCTTTGCCGGCATACTCCAAGTACCGCCAAACTTTATCGCCCTCGTGACCGGGCCATTGGGTGGTTACATATCCGGCAGATTTGGAGGTCGGCTAGGAATGATGATCGGCCTCGCCTTATTGGTTGGCGGGTCTTTGATGATGCTGCTCAGTCTCTCGACCCTGGGAGCGTTCGCGTGCGGCATCGTCCTGGGTGGTGCTGGGATCACTTTGTTCGTCGCCTCGCAGCCCAACGTCGTATTGTCGGCAGTGTCGGCGGAACGCACCAGCGAAGCTGCCGGCGTGTCCACGGTCGTCCGCTCGGTTTTTCACGCGATCGGAACGCAAGTCGTCGTAATGCTCCTGGCGTCCGGTCAAGTCCACGTAGCGGGAGCAGCATGGCCAACTCTTGGCGCGATCCGGATGACCTACGTCTTCATGATCGGCTTTGGCGTGACCGCGTTTCTCCTGACACTGGCGATACCGATACAGGGCCGGCGTCCGGTCTCTGCAATGCACTGACCTAGATCTGGTGCAGGTGCTGCCAGCCGTAGCTGGCAGCACCGCCTTTGAACATGCAGCGCCTCGCCTCCAAATGGAGAGCCCGCTCAATCCTGGCAGGTCCCCTATCCTAGGCCGTGAACCCATAAACGCCTGTCACGGGTAGGCATTGGGAATGTGCTGCTCAATCGAGGCGACTGTAGAAGTCCTCGTTGGCGGCAACATGGCTTTCGAGCACCGCCAAGAGTT
>Ga0268264_10006190_pt1 | contig 10110 bp, 11 predicted proteins | sample KBSSwiS32_FD_190357 | JGI IMG/M metagenome (GOLD analysis project Ga0268264, IMG submission 190357) | Switchgrass rhizosphere microbial communities from Kellogg Biological Station, Michigan, USA - KBS Switchgrass S3-2 (SPAdes) (version 2) | ecosystem: Host-associated > Plants > Roots >... | reverse complement strand
ACCGGGTCAGCCCGCGCGCCTGGACCTTCCTCACCGGCAACCCGGACCAGATCAAGCACACCGTGGTGGACGGGCTGAAAATCTCCATGGGGCGCGATCCGGGGAAGGACGATGACGACCTGACCGCCATTTTCCACGGCACCCACTTCGTGCTGGTGGACACGAAGATGCAGATCCGCGGCTACTACGACTCGCACGACGACGACGCGGTGGACCGCCTGCTCCGCGACGCCGGATTGGTGGCGAACCGGGGGTACTGACCCGGCGGCCCCGTGCCTAGCTTCCGCGCATGGGGCTGCTCGACGCGGTGTGGAACCGGATCCACGGTGCGGTGGAGTGGGTGCGCGGCGTCCACGCCGTCCTCCACGCGATGGGGGAGCTGGAGCGCGAGCCGTCGGAGCGCGAGGATCGGCCCGACGACTTCCGGGAGCTGAAGGCGACGCCCCCGCCGCGCCCCAGGCCCATCCCGGCGCCCCCTCGCGTGGCCGGCCGCAAGGCACTGGCCTCGGCCGCGAAGGTCGCGCGCGCGAAGAAGCCGAAGGCGCCCCGGGCGCCGGCGCCGGGCACGGTGGTGAAGCGGGGCCAGAAGCACCGCTAGCGGCGCTTCTTCTTGCTCGCCTTGGCGGCCGGGGGCGAGCGCTTTCGCGCGGCCTTGGCCGCCGGCTTCTTCGCCGCGCCGCTGGGGGCGCGCTTCTGGCGCCGGGCGCGGATCTTCTGCTGCACGTCCTCCACGCCCAGGTCCACCAGCGCGTTCTGCAGCCGGTAGAGGAGGCCGTCCCGCAGGGCGCCGGCGTCGCGCACGTCGGCCGGGCGTCGCTGCATCCCCAGCACCAGCTTGGGCCGCTCCTCCTGCTGCTGGAGGCAGCGGAGGATGTGACCCTGCGCCTCCAGCCCGATGGCGGGCGCGTCCGGGAGGAACACCACCCCGCCCTTCATGGCCAGCGCGGGCCCCAGCTGCTCCGGCGCGGTCACCTCCACCAGCGGGCCCTCGGCGGCGAAGCTCTGCTGGGCCTCCATCGCCCAGGCCCGCCGGTCCGTGGGGGAGCCACCGAAGAGAAAGAGGGAGCTGCGGTTGGAAACGAGATCAGGCTCGCTGTAGCCGCGGTACGTCATCCGACCCTCCTGCCTAGACTCCCAGAGAGTATCCCCACTGGGCCCGGTAGAGCGGCACCGGGTTCGCTTTCCCTTTGAGCCGCACCGGCGGCAGGTCCTCGAAGCGGGCGCCCCCGCCGATGACCTCGCGGGTGCGCATGCCGACCAGGATCTCCCCCGGCCCCGCCAGCGCGCACAGGCGCGACGCGACGTTCACCGCGTCGCCGATGCAGGTGTACTCGGTCCGCGCCTCGGAGCCGACGTTGCCGGCGACCACCGGCCCGGTGTTGATGCCCACGCCCAAAGAGAGGTCCTCGGGCGGGAAGCGGCGGCGGCCGGCGCGCTGCTCGGCCTGGCCCTGCGCGTTCAGGTCGCGCACCGCCTCCATCATCATCTCCGCCGCCTGGAGCGCGCGCAGCGCGTCGTCCTCGCGGCGGACCGGGGCGCCGAACACCGCCATCAGCCCGTCCCCCAGGAACTTGTCCAGGGTGCCGCCGCAGGTGAGCACCGCGTCCGCCAGCCGGGCGAGCACCACGTTGAGCACCGCCACGACCTCCTCCGGCTTGAGGGCCTCGGACATGGCGGTGAAGTTGCGGATGTCGGCGAAGAGGAGGGTGACCTCGCGCTTCTCGCCGGTGAGGACGATCTCCCCCGGCCGCTTGAGGATCTCCTCCACCACCGCGTCGGAGGTGTAGCGGGCGAACAGCTTGCGCATCCGCTCCGTCTCCGCGGTGCGCCGCACCACCGACTCGATGCGGGCGGAGAGCTCGTCCATGGACGCGCTCTTGCTCACGTAGTCGTCCGCGCCGGCGCGCAGGCCGCCCACCCGCTGCGCCTCGGTGTCGTTGGCGGTGAGGATGATGACCGGGATGCCGCGCGCCGGCCCCTCCTTCAGCCGCCGGCACAGCTCCGCCCCGTCCATCCCCGGCATCTCCAGGTCGGACAGGACGATGTTCGGCTTCAGCTCGGTCACCTGGTCCAGGACCAGCACCGGGTCCTCGAAGCAGACGACCTCGTAGCCCTTCTCCTCCAGGCCGTTCTGGACGAAGGCGCGGGCCAGGGGCGAGTCGTCCACCACCAGCACCCGGCGCTTGCCGGAGGGGCGCGGGAGCTTGGTCTCCGTGCCGCGGCTCTGCAGCGAGAGCGCCTCGTAGATCTGCTTGAAGGAGCAGGCGCCCTGCTCCACCAGGATCTCCCCCAGCTTCCGCCCGTCCCGCCGCTGCTGCTGCATCGCCTCGTCCACCTGCTCCTGCGACACGTACTTCAGGCCGATGAGCAGCTCCCCCAGCCGGGGCTTGCCGCTGGCGAGCTCGTCGGATAATCCGAGCGACTCCAGCAGCGCACCTTTGAGCTGATCGCGGGTGACGTAGTTCAGGGACAGGAGGGCTTCTCCCACCCGCTGTCCGGTCACCTGCTGGAGCTTCAGGGCTTCGTCGAGTTGTGCCTGGGTGACGAGTCCGAGCTTGAGGAGCACCTCGCCGAACAGGCTCTGGCCGTGATCTGCCATCAGGGGGGGAGCGGCAGCTTACTTGAGTTTTGGCAGATCTCGCGGCTTTCAGCCCGGCTCAATGCCCGACCTGGGCCAGGATCGAGGCGATGGCGAGCAGCAGCTCCCCCACGATGAGCACGGTGATGGTCACCTCCAGGGTGAAGGACCGGTCGTGCTCCACCTCGTCCTTGAGGAGTTGGTAGACGTTCCCCAGGAGCTGCTGCTTCCGGGTCACCGCCGCCTGCCAGACGTTGATGCGCAGCCGGCCCAGCGCCCCCTCGTAGACCTTGGCCAGGTAGAAGTCGCCGATCACCTTGAGCGAGTTCTCCACGCGCTCGATGAACTCGCTCATCTCCAGCACCATGGCCAGCACCCGCCGGGCCAGCGCCTTGTAGGGGCTGCGGCGGAACAGCCCGTAGCGGGTGCCCTTCTTGGCCTGGATCTCGTCGTAGATGCGCTGGAGCTGCTCGTCGAGCAGGTCGTCGTAGTAGCGCAGCTCCAGGAGCTGGGCGTTGCAGATGTCCAGGATGTCCGGGATGTCCAGGCTGCCGGACGGCTCCAGCACGAAGGCGGAGTTCCAGTCCACCACCACCAGGTCCTGGTCGGTGTAGCTGAAGTGGTGCTGGGTCACCTCCTCGCGCTCGCGCTTGGAGAGGCGGGCGCCGTTCGCCTCGCCCAGGAGGAGGTTGGTCAGCTCCGGGTGCTCCAGCAGCTCCTCCGGGGTGGGATTTCCGCCCAGGCGCTCCGCGAAGATGACGGTGTAGGACTCGTTCTGGTCCCAGAAGTGGGCGTCCAGCATGGCCGGCGCCATGGCCTGGCGGAGGCCCTTGGCGATCTCCTCGCACAGGGCCTCCACCGCCCGGGTGTCGTACAGCTCGTCCGCCAGGGGGACGAGGCCGGGGAGGGTGGTGCCGGGCGGGACCGGCACCTTGAGCTGCACGGACATGGCGCCGTGGTCGTAGACGCGGGCCTCCACGTCCACCGTCAGCGCCCCGGCGCGCAGCCCCAGGATGCGCTTGCCCATGTCCACCGCCAGCGGCGGGTTGGGCAGCTCCAGGTACTGCGACCCCTCGCGGCCCAGCTTCAGGCGGCGGGACTCTTCGGTGACCAGCTTCCGGGCGCGCTCCAGGTCGATCTCCTCCGCCACGTCGAACACCCGGTAGCAGAGGATCTGGGCCTTCTCGAAGACGGGCGGCGGCCTGGGCTCCACCCGGACCATGCTACGCCGGGCCCTGACGCGGCCGCGGCTCCAGCTCGGTGCGGACGTCCCACAGCTCGGGGAAGAATGTCAGGTCCAGCGCTTTGCGCAGGAACGCCACGCCGGAGCTGCCGCCGGTGCCGCGCTTGAAGCCGATGATCCGCTGCACGGTCTTCATGTGGCGGAAGCGCCAGAGCTGGAAGCGCTCCTCCACGTCGATCAGCTTCTCGCACATCTCGTACTCGTCCCAGTGTTGGGCGGTGGACTCGTAGATGCGCCGGAAGACGGCCGTCACCCCGGCGTCGCGCTCGTAGGGCCGGGTGAAGTCTCGCTCCACCTTGGACTCCGGGACCGGGTGGCCGCGCCGGTGGAGGTGGCGGAGGAACTCGTCGTAGAGGGAGGGGGCGCGGAGGATCTGCTCCAGCCAGGCGTGGATCTCCGGCAGGTGGCGGAAGGGCCTGATGGCGTCCGGGTCCTTGTTCCCCAGCAGGAACTCGATGGCGCGGTACTGGTGCGACTGGAAGCCGGACGCCGGGCCCAGCGCGCCCCGGAACTCGAGGTACTCGTTGGGGGTGAGCGTCTCCAGCACGCCCCACTGCGCGAACAGCATCTCCTGGATGTGGCCGACGCGGGCGAGGATCTTGAAGCACGGCTCCAGCTCGTCCTCGCGCACGAAGGAGCGCGCGGCGGTGAGCTCGTGGATCATCAGCTTCATCCACAGCTCGGACGTCTGGTGCTGGATGATGAACAGCATCTCGTCGTGGTGCGGCGGGCTCGAGCGGAGCTCCTGCGCGCGGAGCACCTGGTCCAGCTTCAGGTAGTCGCCGTAGGTGAGGTGCCCGGCCAGGTCCACCTGGATGCCCTGCTCCAGCTCGCGCTTGTTCATCCGGCCCTTATGCCACGCCTCAGGGACCGCCGCGGGTGAACGCCGACCGCTCCGTCCCCGAGGCGTCGATCCACGCGCGCGCCATCCGCTCGGTGTTGCACGAGACGCCGATGCCGCCCTGGCGGTCGATGAGGATCAGCCCCGCGCCCCCTCCCACGCGCTCCAGCCGGGCGATCGCCGCCGCCACCGCGCGCTCGGCGGAGAAGCCCTCCTCGACGGCGTCGCACGCCGCCTTGGCCAGCACCACCTTGATGATCGCCTCGCCGTGCCCGGTGGCGGAGGCGGCGCCGGTGCGGTCGTCCGCGTAGGTGCCGCAGCCGATGAGCGGCGTGTCGCCGATGCGGCCCCGCTTCTTGAAGCTGGTCCCGCCGGTGGAGGTGGCGGCCGCCACGTGGCCGTGGGCGTCCAACGCCACCGCGCCCACCGTGCCCGGGGCGGCCGGGAGCGGATGGCGCTTGAGCCGCTCGCGCTCCCAGCGGGCCGCCATGCGCGGCACCACGAAGGCGCGCGGGTCCTGCTCCTGCAGCCCGGCCTCCTGCGCCAGCGCGCGCGCGCCGCTCCCGGCGAGGAACAGGTGCGCCGTGCGCTCCATCACCGCGCGCGCCAGCCGCACCGGGTTCTTCACCGTGCGGACGAGCGCCACCGCGCCGGCGCGCAGCTTCTCGCCCTCCATCACGGAGGCGTCCATCTCCACCTCGCCGTGCTCGTTGAGCACCGACCCGGTGCCGGCGTTGAACAGCGGGTCGTCCTCGAGGATGGCCACCGCCTCCACCACCGCGTCGAGCGCGCTGGCGCCCGACCGGAGGAGCACGTGGCCGGCGCGCGCGGCGAGCACGCAGCCCCGCTCCATCGCCGCGGGCTGGTCGTCGGGCGTGAATGGGCCGGCGCCGCCGTGCACCGCGATGGCGAAGGTCGCGCTCACGCTTTCCCCCCTCACGGCCCCACGGAGTACGAGATGCCCTCGCACGCCCGGGCCGCCGACTCCACCTCCGACTCGGAGGCGCCGGGGAGCGTAGCGCAAAGGAAGAGGTCCTCGCCCAGCACCTTGGCGCCCAGGAGCGCCGGCTCGCCGGGAGGGGCCGCGCCGCGCGGGCCGCCGGGGTCGAGCGAGAGCTTGAACGAGACCCAGGAGTACCCGTCCTGGTCCTTCTTCTTCACCGCGGCGGAGGACGCGTTGCCGCCCAGCCCGGCGACGAACTGCCTGGCCAGCGCCTCCGAGTCGGGCTTGGAGGCGGCGGCGCCCGGGCGCAGGTCGATGCGGAGCACCGCGCGCCCGGGTGGGCCGACGGTGATGCTCTGCTCGGCGCCCAGCCGCGCGCTCCAGCCGTCCGCCAGCGGGACCTTCACGCCGCGGCTCGGGTGCGCCTCGGGCGGAGGCGGAGGGGGATGGGTCTCCTCCGCCGAGCGCTTGCACCCGCCCGCGCCGGCGGACGCCAGCAGCAGGGCGAGCGCGGTCGGGACGGCGCTACTTCTTCGCTTCACTCGGCAGCGGCGGCGGCGGCGCGGCAGCAGGGGCGCCCTTGCCGATCGCCTCCATCTTGCAGCTCCCCTCGAAGATGACGCCCTTGTCCATCGAGAGGGAGGGCGTCTCGATGTTCCCCTTCACGCGCCCGGGCTGGTGCAGCTCGATGGTGCCGGTGGCGCGGATGTTCCCCTCCACCACTCCGTTGACGATGACGGTGCCGGCGTTGATCTCCGCGTTCACCCGCGCGCCGTCGCCGATGACGAGGACGTCCTTGGTGAAGATCTGCCCGCTGAACTTGCCGTCGATCCGGACCTGCCCCTCGAACGTCAGCTTCCCCTCGAACTCGCTGCCCTTGCCGAGCAGCGTGTGGACCTCTCCAGGTCTCGCGACCACGTTGTCTTCCTCCCTCTTCACCCCAGCTGGAACCGATGGATTCGTTTGCTTCCCGAGGATCGCCATGTCGTTGGGCTCTTACTTTCGGAACAAGGAGAGCAGGCGGTCGAGATCTTCGTAAGAGAAAAACTCGATTTCTACCGATCCCTTCCCGCCACGGTCATGCAGATGAACCTTGGTGCCGAACAGGCGCTGCAGCTCGTCCACCACCGCTCGGGCGGCGGGCGAGGCCTTGGGGGCGGCCTTCTCCCTCTGAGCGGGGGCCTTCTCGCCCTCCTTGCTGGACCGCACCAGCCGCTCGGTCTCCCGGACGGAGAGCCGCTCCTCGGCGACCTTCTCCGCCAGCGACACCATGACGGAGACCCTGGGCGCCCCCAGGAGCGCGCGGGCGTGGCCCATGTCGAGCGCGCCCTGGGCCAGGAGCTGCTTCACCTCGTCCGGCAGCCCGAGCAGGCGGAGCGCGTTGGCGACGGTGGAGCGGTCCTTCCCCACGCGCTGGCTCACCTGCTCCTGGGTGAGGTGGTACTCGTCCGTGAGGCGGCGGTAGCCCTCCGCTTCCTCAATGGGGTTGAGGTCCGCGCGCTGGAGGTTCTCGACCAGGGCCAGCTCGAAGGCCTGCGCGTCGGTGGCCTCGCGGACGATGGCCGGGATGGCGGTGAGCCCGGCGAGCTGCGCGGCCCGCCAGCGGCGCTCGCCGGCGATCAGCTGGTAGTCGTTGCCGATGCGGCGGACGAGCACCGGCTGGATCATCCCCTGGGCCTTGATGGACTCCGCCAGCTCGTGGAGCTTGGACTCGTCGAACTGCTTGCGGGGCTGGTGGTGGTCGCGGCGGATGGCCTCGACGTAGATGCGCTGGACGCCGCTCCCCTCGGGCAGCGCGCCGGAGACCGGGACGGCGCCCGCCGTCGTGCCCAGCGCGGCCTGTGGGATCAGCGCCGAGAGCCCTCGTCCCAGCGCGCGCTTCGGGCCCCTCTCCCCCGTGCTCACGGCCCCCATACTTCCCGGTGCGGGCTCCAGCATCAAGCGGCCACCGGCGTCGGGTCGATCTTCTCCCGCCGCATGATCTCTTTGCCCAGCTGGAGGTAGCTCTCGCAGCCCTTGGACTTGATGTCGTAGAGGACGATCGGCTTGCCGAAGCTGGGGCACTCCGCCAGCCGGACGTTGCGCGGCACCACCGCGCCGAACACGAGGTCGGCGAAGTAGCCGCGGACCTCCTCGGCCACCTGGTGGGCGATGTTGGCGCGCGAGTCGAACATGGTGAGGAGGATCCCCTCGGTGAGGAGCTCCGGGTTGAGGCCCTTCTTCACCAGGTCGACGGTGTGCATCAGCTGCGAGAGCCCCTCCAGCGCGTAGTACTCGCACTGGAGCGGGATGAGGACCGAGTCCGCGGCGGTGAGCGCGTTGACGGTGAGCAGGCCGAGCGAGGGCGGGCAGTCGACCAGCACGTAGTCGTAGGCGTCCGCGAGCGGCCGGAGCGCGTCGCGCAGGCGGTACTCGCGGCGCTCGGCGGTGACCAGCTCCACCTCGGCGCCGGTGAGGTCCGGGGTGGCCGGGACCACCTCGAGGTAGCGCAGCTCGGTGGAGTGGACCAGCTCGCGCATCGGCCGGCCGTCCAGCAACGCCTCGTAGACGGTGCCGCGCATCTGGTCGCGCTTGATCCCCAGGCCGCTGCCCGCGTTGCCCTGCGGGTCCATGTCCACCAGCAGCGTCCGCCGCTCCGCCGACGCCAGGCTCGCCGCCAGGTTGATCGCCGTGGTGGTCTTCCCCACTCCGCCCTTCTGGTTCGAGATGCAAATGATGCGACCCACGGGTCGGTCCCTCCCTTTGCTTGGCCGGCAGAACAACCGGAACCACGCGGGGTTATCCCTTGAAGTGGCGGTGTGGCGCAAGGCATGTGAAGGCGTGGCCATACGTGCAGCTACGCTCGCTGAGCGGCCAGGCGCGTTCCACGTGGAACGTCGGCGGACCGCGACCACGTCCGGATGTTCCACGTGGAACGGTAGGGGTCAGCGCTGGAAGACGGCGACGTGGCGCTCGGCGCCGGAGAAGGGCAACGCGTAGCGGCGGAGGGCCTGGAAGCGGAGCCCGGCGCGGGCCGCGGCGGCCGCGGGGTCCTCCGGCGCCTTGCCCAGCATCGCCACCGCCCGGCCGCCGGGCTCGGCCAGGTACGGGGCGGCGAGCGGGAGGAACGCCTCCAGCTCGGTGAAGGCGCGGGAGATCACCACCCCCGCGCGCGGGACGCCCTCCGCGTCGGGCCGGCCGGCGAGGCGCTGGTGGATGGCGGTGGCGCCCTTGAGTCCCAGCGCCGCCGCGGCGGCCTTCACGAAGCCGATCTTCTTGGCCACCGAGTCCACCAGCGTGACCTGCAGCTCCGGCTGGAGGACCTTGAGCGGCAGGCCGGGCAGCCCGGCGCCGCAGCCCATGTCCAGCAGGGTCCCCGCCCCCGCCACCTCCGGCGCGACCGCCAGCGAGTCCAGCAGGTGTTTCTCCACGACCTCCGCCGGGTCGGTGATGGCGGTGAGGTTCACCTTGGCGTTCCAGCGCAGCAGCTCGCCCGAGTAGCGGAGGAGCAGGCCCGCGGCCCCCTCGGAGAGCGTCACTCCGAGAGCGGCGGCCCCCTCGACGAGGCGCGTCTGGAGGCCCTCGTTATCCACAGCGCGCCGCTCCGCGGAAGGGCGTAACCCACCGGATTTGCTTCCCGGCTCCGTCGGGAGGCACTTGCCAACACGTTGTCCACAGTGAAAAAAACGACGGTACTTCGCGCACTTTCAGACCTCCTCAGAGTGGAGTGCCCGGTGGCGCCGGAGGTGGATGAGGAGGAGCTGGCGGGCGGCGTCGGTGAGCCCGGGGATGCGGCGGAGCTGGCCCACGGTGGAGGGCCGGGCGCGCTGGAGCTTCTCCGCGGCTTCCGTGGACAACCCGCGGATCTCACTGAAGTTCAGGCTGGGGGGGACGGCCCACTGGTCCCACGCCTCCTCCAGGCGCGCCGCCGCCTTCGCCGCCTGGGCGAGGTAGCCCTCGTACTTCACCTCGACCTCGACCTCCTCGGCCACCTCGGGCGGGAGGTCGGGGCGGCCCGGGTCCTGGGGCGCGAGCGACTCGTAGCGGACCTCCGGTCGCTTGAGGGCGACGGCGAGGCCGGCGCGGGCGAGGCGGGCGCGCTCGCGGTCGATGGCGGCGCGGCGGGCCTCCACCTGCTCCAGGCGCTCCCGCGGGACGAGGCCCAGGCGATGGCCGTGGGCGGCGAGGCGGAGCTCGGCGTTGCCCTCGCGGAGGCGGAGGCGGTGCTCCGAGCGGGAGGTGAGCATCCGGAACGGCTCGTCCACGCCGCAGGTCACCAGCTCGTCGACCAGCACCGCGCCGTGCGCCTCGTGCCGGCCGAGGACGAGCGGCGGCGCGCCCTGGACCTGCAGCGCGGCGTTGGCGCCGGCCCAGAGGCCCTGGAAGGCGGCCTCCTCGTAGCCGGAGGTGCCGTTGAGCTGGCCGGCGAGGAAGAGGCCGCGGACCGCCTTCGCCTCCAGCGTGGGGCCCAGCTGCGTGGGGAAGGCGTAGTCGTACTCGACGGCGTAGCCGAAGCGGGCGACCTC
>Ga0268264_10006189_pt1 | contig 10110 bp, 8 predicted proteins | sample KBSSwiS32_FD_190357 | JGI IMG/M metagenome (GOLD analysis project Ga0268264, IMG submission 190357) | Switchgrass rhizosphere microbial communities from Kellogg Biological Station, Michigan, USA - KBS Switchgrass S3-2 (SPAdes) (version 2) | ecosystem: Host-associated > Plants > Roots >... | reverse complement strand
TCGCCTACCGGACCAACAACGCGGACTTCAACGGCGACGGGAAGGTGAAGGTCGGCTTCTACGGCTCCAACGAGGCGTTCGGGAAGGGCGCGCGGGCGGACATCGACTCGGCGTTCCGGACGATCCTGGGCTGCCCGGCGGCGCCCAACCCGTGCGCCAACTACATCATCGACGACCTGTTCCACCCGGGGGACGCGGACCCCAACAGCTACCCGTGGGCCAACGACGTGCCGCTGGTGTTCGGCAACATCAACACCAACACCCAGATCCCGGACGGCTACCCGGACGTGGTGGTGGCGGCGCACTTCGCGCAGCAGGACGCGGCCTTCACCCGCACCTACCGGACCGCCGGCGCGGCGATCATCCCGGACCCGGCGAAGATCAAGGTGATGCACTTCCAGACCTTCCGCCTCCAGTCGGCGCTCAGCGCCTGCATCGACGTGGCGGACGGCGAGGAGGGTGTCTCGCACATCACGCTGGACAACGGGGTGTCGGGCCAGACCTTCAAGTCCGACTACGAGACGACCTTCGGCACCCGCATCGTCTACCGCGACGCCATCTACTACGACGCGGCGACGGTGCTGATGCTGGGCGCGCTGATCGGCAGCCAGCCGCTGACCGACCGCACGGCGGTGACCGGCGCGCAGATCGCCTCCGGGATGCGCAAGACCTCCGACGTGCCCGGCGGCGGCGCGGTGGTGCGCACCGGCGTGGCGGAATTCAAGAACGCCATCGCCCACATCAAGGCGGGGGAGGCGATCAACTACGAGGGCGCCTCCGGCCCCATGGACTTCGACGCCGTGCAGAACATCCTCGACCGCCTGGTGCACTACCAGGTGTCGGGCGGCGCCTTCACCGACGTGGAGACGTTCGACTGCGTCAGCTCGTCGGCTTGCCCACTCGTCGGCCAGTGAGCGGTCGCGCCCGGCCGCCGTTGGCGCTATGAATCCCTATCCATGGCGCGCGAGAAGGACAACATCGCCCTCTCGGACGAGCACAACTCCCGGGGGATCGAGCTGGCCGACCGCGGCTGGCTCGACGAGGCGATCAAGGAGTTCAAGAAGGCGATCGACCTGGACCCCAGCTCGGCGCACGCCCATGACAACCTGGCCACCGTCTACGCGGAGAAGAAGCTCTACCGCGAGGCGCTGACGGAGTACCTCACCGCCATCCGCCTGGAGCCGGACAGCGCCACCGCGCACTACAACCTGGCCTGCTTCCTCTCCAGCCACGCCACGGAGATGGCGATCGCCGAGTACAAGGAGGCGATCGACCTCGACCCGGAGTACCCGGACGCGCACCTGAACCTGGGCCTCACCTACGCGGACCACGGGCGGATGGAGGACGCGATGAAGGAGCTCAACGTCGCCATCGACCTCGACCCCCAGGACGCGTTCCCCCGCCACGAGCTGGCCGCCCTGCACATGGACGAGGGCGACTACCGCAGCGCCATCACCCAACTCAAGGAGGTGGTGCGGCTGGAGCCGGACAACTTCGAGGCGCACCTGGACCTGGGCATCTGCTACGCGCAGAAGGGCTTCTACGCCGAGGCGGAGCGCTCCTACGAGAAGGCGCGCGGGCTCAACGGCGAGGACCTGCTGCTCAACTACAACCTGGCCGCGCTCTACGCGCTGTGGGACCGGCCGGAGGCCGCCATCACCTTCCTCAAGAAGGCGCTCGCGCTGGACCGCCAGAAGGTCCTCTCCTGGCTCTCCACCGACCCCATGTTCGACTCCCTGAAGTCGAAGCCGGAGTTCGAGAGCCTGCTGTGACGGACGGCTGGTCGCTGGCGCTGGCGGGCTTCCTGGTCCTCGCCAACGGCTTCTTCGTCGCCACCGAGTACTCGCTGGTGAAGCTGCGCCGCTCGCGCCTGCAGACGCTGGTGGCCGAGGGGCGCGCGGGCGCGGCGCAGCTTCTGCAGATGCAGCGGCAGCTGGACCGCTACCTCTCCGCCACCCAGTTCGGCGTCACCCTGGCGTCGCTGGGCCTGGGCTGGGTGGGCGAGCCGGCCTTCGCCTCGCTGGTGCAGGGGTGGATCCAGCCGCTCTTCCCGGAGGGGAGCACGGCGGAGAGCGTGGCCCACACCGTCTCCTTCGCGGTGGGGTTCGCGGTGATCACCTTCCTGCACATCGTGCTGGGGGAGCAGGTGCCCAAGAACCTGGGCATCCGGAGGCCGGAGCCCACCGCCTTCGCCGTGGCCCCGCCGATGCGCCTGGCCTACGCGCTCTTCTACCCGGGGGTCGGGCTGCTCACCTGGGTGTCCAACGCGGTGCTGCGGCTGTTCGGGGTGAAGCGGGACCCGGAGGGGCAGGAGGCGCACTCCGAGGAGGAGCTGAGGGTGATCTTCACCTCCTCGGCGGAGGCGGGCGCCATCGCCCACTCGCGCGCGGAGCTGTTGGAGCGGGCGCTGGCGATGCTGGAGAAGACCGCCCGCCAGGTGATGGTCCCCCGCAGCCAGGTGCGCTCCCTGGACCTGGACGAGCCGCTGGAGAAGAACATCGCCGAGGCGCGCGCGGGCGGGCACACCATCCTGCCGGTGTGCCGGGGCAACCTGGACCACGTCGAGGGGATGGTGAACGTCAAGGACGTCTTCTTCCTCCTCAGCCGCGGCGAGCTGCGGACCCTCTCCCAGGTGCAGCGGCCGGTGCTCTTCGTCCCGGAGACCATCTCGCTGGAGCAGCTCCTCTCCGAGTACAAGCGCAGCCGCCGCCAGCTGGCGGTGGTGGTGGACGAGCACGGCGGCACCAGCGGCATCGTCACCGTCGCGGACGTGGTGGCGGAGCTGGTGGGGAACGTCGCCGAGCTGGGGCGGAAGGTGGAGGAGGTGAAGCTGTTGCCCGGCGGCCGCTTCGAGCTGCCCGGCACCGCGCAGCTGGAGGACCTCCGCGAGCGGCTGGACCTGGAGCTGGACGTCAAGGACAGCGAGGTGAGCACCATCGCCGGCTACCTCATGGTCCGCCTGGGCCGGGTGCCGGAGAAGGGCGACCGGGTCGCCGTCGGCCACTACGAGGTGAAGGTGGAGGAGGTGGACGGGCCCCGCGTGGTCAAGGTCCGGGTGGAGCCCAAGCTGCCCAAGGTCTCTCCCGCCGCCCCGCCGCCCAGTGCAGCCAGCGGCCCGAAGGCGTGACCGCCCGCGGCGCGCCGTGCTAGTGCCTTAGCACCATGATGAAGACCGCTCTCTTCGCCGCCGCCGCGCTCGCCGCGGGCGCCGGCTCCGCCGTCACCGTCAAGTCCAGCGTCATCACCTCCCTGGTCAACAAGAGTGGGTTCCAGACCGCCGAGGTCTCGCCCGGGCAGCTCTCCATCCACTACGAGTACAACGACCGCGGCCGCGGGCCGAAGCTGGACCAGAAGATCGCCTTCGGGCCGGACAGCGTGCCGACGAAGGTCGACGTCACCGGCGTCGACTACATGAAGGACAAGGTCGAGGAGCACTTCGAGCGCGCGGGCGGGGTGGCGCGCTGGAAGAACCGCGCGGAGCAGGGCGAGTCCAAGAACGCTCCGGCGAACGCCTTCTACGCCAGCCTCAACGGCGCGCCGGAGGAGGGGCGGCTGCTGCTGCTGGCGCTGAAGGCGGCCTCCAACCACGCGCTGCCGCTGCTCCCGGCGGGCGAGGCGAAGGGCGAGGTGGTGAAGACGGTCCAGTTCACGCCGGCGGGCGGGAAGCCGCGCGCGTTCACCCTCTGGGGCCTCTCCGGGTTCAGCTTCCAGCCGTTCCCGTCCTGGCTGAGCGACGACGGCCAGCTCATGGCGCAGGTGTCCACCTGGGGCTCCACCGTGCCGGAGGGATTCGAAGGCGCCATCCCGGAGATGATCAAGGAGCAGGAGGCGTGGGAGGTGGCGCGGGCCGCGTCGCTGGCGAAGACGCTGGCCCACCATCCGGCGGGCGGCGTCCTGGCGGTGGTGCACGCCAACCTCTTCGACGCCGAGGGCGCGCGGATGGTCCCCGGCCAGACGGTGGTGGTGCGGGGCCGCACCATCGAGGCCGTGGGGAAGGACGGCGAGGTGAAGGTGCCCAAGGAGGCGGAGGTGATCGACGCCGCGGGGAAGTCGGTGCTGCCCGGGCTGTGGGACATGCACGTGCACATCGGGGCGACGGAGGGCCTCTTGCACCTGGAGTCAGGCGTCACCTCGGTGCGCGACCTGGCCAACGACGCGGACGACCTGGCGCGCACCCGGAAGCGCTTCGACTCCGGCGAGCAGGTCGGCCCGCGGATCCTGGCGGCGGGGTTCATCGACGGGCGGGGGCCGTACCAGGGGCCCACCAAGGTGTTCGCGGACAACGAGGCGGAGGCGAAGGCCGCGGTGGAGGACTACGCCAAGCGGGGCGGGTACGTGCAGATCAAGGTGTACAGCTCCCTCAAGCCGGAGCTGGTGCCGGTGATCGCCAGGGCGGCGCACGAGAAGGGGCTGCGCGTGTCCGGCCACGTCCCCAACGGGATGAAGGCGGCGGACTTCGTCCGGGCGGGGGCGGACGAGATCCAGCACATGAACATGATCTTCCTCAACTTCCTCGACGTGAAGGACACCCGCACGCCGGCGCGGTTCACCGAGGTGGTGGCGCACGCGGCGGAGATCGACCCGGCGTCCGCGAAGGTGAAGGACTTCATCAAGCTCTTGCTGGAGAAGAAGACGGTGGTGGACCCCACGCTGGTGACGTTCGAGGGGATGTTCATCGACCAGGCTGGGCAGGTGTCGAAGAGCTACGCGGCGGTGGCGGACCGCATGCCGGCGCAGGTGCGGCGCGGCTTCCTCTACGGCGGGCTGCAGCAGCCGCCGGGGTCGGACCCGGCGCGGCCGGAGGCGTCGTGGAAGCAGATGCTGAGGATGACGCGCGCGCTCTACGACGCCGGGGTGCCCATCGTCGCCGGCACCGACGCGCTCGCCGGCTTCGGGCTCCACCGCGAGCTGGAGCTGTACGCGGAGGCCGGCATCCCCGCCCCCAGGGTGCTGCAGATCGCCACCCTGGGCGCGGCGCGGGTGATGAAGAAGGACAAGGAGCTGGGGAGCATCGCGCCCGGCAAGCTGGCGGACCTCATCGTGGTGGACGGCGACCCGTCGAAGAACGTCTCCGACATCCGGAAGGTGCGGGTGGTGGTGAAGGACGGCGTCCGCTACCAGGTGTCGGAGCTGGACCAGGCGCAGGGCGTCAAGCCGTTGCCGTAGCTCTCGCCCACTCGAACGCCTCGTCCATCCGGTCCTGGCCGAAGAAGAGCTCCCCGCCCACCACGAAGGTGGGGGCGCCGAAGAGGCCGAGGCGCTTGGCCTCTTCCGTGCGGGCGCGGAGCGGGTTGCCCGGCGCCTCCGCGCGCGCGAGCACCGCCGCGGCGTCCTGGCCCAGCGACGCGAGGACCCGGGAGAGCACCGCGCGGTCGGCGATGTCCTGGTCCTCGGCGAAGTTGGCGGTGTAGACGGCGCGGACGTACGGAGGGAACCAGGGCTCCTCCATCACGGCCCAGGCCACCTTGGCCGCCAGGGTGGAGTTGCGCGGGGCGACGGACGGCTTCCTCCACGGGATGCGGTGCCGGGCGCAGGTCCGCTCCACGTCCCGCCACATGTAATTGCGGCGGACCGGGTTGAGGTTGAAGGGCGAGTCCTTGATGCCCAGCTGCTCGAAGAAGATCGGCCCCAGCAGGAACGGGCGCCAGCGCAGCTCCACGCCCGCGCGCGCGGCGGCGTCCTGCACGCGCATCGCGGCGGGGTACGAGTACGTGGACGCGAAGTCGAACCAGAAGTCGGCGGGGGTCACGGGCGCTTCCGGGCCTTGGGCTTGGGGCGGGTCTGGAACTCGTACGACCGCTGCATCAGGTCCTTCAGCTCCGCCATCTTGAGCTTCTTCAACCGGATCAGGACCGCCGCGTAGCCGTCGTAGTGGGGCGTGGTCCAGAACAGCCCCGGGTCCGCGCCGAGGAGGAAGTCCTTCATCTCCATCGGCACGCGCAGCACCAGCGTCTCCTCGTCCTCCTTGAGGACCGCCAGCAGCTTCCCCTTCACCTTCAGCGAAGGGTTCCCCCACGAGGTCGTCTCCTCCACCCCGGGGTACGTCTTCGCCAGCTTCACCACCTGTGCGTAGGTGATCACCGCTTCTTGCCGCGCCGGGCCGCCGGCTCCATCCCGTGGCGGATGAGCTCCATCGCCTGCTCGAGGACGCGGTCGATGGGCGGCGCGTTGGGCTCCCAGAGGATGAAGCGCATGCCCAGGAAGTCCGCCAGCCCCATCAGGCAGTAGGCGGTGACCTCCGGGTCCAGCGGCTCGATCTGCCCCTTCTCGGCCGCGGCCTTCAGTCCCTTGGCGTACGCGTCGCCCATCCGCCGGTAGTACCGCTCGAAGGCCGCCCGGTCGACGAACTCGGCCTGGCGGACGATGCGGTAGAGGGCACGATGGCGGGCGACGAACTTGAAAAAGGAGCGGAAGCCCTCCCGCTCGACGTCGATCCGGTCGGTGAGGCCGGCGATGCCCTGGCGGATCTCCGCGCGGAGGCGGTCCCCCAGGTCGTCCACCAGCTTCACGAACACCGTCAGCTTGTCCGGGAAGTAGACGTAGAACGTCCCCTGCGCCACGCCCGCGCGCTGGGTGATCTCCGCCACCGAGGCGTGCTCGTAGCCGCGCTCCCCGAACACCGCCTCCGCCGCTTCCAGGAGCTTCTGGCGGGTCCGCCGTCCCCTCTCGGTGAGGGTGCGCTCCTCCGGCGCGGGGGGACGGTCCATGGGGCCGTTCTTCGCGGCCCCGCCGCCCCGAGTCAAGGAATCCATGCGATTCATCAGAAGACCAGCGCCCGCGCGGTGGCGAACAGGGCCACGTCCCCGATGTCCGCAACGGCGGAGCTCAGCTCGTGGCGGAGCGCGAACGCCAGCCGCGCCCCCAAGGAGACCTGCGGGGTGATCCAGTACGTCGTCCCCAGGTTGGCGTACTGGATGGTGGTGATGGTGCCGCCCCCCGTCCGGAACTGGATGCGCATGTACTGCGCCCCCACCCCGTTGGCCCCCGAGTAGTTGTAGTCCAGCCCCACGCCCGAGCAGAACGAGATGTACTTGTCCGGCAGCAGCCGCCGGTTCGACGGATCCACCACGTCGTTCCGGTCGAACGCCGCGTTGGCGAAGCCCTGCAGCTTCCCCTCCATCAGCTTCACCCTGGCCGACGCGCGCGCGTTGAAGCCGTAGATGAACCAGTCGAAGGCGTTGGTGGTGTCCGTGTCCACCTGGTAGCCCTGCACCTCCGCCTTCAGCTCCAGGGGTCCTGAGCTCCAGACGATGGACGGCGCCAGCAGGTACATCTGGAAGGTGTCGTCCGGGTAGTGGTTGGCCACCTGGTTCACCTGCTGGTACGGCTGGATGTAGAAGCGCTCGAAGGGCGTGAACGCGCCGCCGATGGGCAGGCTCCCCGTCAGCGACACCGGGTTGCCCGCGTTCGCGGTCAGCCCCAGCCGCAGCGACGGCGTCACGTCGTACGTGCCCAAAAGCCCGTTGCCCCGGTTGTAGCCGGTGTAGAGGAACGGGTCGCGCGTGAACGGGTCCGCGATCAGGAAGTCCGCCACGTGCTGCGAGAAGTAGTCGACGCTCGCCTCGTCCGTGACCCGCCCCACCTCCACCTTCCACCGGGCGCCGTGGAAGCGGATGAGCTGGTTGCGGACGGAGAGCGCGGCCTGCCCCTCCCAGGTGGAGGCGCCGTGGTACCCGGCGTTGGCCTCGAACTCGCTCTCCGCGTCGATCCAGTCGGCGAGGGTGGCGCGCAGCCCGAACCGGCTCACCATCTGCGTGGTGAGCCGGGGGGCCCGGTACGCCTGCGCCCAGGGCAGCTCTCCTTCCAGGCCGCCCGCCACCTGGAGGATGGGGTGAAGCTCGGGATGGAACCCCGCGGCGGCGGGCGCGGGGTCGGCGCCGAGCAGGACGGCCAGGAGGAGCGCGTGCATACCTAGTTGCTCAGCGCGGTCATCGCGATGGTCAGCGCGTGCTCGCTGCGGATGGAGCCGAAGTGGTTCTTGAAGTAGCCGTTGAAGAAGTAGTTGGTGAGGTCGTTGTCGGTCAGCTCCAGCAGATGGTTCTCCGCGCCGTCCAGGTGCGAGCTGGACTCGGAGACGAACTCGTCCTGGTAGGTCCCCTGGCTCACGTCCTTCATCACGATGGTGGTGTACTGGACCCTGTGGCCGTAACACTGGCTGGCGATGCCGAACGCGTGCTCGCCGTCGGAGCACGGGGTGTCCCAGGCGTCCGCCTCGCCGTTCACGTTGGAGAGGAACGGGGTGGGCGTGTACGCGGTGCGGTCGCCCAGCTGGCAGGCCGCCGTGCTGTTCATGCTGGTCTTGGAGGTGCACGCGGTGCGGTAGGTGGACACGCCGTGGTTGGCGCCCGCCGCCAGCACCAGGTCCTGCACGCGGGACCAGTCGAAGCCGCCCTTCACCGCCAGCCGGCGGAGCGCGTCGCGGATGATGGTGGTGCCCAGCGAGAAGCCCACCATGGAGACCTTCCGGCCCGGGTTGGCCTTCAGCACCGACTCGATGAAGTGCATCGCGATGGGCGTGGCCCAGGCGTGGTCGAAGTTCTTGGCGGGGTTGTCGGTGGTGGAGTCGTCCACCGTGAGGTACCGGAAGTCCACGGCGTAGGTCTTGAAGCCCGCCGCCACCAGCCGCTCGGAGAGCATGGGGGTGGCGTACTGGTCGCCCGAGTACGTCTCGAAGTCCGCCGGGGAGGAGGAGTTGCCGTGGAAGAGCAGGACGATGGGCTTGCCCTTGTCCTCGCTCACGCCTTCCGGGAACGCGTACTCCTTCGCCGCGCAGGTGTACCCGGTGATGGTGGCCGCGGTGTACGTCAGGTTGGTGGTGTTGCACGCGGGGTGGATGGTGAGGTCGTCGCGGTAGCTGAGCGTCTCCTCCATCGGCGGGATGGGGGGGGGCTGGCAGGCGCACAGGACAAGGCAGGCCACGGCCGACAGCAGGGGAAGGTGCTTCATGGTGTTGGACCTCGTTGTTGCGGGGAAGACGTCAGGCGGCCACGGCCGCGGAGTCGGTTGAGGGGAGGGCGCGCGGGGGTGCCTCCAGTTGCTTGACCGGGATGAACAGCGCCGCCACCAGCAGGACGAGCGACGCGCCCGCCACCACCGCCATGGCCCACGCCAGCGAGATGCCGGCGGCCGCCGCCAGCGCGGAGGTCCCGGTGGGCACGAAGGCGGCCGCGAAGGCGCCCGCGTGGTACGCGAACCCGACCGACCGGGCGCGCACGGCGGCGGGGAAGAAGCTGGTGAGGAGCAGCGGGGTCACCCCGCAGAACCCGGCGCCGAACACGCCGCCCAGGAGCGCGCCCACCCAGAGCAGGTTGGTGCCCACGCCCAGGCCCACGTAGAGCGGCACGCAGAGCACCATCACCGCCGCGGGGACGCCGATCGCCACCCGGGCGCCGTACCGCCCGGCCAGCCACCCGCAGGCCGCCGCGCCCGCCAGCATGCCCAGGTTGAACAGCTCCACGTGGTGGGCGCGCTGCACCTCGTCCAGGTGGTGCACCGAGGCCAGCAGCGTGGGGTAGAGCCCGGTGAGGCCGTAGTAGACGGCGAAGCCCAGCGCCATCAGCAGCACGGAGAGCGCCATGCCCGTCCACTGGCCGCGGAAGGCGCCCAGGTCCCACATTGGCTCCCGCTTCACCGGCGCCTTGCGCGCGAGGAACTCCGGGCTCTCCGGCACCCAGAAGCGGATGGGGATGGCCAAAAGCGCCGGCGCCACCGCGATCAGGAACAGCCACCGCCAGCCCAGCGCCGGCAGCACCCAGCCGGACACCGCGGCGGCCAGGAAGTAGCCGATGGCCCAGCTCCCCTGCAGCACGCCGGAGGCGATGCCCCGGCTCCGCTCCGGCCAGTTCTCCATGGCCAGCGTGGCGCCGGCCGTCCACTCCGCGCCCATCCCGAAGCCGAACAGCGTCCGCAGCACCAGGATGGTGACGTACGAGCCGGCGAAGAAGATCGACCCGTCGAAGATCGCGAACCAGATCAGCGACAGCATCAAGGGCAGCTTGCGGCCCCACCGGTCCGCGGCCGCGCCCGCCACCATCCCGCCCAGGAGCCGGCAGGTGAGCGTCGCGGTGAGCACCCACATCGCGCTGGTGGTGGACGCCCAGCTCCTTGACG
>Ga0268264_10006187_pt1 | contig 10112 bp, 20 predicted proteins | sample KBSSwiS32_FD_190357 | JGI IMG/M metagenome (GOLD analysis project Ga0268264, IMG submission 190357) | Switchgrass rhizosphere microbial communities from Kellogg Biological Station, Michigan, USA - KBS Switchgrass S3-2 (SPAdes) (version 2) | ecosystem: Host-associated > Plants > Roots >... | reverse complement strand
GCTCGACGATCAACTGCTCCTGGATCGGCAGTTTGATGTCTTCGCGCGCAGGAAGGCGCGTGACTTTGCCCGACACGTTGTCGGCGTCCAGCTCCAGCCACTCCGGAATGCCGCGGCCGCGGGCGGTTTCGACGCTCGAGCGGACCAGCGGATTCTTTTTGCTCGCCTCCTTGACCGTGATCGCCTGGCTGGCTTTCACCTGGTAGGAAGGTATCGAGACTTTACGGCCGTCGATCAGGACGTGGCCGTGCCGAACCAACTGCCGCGCCTGGGCGCGCGATCCGGCGAAGCCGAGGCTGAAGATGACGTTGTCGAGACGCCGTTCCAGCATGATGAGGAGGTTTTCGCCGGTGATGCCCCTGCGCCGGTCGGCCTCCTCGAAATAGGTGCGGAACTGGCTCTCCAACACGCCGTAGATGCGCTTGACCTTCTGCTTCTCGCGCAGCTGCAAGCCGTAGCCCTGGATCCGGCGGCCGCGGCGATTGCCGTGCTGGCCCGGCGGATAGGCCCGACGCTCGATGGCGCACTTTTCCTTGAAGCAGCGGTCACCTTTGAGGAACAGTTTGATCCGCTCGCGACGGCACAGCCGGCAAACGGGTCCGGTATATCTTGCCACGTTGTTTTCTCCTGACGTCCTCTCCTCGACGCTACGAGGAATTCATCTGAGGAAGACGAGGGCAGGCACCCCGGAACGCCCGAGGTTCACCCGCCGGTCCCTCTCGCGCGCCCTTTAAACGCGGCGGCGCTTGCGCGGCCGGCAGCCGTTGTGCGGAATCGGCGTCACGTCCTTGATCGACTTGACCTCGATGCCGGAAGCCTGGAGCGCCCGGACCGCCGATTCGCGGCCGGCCCCCGGACCCTTGACCAGCACGTCGACCGTGCGGACTCCCGAGTCCTTGGCGCTGTTGCCGGCGCTCTGCGCAGCGACCTGCGCCGCGAACGGCGTGCCTTTGCGCGAGCCTTTGAAACCGATGCGGCCGGCCGACGACCAGGAAAGGACATGTCCTTCCGGGTCGGAGATCGACACGATCGTGTTGTTGAAGGTGGCTTGGATGTGCACCACGCCGTGGGGCACGTTGCGCCGTTCCTTCTTCTTGCCCGCTTTGCGATCCTTCTTCGGAGCTGCCTTCGCCATGATTCTCCCTGGGGGGCGCAGCCGCTCCTCTTGCGAGAAGCGGGCAGCGCTCTGTCCTTACTTCTTCGTCGCTTTCTTCTTGCCGGCGACCGCGCCACGCCGCGGACCCTTGCGAGTGCGCGCGTTGGTCGAGGTCCGCTGCCCGCGAACCGGTAGGTTCTTGCGGTGACGGACCCCACGGTAACAGCCGATCTCCATCAGCCGCTTGATGTTCTGGCTGATCTCCTTGCGCAGATCACCCTCGACGCGCCCCTCGTCCGTGATCACCTTACGGATCCGGCGTGCCTCGTCCTCGGTCAGATCCTTGACCCGAGTGACCTCGGGGACCTGGGCCTCGGTGAGGATGCTCTTCGAGCGCGTACGGCCGATGCCGTAGATGTAGGTCAAGCCGATCCAAACCTGCTTGTTCTGAGGCAGGTCTACTCCTGCGATGCGTGCCATAGCTCGTTCCTATCCTGACCTATCCCTGGCGCTGCTTGTGTTTCGCGTTCTCGCAGATCACCCGCACTACGCCCTTGCGGCGGACGACCTTGCACTTTGGGCAGATCCGTTTGACCGACGTCCGTACTTTCATCACCCACTCCTTCGTCCGCGCCTACTTCAAGCGGTACACGATTCGACCGCGGTTCAAGTCGTACGGCGAGAGCTCGACCAGAACTCGATCGCCGGGCAAAATCCGGATGAAATGCTTGCGCATTTTGCCCGAAATGTGCGCCAGAACCTGGTGTTTGTTTTCGAGCTCGACGCGAAACATCGCGTTCGGCAGCGGTTCGACGACCACCGCCTCGACCTCGATCGCTTCTTCTTTCTTCGACAAATTTCGCTCCCGCTCGTCTCGGCTCTTAAGCCGGGCTGGCGCCCAAAACCCGATAGCCGGTCGGCGTCACCGCGACCGAGAACTCGAAATGAGCCGACAGCGACCCATCTTCGGTCCGCGCGGTCCAACCGTCCGCGTCCATTTTCACGCCGGCGCTACCGGCGTTGATCATCGGCTCGATCGCGAGCACCATGCCGGGCTTGAGCTTCGGCCCTTTGCCCGGCTTGCCGTAGTTCGGCACCTGCGGGTCCTCATGGAGCGAGGTCCCGATGCCGTGCCCCGAAAACTCCCGCACCACCGAGTAGCCGTTGCGCTCGGCGTGCGCCTGAACCGCGTGGCCGATGTCGGACAATCGTCCGCCCGGCCGCACCTGCTCGATCCCGAGCAGCAGCGACTTCCTCGTCACGGCGAGCAGGCGTTCCGCCTCCGCCGAGACCGGCCCCACCGCGAAGGTTCGCGCCGCGTCGCCGAAATAACCCTTGTACTGCACCCCGCAGTCGATCCCGACGATGTCGCCCGTCGCCAGCGGCAGCTCGTTCGGGATGCCGTGAACGATCACGTCGTTCTTGGCGATGCAGAGCGTCGCCGGGTAGCCGCGGTAGTGCAAGAACGCCGGTACGCCGCCGCGCGAGCGGATGAACTGCTCGGCGAAACGGTCGAGGTCGGCGGTCATCGCCCCCGGCACCACCCGCTCGGCGAGCTGATCGAGCACATCATGCACGATCCGGTTCGCCTGATCCATCAACTCGATCTCGCCCGGCGTCTTGAGGACGGTCATTCCGCCCCCTCCGAGCTCTCGCTCCCCGCGAGCGCCGCGATCATCTGGCGCGTCACCTCCGGAATCGGCTGGAACCCGGAGATTCGCCGCACCAGCCCTCGGTCGCCGTAGTACGCAACCAGCGGCTCGGTCGTCTCCCGGTAGATTCGCTGCCGGTCGCGCGCCACGTCGGGCGTGTCGTCCACCCGGCCGCGGGCGACCATCCGCCGCACCAGTTCTTCCTCCGGAACCTCGACCAGCAGGACGTGGTCGAGGCCACTACCGCCGTCATTGCCGAGGATCCGGTCGAGCGAACGCGCCTGAGGCAACGTTCGCGGATAGCCGTCGAGCAGGAAACCGCGCGCGGTATCGGCTTGGCCCAACCGCTCGGTCACGACCTCGAGCATCGTCTCGTCGTCCACCAGAGCGCCCGCGCTCATGATGTCCTGGACCTTCTTGCCCAGCTCCGAGCCTGCGGCGATCGCGCTGCGAAGCATGTCGCCGGTCGAGATCTGCGGTACCCCGAACTGCTTGGAAAGAACCTCCCCCTGGGTTCCCTTGCCTGAGCCCGGAGGTCCTAAAAGAATCACCCGAAGACGGGCGCGATGGTCATCCCCTTCGACCACGAATCCTTCCCCGCTTCATGAAGCCCTCGTAGTTGCGCATCACGAGCTGGCTTTCGATCTGTTGGACCGTGTCCATCGCGACGCCGACGACGATGAGCAGCGAAGTGCCCCCGAAGTAGAAGTTGATCCCCATGCCGTTGGTGAACCAGTTCGGCAGCACGCCGTCGAGAGCGCCGCCCACCCACGGAATCTGTTGCACGTGGATGCCGGTGAGCAGGAACTCCGGCAACACCGTGACCGCCGCGAGATAGAGCGCTCCGACCAGGGTCAACCGCGTGAGAATCCGATCGATGTACTCGGCGGTCCGCTTGCCCGGCCGGATGCCCGGGACGAAGCCGCCGTATTTCCGCATGTTTTCGGAAAGATCGGCCGGATTGAAGATGATCGAGACGTAGAAGTAGGCGAAGAACACGATCGTCACGATTTGGAGCAGGTAGTAGAGAGGAGCGCCATACGAGATGTAGCTCACGATCTTCAGGACCCACTCGTTCTTGACGAACTGGGCGATCGTCGTCGGGATCATCACCACGGAGCTCGCGAAGATGACCGGGATGACGCCGCCGGTGTTCACCCGCAGCGGCAGGTAGGTGCTCTGCCCGCCGTAGACCTTCCGTCCGACCACCCGCTTCGCGTACTGGACCGGAATGCGCCTCTGCGCCCGTTCCATGTAGACGATGAACGCGACGACCAAGAGCATGAAGCCGAGCAGGAGGATCATGCCGATCGGCGACAGCGTCTCGTTCTTGATCCCGTTGATCGAGTTGCCGATCGCGGGAATCAGGCCCACCACGATGCCGGCGAAGATGATCAACGAGATGCCGTTGCCGATGCCCCGTTCGCTGATCTGCTCGCCCAGCCACATGATGAACGCGGTGCCGGTCGTGAGCGTGAGCACCGTGAACAGGCGGAAACCCCAGCCCGGATGCGGCACCACGGGCGCCTGGCCCGAGGTGACCTGCGCCTGCAGCCAGGTCGAGATGCCGAGCGACTGGATGACCGCGATGATCATCGCGCCGTAGCGGGTGTACTGGGTGATCTTCCGCCGTCCGAGCTCGCCCTCTTTGGAGAGCTTCTCCAGGTAGGGCCAGACCACGGTCAGCAGCTGCAGGATGATCGACGCCGTGATGTACGGCATGATCCCGAGCGCGAAGACCGTGAACTTGCCCAAGGAGCCACCCGTGAAGGTGTTGAAGAAGCCCAAGAAGCTGTTCTGCATCTGCGACATCAGCTCGATCAACGCCTGCGGATCCACTCCGGGCGTTGGGATATGGCAACCGATCCGATAGACCGCGAGCAGCCCGAACGTAAACAGGACTCGCTTGCGGAGCTCCGGAATGGCGAAAATGTTACGGAAACTATCGATCACCGCAGTTCCTCGCAGCTCCCGCCCGCCGCCTCGATCTTGGCCCGGGCCGACTTGCTGAACTTGTGAGCCGTCACCTTGAGCGCTTTGCCGATCTCGCCGTCGCCGAGCACCTTGACCCGCTCGCCCTTGCGCACCATCCCGAGCTCGACGAGCGACTCAGGGGTCACATTGAGCGAGCCTTGAGCCGCTTCCGCGAGCTCGGCGAGAGCGGCGAGATTCACGATGTCGTATTCCGTCTTCCAGATGTTCGTGAACCCGCGCTTCGGCACGCGCCGGACGAGCGGCATCTGGCCGCCTTCGAATCCGAGACGACCTTGATAGCCGGTTCGCGAGCGCTGGCCTTTTTCACCCTTGCCCGAAGTCTTGCCGATTCCGGATCCCGGGCCGCGGCCCACCCGCTTCTTGGAGTGCTTGCTCCCCTTCGCCGGGGACATCGCGTGCAGCTTCATGGCTAGACCTCTTCCACCTGGAGCAAATAGCCGACCTTCGCCAACACGCCGCGCAGAGCCGGCGAGTCCTGCCGTTCGACTACGTCATGCATGCGCCGAAGTCCAAGCCCGCGGACCGACTCCTCGTGTCCTGGCTTCGTGCTGATCGTGCTGCGGATCTGACGGATCCGCAGCCGTTTCGTCTCGGCGACCGGCGTTTCCGCCGGGGCCGTTTTCGTTTTCTTTGCAGCCATCGCGCGCTCCCTAGCCTCGCACCAATTTGACCGTCGGCATGCCCGCCTGCGGCGGCTCGATGCCGCGCAGCCGGAAGACGTCTTCGGGCTGACGCAGACTGAGCAGCGCATGGAACGTGGCTTTCACCACGTTGTGCGGATTGGTCGTGCCCAGCGACTTGGTCAAGATGTCCTGGATGCCCGCGGTCTCGATCACCGCCCGCACCGGCCCGCCGGCGATCACGCCCGTGCCTTCCGAAGCCGGTTTGAGCAGCACCCGTCCTGCGCCGTAGACCCCCAAGGTCTCGTGCGGGATGGTGGTGCCCCGCGTCGGTACCTGGATCATATTACGCTTGGCGATCTCGATCCCCTTGCGAATCGCAACCGGGACCTCTTTCGCCTTGCCCGCACCGTACCCGACCCGACCCTTGCCGTCGCCGATCACCACCAGGGCGGAGAACGAGAAGTTCTTGCCACCCTTGACGACTTTGGTCACCCGGTTGATGTGGACGACCTGCTCGAAAAACTCGCTTTCGCGCTCGAACTCACGTTCCCTGGCCACAGCTCGCCTCCGACCTCAAAATTGAAGCCCGTTCTCGCGGGCCGAGTCGGCCAGCGCCTTGACCTTGCCGTGGTACACGTAACCACCACGATCGAAGACCACTTTGTCCACGCCGTTCGCTTTCGCGCGTTCCGCGACCGCCGCGCCCACCACCTTCGCGGCATCGATCCCGGCGGTGCCGCCCGAGAGCTTCGCCTTCAAGTCGGCGTCCATGGAATTCGCCTGCGCGAGCGTCACGCCGCGATCGTCGTCGATGACCTGCGCGTAGATGAAGCGCAGACTTTTGTAGACCGACAGGCGCGGCCGAACCGCGGTGCCATGGACCCGCTGGCGTACCCTCAGATGAGCCCGCTCGCGGCGCGCCCGCTTCTTCAAGAGCTGCTTCGTCAGATGCTCGGTCATCTCTACTTGCCTCCGGCCTTGCCGACCTTGCGGCGGAGGACCTCGTTGGCGAATTTGACGCCCTTGCCCTTGTAGGGGTCGGGCTTCCTGAGGGAGCGGATCTCGGCGGCGACCTGGCCGACCATCTGACGATCCGCGCCCGAGATGGCGAGCTTGCCCGCCTTGGCGTCGAGGTCGATCTTGATCCCTTCCGGAATGTTGAACATCACCGGGTGGGAGTAGCCGAGCGCGAACTGCACCTGAGTGCCTTTCAGCTCGGCGCGGTAACCGACGCCGACGATCTCCAGGTTCTTGACGAAGCCGGCCGACGCGCCTTCGACCGCGTTCGCCAGAAGCGCGCGCAGCAGACCGTGCTTGGCCCGCTCGGGACCGGTTTCGCCGGGCCGCGCGACCGTCACGCCGCCATCGTCCATCGTCACCGGATAGCCGGGGAAGATCGCCTGGCTGACCTTGCCCTTGGGACCTTCGGCCGTGAAGACTCCGTCTTGGACATTGACCTTCGTCCCTTTGGGAATCGGGATGATTTTTCTACCAATGCGCGACATCGGTGACCTCTCCGAAAAAGACGAGTTTCTCTACCAAAGACGGCAGAGGAGCTCGCCCCCCACGCGGCGCTCGCGCGCCTGTTTGTCCGACAGCAACCCCTGCGACGTCGACACGATCGCCATGCCGAGACCGTTCCTCACCTCGGTGATCTCGTCGGCTCTCATGTACAGACGGCGCCCGGGCTTGCTCAGACGTTCGACATAGTTGATCGCCGGCTGGCCGTCCGCGCTGTAGCGAAGATAGATGCGGAGCGTATCGTTCAACGCACCCTCTTCATGGAGACGCTTGACGCTGCGGATGAAGCCCTCGTTCTCAAGGATCTTGCACAGCTCTTCCTTGAGGCGCGACGCCGGGATGTCCAGCCGGTCGTGCTTGGCCAAATGCGCGTTCTTCACGCGCGCCAGAAGATCCGCAATCGGATCGGTCATGCTCATCGTGCTCTCCTTAGATCCAAGCGGGCCTACCAGCTGGCCTTGATGACGCCGGGCAGATATCCCTGGAGCGCCAGGTCCCGGAGGTGAATGCGGCAGAGCCCGAACTTGCGGTAGACACCACGCGGGCGGCCACACACTCTACACCGGTTCCGGTGGCGAACCGAGAACTTCGGCTTCTTTTGGTTCTTTGCGATTTTCGCAGTCGTCGCCACGGAGGTCTCCTAGCGCGGGAACGGCATGCCGAGCTCGCGCAGCAGAAACAGCGCACGCTCGTCGTTGCCGGCCGTCGTCGTGATCGTGATGTTCATCCCCTTGGGCTTCTCGACCTTGTTGTAGTCGACCTCCGGGAAGATCAGGTGGTCCTTGATGCCGAGCGTGTAATTGCCGCGGCCATCGAAGCTCTTGGTCGGGATGCCGCGGAAGTCGCGGACCCGGGGGAGCGCGATCGCGATCAGGCGATCGAGGAACTCCCACATCCGCTCGCCGCGCAGGGTGACCCGGCAGCCGATCGGCATTCCCTCGCGCAGTTTGAAAGCCGCGATCGATTTCCGGGCACGGGTGACCACCGGCCGTTGGCCCGCGAGCGCCTGCAGCTCCTCGACCGCCTCGTCGAGGATTTTGACGTTCTGGATCGCCTCGCCCATGCCCATGTTGAGCGAGATCTTCTCCAGGCGGGGAACCGCCATGGGGTTTTCGATCCCGAACTCCTTCATCAGGCGCGCCACGACCTCGCCTTCGTATTGCTGCTTGAGCCGGGGGGCGTACCCCTCGCGCCGCTCGGTCGGCCCGACCGTCGACAGCTCGCGGTCTTCCGTCTTCTTCTTCGCCATGGTCAGCCTTTCCGCCAATTCCGATCTTTGTGCCGCAACCCGAAACCTAGAACTTCGCGTTGCACTTCTTGCAAACGCGCACGCCCTTGCCGTCCTCCAACCGCGCGCGGCCGACTCGCGTCGGCTCGCCGCACTCCGGGCAGATCACCTTGACGTTCGACAGGTGGATCGTCCCTTCGCGCTCGAGGATGCCGCCCTGCACGCCCTTCTGCGGGTTCTGCCGGGTGTGGCGCTTGATCATGTTCACGTGCTCGACGACCGCCCGGCCTTCGCCCGGCATGACCCGAAGCACGCGGCTTTTCACGCCGCGGTTCCGGCCGGCCATCACCAGCACCTGGTCGTTCTTCTTGACCTGCGCCTTCGCCTTCGTCTTTTCAATCTCGCTCATGATGTGAGCTCCCCTGCTTGTTTCCAGCCCTGGCCTGCTAGATGACTTCCGGCGCGAGCGAGACGATCTTCATGAACCGACGCTCACGAAGCTCTCTGGCCACCGGGCCGAAGACGCGCGTGCCGATCGGCTCGCCGTCGTCCTTGATCAACACCGCGGAGTTCGTGTCGAACCGGATGTAGCTGCCGTCTTTCCGGCGCTGCTCCTTGGCGGTCCGCACGATCACGGCTTTGACCACCTGGCCCTTCTTGACCGTACCGTCGGGCGACGCCTCTTTGACCGACGCGGTGATCGTGTCGCCCAAACGGCCGTACTGGCCGGTCGAGCCCCCCCGCATGTGAATGCAGAAGATCTTCTTGGCGCCCGAGTTGTCGGCCACGTCCAGGATCGTTCCCATTTGAATCATGGCTCGCTCCTCACTTCGCCCGCTTCAGGATCTCGCGCACGCGCCAGCGCTTGGTCCGCGACAGCGGGCGGCTCGAAACGATCGCCACCTGGTCGCCGATGTTGCACTGCAGCTCGTCGTGCGCCGCGAATTTCGTCGTCTTCTTCATCCGGCGGTGATAGAGACGGTCGTTGACCAGGATCTCCACCGCAACGATGACCGTCTGGGTCATCTTGTTGCTGACCACCGTGCCCACCTTGACCTGACGCCGGTTCTGCCGCGCGGCCGCCGGTTCGATCGAACCGACCGGGCTCTCGACTGTCGTTTCCTCGCTCATCTCGCTCATGGTGCTTTCGTTCCTTTATCCATCGACCCGCCGGCAGTCCGCTTCGCGCCAAGGACCGTCAACACGCGTGCGAGATCCCGGCGTACCTGGCGCACGCGGGCCGGCTTCTCCAACTGCCCCGTCACCTTCTGCAGACGCAGGGCGAAGAGCTGCTCGGCGAGATCCTTCTCTTTTTGCAGCAGCTCGTCGACCGTACTGTCGCGCAGCTCCACAGGCTTCAACGTGGCCTTGGCCATGATCGATTTACCTCAGCTCCTCGTGCCGAGACACGAAGCGAGTCTTGATGCCCAGCTTGTGGGAGGCGAGACGCATCGCCTGTTCGGCGATCTCCTGCGTCACCCCTTCGAGCTCGTAAAGGATGCGTGCCGGGCGAACCACCGCGACCCACTCCTCGGGATTTCCTTTGCCCTTGCCCATGCGGGTTTCGAGCGGCTTCTTGGTGATCGGCTTGTCCGGGAAGACCCGAATCCACATCTTGCCGCCGCGCTTGACCGCGCGCGAAATCGCGATGCGGGCGGCCTCGATCTGGCGGGCGGTCACCCAGCCCGGCTCCAAGGCCTGCAAACCGTAGTCACCGAAGGCGATATAGCTACCGCCTTTCGACATCCCGGCGCGACGGCCGCGATGCTGTTTTCTGAACTTGACCTTCTTCGGCATCAACATGGCTGAATCCCCTGACTTGCCGCAGCGCCCTTAGGCCGCGGTCCGACGGCTCTTTTCCTTGAGCAGATCGCCTTTGTAAACCCACACCTTGACGCCGATGATGCCGAAAGTGGTGTTCGACTCGGCGAGGCCGTAATCGATGTCCGCCTTGAGCGTGTGGAGCGGCAGACGTCCCTCCTGGTACCACTCGGTGC
>Ga0268264_10006185_pt1 | contig 10113 bp, 6 predicted proteins | sample KBSSwiS32_FD_190357 | JGI IMG/M metagenome (GOLD analysis project Ga0268264, IMG submission 190357) | Switchgrass rhizosphere microbial communities from Kellogg Biological Station, Michigan, USA - KBS Switchgrass S3-2 (SPAdes) (version 2) | ecosystem: Host-associated > Plants > Roots >... | reverse complement strand
AGGGTGCGGTGGTCCCGATCTCCTCGGTCGAATTTCGCCTCCTGCTGGCCTTCCTTGAACACCCGCGGCAAGTGCTCAACCGGGACCGCCTGCTCGATATGGTCCAGGGCCGCGAGGCGCACCTGTTCGACCGCGCGGTCGACAATCAGGTCAGCCGCTTGCGCCGCAAGATCGAGATCGACAGCAAGAGTCCGCAGATCATCCAGACCGTATGGGGCGGCGGCTACATGCTCGCCGCCGATGTGCGCCGCGTGCTCCAGAACGGCGAATGAGCCTGCCCCTTGCAACCACAGCCTTGCCGAAGCCGCATAGCCTGCTCGGCCAGATGCTGCTGGCCGTGGCGGCGGCGCTGCTGCTGGTTCAGGGGACCGGCGCCTTGCTGATCTACCGCGCGCAGAGTGAGGGGCTGGAATCAGCCATGCTCAATGCGGCGGCGTTTCGGCTGGTGATGGAAACACGTGGAGTCTCGTCGCATTTCCGCCGACACGACCGCCGCGAATCCCCCTTCGGCGGCACGCGCCCGCGCGGTTACCGGCTGGAATACTCCACCCGCGCGCCGCTGCTGGCCGGTGAGCGGCGGGACGACGATGCCGAAGATGGCATCCGCAAGATTCTCGACGATCAGGAATTTCCGGTCACCGACCTGATCGTGACCCATCGCCACGTGTCGAGCGACCCCGTCGCCAGCGCGAGTGCCATGCGCAAGGCGGAGGCACTGGGACTGGATCAGGATGAGCGTCGGCAAATGCTGGGCGAGCACTTGCTGGTAGTGGGCGTAAAGCCGGCAGCTGATGCCGACTGGATCGTCGCCCGGATTCGCGCCCCGCGAGCGATGGCCGTGCTGTTCTGGCCACTCGTGATCCAGACCTTGATCATCTATGTTGTCCTCATCGGAGCGGTTGCCCTGATCCTGCGCCGGATCACCCGGCCCCTCGCCGCACTTACCCGGCGCGTCGAGCATTTCGCCTCGACCCAGGACGCGCATGGCCAAGTGCGGCCCTCCGGCCCGGATGACATGCGCAGGCTGATTGTGGCCCACAACGCGATGGAAGGGCGCATCACTGCCATGCTGAACGAGAAGGACGTCATGCTCGGCGCCATCGGCCATGATCTGAAAACACCGCTTTCCGCCCTTCGCGTGCGCATCGAATCGGTGGAGGATGAAACCGAACGCGCCAAGATGGCCGCGACAATCGAAGACATCGTCCGCTCGCTCGACGACATTCTTTCACTGGCCCGCGTCGGACGCCCCAGCGACCCGCGCGAACGCACCGAACTTTCCGCGCTGGTTGCCTCGGTGGTCGAGGAATACGAGGACATGGGCGATCCTGTCGAGTTGCGGGAAACCGAGCGGCTGGTGCTGGAAATCCGCGCGACCTGGCTGCGGCGGGCGCTGCGCAACCTGATCGGCAATGCCTTGCGTTATGGCCAGAGGGCGAGGGTCACACTGCGGCGGGAGGGCGAGTTTGCCGTGATCGCCATCGAGGATGACGGCCCCGGCATTCCGGAGGGGTCGATCGAGGCGATGATGGCCCCCTTCATCCGCGGCGATCCCTCCCGCAATAGCACGACCGGCGGCGCGGGGCTGGGGCTTGCACTGGCACGGGCCATTGCCGACCAGCACAGTGGTGCACTCTCGCTGACCAATCGAAAAGGTGCGAATGGGGCAGTGGAGGGCTTGACCGCGCGGCTGGCGCTGCCGCTCGCTTAGCCAATTTCGCCGCTATTTCAGCTTGGTAAAGCCGAGATCGATCTGGCTGCCCATCTCTTGGTCGAGGAAGCCGCAATTCCGCATCCGCTCGATCGTTCGTTCGAGTGCGAGCGCTGCCGGGGTGTCGGCCAGGCGGGAGCGTAGATCGTGAGCAATCTGATCCGCGCGGTCTGCCGAACAGAACTGCCCGAGTGCCGCCGGTAGCTGGGGGGTCAAAAACTCGAGTCGCTAGTCGCAGTAAGTTCGCCGAGGTGCGAGACGATCCAAACGCGGCTGCGACGGGTCCAGCGTCAGGTCCAGTCGATACGCGAGGGGCCGGACAGCCTCATACAGACGGCCTTGCGGCCTTGCCCTGCCCTGAACAACAAGTCCCTGCTGTTCCGTCTCCGGGACAGGAGGCGGCAAGGTTTGCGCCCAAGCCTGATCCGCCAACGCCGTGCACAGCCCTCCGCCGATCAGCAAGGCCAGCAGGCAACGCATTGCAGGCCTAGCGCATCAACCCGCCGATGAGGTTGCGGGCAAAGCGTCCAAGACCCGGTATGCCGAAGGCCTTGCCCAGCGAATCTGCGACAGTTCCCGCAGCCGCGCTCGCCGCTGTAGCGCCGGGATTGGCCCGGCTTTTCTTGCCCTGGATCTTGTTGGCGAGAATCGAACCGGCGCTGGCCGCGGCGGCACCGGCTGCGGCCTTCGCCACCTTGCCGCCCAGCCCGTCCCACAGGCTGGGGCTCTTGCGCTCCAGCTTGCGGACTTCCGCTTCGCCCCTTTCGGCGACTTGCTCTGCAGTCGCGGCCGCATCGGCAGCCTTGGCGGCGAGCACTTCCTCGGCGCTTTCGCGGTCCGCCCGCTCGTCATACTTGCCGTCCACCGGGCTGATCGACTGGATGATCGCGCGCTCCTTGGGCGTGACCGGCCCCAACCGCGAACGGGGCGGCGCCACCAACGTGCGCTGCACCACGCCGGGCGCGCCGTCCTCATCCAGCGTCGAGACCAGTGCCTCGCCCACTTTCAGCTCGGTGATCGCCGCTTCAACGTCGAGATCGGGGTTGATGCGGAACGTCTCCGCCGCCGCATGGATCGCCTTCTTGTCGCGCGGGGTGAATGCGCGCAGCGCGTGCTGAACCCGGTTGCCAAGCTGGCCGCCGACATCCTCAGGAATATCGATGGGGTTCTGGGTGCAGAAATAGACCCCCACGCCCTTCGAGCGGATCAGGCGGACGACCTGCTCGATCTTGTCCAGCAAGGCCTTTGGCGCATCGTCGAACAGCAAGTGCGCCTCGTCGAAGAAGAACACCAGCTTGGGTTTGTCGGGGTCACCCACTTCGGGCAGCACTTCGAACAGTTCGGCCAGCAGCCAAAGGAGGAACGTGGCGTAAAGCTTGGGGCTCTGCATCAGCTTGTCGGCAGCCAGCACGTTGATATAGCCGCGCCCCTGTTCGTCGCACCGGATGAAATCGGCGATCTCGAGCGCCGGTTCGCCAAAGAACAGCGCTCCGCCCTGACTGTCGAGCGAGAGCAACTGGCGCTGAATGGTGCCGACGCTGGCGCGGGTGACGTTGCCGTACTTTGCCGAAAGATCGCTGGCATGCTCCGCCGCGAACGCCAGCATCGCCTGCAGGTCTTCCAGATCGAGCAGCAGCAGCCCCTGTTCGTCCGCGAACCGGAACACGATGTTGAGCACGCCTTCCTGCGTCTCGTTGAGATCCAGCAGCCGGGCCAGCAGCAGCGGTCCCATTTCCGAAATGGTGGTGCGAATGGGATGGCCTTGCTCGCCGTAAAGATCCCAGAATACCGCCGGGTTGTCGCTATAGGCGTAATCGGTCAGCCCGATTTCCTTCGCCCGCGCTTCCAGCTTGTCGGCATTCTTGAATTGCGGGCTGCCCGCCATCGAGATCCCGGCAAGATCGCCCTTCACGTCCGCGAGGAAAACCGGAACGCCCTGGGCTGAGAACTGCTCGGCGATACCCTGGAGAGTGACCGTCTTGCCGGTGCCGGTCGCCCCGGCGATCAGCCCGTGACGGTTGGCGCGCCGCAGGTTCAGCACCTGCCGTTCGCCGTTGCTGCCCAGTCCCAGGTAGATTTCGCCCATGTCCGCTCCCGAAAGTGTCCAAGGCCGGTGATAGTCACGCCGACCAGCCAGAGCGAGAGGGATTTTGCCAAGGGATTTTGCCAGCGGGCAACGCGGCGGCTAAGGGCAAGTGGATAACCTATCATGACCCAGCCCTTCATCCTTCTCGACGATGCCCGGACCGAGGGCGCAGCCGATGCCCGGCTTTACCGCGATCCGGTGGAGATCGTCACCGCCTTGCGCCCTGAGGAGGTGCAGCCCGCGCTGGACCGTCTTGCCGAACTGACGCGGCAGGGGCGGCATTTGGCGGGCTACATCGCCTATGAGGCGGGGCTTGCGCTCGAGCCGCGTCTTGCCGCGCTGGCACCGTCCCACACCGGCGCGGACGGGCCGCTGCTGTGGTTCGGCGCGTTCTCCGGATACGAGACGATCCCGGCAGCGCAGGTTCCGGACTGGCTGGCGCGCCATGCCGGGCGCGGCGCTGCCACCATCGGCCCGCTTGAACCGCAGCTCTCGCAAGGTGGCTATGCGCGAGCCTTCAGCCGGCTGCTGGCCGCAATCGAGGCCGGCGACATCTATCAGGCCAACCTCACCTTTCCGCTGGCCGGGCCGTGGCAAGGCGATCCGCTGGCGCTCTACGCGGCGATCCGCCCGGCCGCGGCAGCGGGCTATGGCGGGGTGATCCATGACGGCGCGCGCTGGCTGCTCAGCTTCTCGCCCGAACTGTTCTTCGCGCTGCGGGGCACGCAGGTGCGGGTCAAGCCGATGAAAGGTACCCGCCCGCGTGGACGCAGCAAGGCGGAGGATGAAGATCTGCGCGCCGAACTGGCCGCCTCTGTCAAGGACCGCGCAGAGAACCTGATGATCGTGGACCTGATGCGCAACGATCTCTCGCGCGTGGCCGTGCCAGGCAGCGTGCGGGTGCATGATCCTTTCGCAGTGGAAAGCTACCCCACGGTTCACCAGATGGTCTCCTCGGTGGTGGCGCAATTGCTGCCCGGCCTGTCCGCCATCGATCTGGTCCGCGCGCTGTTTCCCTGCGGCTCGATCACCGGCGCGCCCAAGATCCGCGCGATGGAACTGATCGCCGAGGTGGAGCGCGACGCGCGCGGCCCTTATTGCGGGGCGATTGGCCGTATTGATCCTACTGGCGACGCTGCATTTTATGTGGCAATCCGCACCCTCTGCCTTGCCCCCGGCGAGAACGGTGCGGGTCGGGCGGTTCTGGGGGTGGGGTCGGCAATCGTCGCCGATTCCGAAGTGCTGACCGAGTGGCGCGAGTGCCTGGTCAAGGGAGGTTTCGTGCGACAATCGGCAGGGGAAACCTCGCCAGCCCGTTTCGACCTGATCGAGACAATGCGCTTCACGCCGGATGAGGGCATCCCGCTGCTCGAACTGCATCTCGAGCGGATCAGGGCGAGCGCGGCGGAACTGGGGTTCAGCTTTGACCGGCACGCGGTGCGCAATGCCATCCAGGCGCTGTGCTTCGATGCCGAGAAGCCTGCCAAGCTACGCCTCGTCACGTCCCGCAGCGGCGCTTATGCGCTGGAACTGGTGGACACGCAGGAGGCGATGCCCTCACCCGCCACTGTCGCCGTGCTGCGCTTGCCGGTCGATACCGGCGACTGGCGGCTGCGCCACAAGACCAGCGACCGGGGTTTCTACGAGGCTGGCCTTGCCGCTGCCAGAGCCGCCGGTGCCGAGGAAGCCCTGTTCCTGCGCGATGATGGCCTCGTTACCGAAGGCACTTTCACCAACCTGTTCGTCGAGCGCGATGGCAAGCTGCTGACCCCGGCGCTCTCGCTCGGCCTGCTGCCCGGCGTGCTGCGCCGCTCTCTGATCGAGGAAGGACGCGCCGAGGAAGCCCTGCTGACACTGGACGATCTTTCCGGCGGTTTCCTCATCGGCAATGCCCTTCGCGGCCTGATCCCGGCAAGGCTCCTGACATGACTCGCATTTCCCCCGCCCTCGCCCGCATCGCCCCTTCGCAAACCACCGCGATGACCGACCGCGCTACCGCGTTGCGCGAACAGGGCATTGACATCATCTCGTTGTCTGTCGGCGAGCCCGACTTCGCCACCCCGCCGCACGTGCTGGCAGCGGCGCACGCTGCGCTCGACAACGGCGATACCAAGTACACACCCGTCGGCGGCACCTCGCGACTCAAGCAGGCTGCAGCATTGCACTTCGCCCGCGATCTGGGGATCGACGTTCCCGTCTCGCAGGTCACCGTGAGCGCGGGTGGCAAACAGGCGATTTTCCACGCGCTGCTCGCCACGCTTGCCCCGGGTGATGAAGTGATCGTGCCTTCGCCGTGGTGGGTCAGCTATCCCGAGATCGTGCGCTTTGCGGGTGGCAACGTAGTCCCGCTGCGGACCCATGCTGCGCACAATTTCCGTTTCACCGCGGGCGATCTCGAAGCCCTGATCGGCCCGCGCACGGCGTGGCTGCTGCTCAACAGCCCTGGCAATCCGACCGGGGCCTATTATCCGGCGGATATGCTGCGCAGCATCGGCGAGTTGCTGCGGCACCACCCGCAAGTGATGGTGCTGTCCGACGACATCTATGCACCGCTCGGCTACACCGGAGTACCTCACGCAACGCTGGCCAATCTCTGCCCCGAACTGGCGGACCGCATCCTGACCATCTCCGGCGTGTCCAAGAGCCACGCGATGACCGGCTTCCGCATCGGCGTCGCCGCCGGTCCGCAGTGGCTGATCAAGGCGATGGAGAAGCTGCAGTCGCACTCCTCCGGCAATCCCTGCTCGATCAGCCAGGCCGCTGCGGTTGCCGCATTCGAAGGCCCGCAGGATTTCCTGATCGAATGGCGCGCTCGCTTCAAGGCCAGGCGCGACATGGTGGTCGCCGCGATCAACGCAATTCCCGGTCTTTCCACCCCGGTTCCCGATGGCGCGTTCTACTGCATGGTCGATGCCGCGCCCTTGATAGGCCGCTTTGGCGACGATGCCGGGTTGGCCTTGCACCTTGTCGAACATGGCGTAGCCATCGTGCCCGCGTCCGGTTTCGGCGGAAAGGACGGCTTCCGCATCAGTTTCGCCGCCGACGAGGCGCGGCTGGAAGAAGCCCTGCGCCGCATTGCAAAGGCACTCGCATGAGCCGCATTCCCATTCTTTACGAAGACGGCGAAGCGCTGGTCATCGACAAGCCTGCGGGCCTGCCGCTCGACCGTCCGCGCGTTGGCGGCCTGTGCCTGGAGGATTACGTGGAGGAGTTGAAACTCGGCTTCCAGCGTGAGCCAGTCCCCGTTCACCGGCTGGACCGCGACACGTCTGGCTGTCTGCTCATGGCACGCAACCCCAAGGCGCTCAAGCGCTTCTCCGCCGCCTTTGAGGCGCGCGAGGTGGACAAGCGCTACCTTGGCATCGTGGCAGGCGCGGTGACGGGAGACGAAGGCACCATCGAACTGTCCCTGTCCAAAGTCAGCACCGAGAAGGACGGCTGGCGGATGATCCCGGCACGCAAAGGCAAGCCCGCCGTCACCCACTGGCGCAAGCTGGACGAGCGCGACGGGATGACATTGGTAGAATTTCGGCCGGAGACCGGACGGACACACCAGATTCGCGTCCATGCTGCAAGCGGGCTGGGTGCAGCATTGCTGGGTGACCCCGTCTATGGCAACGGCAACGGCGCGCCCCGCACGATGCTGCACGCAGCAGGCCTGACGGTCACGCGCGGGGAGAAGACGCCGATTGTCGCCTTCGCCCCCCTGCCCGCCGATTTTGCTGCGCTCGGCTTCAGTGACGATCCCGCCCCTGCGGCTGCGCCGCAAGCATAGCCCGCATCACGCTATCGTGGGCAGTTTCTCGAAGTACTTGTCGATTGTGATCGGATAGTCGCGCACGCGCACGCCTGAGGCATTGTACATGGCATTGGCAATGGCGGCGCCTGGTCCGCAAATACCCAGCTCGCCCACGCCTTTCGCCTTCATCGGCGAGATGATCGGATCGAGCGTATCGAGAAACACAGCTTCCTGATGGGGAATGTCGGCATGAACCGGCACCTCATACCCGGCCAGATCGTGGTTCACGAAGAAGCCGAACCGCTTGTCGACCACCAGTTCCTCCATCATCGCGGCCCCTGCCGCCATGACCATCGCACCGATAACCTGGCTGCGCGCCGAGAGCGGGTTGAGGATGCGCCCGGCATCACACACCGAAAGCATCCGCCGGATGCGTGCCTCACCGGTATAGGCATGGATCGCAACCTCGGCAAAGTGCGCCGCATAGGTGCCGACTTCATAGTCGCGCTTGAACTTGCCGAAGGTGATCTTGCCGTCAGCCGAGACCACGCCCGCGTCAGCCAGTGACATCACGCGGTCGCCCGCACGGATGCGCCCGTCCTCGAAAGTTGCGGTGTCGCCGTCGAACCCCAGTTTCTCGCCGATGGAACGGCGCAGATTGACACAGGCCGCATAGACCCCTGAGGTCGAACTTGCCGCTCCCCACTGCCCGCCCGATCCGGACGAGGTGGGAAATCGGGAATCGCCCAACGTAACCTTCACACGCTCCAAGGGCACGCCCATCGTTTCGGCAGCGGTCTGGGCGATGATGGTATAGCTGCCGGTGCCAATGTCGGTCATGTCGGTTTCGACGATAACCTGTCCGCTGCCATCCAGCCGGACCCGTGCGCCCGAGGTTCCGGCGGGACCGCCGCGATAACCTGCTGCAACGCCCATGCCCACCAGCCACTGACCGTCCCGCACCTTGCCCGGCGCAGCTTGGCGGCGCGACCAGCCGAAGCGTTCGGCTCCTTCGCGCAGGCACCGGACCAGATTTCGGTCGGAGAAGCGCTTCTCGGGCGAGCCGGGCACTGTCTCCGGCTCGTTGCGGATGCGCAACTCTATCGGGTCGATGCTCAGCTTTTCGGCGAGTTCGTCCATCGCCACTTCCAGCGCCATGTGGCCCGATGCCTCGCCGGGTGCGCGCATGGCGTTTCCTTCGGGCAGATCGAGCGTTGCAATGTAGTTCGCGATCAACCGGTTCGGCCCGGCGTAGAGCTTGGGCGTCTGCAGCGTGCCGTTCTCGCCGTCCTCGCCGTTGATGTTTCCCGACCAGTTTTCATGGGCGATTGCAGTTATCCGGCCGTCGCGCTCGGCACCGATACGGACGCGCTGGATCGTGGCGTGCCGATGCGTGCAGTTGTTGGCTATCAAGGGGCGCTGGAGTGCGATCTTGACCGGCCTGCCAGCCGCTTTGGCCGCAAGCGCCGCCAGCACGGCGTCCACGCGGATGAAAAGCTTTCCACCGAAGCCGCCGCCTACATAAGGCGAATCAAGCCTGATCTTCTCGGCGTCGATACCGAGGACCTTGGCCATGCTGTCCTTGCCCCACTGGATCATCTGGTTCGATGTCCAGAGGGTGAGGTGGTCGCCTTCCCAGGCGGCAATGGTGGCGAATGGCTCCATCATCGCGTGGGTTTCGTCAGGCGTGGTGTATCTGGCGTCGATCGATACGGGCGCAGCGGCGAAAGCGGTATCGAAATCACCCAGCGTCTTGCGCTCCTCGGCCAAGGGAGCGGCGGGCGCGAGAGCGGGCAAATCGAAGCGTCCGGGCGCGCGATCATACTGCGTGCGAATCAGTGCAGCGGCGGCGCGCGCCTGCTCGAACGTCTCCGCCACCACGCAGGCCACCGCCTGATGATAATGCACGATTTCCGACCCGCCAAACAGCGGTGCAATGTTGTACATGGGCTTGCCGACCGGCTTGGTCTCCGGCGCGGTAACGATGGCGATGACGCCCGGCGCCCCACGCGCTTCGGTCACGTCCATCGATGTGATGCGGCCCTTGGCAATGGCCGATCCCAGCACATAGCCATAAGCCTGACCTGGCACGACATCGTGCCGCTCATAGGCATAGGGTGCCATGCCCGTCGTCTTGAGCGGGCCGTCAATGCGGGGGGTAGACTTGCCGACGATCTTTGACCGGTCGAACAGGTTGGCGCCCGCAGGAGCATTGAATTCCATGGCGATCAGCTCCTGGCCTGCGCGGTCACCGATGCCAGCGCGCGCTCGGCAAGCGGGATCTTGAACTTGTTCTCTTCGGTCGGGCGGGCACCAGCGAATATCTTCGCCATCGCTGCCGCCCTGTCTTCACGCAACGCAGGCTCAGCCGCCTCGACCCGCCACGGCTTCGGAGCCATTCCGCCGAAGGCCACCCGTGTCGTTCCATCCCGCCCGATTACCGCCGCGACGGAAACGAGCGCAAAGGCGTAGGACGCGCGGTCGCGGACCTTGTGATAGAAATGCTTGCCGCCAAGCGGGCGAGGGAGATCAACATGGGTAATCAACTCGCCGCGTTCCAGCACATTGTCGATGTGC
>Ga0268264_10006181_pt1 | contig 10114 bp, 8 predicted proteins | sample KBSSwiS32_FD_190357 | JGI IMG/M metagenome (GOLD analysis project Ga0268264, IMG submission 190357) | Switchgrass rhizosphere microbial communities from Kellogg Biological Station, Michigan, USA - KBS Switchgrass S3-2 (SPAdes) (version 2) | ecosystem: Host-associated > Plants > Roots >... | reverse complement strand
CCTTCAGATTGTAGGACCAGTGATGATAGGGGCAGGTCAGATCCTTCGCCTGACCCCGGTTCTTCCAGCAGAGCAGCGAGCCGCGATGGGCGCAGCGATTCTCGACGACGTGGATCTCGCCCGCGGCGTCACGGGTGATGATGACCGCGCGCTCGCCGATCCAGCTGCGCTTGAAACTGTTCGGTTCGGGAACCTCGCAATCGAGGCCGACATAATTCCACGTCTTGCCGTAGTGGAAGACCTGGAGCTCCTTCGCGTAGATGTCCGGATCCGAATAGATCCAAGCCGGAACGCGGGTCACGCCCTCCGCGGGCCAGGCTCGGGCGGTCGAATTGCGCAGGGCGGCGTCGCTCATCCCATCCTCCTCATCAGACCGGGATCACCAGGGTCGTGCGGATCCGGTAATTGTCATAGACGCAGGTCCGCTCCCGGAACTTCAGCGCCTCGCCGTCGCGCACGACGCGGTCCAGATAGCGGCCGACCATCAGGATCTGCGGCTCCTGCTCGATCAGGGATTCGATGATCAGGAAATTGGCCTCGGCGCGGGTCTCGCCGCCCTCCTCGCCGGTCACCCGCACACCGCTGATGAAATGACGAAGCGAACGCGGTTGATAGAGCGCGGCCTCGGTCAGCGCGGTCACCCGATCCTGGATCATCGCGCGGCCAAGGCAGAAGATCGGCGCATGCTCGAGGCCGTCGTCATGATTCTCTCGCGAGATCACCTGGTATTTGGCGTCCTCGGTGAAGAAGGCGGGAAAGTCAGTGAGCGCCTCGGCATCCAGGCAGGCGGCAACATCCTCGTACAGGTCGCGCAGCTCCGCCCGGCTGATGCCGGTCTTCGACGCCGCTCCGGAGACTGCGGTCGTCATGCCGCTACATCCTCTTTTTCCCAAGGTGTCGACACTTTAGAGATACCAGGGCGGAATCGCCACCCGCTGGCGGGCTTGGCGGTAATTTCGGAAGGGCGATCTTTCCTCGCCTGCAATCTCGCCGCGTTGCGCCCGCGCCGGCACCGCGCGACGCCATCTCACATGGTCTTCGAGAGCAATGAGATTCGTGTCACAGACGGCGAGGGCCCAGCCTTCGAGGCGGCATTCACGCGGGCCCGGCAGCTGCTGCTCCGCATTCCTGGCTGCCGCTCGGCCGAGCTGCTGCGCCGGATCGGGGAGCCCGGCCGCTATCAGGTACGGATTGGCTGGGAACGGCTGGAGGACCATGTCGAGATCTACCCTGGCACCGCCGAGGCGGCCGAGATCCGCGCGCTGCTCGCGCCGCTGATCGCCGGCATTGACCGGAGCCATTGCGAGCCGGTGCCTTTCTAGGCGGCCGTGGCGACCGCGGCGGCGGGTTGGTCGATCGGCCGGAATTCGACGACGCGAAGTCCGTAGCCTTCCAGCGCCGACATGCGCAGCGAGCTGGCGCTCAGCAAAATCATGTCGCGCACGCCCAGATCGCGCAGGATCTGCGCCCCCAGCCCATATTCGCGGAGCGAGAGCGTCGGCTGCGCCCGCTGCAGTCCGTCGCGATAACGCTGGGACCAGCTCATCCGGGAATCGCGCAGGAAGACGAGCACGCCGGGTCCGTCATGCTCGCCGATCAGCTTCTGCGCCTGCGGCACGAAATGGGAGCGCGGCCCGGCATGACGGAAGAGATCGGTGGCCAGGTCGATCGAATGGACGCGGACCAGCGTCGGTTGCCCGGGGCTGATGCGCCCCTTCACCAGCGCGACATGCTCGGCGCCGTCGATCAGATTGCGGTAGATCACCATGCGGAAAGCATGGCCGCATTCGCTTTCGAACGGCACCTCGACGACACGCTCGACGCTGCGTTCGGTGCGGCGACGATACTGGATAAGATCCGTGATCGTGCCGATCTTCAGATTGTGGCGCGCGGCGAACGGAACCAGCTCGGGCAATCGCGCCATCGTGCCGTCGTCATTCATTACCTCGCAGATGACGCCGGCCGGAATCAGGCCCGCCAGGCGGGCAATATCCACCGCGGCCTCGGTATGACCCGCACGCACGAGGACGCCACCGTCGCGCGCCACGAGCGGGAAGACATGACCGGGGCTGATCAGGTCGGCGCCACCCTTGGTGGGATCGATGGCGACCGACACGGTGTGAGCCCGGTCATGCGCGGAGATTCCGGTGGTGATCCCCTCCTTCGCCTCGATCGAGATGGTGAAGGCGGTGCCGTGCCGGGTGCCGTTCTGAGGCGACATTGGAGGCAGCCGCAGATAGCCGGCGCGCTCCTCGGTGATCGCCACGCAAATCAGACCGCGCGCATGCATCGCCATGAAGTTGATCTGCGCGGGCGTCGCAAATTGCGCGGGAATGACGATGTCGCCCTCGTTTTCCCGGTCTTCGGCGTCGACGATGATGAATGGACGCCCTTCACGCGCCTCCGCGATGATCTCCTCGATCGGGGAAATCATAGCCGACCTCAACGGGCCAGGCGGGCGGCGAATTGGCGCGGCGAGGTAATGCCCGGCGGCATCGCCGAAGGCACACTGACCAGGCCGAGCGTGCGCGAGACGATGCTGCGCATCACCCTGACAATGACCTCCTCGCGAACACCGGCGGGTCCGCGGACGCAAAGCGCCAGCTGCTCGCCGCGATCGGCGTTCGGGATGAGGATGGCGAAGGCCGCACCCGAGGAGTCGATCATGCGGACATAGCCGCGCGCGCTGGACGCATCGAGATCGTCCGCCAGATCGTCGAAGCGGATGCGGGTCTCTCCCTCCGCCGCCTCGCTGTTCAGCCGATGCACATATTTGCGGACCAGTTCCCGCTCCGCGGTCAGAAGCAGCGCGCGGCCTTCCGCGCTCTGGAGCAGCGGCAGCATCTCGCCCTGATGCGGCGCGTCCTTATCGCGCCGAACTGCGTGCAGACACTGGAGACGGACACCCGCATTGGTGGCGAGCACGACGGTGCAGCCCGTCTCGGCGGCGATCTCGTCCATCAGCCGCAGCAACCGACCGTTGCGGATCAGCTGCGGCTGCACCCAGGTGCCGAGCATCGCGACCCGCATGGAGAGCTGATAGGTCCGGCCGCGACTGCCCCGGCGGAGATAGCCGAGATGGACCATATAGCTGAGCAGCTCTGAGGCGCTGGATTGAGGATAGCCGTAGCGGCGCGAAATGTCGGTCACGCTGGCCTCGGGATGGTCGGCGTCGAAATATTCGAGGACCTCGAACACCCGCTGGGCCGACTTGATAGATTTCGCCTCGAGCGACCTTCCCATCATCCTTCTCCTGTTTTGCGCGGGAGCCGTTCGGCTCTTCTCGGTGCTCATAATAGACAATTTCGCGCAAAGTGTCGACACTTTTCCGAGCGCGTCGGTTTTGAACGCTCCAGAACAGCCTGAAATGGCAGATTTCAGCGAGTTTATCGGCTATCCGATATAGGGTAAGAAGACGGTGTCGACAGTTTCACCGCCCATGCGCGGCGCTAACGAAGGGCGGGTTCCCGCGCTGCAAGGCCTTTCCGAATGCCCGATTCGACAGCTTACTCCGCCACCACCCCTCCCGAGTCGCGCGGGCTGGCGGGGCTCGACATTTTTCTGCAGCCAGCTGCAATCGCGGTGATCGGCGCCTCCGATGATCCGAACCGGATCGGCGGACGCACCATCTTCAACATCATGAAAGGTGGCTTCGCGGGCGCGGTCTATCCGATCAATCCGGGGCGAGAGACCGTGCAGGGCTTGGCTGCCTTCCCGTCGATCGAGAGCGTGCCCGGACCGGTCGATTGCGCGGTGATCGCGCTGCCGGGAGAGCTGGTGATTCCGGCCGTCGAAGCCTGCGAACGAAAGGGCGTAAGGGGGCTCGTCATTTTCTCCGCCGGCTTCAACGAGGCGGGGCCGGAGGGGATAGAGCGGCAGGGGCAGCTGACCGAGATCGTCGCGCGCAGCGGAATGCGCGTGGTCGGCCCCAATTGCCTGGGTGTGTTCAACAGCCGCAATGGGGCTTGGCTGAGCTTCACCACTTTGTTCCAGGAGCCGGTGACCGGTCCGGCGCTCGGCATGATCAGCCAGAGCGGGGGCTCGGCCGCGCATGTGCTCAAGCTCGCCCAGGTGCGCGGCCTCGCGATCGGCACCTTCATCACCTCCGGCAACGAGGCAGATGTCGAGTTCGGCGAGGGGCTGATCGCGCTGGCCGCGGATCCCGGCACCTCGGCAATCATTGCCTATATCGAGGGAGTCAGGAACGGGCCGAGCCTGATCCGGGGGCTGGACGCGGCCCGGCACGCCCGCAAGCCCGTGCTGATGCTCAAGGTCGGGCGCACGAGCGCGGGGGCCGAGGCGGCCGCCTCGCACACCGCTTCCCTGGCAGGCGAGGACCGCGTCTATGACGCCATCTTCCAAACCTACGGCGTCTATCGGGCGCAATCGACCGAGGAGCTGCTCGATGTCGCCTATGCCGCTGCGAATGTCGGTCGATTGCCGGGGGGAGGCCGTCTCGGCGTCGTCACCATTTCGGGCGGGATGGGCGCGCAGATCGCCGACGCCGCAAGCGAAGCCGGCCTGACGCTGCCGCCCACGCCCGACGAGGCGCGGGCGCGGCTCAAGGCGCTCTGTCCGCCGGGGTCGCCCGGGAATCCAGTGGACATCACTGCCCAGCTTTCGACCGACCCGCCTCTGCTGGCGGCGAGCATGCGCGAGCTGCTCCAGACGGGCGCCTATGACGCGCTGCTCGCATTCTTCGGCGTCTATGCGAACGTGCCGAGCCTGTCGGCCGCCTTTCTGGAGGATCTGACAAAGCTGCGCGCCGACTTTCCCGATGCGGTGATGGCGGTGAGCGTCGTCTGCCCGCTCGAGGAGGCAGAGCGCTATCGGGAGGCAGGCTATCTGGTGTTCGAGGAGCCGGCGCGCGCCGTGCGCGCCATGGCCGCGCTGCGGGGCTTCGCGGCCGCCTTCGACCGACGGGAGGAGCCTCAGAGGGCGCCCCGTGCAATGCCGGTGATCGCGCGCGGCGCGCGCTATCAGGAGGCGAGCGCCAAGGCGCTGCTTGCCGAGGCCGGTATCAACTCGCCGACGGAGCGGCTGGCGGAGAATGTCGAGACCGTCGCGGGCGCGACTGTCGGCCTGCGCTTTCCAATCGCCCTCAAGATCGTCTCGCCCGATATTCTGCACAAGACCGAGGTGGGTGGCGTGACGCTGAACCTCGCCTCGGCCGAGGCGGCCAGCGAGGCCGCCGGCGCGATGCTGGAGCGCGTTCGGGTCGCCGCGCCCGACGCCCGCATCGACGGTTTCCTCCTGTCAGAAATGGTACCGGCAGGCACCGAACTGATCCTCGGAACAAGGTGCGATCCGTTGTTCGGCCCGCTGATCATGGCCGGTCTTGGCGGAGTCACGGCCGAATTGTTCCAGGACGTGGCGATCCGGCTCGCGCCGGTCGGACCGGCGGAAGCGCTGGCGATGCTGCGCTCGCTGAGATCATGGCCGTTGCTCGATGGCTGGCGGGGCGGACCGAAGGCGGATGTCGCGTCGGCGGTGGACGCCATTGTAGCGCTCTCCCACCTTGCCGCGGCCAATGCGGACAGCGTCGAGACGATTGAGGTGAACCCGCTTCGCCTGCTTGCGGACGGCGAAGGCGCGCTCGCGCTCGACGCGGTGATCGAGACCGCGGCATGAGTAGCCCGGTCACCACCGAGATCCGCGACGGAATCGGCATCGTCCGGGTCGACAATCCGCCGGTCAACGCGCTGAGCAATTCGGTTCGGGGCGGCATCGCTGCAGCGATCGACACTCTGGTGGGAGATGCGGAGGTCGAGGCGATCGTCCTTCTGTGCGCGGGCCGCACCTTCATCGCCGGCGCCGACATCACCGAGTTCGGCAAGCCCCGCCAACCCCCCTCGCTCGCCGAGGTCTGTGCCGGGATCGAGGCCTCGGCCAAACCGGTCGTTGCCGCCCTGCACGGCACCGCCCTCGGCGGCGGCTTCGAGATCGCCCTGGCCTGCCACCATCGGATCGCAGATCCGGACGCGCGCATGGGCCTGCCCGAGGTCAAGTTGGGGCTCATCCCTGGCGCGGGCGGGACCAATCGCCTGGCCCGGATCGCGGGCGCCGGGGCGACGCTCGAGCTGGTCTCGAGCGGCGCGCAAGTGTCGGCGGAGAAGGCGAAAACGCTCGGCCTCGTCGACCGGATCGCAAACGCCGCGCTGGAGGCGGAGGCACTGGTCTTCGCCGGCGAGGTCGCGGGCGAGCCGCCGCGCCCGACCCGTGAGCGACCGCCGGTCGCGGATGGCGAGGTCTTCGAGGCCGCCGCTGAGAGCCTGCTCCGCAAGACCCGCGGCCAGGAGGCGCCGGCCGCCTGCGTCGCTTCGCTGCGCCGTGCCCTCACCCTGCCCTTCGACGCGGCGATCGCAGCCGATCGCGAGGCCTTCGCCGCGCTCTCCGCCGGCAGCCAATCGCGGGCGCTCCGCCACGCCTTCTTCGCCGAGCGTGAGGCGGCGAAACTCGACGGTGCGCCTGCCGCGGGCACAGCGGTGCAAACGGTCGCCATAATCGGCGCGGGCACGATGGGCGGCGGCATCGCGATGAGCTTCGCCGCAGCCGGCATTCCGGTGACTTTGATCGACACGTCCGAGGAGGCCGTCGACCGTGGCCTGGCAAGGGTGCGCGCCAATTATGCGGGCTCGGTGCAGCGCGGCTCTCTGAACGACACCGAGGTCGAGCGCCGGATCTCGCTGATCACGACGGCGACGAAGCGAGCCGCGGCGGCGGATGCCGACCTCGTTATCGAGGCGGTGTTCGAGGACAAGGCGCTGAAACGTGAGATTTTCGCCGATCTCGACGTGCGTTGCCGCCCCGACGCGATCCTGGCGACCAATACCTCCGCGCTCGACGTGGACGCGATCGCGCGCGCGCTTAGTCGGCCCGAACGGTTCGTCGGCCTGCATTTCTTCAGCCCGGCCAATGTCATGAAGCTGGTCGAGGTGGTCGAGGCCGGCGCGACTTCGCCGGCCACGCTCGCCGCCGCGGTTGCCGTGGCGAAGCGTATCGGCAAGGTCCCGGTCGTCTCCGGCAATTGCGACGGCTTCATCGGCAATCGCATGGTGGCGAAACGCGGCGCGCAGGTCGACCGGTTGCTCCAGCAGGGCGCCCTTCCACAGGAGGTGGACGGCGCGCTCAAGGCGTTCGGCTTTCCGATGGGGCCGCTGGCGATCAACGACATGTCGGGGCTCGACATCGGCTACAGCATCCGCAAGCGCCGCGGCACCGTCTTCCCCGTCGCCGACGCGGTCGTCGAAAGCGGCCGATTGGGCCAGAAGACCGGCCACGGCTATTACCGCTATGAGGAGGGATCGCGCACGCCGCTGCCGGATCCCGATGTCGAGAGCCTGATTGCGGACGTCTCCGCCCGGCTCGGTGTGACGCGCCGCAGCTTTTCCGAGACCGAAATGATCGAGCGCATGATCTTCCCTCTGATCAATGAGGGCGCGCGAATCCTGCAGGAAGGCATCGCCCGCCGCGCATCTGACATCGATGTGGTCTGGATCAACGGCTACGGTTTCCCGCGCTGGCGCGGGGGGCCGATGTTCCACGCCGGCGAGGTCGGACTCGCTTATGTCGCGGCGCAGCTGACCCTGTTCGCCGAGGAAAGCGGCGATCCCTCACTGCGCCCCGCCCCCCTTCTCGCCGAGCTGGCCGAGGCCGGCGCCACCTTCAACGACTGGGACCGCGAACGGCGGTTGAAAGCGTCCTGACACGGAGACTTCCGATGAGCATCGACTACAGCAAATACAGCTTCCTCACTGTCGAAAAGGCCGAGAACGGCGTCGCCACGGTGACGATGAACGATCCCGACAAGCTCAATTCCGTCGGGCCGGAGAACCATAAGGAGCTGGAATATATCTGGATCGACCTCGCCCGCGACGAGGAGATCAAGACCATCGTGTTCACGGGCGCCGGCCGCGCCTTCTCGGCCGGCGGCGACGTCAAGAAGATGGCCGCGCGGGCGGGTACGGAGTTCGGCCTGCAATATGCGCTGCGCGTGCCGCAGAACACGCTGCGCCTGTTCGAACATATGCTGCTCGTGCCGCAGCCGATCATCGCGGCGGTGAACGGTGATGCGATCGGACTCGGCCTCACCATCGCCCTGTTCGCGGACATGAGCATCGTCGCCGATGACGCGCGGCTTGGCGACACCCACATCAAGGTGGGTCTGGTCGCGGGCGACGGCGGCGCAGTGATCTGGCCGATGCTGGTCGGGCCGCAACGAGCCAAGGAATTCCTGATGCGCGGCAAGTTGCTGAAGGGCGCCGAGGCTGCCGCGATGAACCTGGTCAACTATGCGGTCCCGAAGGCCGAGGTGCTCGCCGAAGCGCAGAAGATCGCCGCCGAGATCGCCGCCCAGCCGGTCTGGGCGGTGCGCTGGTCCAAGGCGGCGGTGAACAAGCAGGTGAAGGCGCAGCTCAATCAGGTGCTGGAGCTGTCGATCGCCTATGAATCGATGACCATGCTGACCGCAGACTATAAGGAAGCCGCCTCGGCCTTCGCCGAAAAGCGGACGCCAACCTTCAAGGGCTTCTGACTCAGGAGGCCACCGCCAGCCCGCCGGCATCCGCCAGCATGTCGAGGTGATGATCGGCGTCCCCGAACAGGGCGTCGATCGCGGTCAGCCGTTTGAAGGCGTGTCCGACCTTGTATTCGGCCGTAATGCCAATCGCGCCGTGCAGCTGCACCGCCTGCTGGCCGATATAACGGCCGGAGCGGCCGATCTGCACCTTGGCGGCGGCGATGTTGCGGCGGCGCGTCTCGGTCGGCTGGTCGAGCGAGACCGCCGCGAGGATCGCCATGCTGCGGGCAAGCTCGAGCTGGATCAGCATGTCCACGGCGCGATGCTGCAGCGCCTGGAAACTGCCGATCGGCACGCCGAACTGACTACGCGTCCTGAGATAATCTGTGGTGAGATCGAGTGTGTCGGCCATGATCCCCACGGCCTCGGCGGCGAGCGCTGCATTGGCCTCCTCGAACACAGATGCGAGGATGCCGGCGCCGAGGCCCTCACCGCCGACCAGCGCGCCGGCAGGCAGCAACACTTGCTCGAGCTCGAGATCTGCCAGGGCAAGGCCGTCATAGCCGGTGCGCGACCGGCGGATGGCGCCCGCGGCATCGGACGGGACGAGGAAGAGAGACAGGCCCGCGGCGGTGGTGGCGCTGACGACAAATTCGTCGGCATCCGCTCCGTGCAGCACGGAAAGCTTCCGCCCGGAGAGAGCCCAGCCGCCGCCTGGGGTGCGGTGCGCGCGGGTGGACGCGGACAGGACATGGCGCGGAGCATTCGGCTCCTGATGGGCCAGCGCCATCAGATGCTCGCCGGCGATCAGGGCCGGAATCCGCGCCGCACGCTGTACCGGGCTCGCCGCGTGCCGCAGCACGCCACCCGCAAGGATCACGGTCGCAAGATAGGGCTCGAGCACGAGGCCCCGCCCGAGCGCCTCCATGACGACCATCGTCTCGACCCCGCCGCCGCCAAAGCCGCCATCCTCATCCGCAAAAGGCAGAGCGAGCAGACCGAGCTCCGCCAGCTCCCGCCACGCCTCCCGGCTCCAGCCGCAGGGCCCGCGCATCGCCTTCAGCCGGGATTCGAAATCATACCGGTCGGCAATGAAGCGGGTGACGCTTTCCCCAAGCAGCCGTTGCTCGTCGCTATAGTCGAAATCCATGAGCGTCCCTCAAAGCCCGAGCACGGTTTTGGCGATGATGTTCTTCTGAATCTCGTTCGACCCGCCGAAGATCGAGACCTTGCGCATGGCGAAGTAGAAGGGCGCGGCGGCCTCGATCCAGCCATCTTCGGGCGCGGAATTCGCGCCTTCGGCGGGCATGGCCAGGCCCGCGGGTCCCGCAAGCTCCAGCGTCAGCTCGGTCATCCGCTGCTGAAGCTCCGTGCCCTTGATTTTGAGAATCGAGGCCGCCGCGCCGGCGCCGCCCCCCTGCGCGTCCGCCGCGACCACGCGGAGCTGCGTCAGCTCCAGTGCCCGCAATTCAACTTCGACCTCGGTCAGCGCCCGGCGCAGGCGCTTCCGCTCCGTCTCGGTCAACATGCCGCGCTTCGCCATGTCGGCCTCGAGCGCGCGCAGCTGGACGAGCCGCTCCTTTGAAAGACCGATCC
>Ga0268264_10006169_pt1 | contig 10121 bp, 8 predicted proteins | sample KBSSwiS32_FD_190357 | JGI IMG/M metagenome (GOLD analysis project Ga0268264, IMG submission 190357) | Switchgrass rhizosphere microbial communities from Kellogg Biological Station, Michigan, USA - KBS Switchgrass S3-2 (SPAdes) (version 2) | ecosystem: Host-associated > Plants > Roots >... | reverse complement strand
GCCGTACGACCAGCCGAGGATCGCCATCTTGTTGGGGTCGGCGATGCCCTGTGCGGCCAGCCACCTGGCCGACGCGGTGATATCGCCAATCGACGTGCGCCAGTTCTTGAACCCGTTTTGATTGAGCCAAACGTCACCGAAGCCGGCCGACCCGCGATATTGCGGTTGCAGGACGGCATAACCGCGCGCCGCCAGGAACTGCGCGAGCCAGTCGAAGCCCCATACGTCGCGAGCGCTCGGCCCACCGTGGGGCAGGATGACAGCCGGCAGGCCCTTCGCAGTTTTGCCGACCGGCAAGGTTAGATATGCCGGGATCGTGGTTCCATCGGGCGCGCTGACCGTCACCGGCTTGACCGAGGCCAGCGGATGACCCTCGAGTTCCGGCCGCGAAATCATTGCCGGGGTGAGCGCCTTGTGCGTGCGGTCGAAGACGTAGAAACGCCCCGGATCGCTGTCGCTGCCAGCGAAAATCAGCAGCTTGCTGCCGTCCCGGCTCGAATCCACGAACTCGACCAGCGGCAAGTTGGGAAGGACTTTTGACAGCGACGCGGCCAACGCCTTGAACTCGGGATCGAAGTAGACCGTAGTCCGCTTGTCCTCGACATAGGTGTAGCCGATGACCTTCTGGCCATCACCGAACCGGACGACGTCGTCGATGTCGACGCGCGGGTTGTCGGCGACCAGGCGCTCCGCTTTGCTGCCGTCCAGCTTGATGGCGTAGAGTGCGTAGCGGCCCGCGTTCTTCTTGAGCACGTAAAGCGAGTTGGCCCCCGCATCGATTGCCCGCGGAACGAATTCGCGGTCGTCGCCCGAATAGATATCCTTCCAGTCGCGCGAGTCCGGCAGGCGGTATGAGTAGCTGACGTTGCCGGTCAGCACGCCGCTGTTCCGCTGCCCGGTAATCGACATGAGCCGCACGTGGCCCTGACCGTCCGACCAATAATCGGCCGCTTCATGCGGGCTTTCGACGACATCGGACTTGAGGGTCGTCACATCGACGCGATCGACACCGACCCCCCGCTTCGTCCGGACGATGTTCGTCCCCATTTTGCCTTCTTCCGGAACGTAGAGCCGCTCGAGCAGCACCGTCCCGTCAGACTGGGTCAGCCAGTCAATCACCGCAGCGTCGACGTTCCGGATGGTCAGCTCGTAGGCCGTCGCCGGTTGCCCGAGCAGTTTCGGATTTGACCCGTCGGTGTTCACCGCGAGCAGTCGGCTGAAGCCGAGCAAATCGATCTCGCCAGGATTCTTGATCAGTCCGCCGAAGCGGCAAACGGCCCGGGTTTGCGCCGCAAAATTGCACCACTCCAGCGACTCCGGCCGGCCGTCGGTCGTCATCATGGTTTGGAACTTCCCGCTGTCGAGGTTTCCGACCACGGCTGCAGTCTTCCGGCCCGGCCCGGGCGTGAGATAGATGACGCTGGAACCGTCGGGCGAGAGGTCTGGACGTTCGACCGCCTCGCGGGCACCGAAGGCCTTTGCGTCGGCAGCGAGACTTTGTTGCGCCGATCCCGGCGCGGCAACGCATGACAAGCCGATCGCCGAAGCGAGCAGCGTAACTTTGACCTTCATGATTCCCCCTTTTCGGCAGGCACATAGTGCACGCGCCAAAGACGATTTCAAGACCTCGGCTTGGCAGTTCACTGCCGGTTCGATAGGCGCGCGGCAGATGAGCAACAGTCCGCGCCCTCCGCTGCCCGAATGGGCGCCGCACGAAGCGGTGTGGATCGGGTTTCCGAGCGATCCCGAGCTGTGGCTCGGCGACCTCCAGGAAGCCGAGCGTGAAGTCGCGGCCTTTGCCGCCGCGGTCTACGCCGGCGGGAAAGGCGAGACGGTGCGGCTGGTCGCGGCGCACGATGGCGCCGCCGACAGCGCCCGGAAGCTGGCGCCGTTCGCCGACATCATCGTCGAGCCGTTCGGCGACATCTGGCTGCGCGATACCGGTCCGATCGTCATGGGCGGCGGAAAGGCGCGGCGCGCGCAGGGCTTCGGCTTCAACGGCTGGGGCGGGAAGTACGACCTCGACGGCGACCAGGACATTGGCGAGCGGCTGGCGAAGGCCGCGGGTCTCGCCTTCACCAAGGCCAATTGGATCCTCGAGGGCGGCGCGATCGACAGCGATGGCTCCGGCACCGTCGTCACCACCGAGCAATGCCTGCTCAACCCCAATCGCAACCAGCTGACCAAGGCCGAGACTGAGGAGCGCCTGCTCGACGACCTTGGCTTCGAGCGCGTGGTGTGGCTTGGCTCGGGCCTGCTCAACGACCACACCGACGGCCATGTCGACAATCTCGCGCGGTTTGTCGCGCCGGGCCGGGTCGCGATCCCGATGGCGGCGAAGGACGACCCGAACGAGGCCTCCTACAAGGACGCGGCCAAGCGACTCCGCGCCGCCAATCTCGACATTGTGAGCCTGCCTTCCCCCGGCCGAATCGAGGGCGAGGACGGCGACATCATCCCGGCGAGCTACATGAACTTCTTCATCGGCAACGCGGTGGTGGTGGTGCCGCAATATGGCGCGGCCAATGACCGGCCCGCGGTGCAAGTGGTCCAGGCGCTGTTCCCCGACCGCGTTGCAATCGGCCTTCGCGCTGACCACATCCTGACTGGCGGTGGCAGCTTCCACTGCATTTCCCAGCAGGTTCCCGCATGACCAAGCTCACCGTCGCTGCGCTTCAACTCGCTTTTGGCGACGACACCGCAGCGAACATCCGCGCCGTCAGCGAGCTGGTGCGCGAGGCTGCGGGCAAGGGCGCCGAGGTCGTGCTCCCGCCCGAATTGTTCGAAGGCCCCTATTTCTGCCGGGTCGAGGACGAGAGCCTGTTCGCCACCGCCAAGCCCACAGCAGAGCATCCCTCAGTGGTGGCGATGCAGGCGCTGGCGGCGGAATTGAAGATCTGGATCCCGACCAGCTTCTTCGAACTCGACGGGCCGCATCACTACAACAGCCTCGCGATGGTTGGGCCCGACGGCAAGGTCGCCGGAGTCTATCGCAAGAGCCACATCCCCGACGGCCCCGGCTATGAGGAAAAGTTCTACTTCCGGCCCGGCAACACCGGCTTCAAGGTGTGGGGCGGCCCGCACAGGGCAACGCTCGGGGTCGGCGTCTGCTGGGACCAATGGTATCCGGAAACCGCCCGCGCAATGATGCTGATGGGTGCCGACATATTGTTCTACCCGACCGCGATCGGCACCGAACCGCACGACCCCGACCTCGACACCTCGCGGCTGTGGCGCCGGGCGATGATCGGCCATGCCGTGTCCAACGTCGTCCCCGTGGTCGCCGCCAACCGGATCGGGACGGAGCACGGCCAGCGCTTTTACGGCCACAGCTTCATCTGCGACGAGCGCGGCGATATCCAGGCCGAGTTCGGCGCGGACGAGACCGGCGTGCTGGTTGCAACGCTCGACCTCGCCGCGGCGAAGAAGCACCGCGCCGCCTTCGGCTTCTTCCGCGACCGGCGGCCCGAGCTTTACGGGCGCCTCGTCGAGGACGTTTGAGCTAGAGCCCCCAGGCTGCGGATTTCGTCAGCCACGGCGACCCTAATCGCGCCGCAGGTGGAGCAACGGATAGGGCCTCCCCTCGCCGTCCTGGTCCGACCTGCCGACCACTTCAAAGCCAAGCCGCAGATAGAAAGCGCACGCCGGCTCGTTCTGCTCGTTGACGTCGACCGTCGTCGGGCGTGCGACCGTATCCGCCAGGCACCGGCCGACGCCCTGCCCCTGAGCCACCGGATCGATGAACAGCGAGTCGATGTTGTGGCCGGTCACGCCCATGAAGGCGATCGGCACGCCGTCGAGGATGGCGACGGTCAAATCCACACTCGCGACATAATCGGCCACCAGCGGATCGATCGCTTCGCGGTCGTCCGCCGCAAGGAATTCGTGGCTCGCGTCCACGGCATTGCGCCACACTTGAAGCAGGGCGTCCGCATCGCCCGCCAAATTGGGTCGAAGCGCGATCACCTTAGCTGGAGCGCCTGCTCGAACACCGCCTCGAACATCGCCGAGTCGAGCCGCCGTGTGTTCTGGTTGTAGCGGCTGCAGTGATAGCTATCGATCAGCCGCTGGCCGCCCGGCAGCCGATGCGCCGCGCCATGCGCGAACTTGTTGCCGCCAATCGACAGGCCGAACGAGCGGCACAAGCTGTCGTGCGCGACCTTGCCTAGGGCGATGTAGGTCGTGAGGTTGGGCAGCGCCGCGATCCCTTCCATCAGGAACGGGCGGCAATTGGCCTCCTCCACCGGCAGGGTCTTGTTCTGCGGCGGCAGGCATTTGACCGCGTTGAGGATCACCGCGCCCTTGAGCCGCAACCCATCGCCCGGATCCGCGCCATACGCCCCTTCCGTCAGCCCGAACTTCTGCAGCGTCGTGTAGAGCAGTTCGCCCGCATAATCGCCGGTGAATGGCCGGCCGGTGCGGTTGGCGCCATGCTTGCCCGGCGCCAGCCCGATGATCGCCAGCCAGGCGTCGCGGTCGCCGAACGCGGGCACTGGCGCATTCCACCAGCCGGGTTGCTCATCGCGCAGCTCCTCGCGGAAGGCGACCAGCCGCGGACATAGCGGGCAGTTGCGCGGCGCTTCGGCCCTGGGGACCGGCGACAGGTCGGCGGGACTGGCGAACGACATGTCACTCGCCTAGGCCACCCCGTGTGTCAGGCGCAACGCACCTCTATGCCATCGCCATCGGGTCAAACCGCCCGCACGGCCGCCACGGCCGTCCGGCGCAAGTGGTTGAAGCCGCGATTGCCCGGCTCGACGAGGCGTTCGGCCTGTTCGACGCGTCGCCGATCGTGCTCAACGCCGCCCACGGCGGGGCCGGCCGCGATTTCGCCAATGCCGTGGCGCTGGTCGAAAGCGAGCTCGACCCGCCGGAGTTGTTGGGCCGGCTGAAGCAGCTTGAGCGCGCGTTCGGCCGCCGCCCCGGCAAGCGCTGGGGCCCGCGCGTGCTCGACCTCGACCTGGCCCTGTGGAGCGGGGGCAAGTGGCGCTCGCGCCGCCTGACCGTCCCGCACAAGCAACTCGGCGAGCGCAGCTTCGTGCTTCATCCCCTTGCCGCAATCGCCCCCAACTGGCGCATCGACGGGGCGCTCACCGCTCGCCATCTCGCCCATCGCCTTGCCCGCCGCGCTCCACGCGGCTAACCGCGCTGTTCGCAAGTGGGCCCTTAGCTCAGTCGGTAGAGCAACTGACTTTTAATCAGTAGGTCGCTGGTTCGAATCCAGCAGGGCTCACCATTGCGTCAGGCGTCCGCTCATCGGTCGCGAAGCTCGGGGAGGTGCTGGATGCTGCGGCGCGCCTCAGCACGAAAATGGCCGCTGGCGGACATTCGCCGCAAATATTTGCCCTACGTGCCCCTGGTCGCGGCGCTCGGCCTGTTGGCGAGCCTGCTCGAAGGCGCCGGCATCGGCCTATTCATCCCGCTCCTCGCCCTGCTGATGGCCGAGCCGGCCCAGATGCCGCACCTGCTGGGGGAGCTGATGGCGCTGTTCCCAAGCGGCAGCGTGCGCGAGCAGAGCATCTATTTGGGTGCCGCGATCCTGGGCCTCATCCTGCTCAAGGATTTGGTCCAGGCGCTCAATGGCTGCCTGCTGGCGGCGCTCGGCGCGCGCATTGGCGCCGACGTCCGCAACGGGCTCGCCCGGACACTGCTGTCGGTGGATTATCCGTTCTTCCTTCGTTACGATCTCGCGCGCCTGACCCGGATCATGGCCACGGACAGCTGGTTCGTCGTCGAGGCGGCGCGGTCGGCCCTGGCGCTGATCCCTGCCGCCGCAAGCCTGATCGTGTTCGGCCTTCTGCTGGCTTATTTGAACTTCAAGCTGTTCCTGCTCGTCCTTCTCGGCGCCGCCTGCATCCAGGCGCTGATCTACCTGTTCGAGCAGCGGCAGGGACGGCTAAGCCATGAGTTCACCGCCAGCAGCGAGGCGCTGTGGCAGCGGCTGCTGACCTTGCTCCAGGCGCCGCGCGTCGTGCGCCTGTTCGGGCAGGAGGCGCGCGAACAGGAGCGCAGCGAGGCCGCGATCGACCGGCTGAAGCGGAGCCTGCGCGCGTCAAGCTCGCTGACGGCGTTCATCCATCCCGCGGTCGATGCTCTCCTCGCCCTGCTCTTCGTAACCGTCCTCCTCGCCGGATATTGGGGCGGGATGTCGGTGCCGGCGATCACTGCCTTCCTGCTGCTGCTGACCCGCACCCAGGCGCCGGCGCGGACGATCAGCCAGTCCCGCCTGGGGATCGCGTCGTTCGAGGCTTCGCTTCGCGAGGTGGAGTGGCTGCTGTCGCAAGCGGGACAGCCGGCGGACGACGCTCAACAGGACGACGCGCCGAGGCTGGATCGCCCGATCGCCTTCGACGAGGTCAGCTTCGCTTATCCGAACGGCACTCACGCCCTTGACCGCGTCACCTGCACCATCGAGCCGGGAGTTGCGACGGCGCTGTTGGGCGAGTCCGGAGCGGGCAAGTCGACGTTGGTCAACTTACTTTGCCGCCTGGTCGAGCCGCAAGCGGGCTGCATCCGGCTCGGCGAAACGTCAGTGCGCGATGTCCGGCCGGAGCATTGGCGATCCCGGATCGCGGTCGCCGGGCAGGACAATGAGCTGGTTGGCGGCACCGTCGCCGAGAATATCGCCTACGGCCGGCCCGATGCTTCATTCGCCGACCTTGAGGCCGTCGCCCGAGCGGCCGGCGCGCATGACTTCATCGCGGCACTTCCGCAGGGCTATGACACGCCCGTCGGGCCCACCGGCCTCGGCCTGTCGGGCGGCCAGCGCCAGCGCATCGGCGTGGCGCGCGCCTTGTTGCTCAATCCGGACCTGCTGATCTTCGACGAGGCGACGAGCGCAGTTGACGCGTTATCCGACCGGGAGATTGTCAAGCTGGCTACCGAGCATCGCCATTTCCGCACCTTGCTGATTGTCAGCCACCGCAAGACGACGGTCGCTGCATGCGAGCATGGCATTGTGCTGGCAGACGGCCGGGTCGCCGAGGCGGGAACGCTCGCGAATCTGGCCTATTTCCAGCAGATGGCCGGAGATCTCGGCGAATGACCGAGCTCGTCTACGACATCGGCATGGGCGACGGCGACGACAGCTTATTCTATCTCCTCAAGGGATTTCGGGTGGTCGCGGTCGAGGCCGATCCGTCGCTGTGCGACGCGGCCCGAGTGCGGTTGTGGGCGTTCATCGAAAAAGGCCAGCTGACCATAGTCAACCGTGCGGTCGTGGCCAAGGCAGGGCCAGCGACCCTGCATCGCAGCTCGACGCCCGGGTGGGGAACGGTGGTTGAGGATTGGCATCGTTACAATGTGGCCCACGGCGTTGCCGCGGACTCTATCGTCGTCGACGGGGCGACTCTCGCTGAGCTGGTCAAGGTCGACGACCCTCCCTTCTATCTGAAAATAGACATTGAGGGCATGGACCGCGCGGCTCTCGACTCATTGGCGGCGACGACTGTGCGGCCTCGTTACATCTCGATCGAGACCTCGTTCGAGCGATCGCCGACGATGGCTTCGATCTCGTCCGAGTTCGCTACCCTCGCCAAGCTCGGCTACGATCGCTTCAAGATCGTCGACCAGGCCAGGGTCCCGGAACAAGTGCCCGAGAAGCCGGCGCGTATGGGGAAATACATCCCCTACACCTTTACCGATTCAGCAAGCGGGATGTTCGGCGAAGAGGCGCCCGGCGAGTGGCAGTCCGCGCATGCCGCGCTCCTGTCGTTTCGACAGCGCTGCCGGAAGCATTGGTTACCGTTGCTGCTTCATCGAAAAACCCGGCTTTACCCGCATTACGTGGGCATCATGGTTCGGCTGTTCGGCCACTCGCCGAACCTCGGCTGGTACGACATTCATGCGAAGCATTCGTCCGTTGAATAGCTCCACCGTTCAGGCAACCAGGCGGCGTCAGGCGCGGGCCATGAATCTGGCGTGGCCGTCCGTGTCGATCGTCATGCCGACGTATCAGCGGCGGGACGTTGCACGCGCCGCGGTACGGGCGCTCGGCCGTCTCGACTATGCCGGCGATATCGAGTTAATCGTCGTCGTCGACGGGTCCACCGACGGCACGGCGATGGCGATCCAGGCAATCGATTTGCCGTTCCCGATGACCGTGATCGAACAGGATAACGCGGGTGCCTCCGCCGCGCGCAATCGCGGCGCGGAGCTCGCCCGGAACGACATCCTCCTGTTCCTCGACGACGATATGGTCGCGGATCCGGACCTGCTCACAGAGCACGCCCGCCTCCATCGCGACGGCGCTGATGCCGTGATCGGCGAGACGCCCGTTCATCCCGATTCTCCGGGGGGCTTCCTGCCGGAGAGCGTCGCCCGATGGATCAACTCGACCCGGGTTCGCTCGCCGCTGTCGCCGTTCGACATCTTCACCGGGCAGCTTTCGGTTAAGCGCTCGGTGTTCGAAGCGCTCGGCGGTTTCGACCCCGCGCTGACCCGCGACGGCGCGTTCGGCAACGAGGACGCTGATTTCGGCGTCAAGCTGCTCGCCGACCACGATGTCCGGCACAATCCGGCCGCGCTCAGCCGGCAACTCTACGTCGTGACGCCGCGCCAATATATGGATCGCGCGCGGTTCGCCGCGGCGGCCGACGACCATTTCATGCGCAAGCATCCGCAGCTTGCCCGTGAGCTGCTTGCGCGAAAGGGGTACGACCGGCCGCTGGCGCGCTTCATTTATCGCCCGCTCGCGCAGGTCCCGGGATTCGCTGCGCTTCTGTCGCGCATGGCGGTCGCCGTTGCCGACGCGGCGCTGAAAACGCCGTTCCGATCGAGCCGGCTGGTCGCCAAATTCTACTCGGGCGCGCGGGCGATTCGCTACTGGTCAGCGCTGCGGGCGAAGGGGTGGCTGCCGGTCTCCGACAGCGTGCTGGTGCTTTGCTACCACGCCATAGAAGACCAATCCGACGATCCCGTGCTCGCACCCTATGGCGTGCCGCCGGAGGAATTTGCGCGACAGCTGGACTCCCTGACCAATCGGGGATTTTCCTTCGTCTCCCCAGACCAGGTCGCCGCCTTCCTTGGCGCGGGCGCGCCGCTCCCGGCCCGTTCAGTCCTGCTGACCTTCGACGACGGCTATGCGAGCTTGCTCGGGACCGCGCGAGACGTGCTGCAACCGCGCGGGATACCGGCGCTGGTGTTCGTCGTGTCGGCCATGCAGTCCGCCACGAATGAGTGGGACCAGGCCTGCGGCGCCCAACGGGTGAAGTTGCTGGCGCCCAAGCAATTGCGCGACCTTGCCGGGCTCGGCGTCGAGGTCGGTTCGCATTCGCGCAGCCACCGCGAAATGCCATTGCTCGACAGTCCGGAGCAGCAGGAGGAAGCGGCTGGCTCGGCCAACGACCTGGTCGCGCAAGGGCTGCCCCGGCCGCGATTTTTCGCCTACCCGTTCGGCTACGCCGACGACGCCAGCAAGGCCGCCGTGCGGCAGGCCGGCTATGGCGCCGCCTTCGGCTGTCGCGCCGGTCGCGTCGTCGCCCGCGGCAGCGACCGCTTTTCGCTCCCGCGCGTGATCATCCTGGCGTCTGATTGCGGCTGGCGTTTCCGCATGAAGCTTGGCGCACCGCGCCTGTTCGCGAATTTGGCTTGGCTCCGTCAGGCGGTCAGGAAAGCTCGACCATGACCCTCACCCAAGCCTGGCGCGACCTGCATCGATCGCGCTTTGCCGACCTTCCACTCGATTGCGGCAATTCGCTCAGTCCCGGCGTGATTTACAGTCCGGAACTGCGCGACTGGTCCGACAAGGCGACGACGTCCGATCAGGGGCGGATGGAACGCTACATCGACCGCTACGACCTGAGGCGCGCGCGCATCCTCCACGTCGGGATTGGCAATTCCGGCCTGGCCAGGCGCTTCTGCGGGCGCGTCGGGGAGATCGTCGGGACAACCATCGATGACCCCGAAATAGAGGTGGCGCGTTTGCTGGCGCTGCCGAATTACGGCTTCGTCCTGCACAACAAATATTCGGGCAGCCACGCCGTGATAGCGGACAAATTCGACTTCATCCTCGACAACAACCTGACGAGCCCGTGCTGCTGCATCAGCCATCTCGCCGGGCTGTTTGAGTTCTATGCGGACAAGCTTGCGGACGGAGGGCAGATCGTCACCGACCGGCAGGG
>Ga0268264_10006166_pt1 | contig 10123 bp, 4 predicted proteins | sample KBSSwiS32_FD_190357 | JGI IMG/M metagenome (GOLD analysis project Ga0268264, IMG submission 190357) | Switchgrass rhizosphere microbial communities from Kellogg Biological Station, Michigan, USA - KBS Switchgrass S3-2 (SPAdes) (version 2) | ecosystem: Host-associated > Plants > Roots >... | reverse complement strand
GTCCAGCCGTGCGGATTGGGGTTGTCGCTGGCCTTGTCCTGGGCCAGGGCGATGCCGCCGACGAGGCAGGCGGTGAGGGTTGTCAGCGCAAACGAGGCAAGACGTGAGGCCTTTCGGCGCCACGCGCGGTGCTTGGGATTGGTCACGGGAACTCGCTCCTGTCGAATCGCAATGATTTCGGTGCCGCTTGGTGCGGCGCTCTTTTCGGAGGTGCTCCTGGGGTTCCCTGTGTCGTCCGGCAACGGCCTGTCAGTGGCACGCACTTCCCAGTGCGCACCCCAACGGACGCGTCCAAAGCTACTGCCAGACTGTCGGACCGGACGGCCACAGGTCAGACCGGCTCAGGCGCCGGGCCGTGGCTGCTCGATCCTCGACACAAGGCGCGGCGCTGCCCAACCGGGGACATGCTCCGCAGAACCCTCACCTCACACCCGCGCGTCCAAGGTCCCGAATTCCGCCCCAGCCCCTCCCTTTAGCGGACGTAGACCTTCCTTTTGCGCTTTGACGAGTCTCGCGGCTCGGTTTCCTTTGCCGCTCGCCGTGAAGATTGGACTTCCCGGCCGGTCCTGGCCAAAAAGCGTGCGCAAGTTAACAGTAGAGGAAAGTCCGGTCAAGCTATTCCGTCATGTAACTACATGATATTACTTAATTATTCTGCTACGCAGCAATATTGTCCGGACAACTTTGTGCGCTGTTCAGCACCATTTTGACAGCCCGCAGACGGTATGAATTTCCGGATATACGGATAGAAGTCCAAACGCCGATTGGGCGAAAACGCCGGTCCGGCGCGGCCTGCAGACCATGCCGGAAGTCATGCCCAGGGTTTATGGACAAGGATGCGACATTGCCGAAACGTCATCCGCGTTCGGTAATCGCACGTCACACCAAAACCAAACCGAGGCGGCGCGCTTCAGAGCATGCCGGTTTCGAGTTTCGCCACTTCCGACATCATCGCGTGGTTCCACGGCGGGTCGAACGTCAGCTCGACATCGGCCTGCGCGACGGTCGGAATGCGCTCGATCTTGCTGCGTACGTCATCGACGAGGATGTCGCCCATGCCGCAACCGGGCGCGGTCAGTGTCATCGAGACGCGAACGAGGCGGCCACCGGAGGCGTCCCTTTCGAGCGAACAGTCGTAGATGAGGCCCAGATCGACGATATTCACCGGAATTTCCGGGTCGTAGCAGGTACGAAGCTGCTGCCAGACGAGCTTTTCGACGTCCGAGTCACCGGCGCCTTCTGGCAGTACGAGCGGGTCCGGCGACTCCTTGCCCAGAGCATCGGCATCCGCGCCGCTGATGCGGAAAAGATTGCCGTCGACGAAAACCGTGAAGCTGCCGCCGAGGGCCTGGGTAATGTAGCCGGTCTGCCCGGCCGGGAGCGTAACTTCCTGCCCCTGCGGCACCATTATTGCAGCACAGTCGCGTTCGAAGCGGATCGGTTCGGAACTGGAGTTGTAGCCGCTCATTCGGGATTCTGGGCGTTGGCGCAAGGAGCCGAAACTAAGGAACGCTTTATTATTGCAGGATATCGGCAATTCTCCCTTCGATTTGAGGCCGTGCGAGAGCAATTGCAACAATCGGTACGTGACCGCTGGCTTGCGCGCTGCCGCGCAGTTGCGGGTTCGTTCGCCCTCGTTTGCGCTGCACCGGCCTTGGCGCTCGATCCGCACGAACGGTTTCACGACTACGTGCGCGACAACTGGAGCAGCGAAAACGGCCTGCCCCAGGTTTCCGTGCTGACCATCACCCAGGACGGCACCGGCTACCTCTGGATCGGCACGCAAAACGGCATCGCCCGTTTCGACGGCGTGCGCTTCAGCGTTTTCGACCGGCGCAGCACCGGCGCCGATACGACGATGGCGACCGTCAGCTACACGGACCGTCAGGGCCAGCCCTGGTTCGGGACCGCGCACGGCGCGCTGCGTTTCGTCGATGGCCGATTCGAAGAACTGCACGCCAGCGGCGGCAACGTCGCGGTCCAGGGCATCGCCGAATATGGCGACTCGCTGCTGTTCGCCACGTCGCTGGGAGTCATGCGTCTGCGCGGTTCTGCGTTGGAGCCGGCGCTGCTCGACGGCGAGCGCAGCAGCAGCCTGCTCAGCGACGGCGGCGTGCTGTGGGTCGGCCAGACCGGACAGCTGGTGCGGATCGACGATCACGGCATCACGCGCTTCGCCCTGCCCCCGGCAGCGCGCAACGCCAGCGTATCGCGCCTGAGCCGGACCACGGCCGGGCTCTGGCTCGGCACCACGTCCGGCCTGTTCCGGCTGCGCGACGACCGGGTCGAGCCGAGCGGCCTCGATCCGCGTCTGGATCGCCTGACTACGGAAAGCCTGTATCGCGACGGCAACGACAACCTGTGGATCGGCACCGCGCCGATGCTGTTCCGCCTGCGCTCGACCGGCCAGCTCGAACAGATCGGCGAGGACGATTTCGTCCGCGATTCGTGGATCCTCGCCGCCTACGAGGACCGCGAAGGCAACCTATGGCTCGGCAGCCAGACCGAAGGGCTGTTCCGGCTCTGGGACGGCTGGGTCCAGCGCGTGTCGCGCCGCGAGGGCCTGTCCGACGCGTTCGTCTGGAGCGTCGCCCGCGATCCGCAGGGCCGGATCGTGTTCGGAACCAATTCCAATGTCGCGGTCCGGACTGCGCAAGGCACGAAGGAACTCGTCGCCGGCACCGCGCTGCCGAATCCTTCCGCCTACGACCTGTTCTACGACAACGAGCAACGCCTGTGGATCGGCACGCGCGCCGGCGTGGCGATCTTCGATGAAGGCAAAGTCGTGCGTCCGCCCGCCTTGGCGAGTCTCGATGCCTACCAGATCAACACCGTGGTCGAGGACGGCACCGATTTCTGGATCGGCTCGTCCGGAGGCCTCTACCATTATGCCGGCGATCAGCTGACCCGAATCGGCGCCGCGCCGGGGCAGACCAGCGCGCGCGTGCGCAGCCTGCACCTGCTCGCGCCGGGACGACTGCTGGTCGGCACGGAATCAGGCTTGCATCTCGTCAACGGCGATGCGCTGACCACGCCGGCGTGGGCCGCACCGTTCGACGGCCGCATGATCAGCTACATCGCGCCGATCCGCGACGGCATGCTCGGTGTCGCGACGCTCGACTTCGGTCTCGGGCTCGTCGCCGGCGACAAGCTGACCGTCCTGACCACCGACCAGGGCCTGCCGAGCGACAACGCCTGGACGTTCCGCACGGTCGACGGCCAGCTGTACGTCGCCGGCATCGAAGGCGTGTGGCGCGTGCCGATCGCCGCACTGCCCGACCCCGCCAGCGACTCGGCGCCGACGCTCAAGATCGCGCCGCAGGTCGTGCTGAGCGCGAGCGGCCGCGAACGTGGCAGCCAGCGCGTACGCTGCTGCAACGGCGGCGCGCAAGCGCGCAGCGTCGTCGATGATGGCGGCGGCATCTGGCTGACCTCGATCTCCGGTGCGCTGCGCCTCGACACCAAGGCGATCGCCTACACGCAGGCTGCGCCGCGTACCGTCATCGAAGCCCTTCGCCACGGCAACCGCTGGCTGCGGCCGGCACGCGCCATGCTGGATCTCGACACGACCAGCCGCGACGTCGAAATCGATTTCACCGCATTGAGCTTTCGCGACCCGAACAGTCTGCGCTTCCACTACCGGCTGGGCGGCTACGACTCGGACTGGATCGATGCGGGGTCGCGGCGCAACGCGTTCTACACGAACCTGTCGCCGGGCGACTATCGCTTCGAGGTCCAGGCGTCGGTGCCGAACATGGGGTTCAGCGGCGACGGCGCTTCGCTCGCGTTCCGGATCGAGCCGCGCTGGTATGAACGCGGCAGCGTCAGGCTTGCGCTTGCGGCGCTCGCCCTGTGCCTGTTTGCGCTGCTCGTGCGGCAGCGTCTGCGTGGCTATCGCGCGGCACAGCAACGACTCGAGCAGCTGGTCAGCGAACGCACGCTGGCCTTGAGCCACGCCAACGAGCGGCTGCGCCAGGCCAACCGGCTGCTCGCGTTCGAGAGCCAGACCGACCCATTGACCGCCCTGCACAACCGCCGCTTCCTGTTCGACAACGCCGCCGCGCTGTTCGACCCCGAGCGCGCCGAAACCCTCGCCCTGCTGCTGCTCGACCTCGATCACTTCAAGCAGGTCAACGACCGCTATGGACACGCGGCCGGCGACGACGTCCTGACCCAGCTCGCGCGCCTGCTCCAGCACCTCGCCCGCGAGGGCGACCACGTGCTGCGCTGGGGCGGCGAGGAATTCCTGATCGTCGTCCGCTCGGTGCGCGCCGAGAAAGCGCTCGACATCGCCGAACGCCTGCGCGTGGCGGTCAGCCGCCAGGTGTTCAGCGCCGGCGCCGGGCGCACCCTGCACCTGACCTGTTCGATCGGCGTGTCGATGCATCCGGTCTGGCCGGCAGAGAAACATATCGCCGATTGGAGCCTGACTCTGGAACTGGCCGACGCCGCGCTGTACCGCGTGAAACAGGAAGGCCGCAACGGCAGCCTGGGTCTCGTCGCCGGTGCGAATCTCGCCGACATCAACCTGTCGGCACGCGAAGCGGACACGGTCGATACGCTCGTGGCGAATCGTGCGCTCGCCTGGCTGCGGCCGGGCAGCACGGCGCAATTGCGGGTGGTTACGTGATGTGTGAGGCGCCAGTTCTGTTGGACGCGGATTTGCGCGGATCAACGCGGATGAGCGGGTAAATTGCTAGAGCGCTTTACCCGCGCAATTCGCGTTGATCCGCGTCAAAGGCAACTGGACGCGCATTACGTTGATCAATGAAGCTGAGCGCAGCTAGTCCCGGACGCTTTATCCGCGCAATTCGCGTTGATCCGCGTCCAACTGCAATTGGACGCGGATTGCGCGGATCAACGCGGATGAGCACAGGTCCATTGCCGGACCGTTTCATCCGCGCAAATTCGCGTTGATCCGCGTCAAATGTTCTCCTGAGTCCTGACCCCTCACCGGCTCACGGCGTCAGCACGCGCGGCAGATTCGCCGCCTTCAGCTGTTCCTCGAGCTTCGCCAGCTCGCCGCTGCGCAGCGCGGCGATCTCGCCTTCGAGGCGTGCCTTGTCGACGAGGTCCGCTTCGAGTTCCGCGGCCTGGCCCTGAGTCGGCGCGTAGTCCGACGTCTGGATGTCCGAATACAACGGCGAGATCTGCGAGTAGAGCTGCGCGCCGCCGTGGCGCCCGGCCAGCACGTCGTAGACGACCTCGGCCTTCGGGTTGTGCAGCTTGATGTCGAGTGCGTCGCAGCGCGCAATCACCGCGTCGGCCGCCGCGCCGATGTCCTTCAATGCCGGCTTCTCCGCCGTCACCCGCTTGATCAGCACAGCCTGCTCGCGGATCACGCGAACCGTCTCGATATCGGCCACCAGCTGGTCGAGCGCGTCACGCGCGCGCAATGCAAAGGCGACGTTCTGCGCCAGGTCTGCGGCCGGTACCGGCGAACGCGGATCGGCCTTGATCTCGGCCGTCGTCGTTGCGGCGATTCCCGGTCCGGAGAGTTTCAACGTGTAGATTCCCGGCGGCGCGAGTATGCCTTTTTCCGGTTCGCCGGCATCGATCTTCGCTTTTTCGAGACGCTTGGAACCTTCGTAGCGCAGATCCCAGACGATGCGATTCAGGCCCTGCTCCTTGGTCATCTCGGCCTTGACTTCGTCTTCCGGCGGCTGGTCGGCGTCGTCCTTCGGATATTTCAGCGGCTTTTCATTCGTGCTCAGCGTGCGCACGAGCTTGCCCTGCGCATCGAGGATTTCCAGGCGCACTTCCGACTTCTTCGCCGCGTCGGCGCCGGCCGGCACGTCGTCGTCCTGAGGTTCGTCCTTGATCTTGTCACGCAGCCAGTAGTCGACGATCAGGCCGAGCGGTGCGGCGTCGGTCGCGCCGTCGTGGTCCCAGCGCGTGTCGAGGCGGAAGCGGTAGGCCGGCCGCGGCTTGAACAGATGCGCGGCTTCCTTGCGGATCGACGGCGCGAATTCGCGCAGCGAAGAAAGATCGTCGAGCACCCAGATCGAGCGGCGCGTGCCGAGGATCAGGTCGTCGTGCTTGACGCGCATGTCGGCAACGCCGATCGCCGGCAGGTTCAGGCGCAGCTCCTCGAACGATCCGCCGCCGTCGCGCGAATAGAACACGCCGCGCTCGGCGCCGACATACAGCAGGTTCGGGTTGGTCGGGTCCTCGCGCAGCACGAACAGGTGCTGGTCGTCGGGCAAGCCCTTGCCGAGCTGCTCCCAGCTCTTGCCGAAGTCGCGCGTACGGAACAGGTACGGATGCACGTCGTTGAGCCGGCGCGCGTCGACCGTCACATAGGCGGTGCCGGCATCCTTGCGCGACGGCTCGATGCCCTCTACCGTGGCCCACATCGGCAGCTTCGCCGGCGTGACGTTCTGCCAGTTCTTGCCGCCGTCGCGGGTCAGCTGGACGAGGCCGTCGTCGGTGCCGACCCATATCTGGTCCTTGGCGACCGGCGATTCGGCGACCGAGAAGATCGTGTCGTAGACCTCGACGCCGGTATTGTCGCCGGTCAGCGGACCGCCGGCCCATGCCTGCTTCGCCTTGTCGTTGCGGGTCAGGTCGCCGCTGATCGCGTCCCAGTGCGCGCCGCGGTCGGTCGTCTTGAACAGCACGTTCGCGCCGTGATAGAGCACCTTGACGTCGTGCGGCGACGTCGCGATCGGCGCAGTCCACTGAAACCGGTACTTGCCGTCGATCGCGCCGTGGCCGGACATGTTGTGCGGATAGATCGTGACGTTGCGCAGCTGCCCGGTCAGTTCCTGGTAGTGCGAGATGTACCCGGAATATTCGCCGGCGTAGATGTGTCCCGGCTCGCCGCGATCGAACGCAAAATCGCCGGCCTCGCCGCCGCCCGCGGTATAAAAGTCGCCGACCATCGGCGCGCCGTTGCCGCGCAGTACATAGGCCGGTCCGGTCGAGGTGCCCCAGTCCTGCATCGTGCCGCCGACGTGGTACGGAATGCGGTCGTCGGCGTCGACGTTGTAGAACTGCGCGAGCGGAAGCGACGGCGAGAACCAGCTCTTGCCGCCGTCGAACGACAGGTCGACGCCACCGTCGTTGCCGACCATGATCCGGCGCGTGTCGGTCGGATCGATCCACAGGTCGTGATTGTCGCCGTGGTGCAGGCCCTTCACCGAGACCAGCGTCTTGCCGCCGTCGGCGGTCTTGACCAGGTTGACCTGCGGAAACCAGACGATGTCGGCGTCGTTCGGATCGATCGTCATCGTCGAGTAGTACCAGGCGCGCTGGCGCAGCACGCGCGCGGCGCTGGCGCGTTCCCAGTTTTCGCCGCCGTCGTCGGAGCGGAACAGGCCGCCGTCCTTCGCCTCGATCATCGCGTAGACGCGATTGGAATCCGAGCGCGCGACGGCGACGCCGATCTTGCCGACTTCACCGAGCGGCAGGCCGTGTTCGGTGATCTGCTTCCAGTTGTCGCCGCCGTCGTCGGAGCGATACAGGCCGCTGCCCGGCCCGCCGGACGTCATCGTCCACGGCTGGCGCTTCGCCTGCCACAGGCCGGCGAACAGCACGTGCGGACGATTCGGATCGATCGCGACGTCGGAGGCGCCGGTCAGTTCGTCCTTGAACAGCACGCGCTGCCAGTTCTTGCCGCCATCCGTCGTGCGATAGACGCCGCGCTCCTTGCCCGCACCGAACGGCGAGCCGAATACGGCCGCGTAGGCGACGTCGGCATTGCGCGGATCGATCGCGATCGTGCCGATCTGGCCATGCGTCTTCCACACCTGCTTCCAGCTCTTGCCGGCATCGACTGACTTGAAGATGCCGGTGCCGAACGACACGTTGCCGCGGATGTTCGCTTCTCCAGTGCCGACGTAGAGCACGCTGTGGTCGGACGCGGCGACCGCGATCGATCCGGTGTTGCCGTTCGGCTGATCGTCGAATATCGGCTTCCATTCCTGACCGCCGTTCTCGGTCTTCCAGATACCGCCCTGCGCCGCTGCGAAATAGAACGTCAGCGGATCGCCCGATACGCCGGTCACGCGGTCGACACGGCCGCCGACAGCGGGGCCGATCGTGCGGTACTTCAGCGCGCCGTATGGTTTGGGTTTGTCGTCGGGAGCTTGCGGCGTGCCGGCCGGCTTGGATTCGGTGGCGGCGAACGCGGTAACGGCGACAGACGCGGCGAGCACTGCCGCCAGAACGAAACGTGCGGACATTACGGCTTTTCCCCTATCGGAAGATTCGACACGAATCGCGCGAAGCTAGAGACCCGGCGGCACTACGTCAATAGGCCATGCGACACCGATGAGCATGGGCAGTCGCTGCAATATGCCCGACCGCGGCGCATCCGCTTGCGGCGGCCGGATCGGTCAACCAGGCAACGGCAGCGGCGCAGGCTTTCAGTCCAGCTGGCAGACGCTCGGAATACCCAGGCAGATATAACCATCTTCGACCGTGCAGCTTGCCGAACAGCCGTCGCTGTCGTTCGTGTTGCCGTCGTCGCAACCTTCGTTCGATGCCGGAAAGCCGTCGCCGCAGGTCGACGTGCAGATGCTCGGCGCGCCGCTGCACCGATAGCCGAATTCGGGTGACAGGCGTCCGAGCAGCCGTCGCCGGCCACGATATTGGTATCGTCGCAGTCTTCGTTCGAGGCCGAAACGCCGTCGCCGCACGTCGAGACGCAGACGCTCGGTGCGCCGAAGCATTGAAAGCCGGTTTCCGCCTGACAGACGTCCGAACAGCCGTCGCCGGTGCCGACGTTGCCGTCGTCGCAAGTTTCGCCGACGACCACGATCCCATCGCCACAGGTGGCGGTGCAAACGCTCGGCGCACCGGTGCAACCGAAACCGTTGTCGACCTGGCAGACCGCGGAGCAACCGTCTCCAGCGTCGAGATTGCCGTCATCGCAAGTTTCCGGAGACTCGATGATGCCGTTCGAACAAACGGCGGGATCGAAGCCGTTGCTAAAATCGCGTCGTCGAGCAACGGCGACATCGTGAGCGACGATGCCGATGACGCTCGGGACGTTCGGAACTCAGGTGTAGCAGGGACCGAGTTCGCGCACCTCGACGGTCGCCCACTCGGCGGCCGGACACTGCGCGGCGATCGCAATCGCCTGCTCGGCGTCGTCGCAATCGAGCAGGAAGAAACCTCCGAGCAGCTCCTTGGTTTCGGCAAACGGACCGTCGATGCGCGTCGGCTTGCCGTCGCGCACGGCGATGCGCACGCCACTCGTTCGCAGCGATTCGGTCGCACGCAGCAAGCCGCGCGATTTCAAGTCCTTTGCGAACGCGAGCATGCTCTCGAAGGCCTGCGTTCCCTGTTCCGGCGTCCGTGCGGCGCGTTGTCCGTGCGGTTCCATGATCAACAACATGTAGGACATTCGTCTTTCCTCTAGGCGTCGGTATTTGCCGCAGCGGCGGCGCGCCGCAACAGCAGCTCTCGTTCGCGACCGTTGCGGGTCATATCTGCGGCGCGCTCGAACTCGGCACGCGCCTCGTCGCAGCGGCCGAGTTTCTCGAGCAGGTCGCCGCGCACGGTCGGCAGCAGGTGATAGGACTTCAGCACCGGCTCGTCGACGAGTGCGTCCGCAAGCTGCAGGCCCGCGGCCGGACCTTCGGCCATGCCGACGGCGACGGCCCGATTGAGTTCGACGATCGGCGACGGCATCACCGCCGCGAGTTCCGCGTACAACCGCGCGATGCGCGGCCAATCGGTGTCACCGGCATTTCGCGCACGCGCATGACAAGCGGCAATCGCGGCCTGCAGCGTGTAGCGGCCGGCTTCTGCGGCAAGCGTTTCGGCAAGGTCCAGCGCGGCGAGTCCGCGCCGGATCAACAGCTGATCCCAGCGCGCGCGGTTCTGTTCGAGCAGCAGCACCGGCTCGCCGTCGGGTCCGCTGCGCGCATGCATGCGCGAAGCCTGCAGTTCCATCAATGCGACCAGCCCCTGCGCTTCGGCTTCGCGCGGCGCGAGACCGACCAGGATGCGCCCCAGCCGCATCGCTTCTTCGCACAATTGCGGCCGCATCCAGTCGTCGCCGGCCGTCGCCGTATAGCCTTCGTTGAAGACCAGGTAGATGACTTCGAGCACCGAGGCCAGGCGCTCGTCGAGTTCGGCGCCGCGCGGCACCTCGAACGGCACCTGCGCGTCG
>Ga0268264_10006164_pt1 | contig 10125 bp, 7 predicted proteins | sample KBSSwiS32_FD_190357 | JGI IMG/M metagenome (GOLD analysis project Ga0268264, IMG submission 190357) | Switchgrass rhizosphere microbial communities from Kellogg Biological Station, Michigan, USA - KBS Switchgrass S3-2 (SPAdes) (version 2) | ecosystem: Host-associated > Plants > Roots >... | reverse complement strand
ACCGCGCTGTCGACGAACGCGTGGCGGAGCGGATGGGTGTAGACCCGGTCCTCGACGTGAAGGGGCCCGTTCCGGCCGTGCAGGGGCGCCCCGAGCCGGCTGTTCCGCTCCGACCGCAGGAAGTAGGGCAGTACGTCGTCGAAGCCCCACCCCTCGGCGCCGTACTGGTCGCGCCAGGAGTCGTAGTCGGCGCGGTTGCCGCGGATGTAGATCATCGCGTTCATCGACGAGCAGCCGCCGAGCGCCTTCATCCGCGGCCAGTAGGCGCGGCGCCCATGCAGCTGCTTCTGCTCGGTGGTCTCGTAGTTCCAGTCCCAACGGGTCTTGAACAGGCTCGCGAACGCCGCGGGGATCATCACCTCGTCGGCGTCCGCCTCCCCGCCGGCCTCGAGCAGGAGCACCGAGCTGCCCGGGTCCTCGCTGAGCCGCGCCGCGAGGACCGCGCCGGCACTCCCGGCGCCGACGATGACGTAGTCGTAGGTGTCACCCGGCATGCGCCGAACCTACTCCTCGCCGCCACCCCTCTAGCCGAGAACTAGAACGTGTTCCTATGGTGGCGTTCGTGACTGCCTCCCCCCTGGTCGACGGAGCCTGCGAGCCCGCCTTCGAGCCCCTGCGCGACCTGCTGGACCGCAACCTCGCCGACGGCACCGACCTCGGCGCCTCGGTCGCGGTGGTCCACGACGACGAGCTGGTCGTCGACCTGTGGGGTGGCGAGGCCCGGCCCGGCGTGCCGTGGGCCGAGGACACCGTGGTCCAGGTCTGGTCGGTCTCCAAGACGATGGCCGCGCTGACCACGCTGGTGCTCGCCGACCGGGGCGAGCTCGACCTCGACGCCCCGGTCTCGACGTACTGGAAGGAGTTCCGCCGCGACGACGTGCTGGTGCGGCACCTGCTCGCGCACACCTCCGGGTACGCCGGCTGGACCGGTCCGCTCGACGTCGGCGGGTTGCTCGACCTGGAGAAGTCGATGAGGATGCTTGCCCTTCAGGAGCCGTGGTGGGAGCCGGGCACGGCGTCCGGCTACCACATGATCTGCTACGGCCACCTGCTCGACGGGCTGGTCCGCGGCGCCACCGGGGTGCCCCTCGCCGACCAGTTCCGGACGCTGGTCGCCGGGCCGCTGGGGGCCGACTTCCATCTGGGGGTCCCCGACGAGGTGCTGCCCCGATGCGCCGACCTGGTGCCGCCGACCGAGTCGTCGCTGGACCTCGCGGCACTGCCCGAGGGCAACCTGCTTCTGCCGACGATTGTGAACCCGCTCCTCGACGTGGGGAACCTCTGCAACACCGCCGAGTGGCGGCGGGTCTCGGTGGCCGGCGCCAACGGGCACGGGAACGCCCGCGCCATCGCCCGCGCGCAGTCGGTGGTCTCCCACGGCGGCGAGGCGGGCGGCGTACGGCTGCTCTCCCCCGAGATGGTGGAGCGCATCTTCGAGGTGCAGGCGGACGGTCCGGACCTGGTGCTGTCCGTGCCCCTGACGTGGGGCATCGGCTACGGCCTGCCCAACGCGGTCTCCGCCCCGGCGCTGCCGTCCGGCCGGGTGCTGTGGTGGACGGGCTACGGCGGCTCGATCGTGGTCAACGACCTCGACCGGCGGGTCACCGTCGCCTACGCGATGAACCGGATGGTCGACCACTTCACCTCCTCACCGCGGACCGATGAGTACGTGCGCACGGCCTTCGACTGCCTGGAGGCGCTCGCATGACGAAGGTCTGCATCATCGGCGCCGGCTGCTCGGGGATCACTACGGCCAAGCGGCTGGCGGAGCACGACATCGACTACGACCAGTTCGAGCTGTCCGATGACGTGGGCGGCAACTGGTACTTCCGCAACCCCAACGGCAGGTCGGCGGTCTACGAGTCGCTGCACATCGACACCTCCAAGACGCGGCTTCAGTTCGAGGAGTTCCCGGTGCCGGAGGAGTGGCCGGACTTCCCGAGCCACCGGCTGATGCACGACTACTTCCGTGCGTACGTCGAGCACTTCGGGCTGCGGGACAGGATCGAGTTCGGGGTGGGCGTCGATTCCGCCGTACGCCGGCCCGACGGCGGCTGGGACGTCACCCTGTCGACCGGCGAGACCCGCTCCTACACCGACCTCGCCGTCGCCAACGGGCACCACTGGAAGCCGCGGCTGCCCGCCTGGACCGTCGACCCGGACTTCGACGGCGTCGTGCTGCACAGCCACGCCTACGTCTCGCCGTTCGAGCCGGTCGAGATCCGGGGGAAGACCGTGATCGTGGTCGGGATGGGCAACTCCGCGATGGACATCGCCAGCGAGCTGTCGTCGCCGTGGATGGCCGAGAAGCTCTACGTGTCCGCGAGGCGTGGGGTCTGGGTGCTGCCGAAGTACCGCAACGGCCAGCCCGCCGACAAGGTGATGGCGCCGCCCGACATACCCAAGGACGTCGCGCTCGCGGCCTCCCGCGAGCTGATCCGCGGGCTGGTCGGCAACATGAGCGACTACGGGCTGCCCGAGCCCGACCACGAGCCGCTGGCCGCGCACCCGTCCGTGTCGGCGGACTTCCTGACCAAGGCCGGCTCCGGTGACATCCACATGCTGCCGGAGATCGCCTCCCTGTCGGGCCGCACCGTGACCCTCGTCGACGGCTCGACGGTCGAGGCGGACGTGGTCATCTGCGCCACCGGCTACGAGATGTCGTTCCCGTTCTTCTCCCCCGACGACGTCGAGCTGCACCCCGACTCCGACCACCGCTACCCGCTGTTCAAGCGGATGATCAAGCCCGGCGTCGACCACCTGTTCTTCATGGGGCTGGCCCAGTCGTCGCCGACGATCGTCAACCTCGCCGAGCAGCAGTCGAAGCTGCTCGTCGCGATCCTGACCGGCAGCTACGTTCTGCCCCCGGTCGAGGAGCAGGAGCGGATCATGCGCGCCGACGAGGCGTTCCACCTCGATCAGTACTACGCCGCGCCTCGGCACACGATCCAGATCGACTTCGGCCGCTACTGCGTGGATCTGCTCGAGGAGATCGAGGCGGGCGAGGCGAGGGCCGGGGCGGGCGCTGTTCGCGTCGAGTGACGTGAAAGTGCTCCCGATCGGGTGTCTGGACAGCACTTTGGCGTCACCTGACGGGACAGGGCCGCGACGGCCAGGCCGGCCAGCACGAAGACGCCGGCCAGCAGCGCCCAGCCGGCCATCCCGTGGTCGACCGCCGTGGCGGTGACGAGGGCGGGGGCGACCATGGCGGCCAGCGCGTAGCCGGTCGAGTAGAGCCCCTGGTAGCGCCCGGCGCTGGCCGGGTCGGCGAGCTCGAAGGCCAGGCCCCAGGCGCCGGCCTCGCACCAGACCTCCGCGCCGGACGCGAGCAGCCCGGCCACGACCAGCCCGCACACCGCGAGCAGCGCGCCGACCGACCCCGTCGCACCGAACAGCACGCAGGCCCCGGCCAGCAGCAGGCTGCCACGCCGAACGGTCCGACCCGCGACGGCGACGTCGTCGGTGCCCCGGGCAGCGCGGACCTGGAAGAGCGCCACGAACACCGTGTTCAGCACCAGCAGCACCGAGATCACGACCTTCGGCGCGTCGGTCCGGGTCGCCACCCACAGCGGCACTCCCACGGTCTGGATCCCGAACTGCATCGCCAGCACCGACGTCAGGGCGACCGTGCCCAGATAGGTGCGGTCGCGCAGCGGGGAAGGCCCGGCCACCCGGTCGTGGACCAGGTGCGCGTCCATGGCCGCTGCGAAGCCCGGCACCCGACCCCGCAGCCCGGCCAGCGGGACGGAGGCCAGCGCCGCGGACAGCCCGACCGCGACCATCGCGAGCCGGTACGCCGTGGCCGTGTCGGCGAGCAGCGCGGCGCCCGCGAGCACGGTGCCGAGTCCGATGAAGACGTTGGTGACCACCCGGAGCCGGGCCCGGACCGCCACCCGCCCGGGTCCCGCGAACCACCGCGCCTGCAGGGTGGCCTGGGCGGTGCGCTGCAGGCTGCGGGCGCCGACGGCGACGCAGGCGACGACGACGAAGGTGACCGTGGAGCCGGCCCAGACGTAGGCGAGCAGGGCGAGCCCCTGGACGGCGTTGGCCCAGAGCTGGAGCCGGTCGGCACCGACCCGGTCCGCGGCGTACCCGCCCGCGAACGACACCACGACACCCACCGCGCCCGCGACCGTGAGACCGAGCCCGACGGTGGTGACAGCGAGGCCGACGACCCGGGTGAAGTAGAGGGCGCTGACCGTGTAGAAGACGCCCGTCGCGAGCGCGGCGGTGATGGTCGAGACGGTCAGCGACCGCTCGACCAGATCGGCGGGTCGGAGCAGCAAGAGCAGTCTGCGGAGCACCGGACCGTTGTGTCACGGTCAGGCGATCCCGAGCCAATGATGTAGCGTATGGCTTCATGCCCGGGCTCATCGAGTACGAGCTGGCCGGGGCCGACCTCGGCGAGGTGCGCTTCGCGCTCTCGCCGATGAACGAGCTGGCGCTCTCCCTGCGCATGTTCCGCGAGCCGGGCCGCTACCCGCTGATGCTGCCCTGGCTGAACCGCATCCGGGCCGCGCGGGCCGAGCTCGACGGCGACCTGCTGCTGGCACTGACCAACGCCGAGCTGTGGACCCCGGACTTCCTGACACCGCGGCCGTTCTCGCCGCTGACCCGGTTCACCGACGAGCTCGAGGCGCTGGCGGCGACCCCGCTCGACGTCGTGCGGGCGGACCTCGCCGAGGTGCACCCCGACCCGGCGACCCGGCCAGCCGCGCTCGGCGGTCGGCGGGACCGGCTGCTCCGTCGCATCGTCGACGCGCTCGAGGCGTACTGGACAGGCTGCTTCGAGCCGTTCTGGCCGCGGATGCGCACCGTCCTGGAGTCGGACATCGTCTTCCGCGGCCGCACCATCGCACGGGACGGCCTCGCCGCGATGTTCGCGGACCTGTCGCCGAAGATCCGGCTGGTCGACGACGTGGTGCGGGTGCAGACCACCTCCGACATCTGGTTCCGCCGTGCCACGGTCGGCGAGGGGCTCACCCTGGTGCCCACGCTCTTCACCAGCAACGCGAGCGCGCCCATCTCACCCCAGGAGCCGCCGCTGATCATGTACGTCGCCCGGGGCGTCGGGACGCTCTGGGAGGCCGATCGCTCCAGCGGCTCCAGCGCGGCGCTCGTCGACCTGCTCGGGGCGGTGCGGGCCAGGCTCCTGGCGCTGCTGGAGTCACCGGCGTCCTCGACCGAGCTCGCGGTGCGGCTCGGGGTGACCACCAGCGCGGTCAACCAGCACCTGCGGGCGATGCGCGACGCCGGGCTGCTGACCTCGGCGCGACACGGTCGCTCGGTGCTCTACCTGCGCTCCGAGCTCGGCGACCGGCTGGTCAGCGCAGCAGCTCGCTGAGCTCCTCGACCGAGGTCACCGGTCGCCCGCACACGAAGCCGCGGCAGACGTACGCCGCGGGCAGGCCATCGACCGGCGTGCGGTCGGCCAACAGGGGTACGTCGTCGCGCGGGCCCTCGCTCTCGATCACGACCGCCCCGGGGTGGCGGCGGGCGAGAGCGGCCAAGGCGGCCCGGGTCTCCGAGGCCGGGCCGACCACTGCGACCTCGAGCGGACCGCCTGACACCAGCGTCTGAGCCGCCGCCAGCGACCAGCCGGCGAACCGCGGCGCGCGCTCGGCCAGCTCGGCGACGGTGGCCAGCGCCTCCTCGGCGGCGGCGAGGTAGCGGCCCTCGCCGGTGAGCGCATGTGCGTCCACCAGTGCATGCACCATCGACGAAAGGCCGGACGGCGCTGCGTTGTCGGACGGGTCACGAGGCCTGGCCACCAGCGCCTCCGCGTCCGCGCCGGTGTCGAAGAACCCTCCGTCGTCGGCGCGGAACCGCTCGATCGCGTCGTCGAGCAGGACGACCGCGCGTGCAAGCCAGCGGGCGTCGCCGGTGGCCTGCACCAGCGAGAGGAACCCCGAAGCGACGCAGCCGTGGTCCTCGAGCACCCCGTCCGGGGCGCCGACGACACCGTCGCGCGAGACCCTGCGCAGCCGGCCGTCGACCACGTGCACCCGCCACAGCAGCTCCCCTGCGGCGACGGCAGCGTCGACGTACGCCGGCTCTCCCAGCCGCAGCCCGGCGTCGCACAACCCCGCGATCGCCAGCCCGTTCCAGGCGGCGACCACCTTGTCGTCGCGCGCGGGGCGCACGCGAGCCGCGCGGGCCTCGAACAACCGGCGGCGTACGTCGTCGAGCCGGGCCAGCTCCTCGAGCGTCTCCGGCTCGTGCAGCCGCTGCAGGGTCGACCAGCCGTGCTCGAAGGTGCCGGCCGGGGTCACCGCGAGCGCCTGGGCCGCCCAGGCCCCGTCCTCCTCGCCCAGCACCTCGGCCAGCTCGGCCGGCGTCCAGGCGTAGAACTTGCCCTCGACGCCCTCGCTGTCCGCGTCCAGCGCCGAGGCGAACCCACCCTCGGAGGTCGCCAGCTCGCGGAGCATGAAGTCGGCTGTCTCGCGGGCGACCCGGTCGCACAGCGGCCCGCCGACCCGCGCGTAGAGGCCAAGCAGCTGGGCGTTGTCGTAGAGCATCTTCTCGAAGTGCGGCACCACCCAGGCCGCGTCGACCGAGTAGCGCGCGAAGCCGCCGCCGAGCTGGTCGTAGATGCCGCCCCGTGCCATCGCCTCGAGAGTGTCGAGCAGCATCCCGCGGACCCCGCGGCGGCGCAGCAGCTCCAGCACCATCGAGGGTGGGAACTTGGGCGCGCCGCCGAACCCGCCGTTCACCCCGTCGTAGTCCCGCTCCAGCAGCTCGACAGCACCGGCCAGCGTCTCCTCCGTGATGGCTCCCGGCGCCATCGCGGTCCCCCGGCCCAGGTGCTCGCGCAGGTTCGCCGCGACCCGGCGTACGTCGTCCGGCTTGTGCTCCCACGCGTCGGAGAGCGCCTCCAGCACCTGCCGGAAGCTCGGCTGCCCGTGCCGCGGCCGGTCGGGGAAGTAGGTCCCGGCGAAGAACGGGCTGCCCTCGTGGTCGAGCACGCACGTCATCGGCCACCCGCCGTGCCCGGTCATCGACGTGGTGGCGTCCATGTAGACCGCGTCGACGTCGGGCCGCTCCTCGCGGTCGACCTTGATGCTGACGAAGTGCTCGTTGAGGTAGGTCGCGGTCGCCTCGTCCTCGAACGACTCGTGCGCCATGACGTGACACCAGTGGCACGCGGCGTAGCCCACGCTCAACAGCACCGGCACGTTGCGCCGCCGCGCCTCCTCGAACGCCTCCGGCGACCACTCCCACCAGTCGACGGGGTTGTCGGCGTGCTGCAAGAGATAGGGACTCGTTGCGGCGCGGAGACGGTTCACGCCCTCGATCATCCCCTGCGCCCGGACCTGGCAGAACAGCCCCAATGCGGGCCGGCTGGATGGCAGACTCCCGAGACGCGAGCGGCCCGGCACGGGGAGCCGTATCACGGGAGGAGCAGTTTCGGTGACCGCACGAACTCTTGCCTCGCTGATCACGGCGGCGGCGCTGGCCGCCGGGTTGGCGGTCGCGTCGGCGGCCGCGCCGTCCGCGGCGGCCAGCGCGAGCGACGTCTACGTCGAGCTGCCCGTGAACGGCGGGTCGGACGCGCACACCTGCGCGCAACAGGATCCGTGCGCCACGGTGGCCCACGCCATCTCAGCGGCGGGCGCGGGCGGAACGATCCACGTGGGCGTGGGGACGTTCGACGGTCAGGTCGACATCAACCAGTCCGTGGCCATCGAGGGTGTCTCTCCGGAACAGACCGTGCTGACCAGGCCGACGGTGTCGTACTTCGCGTACGTCGTGGGCGTGACGGCAGGGACCACGGAGCTGTCCGACCTGACGATCCAGACGGCGGTCATGGTCGGTGTCTTCGTGGACGGAACAGGCACCGTGGCCGGTGACCACGTGGTCCTGGCCAACTCCGGTTGCGCACTGATGGTCGAGTCCGGCACCGCCACTTTGACCGACTCCAGGGTGGAGGACGCGACCCCGGGGTGCACTGGACCCCAGCAGGCGGTCACCGGCCAGGTCGTCGTCGACGGTGGCAGCGTCGGACTCATTCGCACCCAGGTGCTCAATCCCTGGCCGAACCAGCCCGCGGTTCGGGTCCGGGCGGGCAGCTTCACCGCCGACCAGTCCTACTTCGACGACTCCGCCTATGACTGGGACACCAACAACTCCAACGCGGTCCAGGTGGAGGGCGGCGCGGCGACGATCACCAGGAGCACGTTCTACGCGTTCGGCACGGGCGTGTTCACCGCCGGCGGGACGTCGATGCTCTCCGACGACACGTTCCAGCACGACATCATGGGGGTCTCCGGCTGGTCCGGCTCCACGACCGTCGTCCGCTCCACATTCCTAGGCGGGCTGGGGGCTCTGCAGTACTCCGTCTCGGTGGCAGGCTCCGTGATCGGCGCCCAGCAGCTCCAGGGCTGCAACGGCACGATCACCGACCTCGGCTACAACCTTGCTGCGGAGCACAGCTGCGGGCTGACCGCGCCCACCAGCCGCGAGGACGTGACGGACCTGGACCTCGGCCCCGGTCTGGCCGACCACGGCGGGCCGGTTCCCACCGTCCTCATCGGGTCATCGAGCGCAGCCCTGGACAGCATCCCGGTGGGCGCGACGTACGGCGCCGCCGCCGCCCCCCTGTGTCCCGCGACCGGGGCCACGGACGCGCGGGGTCTCCCGCGACCGCAGGCCGGGGGCTGTGACGCCGGCTCGATGGAGCTGCTCGCGACAGCCACGGTCCTGCACGCGCCGGCGACGTCGGCTCCGGGCGTCGAGGTGACCCTCGACGCGAGCATCGACCTCGCGGACCACGGCGTCGGCCCGGCTGAGCTCCCGGCCGGCACGGTCACCTTCCGTTCCGACGCCACGGTGCTCTGCCAGGCAGCCGTCGTCAGCGGCGCCGCCAGCTGCACGACCTCGGCCCTGGCCGCGGGGCGCCGCTCCTTGACCGCGACGTTCACGCCCACCGGGGGCAGCACGCTGCACCCCAGCGTGTCCCCCACCTCGACGATCCTGGTCGGAACCGAGCCGTCGTTCACGACCAGCAGCACGAGGACGTTCATCGTCGGGAAGGCCCGGGCGGTCCCCGTGCGGGCCTCGGGAAGCCCCGCTCCAGAGATCACGGTGCTCCAGGGACACCTACCCGCCGGGCTTCACCTCGTCATCGGTGCTGGCCGCGCCATCCTGCGCGGCACAGCGAGGCGGGCCGCCATCGGCACCCACCGGGTCACGCTGGTGGCAACCAACCTTGCAGGTGTCGACGAACAGGTCCTGCGGATCGTCGTCCGAGAATGACTCCGGGTCGCCGCACTCGCGCCCGTCCGTCGCGGGTCGGCACGACGGCGAATCCAACGGTTCGGGGCGACCGCCAGGTCCCCACCAGGGCACCGTCGCGCTACGTACGTAGGTGGTGGATGCAGGTATAGGTCCCCGTATCTCCACTGATGCCGTACGTGCTCCTCCGCTGTGATGCTAGTCACGCATCGCTCCTCCGCCATCGAAGGTTCATCCCGCCTCTAGCCCCCAAGCACGAGCGTCGGCCCTAGGTGGTGGAGGAGCGGTGTCTGACCCCCACCCAGGTCGACGACTCGGCTCCGGCCCGGACCCTATCCCCCAGTCCTGCGCTCGGGAGCAGCTTGACCCCCAAGCAGCCCGCTGACGCGGCGGCGCGGAAGGCAGCCTGAGATGTTCGCACCCCAGCCCTGGCCCCAAGGATCGACCATCACCAACCCCCACGCGGCCCTGAGCCCGCAGCCGTTCTCGGACGAGTTCCTCCTGCTGGTGCTGGAGCCCGAGACCCAGCGGCCCAAGTCCTACTGGATGACGATGGTGGGCTGCCTGATGATCAGCCTGTCCTGCCTCGCGGTCCTCGCTCTCTCCGCCGCCCAGCGCTGAGGCGTCGCCCCCGGCCCGGCCGGACACTGGTCACCTTCCGTGGGCTCCCCCGGCCCCGCTCCGGCGTACAGTGAGGCCAGGAGCGCGTTGGGGGTGCACCGTGCTGGTCACCGTGCAGCAGGTGGGTGGCCGGTGAGCTGCTGGCCGCCTCAGCTGCAGGGGACGGACGCCCGGGATGACCACGACGAAGCCGGCGGGGGCAGGTCGCGGGAGCCTGCCCACCGAGATGACCAGCTTCGTGGGGCGGCGTCGGGAGCTGGGTGAGACCCG
>Ga0268264_10006150_pt1 | contig 10137 bp, 8 predicted proteins | sample KBSSwiS32_FD_190357 | JGI IMG/M metagenome (GOLD analysis project Ga0268264, IMG submission 190357) | Switchgrass rhizosphere microbial communities from Kellogg Biological Station, Michigan, USA - KBS Switchgrass S3-2 (SPAdes) (version 2) | ecosystem: Host-associated > Plants > Roots >... | reverse complement strand
TTTGACGGCTCTTACCGCATCCAACACACGTGAGCTATGTCCATGGGCCGTGTCGATCACGATCGCATCAACTCGAGCTCCAACCAGCGCCGCCGCTCTTTCCAAATAATCTCCCGTTGCACCGATAGCTGCGGCGCATCGCAGGCGGCCAAGATCATCTTTTGCCGCCTGAGGGAATTTAATTGCTTTTTGAATATCCTTAACAGTTATTAACCCTTTTAACCGGCCATTGTCGTCAACCACCAACAATTTCTCAATTCTGTGCTTCTGCAATTTTACCTTGGCTTCATCGAGTGTCGTCCCGATAGGCACGGTAACCAGTGGCTGCGGCGTCATTACTTCGGACACTGGAATATCGAAACGCGTCTCGAACCGTAGGTCGCGATTCGTGATGATCCCTACAAGAAGGCCGGTCTCGTTCACGACCGGTACCCCACTGATATGAAATCGCTCCATTATATTCAGAGCCTCGGACACCAGGGCGTTCTCATTGATCGTCACCGGGTCGACGATCATTCCGGATTCGCTTCGTTTGACCTTGTCGACCTCCTCCGCCTGCTGCTCGATCGAGAAATTCTTATGAATGACACCTATCCCACCTTGTTGTGCGAGAGCTATCGCGAGTGCGGCCTCAGTTACAGTGTCCATTGCCGACGAGCAAAGAGGGATGTTCAGCATGATCCCCCGGGAAAATCGGGTTGATGTGTCGACCTCCGCCGGCAAAACTTCTGAGTAGGCAGGAACGAGAAGGACGTCATCAAATGTCAGTCCCTCTTTGATCTCGGCGATGTTCATAAAAAAGCTCTCGCGGCCGCCTGATATATGTGTGCAAAAAATGCCCGGATGTATATCTCACGAGCACTTTACTTCGATATTTCAAGCTGAAATAAAAAACTAGATTACAAAAAAGAGTAAAGAATTGCTAATTGGGTCGGTTCGTAGGTGCGGTCCTTGGTCTTCGATTGCCAATAACTATTACTGTCGGGCTCGGTTTCGGAGCCGCCGTAGATGTAGGAGTGGGGTGCGGAGTCTTTGTTTTCTCGGGTTCCACTACGCGTTTTGGGGCTTCCGTCGCGCCGGGCGATGGCGAGGGTGGCGAGGTTGACTCCGTCGACTTGTTTTGTCCGGTTTGAACGATCTCAGTTAAGTTCGCTTTGGTTACTTCAAAATCGACAGCACCCTTCGATTGGGGCGCCGTCATTGTCACCTGACGACCATTCACCGAAACCTCAAGATTAGGCAATTTGGCTTTCGAGTAACTAAGCTTAAATGCTTCCGAAGCGTCAAGCTTCAGCCTCTCATCGGGAGCAAGGGTCTGGACTTTGGCTACACCGTCCACCGAGTAACTGATCCATACAGGCTCGGACACGGCCTTGAGTTCCACCACGATCTTATCGACCGCAGTAGTTGAGACAACGGCATTACTCCCGTTTGTCGAATTTGTATTTGCATTCGCATTCGCAAGGGGCGGAGTTAAGGCGGCCTGGTTAGAAACCGGTCCGGAATTCTGAAGATATCTTACGAGAAAGAGGATCCCTCCGGTCATTAACGCAAGTATTATTACGGAAAAGATCACCGTTGGGGCCAATGATGGACCCGTTCGATCGTCAGTCAAAACTTCAGGATGATAAACTTTTGGTCCTTCGGCCTCCGCATTGTCCGCTTCACCGATCGCCTGAACGTAATCCTGCAAAGCCTCGGCTTCATTTACACCAACATACCGGGCGAATGCCTTTATGAATCCTTTGTTGAAAATACCACCTGGGAGTATCTTGTAATTGTCTTTCTCGATCGACTCTAGATAGTGGGGTGAAATGCGAGTTTGCTCAGCGACCTCACTGATGGATATACCTTGCTCCTCGCGAGCCTGCCGCAGTTTTTCTCCCAAGGACAGTGACATTTTGTGAAACGAAAAAGCGGTTGCTTTATCAGCAATTTAGAACGGAACCCAAAGCTGAAATATAGCTTCGATAAACACTTCTTGTCAATGGTTTCGGCGCTGTTTTTACTGATGTTTCGGAGCTTGATTCTTGTTATTCGTACGTGATAGGTTTACGCTTTGAAGTGGTCTTATATTAGAATCGTTGAAGCAAATCCCAGAGAGAGGAATAACGAATGAGTTTAGAAGCACTCGGAATGGTCGAAACGAAAGGTTTCGTCGGTGCGGTCGAGGCCGCTGACGCAATGGTCAAGGCGGCAAATGTTCAGCTAATTGGCAAAGAATACATCGGCGCCGGCTATGTAACGATCTTTGTTCGGGGCGATGTCGGGGCCGTCAAGGCGGCTACTGATGCTGGAGCTGCAGCAGCACGGCGTGTAGGCGAACTGATCAGTGTCCACGTTATTCCGAGACCACATGGGGAGGTCGAGCGTGTCTTGCCGAAAGCAGGCAAAGTAGGATTTAGTCCCGACGAAAAAGCTCTCCAGGGTGGCGGCGGGCGTCAGTTGGGTGCGGGCGAAGCCGGGGGTTCGGCGTCGGGCTCGATTCAGGGTAATAAGTCTAAAACGAAATAAGCCACGATCACGCGCATGGGCTGAAACCGGGTAATGGGTGATACCGATCTTATCGCACAGCAAGAAGCGCGGGACGCCGTTGAATCGGCCGATCGTGCATTTCGTGTTGTTTCGCAGTTCGACCAGGAGAAAATCGACACGATCTGTGAAGCCATGTCAGCTGCGGCGCTCTCTGAGTCGGGGCGCCTAGGTCTCTTGGCTCACGAAGAAACGGGTTTCGGAAAAGCCGACGATAAACGCGAGAAGAACCGTTTTGCCGCGGAGGACGTTTGGAAGTTTTTTCGTGGTCTGAAAACCGTCGGTGTTGTTTCAGACCAACCCAGTATTGTCGAGATCGCGTCACCGAGGGGCGTTGTTGCAGCCATCATTCCTTCGACCAATCCGACCTCGACTGCCATCTTTAAGATAATCATTTCAGTAAAATCGCGTAATACGATCGTGCTTTCGCCGCACCCGTCGGCGGCCCGATGCATCGCCGAAACTGCTCGCGTGATGCGAGACGCAGCTATCGCCAACGGTTTGCCAGAGGACGCAATTCAGTGCCTGACGAACTCGACGATAGAAGGTACTGAGAGCCTGATGAAGCACAAAAAAACGGCGGTCATCCTCGCTACGGGTGGGATTGGTCTTGTGCGTGCCGCCTATTCTTCGGGAAAACCGGCTTTTGGCGTCGGTCCGGGGAATGTTCCTGTTTTTATTGAAAAAACAGCCGATGTTGAAAAGGCGGTTGCCGATATTTTGACTAGTACCTGCTTTGACAATGGGACGATCTGTGCGTCCGAGCAATCGGTAGTCGTCGATTCGGCCATCGCAGCAGGCGTGCGTGAGCAATTCAAACTTCAGGGTGGGCATTTTTTGAAGCAGGGTGAAGCAGATGCGGTAGCAAAAGTGCTTTTGACGCCTCAACGAACGCTCAATCCAGGGATCGTTGGAAAGTCTGCCGAGTACATTGCGAATCTTGCCGGCATTTCGATTCCGACCGGAACTCGATGCCTTCTGGCCGACTGTGGAGGCGTAGGTCGCGATTTTCCATGGTCTATCGAGAAGCTCTCGCCGACATTGGCTTTTTTTGTGGTTGATGGAATTGAGCAGGGAGCGGCTCTATGCAACGACATTTTACATTTTGGCGGAATGGGCCACACTGCCGGAATGCACACGCGGGATCGCTCAGCTGCGATCAGGTACGGCGAACAAATGCCCGCGGCGCGTGTAATTATCAATTCGCCCACGACACACGGAGCGATAGGTTTTTCGACCGATCTTGCCCCGTCAATGACGCTCGGCTGCGGTTCCTGGGGTGGAAACGTTACATCCGACAACGTGTCCCCGATACATCTAATGGACATAAAGCGTGTCGCATTTGAAACGAAACCGGTAAATAAAGGGTTTGCGATACACGAAGGGAAGGAGGGGGCTGCGATCAATAGCTCGCCGACAAGATCGCGCCAGCCGGCTCGACGCGAAGAGATCGCTGCTATCGTTGATAAATTCCTAAGCCGGAAGATCGAAGAAACACCAGATATTGTGACGAGCGTCGGAATTTCCGAAAAGGTCTCCGTCCCGGAATCTCCGGTCAAAACCATCATTCATGAACTCAGATCGGGCAGCACGAACGAGAATGGGGCGAGACCATTGCCCGTTGATTTTGTGAGCGAAGATGATGTTCGTCGGGCTATCGCTAGTGGTCAAAAGATCCTCATCACTGCGAAAACTATTCTGACTCCATCGGCTCGGGATCTTGGTGAGGAGAAGGAGATCTTTGCCCGGGCCTGATATTCAAGTCGGAAAATGATTTCCTGGTAAGCCGCCGATGCGTATTGATTTTTAACACAATGCCAGATGTTCTAGTGGGAGAAAAAACCTGTGACCGTTGTGGAGCGGAGGTTCGCGAGGATACGCAGTTTTGTTACAACTGCGGTTCCCCGGTCGCCCCCGAAGCGATCCCACAACCTGGCTCATCCGGAGTAAAGATCGCGAAGCCTTCAGAGATGTTTTCCGGAAAGGAACCGGCATCTCCTTCTTTCGGTGTTAATGGAGAACTTTCGCAGCCTCTTTCTTCCAAAGAGCAAATCCTAACGTCGGCTGCGTCCCTAAGAAGAAGGGGGAAACCGCCTGAACGCAAGTATGTCGAGATTGTTTGGGTGCCTGCAGGAGATCGTACGAATTGGATTCTTGTCGTTTCTACTATCTTCTTTCTGATCTTTACAGTAATCGTGGTAATAGTAGCCCTTTACTATCGATGACGTCGGCAGAAAATAGCTACTGAATGAACTGACAATATGGATGCACTTGGAATGGTCGAATGTATGGGATTGGTCGCGATGATCGAGGCGGCTGATACGATGGTAAAGGCGGCAAATGTCAAGCTCGTCGGTTATGAAAAAGTCGACGCTGGCCTCGTTACGGCTATTGTTCGCGGTGAAGTTGGTGCTGTTAAGGCAGCGGTCGATGCGGGTGCGGCGGCGGCGCGCCGAATCGGAACCGTAACTGGGGTGCATGTTATACCACGCCCTCATGGCGAAGTTGACGACGGCATTCCCGTTCTAAGGACAGGTGAGACGACTCGAAAAAAGATCTCGGGTTCAGTTCCGGAGAGTTGAATTTTATGTCCCGTATCAGAGAGCGGCCCCGCCGTGCCGGCACAGGGTCGCTTTTTCGCGCTTGACATAAGCAGCCACGCTTACTTATTAGACTTCGGAGGAGGCTGCGACGCCGATGGAAGCGGAGCGGAACCAGCGGATCTAAAGGACTTCGTTATGGCGATTCGCTTTTCCTTATTTGGCCCGTCGCCGACCAAAACTTTGATATTTCGAAATTTCCCGTTCGGTTCATCGTTTGAAGGTAGGTAACCAATCGAGTACTGAACGCGAAGCTCACTCGAAAGGTCCTTAGCTATCTCCGGCAACTCCCCGACCGAGTTGGGGAAATAGGATTTCCCGCCGGTAATTGTAGCCATTCGCTCAAGGAAGGATTTGGCCTTTTCCTGGGGGCTCTTGCTAATGAAACCTCCTTCCTTTTGCAGATCGCCGATGAATCCGATGACAAAGATCTGGACGTCAGATTCCTTTAGTAGCTCCAGCAGCTGTGGCTCGGTGAAATAGCTGTCGCGGTCTTCACCGTCCGACACGAGGACTATCGCCCGGCGTTTTCTGTCATTCGGCTTGTCTGACTTTTCGTATTCCTGGACCTGTTGTACCGCCAGATATACAGCATCGATTATCGCCGTCTGTCCACCTTCAACATACAAGTTATCCAGCGTGTCATTCAGATCGCCCTTGTTTGCTGTAAACGGCTGTTCGACCGTGATCTTGTCGCGGCTAATGAAGCGGATAATGCTCGTCTCGTCGTCGACCCGATTGCTGTTGACGAGAATTTTGCCAGCCTCGATCACCTTTTCAAGCTGCGGCCTAAGCGAACCGGAATTATCGAGAACAAGCGAATAATTAGTCGGGACCTCGGATTTGGAGAAAAAATCTATTTTCTGTTCGGCGCCATCCTCGAGAACCTTGAAATCACTTTTTTGCAAACTATTAATCGGTCTGTTATTCCTGTCGACTACGCGTACATTCAGGTTAACAAGCTCGGTATCGACCTTAACTACTTCATCCTCCTCCTTAAGCCTCGGGGGAGTGGCGGCGGGCGTTGGCGTTGGTGTGGCTGCGGAACCACCGGAGGTTCTGGGGCGCTCGGTTTGAGCAACACCTGTCGACAATCGATTACCAGCGAAAAAGAGGGCAATAATAAGGGCGGCGGTGAAGGTAAGGTACGATTTTATTGTCATCTGCAAATTTTAGGGTTTCCCTAACGGATATTTGTATTCGGAATCGCGTAATACCCGTCGCGATTGCGAACACTTAGACGCGGCAATCCACGCGGGGGTTTTACCTTAACTTTCACCTTTCTCCATTTTCCGTCCGGCTGAAAATCTTTTGGTGTATAGCCGATCGAGTATTGATGCCGCAATTCTAGGGCGATCCGCTCGAATATCTCATCCATTTCTACGTCGCTTTGTGGATAGAACGCCTTTCCACCGGAAACTGACGACAGTTCGTCCAGAAAGGCCTGTCCCTGCATTCCGATCATACTTCCGGCGTCGGAATCGCTAATGATCCCCACCGCGTAGGTTACCACGTCGGATTCCTTCATTAATCGCCTGACCTCACCAAAATTATACCTGGAAGCATTGTCCTGGCCGTCGCTAATGATAATTAGGGCCCTTTTCTGATGGGCTCCTCGTGTTACTTTATCGATCCCGAGATAAACGGCATCATATAGCGCAGTATTCTGACCCGGCTGAACAAGTGTCAATTTTTGAAGGACAGCTGAGCCATCGCGGGTTCGATCCATAAGTAGCTGCGCTCTGCTGTTAAAAGCAATAAGAAAGTATTCATCGGAAGGATGGCTTGTCGCAATAAATCTTTCCAAGGCCTTTCGTGCTTTCTGGATCTTCTCACCGCTCATTGAGCCAGAAACATCAAATAGGATTCCCACGGAAACCGGCGCATCGCTATCGCTGAAAAAGGTAATGTCCTGTTCCTCATTATTATCGAAAACGGAGAATGCCTTTTTTGTAAGGCCGGATACATAACGCCCATACAGATCCGTTACCGTAAGGGTTAACGTAACCAGATCTGTCTTCACCTTGACTGGAGCATCCGGATTGTCAGGTTCTGGGGTGGGGGTTGGTTTGCTCTGCTGTGAAAACACAAAACTGGCACACAAAACACACAAAAAAAACAACCAGAAAAACCGGACTCGATGGCGAGGGCCGTCCGGAAAATCTGGCGGGTTGACAACCATAAAATTCTCCCAGAGGAATTGCAAGTATTCTAAGGAAACGCCTAGGACTTCTGCAAGATATTTCTTTGATGTTTCGGCCAGCACTTTAGTTGTTTGTGCGAGTCGTGAGAATTTTTGCGTATTTGCAACATTTTGCACGATTTCGCGTGTTATAATTACGGCGAATTGCGGCTGCTCGGCCGTGGCCTCTGAAATTCTCTATGTCCGAATTCATCTGCCGTCTCGGTACGCCTTCCGGCGAAGTTATTACAAGAATTGTAGATGCCGCCGCAGCTGCCGAGGCAAAGCTCCGGCTTGAGCAGGAGGGCTTTCGCGTTTTTGCTGTCTCTTCTACTCAAACAGGTCTTTCAGCTCTCCTTCCGGCGGGCACAATCGGGAAAAAGGGCCGCATAAAACAATCGGATTTTCTTCTGTTCAACCAACAGCTTGCAGCCCTTCTTCGCGCGGGAATTCCAGTGCTCCAGTCGATTTACCTCTTGAAAACGAGAGCCACATCATCGAATCTGCGCGTGGTCTTGACGGATGTGGAGGAAAAGATCAAGAGCGGCGTTCCGCTTTCCGAGGCCTTTGACGCTCAGGGGATCTTTCCGAAGATCTACACGGCGTCGATCCTTTCCGGTGAAAAGAGCGGTGCTCTCGATGATGTTCTGGCTCGTTTTGTGGAGTATTTGAAAAGGAGTGTCAGTGTTTCCCGTAAATTGCGGGGAGCGCTAGCCTATCCGGCCTTCTTGCTGATCGCTGCGTCCTTTATGGTCGCTTTTCTGTCACTCTACATTGTTCCAAAGATGTCGGACGTGTTCAAACAACTAAGCGGCAATCGTCCATTGCCCACTATCACGATCATTGTGGTTACGGTTTCGACATGGATCGCGACGAATGTATGGTGGCTACTCCCGGTGCTTATTGTCCTCCTGACCGCGCTGTTTATCTGGCTCCGTACCGAAAGCGGTAAGCTGGCCGTGCATAAACTTCTTTTAAGACTCCCCATCGCGGGTTTGCTGGTTAGGCAGATGGCAACTGCCCAGCTTGCGCGTTCGTTGTCAACATTGCTTGCGGGTGGAATCACCGTTCCTGACTCATGGGAGATCTCATCGCAGGCACTTAATAATCTGGAACTTCGCCGTCGAAGTCAGGCTGTATCGCCAATGATCCGGGAGGGTCTCGGGTTTACTGAAGCTCTGCAGAAAGCTAACTGGATACCAGAGCTTGGACTGGATATGATCGGGATCGGGGAAGGATCCGGCAGCCTCCGGGAAATGCTCGACGAAGTTGCGTCATTCTACGATTCCGAGGCCGAGGTGCGGCTTGAGCAACTTACGACTCTCCTTGAACCTCTTATCCTTGTCGTTATGGCGGGAATCGTCGTTTCGATTCTGTTGGCTATCTATTTACCCATTATCCAGACTATCTCGTCCGGGCCATTCGGAGGACGAAGATGAGATTAGTTCGGGATCAGGAAGATTAAAATGAGTGAACAAAACGGCGATACGACAACCTATGTCTCGTCGCCAAAAATTGAATTGTCTGATTTTCTCGAAAATGAACCGCCCGAGGTTCGCGAAGCAAAACAATTGGCAATGCGGTACCGTCTGCCTTATATCGATCTGCTTCCGACTGATCAAGAAACGCCGATCGATTACGAGGAACTTGCAAAAATTCCGATCGAGCTAATGCTCCGTAACCAGTTCGTTCCACTTCGGCGCGAGGGAGCGAGCCTTCATGCGGCAATGTCCGATCCCACGAATCTCGAACGGCTGGACGAACTTGAAAATGCCTTGATGGTAAGGATCGTACCGTACGTCGCTACCGCAGGGGCAATCGACGTTGTGCTGCGAAAAGGCGATGCGACCCAGCGGGTTCTTCAGGAAGCAGCTTCGACCTTCAAAATATCGCTTGTAAAAGAAACCGATCAGGGGGACGAGGTTCTTGACCTCGACCGATTGGCGTCCGATTCAGACATGTCGCCGATCATTAAACTCGTCGACACTATCATTTACAACGCGATGGAATCGCGATCCTCCGATATCCATATAGAAACACGCGAACGAGATGTACAGGTGAAATTCCGCATCGACGGTGCGCTTTACGCAAAGGTTGATCCCATAGACATCTCGTTTCATCAAACGCTGATTTCGCGTATCAAGGTAATGTCGGAACTAGACATTGCGGAACGACGGGTCCCTCAGGACGGACGTTTCCGCGTTCGATACAAAGGACGGACCGTTGATTTCCGCGTCTCGATAATGCCTACCGTTTTTGGTGAAGATGCGGTCATTCGTATTCTCGATAAAGAGCAGATCAATGAAAGCTTCAAGAAGCTGAATCTCGATGTTGTCGGTTTTCATGACGACGATGTGAAACGGTTTCGACTTTATATCAAGGAGCCTTACGGAATGGTCCTGGTTACGGGTCCGACAGGGTCGGGTAAAACGACGACCCTTTATGCCGCTCTAAACGAGATCCGCAACGATGAAGACAAGATCATAACGATCGAAGACCCGGTCGAATACCAACTTCACGGCATAGTGCAGATTCCGGTAAACGAGAAAAAAGGTCTGACATTTGCACGCGGATTGCGCTCAATTCTTCGCCACGATCCGGACAAGATCATGGTCGGCGAAATTCGTGACGAAGAAACTGCTCAGATCGCTATCCAGTCTGCTTTGACCGGCCATTTGGTGTTCACAACCGTTCACGCGAACAATGTTATTGACGTCATTGGCCGATTTCTTAACATGGGTGTCGAACCGTACAATTTCGTATCTTCCCTGAACTGTGTGCTTGCACAGCGACTCGTCCGCCTGCTATGTCCTACGTGCAAAC
>Ga0268264_10006148_pt1 | contig 10139 bp, 7 predicted proteins | sample KBSSwiS32_FD_190357 | JGI IMG/M metagenome (GOLD analysis project Ga0268264, IMG submission 190357) | Switchgrass rhizosphere microbial communities from Kellogg Biological Station, Michigan, USA - KBS Switchgrass S3-2 (SPAdes) (version 2) | ecosystem: Host-associated > Plants > Roots >... | reverse complement strand
CTTCTGGCCGAAGCGGCCGGCCTCGCACAGCGCGTCGGCGATTTCCGACTTGATGCCGCGGTCCTGGCGCGAGCGCCAGCCGATGTCGAGACCGGCGAGATCGCCCATCGCGAACGGGCCCATCGGCATGCCGAATTTGGTCACCACCGCGTCGACCTGCTGCGGCAGCGCGCCCTCGAACAGCAGCTTTTCCGCCTGCTTGCCGCGTTGCGCCAGCATCCGGTTGCCGACGAAACCGTCGCAGACACCGACCACCGCCGGCACCTTGGCGATCTTGCGCGCGATGTTGACCGCGGTCACCAGCGCATCGGGCGCGGTCTTGGCGGCACGGACGATCTCGCACAGCTTCATCACGTTCGCCGGCGAGAAGAAGTGCATGCCGAGCACGTCCTGCGGACGGCTGGTCTGCTTGGCGATCTCGTCGATGTTGAGATAGGAGGTGTTGGAGGCGAGCACCGCGCCCGGCTTGGCGTATTTGTCGAGCGCGCCGAACACTTCCTTCTTCACCGCCATGGTCTCGAACACCGCCTCGATCACCAGGTCGGCATCCCTGACGTTCTCGAGGCCGACCATGCCGTTGATCAGCGCCATCCGCTTGGCGGGCGCATCGGCCGGGATGCCGCCGCGCGCGGCGGTGGCTTCCCAGTTCTTCTGCATCACGCCCATGCCGCGCTTGAGCTGCTCCTCGCCGGTCTCGATCAGCGTCACCGGGATACCGGCATTGGCGAAGGACATCGCGATGCCGCCGCCCATGGTGCCGGCGCCGATGATGGCGACGCGCTCGACGGCCCGCGACTTGGTGCCTTCCGGCACGCCCGCGATCTTGGCCGCCTCGCGCTCGGCGAAGAACGCATAGCGCTGCGCCTTGGACTGGTCGCTGGTCAGCAATTTGAGGAAGCCCTCGCGCTCCTTCTTCAACCCCTCGTCGAACGGCAGGTCGATCGCCGCGCCGACCGCATCGGCCGCGGCAAACGGCGCCTCGAGCCCGCGCGATTTCTTGGTCATCGCCGCGACCGCGTTGGTGAAGATCGAGCGGTCGGCCTTCGCCGCGGCGATCTTGCTGTCGTCGTCGCGCAGCCGCTTGAGCGGCCGCTTCTCCGCCAGCAGCTTGCGTACGAAGGCCTCGCCGCCGGAGGCCGGCCCCTCGATGATCTCCTCGATCAGACCGCTCTTCAGCGCCTCGGCCGCACCGATCGGATCGCCACCGACGATCATCTTGACCGCGAGCTCCGGGCCGACCGCGCGCGGCAACCGCTGCGTGCCGCCGGCGCCCGGCAACAGTCCGAGCTTGACCTCGGGCAGGCCGAGCCTGGCGTCCTTTGTCGCGACACGGTAGTGGCATGCCAGCGCGACTTCGAGCCCACCGCCGAGTGCGGTGCCGTGAATGGCGGCAACGATCGGCTTCGGCGAGTTCTCCATCTCGCTCAGCACCTCGTTCAGCCCCGGCGGCTTCGGCGGCTTGCCGAATTCGGTGATATCGGCGCCGGCAATGAAGGTCCGGCCGCCGCAGGTCAGCACGATGCCCTTGATGGCGGGATCGGCGATCGCAGCCTTGACACATTCCAGAATGCCGCCGCGAACTGCGGCACTCAGCGCGTTGACCGGCGGGCTGTCGACGGTAACGATGCCGATGTCGTCGTGACGCTCGAGCTTGACCACTTCGTTCACGCTACACTCCTTGGGATTCTTGTTTTTGGTGGGATTCTTGTTTTTGGTTCTTTTGGTTCGATTTCGCACTGCGGAATTTAATTCCACATCTTGACAACGAGGGTTATTTTGAAGCACGTGCGTTGTCAACGATGACGAAACGTCGGTAGGGAATGAAACGCCCAGCTAAGAAAGTTGCGACCGATCGCCGCTTCGTCGTAGCGTTGTCACGCGGACTTGATGTGTTGCGCGCATTCCGTCCCAATGACGGGCTTCTCGGCAATCAGGAAATCGCGGCCCGCACCAACCTGCCGAAGCCGACCGTTTCGCGGTTGACCTATACGTTGACGAAGCTCGGTTATCTGACACCGGTCCCTCGGTTCGAGAAGTATCAGCTCGCACCGTCGGCGATGGCGCTCGGCTATGCCGCGCTCGCCAATCTCGGGGTTCGTCACTTGTCCGAGCCGTTCCGCGAGGCGTTGATGCGCGAGACCGGCGGCGCGGTGGCGGTCGGCGCGCGCGATCGTCACAGCATGATCTATTTCGGGCAGAGCCGGAACGGTCTCACCCTCAATGTTCAACTCGACGTCGGTTCGCGCGTCCCGATGGCCACCTCGGCGATGGGCCGCGCCTATATCTGGGCGCTGCCCGATGATGAGCGCGCCGCCTTGTTTCGCGATCTTCGCGAGCATTATGGCAGCCGCTGGCCCAAGCTGCGCGACGGCGTCGAAAGATCGGGCGAGATCGTTGCCAAACACGGCTTTTCGATTTCGGCCGGCGAATGGCAGGACGATGTGCATGCGGTCGGCGTCGCACTCAAGTTGAATGACGGAACCGGACTCTATGCGTTCAATTGCGGCGCGCCGGCATTCCGCTTCACGGAAGACCGGCTGCTCAACGACATTGGACCTCGTCTTGTGGCGATGGTAAGGAACATCGAAGCGGCTCTTGGCGGCGTGCCTCAGGCAAGGTCTGGCGACACGACGCTGCAATCAAAAAAAGAACCGAACAAGAAGCAGAAGTCAGGAGGGAAAGTTGCGCGTGTGGCCGAGGGGATCAGGTAGCATCAATCGCCGGCGAAGGTATTCGCCAAGCCACTCCAGCCCGATCGACCCTCGGGGTGGAACGATATGACGCAGGCACAGTTTGCGCAGGGACCATCTTCCTTTTGCGCGACAGGCGGGACTGTCAAGCGCATCGCGTCAAGACGGCGATCGACCCACATACAACGTTTGTCCGCTTCGTCGCCGGGCCGTCAAACCATCCGCTACACGGATTCAGATGCGAGGGAACTATGAGTGTAGTTGCTTTCATCGTCAGTCTGCTGATTGGCGGCATAACTTCGGGAAGCATAGTTGCTTTCACACTCAGTCTCCTGTTTGCCGGCATAGCTTCGGCAGTTTGCGCATCTCTGGCTCAATCAAAGAGACGGCCCGCCCTTTTTTGGGGCGTGGTAGGGTTTGTGTTTCCTGTGCCGACCATCGTTGTTCTGCTCTTCCTGCCTACATTCTATGGCGATATCGAAGAAGCAACCAAAGCGGAGATCGAGCGGATCAAGGCCGAAGGCAAGGCGATGCCGCTACTCGCCGTTCGTAACGTCAGCGTCGTGTTCGGCGGCATTACTGCCTTGAACGACGTATCGTTCGATATGCATCAGGGGAAAATTCTTGGACTGATTGGGCCTAACGGCGCGGGTAAGACCACCCTGTTCAATTGCCTGAGCAGGCTATATCAGCCCAGCTCCGGCAACATCATCATGGAAAACACAAGCATCCTGACACGACCGTCGCAGCGGATCGCGGAAATGGGTATCGGCCGCACCTTCCAGAACGTCGCGCTGTTTCCCAACCTCTCCGTGCTCGACAATGTCCGTGTCGGCACCCATGCACGCACCCGCAGCGACATCATCAGCGATTCCTTGAGGCTCGGCTGGGTCCGCCGTGGCGAAGCGGCGATGAACAAGAAGGTCCACGAGATCCTGGCCTATCTCGATCTCGAGGATGTCGCCCATACCGTGGTGTCGGGGCTGCCGTTCGGCACCCAGAAGCGGGTGGAGCTGGCACGCGCGCTCGCCGCCGACCCCAAGATCCTGCTGCTCGACGAACCCGCGGGCGGGCTCAACCATGAAGAGGTCTACGTGCTGGGCGACCTGATCCGGCGCATTCGCGACGATCTTAAGGTCACCGTCCTCCTGGTCGAACATCACATGGGACTGGTGATGTCGATCGCCGACCATGTGGTCGCGCTCAATTTCGGCCGCAAGCTCGCCGAGGGGACGCCGGCCCAGGTCCAGGCCGATCCCGACGTCATCAAGGCCTATCTGGGGAGCAAGGACCAATGACGATGTTGCTCAACGTCAAGGATCTGCGCGCCTATTACGGCCAGGTCCAGGCGCTTCACGGCCTCGACTTCCAGCTCCACCAAGGCAGCCTGACCACGCTGCTCGGGGCCAACGGCGCCGGCAAGACCACCACGCTGCGGGCGATCTGCAACATGGTGCGCTCGACCGGGTCGATCGAGTTCGACGGTGCGCCCCTCACCTCCCGCTCGACCGAAAACATCGTGCGCCTCGGCATCGCCCACGTGCCGCAGGGCCGCGGCACCTTCACCACCATGACGGTCGAGGAAAACCTCCAGCTCGGCGCCATCAGCCGCAGCGACAAGGCCGGCATCGTCTCGGACATCGAGCGCATGTACGCGCATTTCCCGGTGCTGAAGGAGCGCCACGCCCAGCAGGCCGGCACGCTGTCGGGCGGCGAACAGCAGATGCTCGCGGTCGCCCGCGCGCTGATGCTGCGGCCGCGGCTGATGCTGCTGGACGAACCGTCATTCGGCCTTGCGCCGCTGATCGTGCGCGACCTGTTCGGCATCCTCGGCAAGATCAATCGCGAAGACAAGGTGACGATCCTTGTCGTCGAGCAGAATGCGCAGCTTGCGCTGGAGCTCGCCGACAAGGCCTATGTGATCGAGACCGGACGCATCGTGATGGCGGGTCCCGCGAAGGAGATCGCCACCAACGAAGACGTCCGCAAATCCTATCTGGGCTATTAGGAGCAGCGGCCATGGAGCTTTTCACCAATCAAATCCTGGCCGGCATCGCCACGGGCGCGATCTACGCCTGCATGGCGCTCGCGGTCGTGATGATCTACCAGGCGATCGACCATCTCAATTTCGCGCAAGGCGAGATGGCGATGTTCTCGACCTTCATCTCGTGGCAGCTGATGCAATGGGGTGTCCCCTATTGGGGCGCCTTCGTGCTGACGCTGGCCATTGCATTCGCCGGCGGCATCGCGATCGAGCGCCTGCTGTTCAAGCCCTTGGCCAAAGCCCCGATCCTGACCAATGTCGCCGGCTTCATCGCGCTGTTCTCCATCATCAACAGCTGCGCCGGACTGATCTGGGACTTCACCATCAAGCAATACCCGACGCCGTTCGGCTCCTCGCCCTTCCTCGGCAGCCAGCTGATCTCGACCCACCAGGCCGGCATGATCGGAGTCACCATCCTGCTTTTGATCGGCCTCTTCATCTTCTTCCAGTACACCCGGATTGGCCTTGCGATGCGCGCCGCGGCCTCGCTGCCGGAATCGGCCAGGCTGGTGGGCATCAACACCTCCTGGATGATCGCGCTCGGCTGGGGCATGGCGGCCGCGATCGGCTCGATCGCCGGCATGCTGATCGCACCGGTGGTGTTCCTGGAGCCCAACATGATGGGCGGGGTGCTGATCTACGGCTTCGCCGCCGCCGTGCTCGGCGGATTGACCAGCCCGTTCGGCGCCGTGGTCGGCGGCTTCCTGGTCGGCATCTTCGAGAATCTGGCGGGGACCTACATTCCCGGCGTCGGCAATGAGCTGAAGCTGCCGATCGCGCTGGCCCTGATCATCACCGTATTGGTCGTCAAACCCGCCGGCCTGTTTGGCCGGCACATCGTGAAGCGAGTTTGATCATGAGCGCTGTTGAGGACGTCGCCACCGAAGCACCGGCGGTCGAGGCCGTTCCGAAGCGGGCCATGACGCTGGGAGCCGGCACCTCGCTGGTGGTGCTGGGCCTGCTGTTCCTGGTCCCGGTCTTCGCCAAGAACTTCATCGTCTTCCAGCTGACGATGCTTCTGATCTACGGTCTGGCCGTGCTGGCGCTCAATATCCTGACCGGGGGCAGTGGCCAGTTTTCGCTGGGCCAGAGCGCCTTCTACGCGGTCGGCGCCTATACCTCGGCCATTCTGATGGAACATGGCGGCGTCAATTACGCCCTTACCTTGCCGATCGCCGGCGTTGTCTGCTTCATCTTTGGATTCCTGTTCGGCCAGCCGGCACTCCGTTTGAGCGGCGTCTATCTCGCGCTCGCCACATTCGCGCTCGCCACCGCTATGCCGCAGCTGCTCAAGCTGAACTTCTTCGAGAAATGGACCGGAGGCGTGCAGGGCCTGGTGGTGACCAAGCCGGACGCGCCGTTCGGCCTGCATATCTCGCAGGACGTCTGGCTGTACTACTTCACGCTCGTGGTCGCGGTCGCGATCTACGTCTTCTCGGTCAATCTGCTGCGCTCGCGATCGGGCCGCGCCTTCATGGCGATCCGCGACAACGAGATCGCGGCCTCCGCGATGGGCATCGACGTCGCGCTCTACAAGACGCTGGCATTCGGCGTCTCGGCCGGGATCACCGGCGTCGCCGGCGGGCTCGGGGCGATCGCGGTCCAGTTCGTGGCGCCGGACAGCTACACCATCACGCTCGCGATCTCGCTGTTCCTCGGCATGGTGGTCGGCGGCGTGGGCTGGCTGCCGGGATCGATCGTGGGGGCGGCCTTCATCATCTTCGTGCCCAACATCGCCGAGAGCGTGTCCAAGGGTCTCTCCGGAGCCGTCTTCGGCGTGCTCCTGTTCCTCATCATCTTCCTTGTCCCGCACGGCGCACGGCAGGTCGCCATCGTCGGCCAGCAACTGCTCGGCAGGCTGCGGAAGTAGGGAGGCGCAGCCATGGGCTTCGGCCGGACCATTGGCGTCGCCGCGCTCGCGGCGGTTGCCCTTGCCGCGACAGCGGGCGGCGCGCTAGCGCAGAAGAGATACGATGCCGGCGCGTCCGACACCGAGATCAGGATCGGCAATATTATGCCCTACAGCGGACCCGCGTCCGCCTACGGCGTGATCGGCAAGACCGAAGCGGCCTATTTCAGGAAGATCAACGCCGAGGGCGGCATCAACGGCCGCAAGATCAATTTCATCAGCTATGACGACGCCTACAGCCCGCCCAAGGCAGTCGAGCAGGCACGCAAACTGGTCGAGAGCGACGAGGTCCTGCTGATCTTCAACCCGCTCGGTACGCCATCGAACACGGCCCTGCAGAAATACCTCAACGACAGGAAGGTCCCGCATTTGTTCGTCGCCAGCGGCGCCACGCGATGGAACAATCCGAAGGCGTTTCCGTGGACCATGGGCTGGCAGCCCAGCTACCAGAGTGAAGCGCATATCTATGCGAGATACCTGCTGACGGAAAAGCCCGACGCCAGGATCGCCGTGCTCTATCAGAACGACGATTTCGGCAAGGACTACGTCAAGGGATTGAAGGACGGGCTCGGTGCCAAGGCGTCGATGATCGTGGCCGAGGAGAGTTACGACACCTCCGACCCGACAATGGACGATCACGTCGCCCGGTTGAAGGCGTCGGGCGCCAACGTGTTCATCAGTATCACGACACCCAAATTCGCCGCACAGGCGATCAAGCGGCTCGCCGAGATCGACTGGAAGCCGCTCCAGTTCGTGGCCAATGTCTCGGCGTCGGTGGGCGCGGTCATGATGCCCGCGGGCTTCGAGAACGCGCAAGGGGTGATCTCCACGGCCTACGCCAAGGATGGCGCCGATCCGCAGTGGGACGACGATCCCGGCATGAAGAAGTTCATCGACTTCCTCCGCAACCATGATCCCGATGGCAACAGGCTCGACGGCGCGATCGTGTATGGCTACGGCGTGGCACAGACGCTGGTCGAGGTCTTGACACGGTGCGGCGACAATCTGACCCGCGACAACGTCATGAAACAGGCGGAAAGCCTCAAGGATTTCGCACCCGACACATTGCTGCCGGGGATCCGGATCAACACCTCGCCAACCAATTTCGCCCCGATCAATCAACTCCAGATGATGCGGTTCAAGGGTCAGAGATGGGAACGGTTCGGCGACATCATGACCGCTGACGTCGGCCACTGAGCAGCGTCTCGGGCATCCCGCCATTTCCCCGACCACGGCAATTATCGCTTCGATTGAATCTGAAACTTCCATCACCCCTCCGTTGCAAAAATTTCATTCGGCAGACTGGCGATTGGCTCCCCTGCGACGGCTTCGCGCAGGCTTTTTCTTTGCCGGCTATCGCCGAAGGGTATTGAATGCGCGTCAGGAGCCGCAAAGCGCTCCGCAATGAAAAAACCGCACATTCCACAAAACCAAGGAGGTCCAAATGCGTGCTCTCAAGCTGCGATCGGCAGCCCTGTCGGCAGCCTTCGCGATCATCGCCGCGACCGGCGGCGCTGCACTTGCCGACAAGAAATACGATACCGGCGCCACCGACACCGAGATCAAGATCGGCAACATCATGCCCTATAGCGGGCCGGCCTCCGCCTACGGCGTGATCGGCAAGACCGAACAGGCCTATTTCAACAAGATCAATGCCGAGGGGGGCATCAACGGCCGCAAGATCAACTTCATCAGCTACGACGACGGCTACAGCCCGCCGAAGACGGTCGAGCAGGCGCGCAAGCTGGTGGAGAGCGATGAGGTGCTCTTCATCTTCAATTCGCTGGGCACGCCGCCTAATTCCGCGATCCAGAAATACATGAACACCAAAAAGGTACCGCAGCTGTTCGTGGCGACCGGCGCCACCAAGTGGAACGATCCGAGGGAATTCCCCTGGACCATGGGCTGGCAGCCCAACTACCAGAGCGAATCCCGCATCTATGCGAAATACATCCTGAAGGAGATGCCGAACGCGAAGATCGCCGTGCTGTTTCAGAACGACGACTACGGCAAGGACTACCTCAAGGGGCTCAAGGACGGTCTCGGCGCCAAGGCGGCTTCCATGATCATTGCCGAGGAAAGCTACGAAACCACGCAGCCGACCATCGATTCGAACATCGTGAAGCTGAAATCGACGAATGCCGACGTCTTCTTCAACGTCACCACGCCGAAATTCGCGGCGCAGGCGATCAAGAAGATGGCCGAAATCGAGTGGAAACCGCTGCATTTCCTCAACAACGTTTCGGCCTCGATCGGCAGCGTGATCAAGCCGGCCGGGTTCGACAATGCGCAAGGCATCGTCTCGTCCAACTACTTCAAGGACCCGACCGATCCGCAGTGGACGAACGACGCCGGCATGAAGGCCTGGAACGAGTTCCTCGACAAGTACTACCCCGATGCCAATCGCGCCGACTCCTCGGTGGTGTACGGCTACAACGTCGCGCAGGGCCTCGTGCATGTGCTGAAGGCCTGCGGCGACGACCTGACGCGCGAGAACATCATGAAGCAGGCGGCCAGCATCAAGGATCTCGAACTCGGCGGGTTGCTGCCCGGCGTCAAGGTCAATACCAGCGCCTCCGACTTCGCCCCAATCTCCCAGCTTCAGCTGATGAAGTTCAAGGGCGAGAAGTGGGACCTGTTCGGCGACATCATCTCGGGCGACGTCGGCGGTTAACCATCCTCCCGGTCGACCGGCTGACTACTAAAGCAGCAGCCCCTGCGGCGTTGCCGCAGGGGCTTTTTCGGCGGATAATGCTACAGTGGCGCGTTCGAGAGAGCTTTCAGCCAAGAAAGCCGGCGCACGATCTGAATCAATCAAAAACAGGGAGAAACTGAATGCTCGTTACAATCCGCAAGGCAGCTATCACGACGGCCGCGCTTGCCATTGTCGCCGCATCGTTCGGTGGCGCGCTCGCCGCCGACAAGAAATACGACACCGGCGCGACCGACACCGAAATCAAGATCGGTAACATCATGCCCTACAGCGGCCCCGCCTCCGCCTATGGCATCATCGGCAAGACCGAGGCCGCCTATTTCAAGAAGATCAACGATGCCGGCGGCATCAACGGCCGCAAGATCAATTTCATCAGCTATGACGACGCCTACAGCCCGCCAAAGACGGTCGAGCAGGCGCGCAAGCTGGTCGAGAGCGACGAGGTGCTCTTCATCTTCAATTCGCTCGGCACGCCGCCGAACTCGGCGATCCACAAATACATGAACTCGAAAAAGGTGCCGCAGCTGTTCGTCGCCACCGGTGCCACCAAGTGGAACGATCCGAAGGACTTCCCCTGGACCATGGGCTGGCAGCCGAACTACCAGAGCGAGTCGCGGATCTACGCGAAGTACCTCCTGAAGGAAAAGCCCGACGCCAAGATCGCCGTGATGTACCAGAACGACGACTACGGCAAGGACTACCTGAAGGGCCTCAAGGACGGTCTCGGCGCCAAGGCGGCTTCCATGATCATCATGGAAGAGAGCTTCGAGACGTCGGAGCCTA
>Ga0268264_10006142_pt1 | contig 10145 bp, 9 predicted proteins | sample KBSSwiS32_FD_190357 | JGI IMG/M metagenome (GOLD analysis project Ga0268264, IMG submission 190357) | Switchgrass rhizosphere microbial communities from Kellogg Biological Station, Michigan, USA - KBS Switchgrass S3-2 (SPAdes) (version 2) | ecosystem: Host-associated > Plants > Roots >... | reverse complement strand
GTGCTGCGAACTGATGGCCGTCGCATCGGTGGCCGGGCATACGACAGGGATGTGGAAGCTGTCGTTGACGAGTGGAACGACCGCCAGCATGGACGCGCTATTCGTGGCGCCGATCATTGCCACAACGCCTTGCTGCTCGACCAGCTCGCGATACTGCGCGATCGTCTTCTCGGGCGTGTGCTCGTCATCACGCGCAATCAAGGCCAAGGGGCGCTGCAAGACGCCACCACGAGCGTTGATTTCTGAGACGGCAATTTCGGCGCCCCGCCGGATTTCCTGGCCGAGGAACGCACTGGGGCCGCTCAAGGCACCCGCGAAACCGATCTTGATCGCGCCGGTGTTCTGACGATCCTTGCAGGCAGCCACGGCCAAGGGAGACAGCAGCATCGCCGATACGAGCGATCGTCGCGAAAGGTGGAAATCGATAACCACTCTCAAGTACCCCCACATGCCTGCCGCTCGACCACTTGCAGCGCCCGAAATCGTTGCGAAGCTATCAGAGTTTCAGCGCCCGACCAACATGGTTCGAAAGCCCTTTGCTGCGTCGCAGAGCTGCCCAACTGGTTGCCAGACTGCAAATTTTCGCGATCACCGGGTGTCTGATAGCCACCGGTGGAGGCTGGCGCGATCCGGCTGTTGTGTCCCTAGAAATCGGTCTGTTGGGCCTGCCTGCGGGCGGAGGCGAATTCGTCCTGAAGCGTTTGCAATCTGGATGTTACATTCTCCCATGCGTCACTTCCGAGAAGTATATTGGCAGGGAGAGACTCACTGGCGGGCAAAGCCACAATCAGTGCCGCAGCCTTTTGCGGGTCGCCGGGCTGGTTGCCGCTGAAATTCCTTCGCTTTTCGCGAATGGGATCCATTAGACTGTCATAGTCCGGGATCGAGCGTGGCGAACGAACCATTGAGCGTCCAGCCCAATCCGTGCGAAAAGCACCAGGGGCGACAGCAATTACCTTGATGCCAAAGGCAGAAACTTCTTTGGCGAGTGCCTCGCTGATCATTGTCAGGGCAGCCTTGCTCGCGCTGTAAGCGCCGAGACCCGGCGATGGAGCGAATCCCGCCATCGAGGTGATATTGATGATGCATCCTGAGCGCCGCTGACGCATTCCTGGCAAAACGGCTTTCATCAGGGCGAGAGAACCAAACAGATTGACGTCGAACTGTCGGTGAAAATCTTCGAGGGACGTTTCCTCAATGATCCCTTCAAGCCCATAGCCGGCAGCATTGACGAGAGTATCGATCCGGCCAAATCTAGTTTCAACGTCAAGGACTGTGGTGGTGGTGGCCGCTTCGTCCGAGACGTCCAACACCACCCCGAAGGCGTGCCCGGGGGAAAGTGCCACGAATGCATCGACCTCGGCAGCCGTACGATACCCCGCGACGACTTGGTGCTGGCGGGCAAGCGCCTCCAGCGCGACCGCTCGCCCTAAACCCGAGCTAGCACCGGTGATAAACCAGATGGGCATGAATGGCACCGAGCCTGTTGGAGAACGATATTCTTCCTATGATGCAGTCCTGTTCCGCTGAACAGTGGAATATGATCGTCCAATCCAACGCATGTTCCGCAGCCGTCGATCCGACACGGCGAGGCATCCTGGAACTGCGGCCCAGCGATGTTCGGTCGGCTAGGGAAATCGACGCTGCAATCGGGATCGCCGGCATCGCGTCAGACAGCGGCTTATGAAAGAGAAGATCTTTACCGTCGTACTGACTAGCGGCTCTCGACCACGGCTCGATATACGCATGTCGCCGCTACCACGATCTCGAAGACGCAGAGCCCGTTCGACCGCCTGACGCTGGAGGTGGTGCCGCCCGCCTGACCGGCAGCGGTGCGCTCCGAACTGGAGGTGGCGGATATTTTCCACCGCCATGGGCATGCCTACACGCAAGCCCATGACGGCCATATCGGCCGTGTGGAGCGGCGGGTCATGTCGGCGATAGAGCTCTGCCGGACATCAGCGCCCGGCGGTCATCTCGAGGCCTGTGGGAACTGCGCGCATGCCCGCGTCGCCTATAATAGCTGCCGCAACCGGCATTGCCCCAAATGTCAGAGCGCGACGCACGAACGGTGGCTCGCAGCCCGCGCGACGAGCGGAGGCCTGCGGACGCAGACGGACGAGTCGAAGCCGTAAGCATCCATTTTGGAGAGAGAATTTCAATCCGAGTGGACTTCTACGGCCCCCTGCGGAGGGGCCTCTGGCGGAGCGGGAGGGATTCGAAATCGGGGATCAAATATATAATTTTCAACGAATTTATCGGTTCGATCTGGTCAAACTACCTCGCCATGTACCCTGGCTTGAAGTCCGTCCGTCAGGTTCCTGACAGGTGCAATATCCCCTCTACCGACCGCCGTCCGTGTTCTCGCTTCAACTGCACAACGAAATCGAGCGATCGGGTGATGTATCGAACCACGTCGTCCCAGCCCATGCGCGCGCCCGTCTGCAGAACCAGCAAGGCAAGCTGATCGATTGCGCGCTCGGGCGAATCCGCGTGGATGGTGCTCATGGAACCGGGATGGCCGGTGTTGACCGCGCGCAGGAACGTCAGCGCTTCCTTGCCCCGCATTTCGCCCAGGATGATGCGGTCTGGCCGCATTCGGAGTGATGCGATGAGCAGGTCTTCAGCCGTGATATCGGCCTCGCCTTGCGATCCCCGCGCGGCCAGCAGACCGACGCCATTGGCGTGAGTGAGTTGAAGCTCGGCGGTATCCTCGATCAGGATCAGGCGCTCGTGACCCGGAATTTCTTGCAGCAGCGCATTCAAAAAAGTGGTCTTGCCGCTCGAGGTGCCGCCAGAGATGAGGATATTGCGCCGTTCGAGGACTGCCCGGCGAAGCAGGTCCATCACATTCGCGTCGTCGGTACCGACCGGCGCGGCAGCCGGCCTGGCGGGCCCTGGAGCAACCCGCGCTCCGACGAACGCGCCCGCCTCGTCATAGTCGCCGAGGCTCAGTCCCGCCGAGACATGCCTGCGGATGGCAATGGCGATGGACCCGCGGGTTGCCGGCGGAAGCACGATCTGCACGCGCGAACCATCGGGCAGTGAGCCAGCCAGTAGCGGGTGTTCGCGGCTGATCCCTTGTGCGTTCAGCGCGGCGATCTGACGCGCGAGTCTCGTCAGGACCTTTTCGGCGAGCGTAGGCACTTCCAGGCGTTCGGGGAAACCGCCGAGAGTCTCGATCCAGACCTCGCCCGGTCGGTTGATGTAGACGTCGGTGACACCCGGCTGCGACAGGAAGGGCGCCAGCGGCTCGAGGTAGCTGCCGAGGTAGACCTCCCGGGCCAGCATCGTCAGCGTTCGGCCGCGGTAAAATCGAGATCGCGGATCACGAATACCGAGACGCTGGCGCCTTGCGGGATCTTGAGCGTCGGCTTGATCTCGTCGGGCCGCTGGATCGGGCTGGCGACCTGCGTGGAATTCGGAAGCGCGACCACGACGGTGTCGCCGCCGACCTTGCGGGTCGCGGCCTGGACGCCGATGTCGAGCGCGGATTGCAGGATCGCGCCGCTGAAGCGCTGGAAGAAGTGGGTATTCACATCGCCTTTGACCCCGGCCCGTCCGAGCGGATCGGCGGACGGAGAATCGATGTCGATGATCGTGCCGTCCGGGCGGGTGAGACGGTGCCACTGGATCAGCGCGCGCTTCTGGCCCAGGTTCACGTCGGCCTGGTATTCGCCGAAGAGCTTGCTGCCCCTGGGGATCAGCACCCGCGTGCCGTCGAAACCCTCAACATCGCGAGAGACGATCGCCCGGGCATAGCCGGGCCGCGTCGAATCGAGCGCGGTTTCCATGACCGCCTGGATCACGCTGCCTTGCGGCACCGTCGTCGCCGGATTGGCAAGGCGCCCCGCCTCGACACGGCTGTTCGCAGCCTTCGCGTCGATACCGGTAGCTGCTCCCGGGGCGGCCTGGATCGGGGCCTGATAGGCGAACGCCGGGGTGATCGACGATGCGATCGGCGATGCAATGGGTGGGTAGCTGGCGGATCGCGCAAAGTCGGTGCGCGGGGGCGGGGCATAGGCGCCGGCGTAGCGTCCTTCGCGCGCCGCCGGCACGGTGGGTGCGGTGAGAGCCGCAACACCGCCTGGAGATGGCATCACCGGCGGAATGCCCGCCATCGGGACCGCATAGGTATCGACCCCGCCGGGGATGACCAGTGCGGGCGGCGAGGCGATCATCGTCTCCGCATCGGGCTGCGGCGCGACCCGCGAAGGATTTTCCAGCTCGATCCGGCGCATCTGCAAGGCGTAGAACAGTCCCCCGCCCACCGCGAGCAAAAGGGCCGCGAAGATCCAGACCGCGCGGCCCCCCGAAGGCATCGCCACCACCGGACGAATGTCCCGCGGTTCGCCTGTGGGCGCTGGCGCCGGCTCAGCCATGACCGCCGCTTCCCGCCTGCCGCCTGGCCCTGGCCATGTCCTTGTCGATCCGGAAGATCAACGTCTCGTAGACCCGGTCGATCGTGTAGATACCGCCGCGCATGTAGCCATCGACCATCTGTTCCGTGCCCGTGGGCCCCAGCGCGAATGTCGCGGGGATGGCCTTGTCGCCCGCCCACTCGATATAGGTCTTCTGGCCATCATCGCTGATCGAGGTGGGGAGCAGCGTATCCTTGCCCGAGAGACGATACGTGAAATGCGCCCCGGTATCGGGCGGCGCGGGACGTTCTTCCGCCCGCGGTATGCTTCCCCGCTCCACCAGGCGGACGACGGCGGGCACCGCCCCGGATCGGCCGGAAACGAGCTCGAATTCGTAAGGCCGAAGGCTGGTGCGCACGCTCATCACCGCCAGCGAGGAGGGGCCTGCCGCCCGCAAGGCGAGGCTGTCACCGCTTCCCGCGACATTGACGAGGAAGGCGCCCGGATCACTCAGGATCACCGAGACGATCCGCTCGTCCGGCGCAAACAGGACGGTCTGCGTCATGTCCGGCGCGGTGTTCAGGCGGATCGGTCCGCCGTCTTCGGCCGCCACCGAGACGATGCGCGGATCGAGCGCGGGCAATTCCTGCGCAGGCGCGGCGCCCGCGAGGAGCGTAGCGGGGAGTGCCGCGAGAAGCGCCGCGCGCTTCATGGCTTTGGCCCTTGCTGCGCGGGCGCGGGCGACGCTGCTGCAGCTGCCTGCCCCGGGGTGGCAGGAGGCGCGGATACGGGGACCGATGCCGGCGGGGCTGTCTGCACCGGCGCGATCATCTCGGCATCGCGCCGGTAGCGCAGCACCTGGAAACCCAGCGGATTGAGCAGGCGGTCCGCAGCGCTCATCGAAGCGGCCGAGAAGCGGTACTTGATCACCGCCGCCCAGGCCTGCCCTTCCTGCCGCTGGCCGCCGGGGTCGGTGCGGGTGGTTACGAAGCGCACCAGCGCGGTATCGGCGCCGAGCGAAGAGAGGCTGCGCACCTCCACCTCGACGAGCGCCTGGCGCGGCAGGGTGGCAAGCGGGCTTAGCGGATTGGAGGCCTGCATCGAGGCCAGGTAGCGGTCCCGTGCTTCGCCCGCCGACCACAGCGCCACCTTGCGATAGTCGTCCTTGAGCGAGGTGATGTCGAAGCCCTCGCGCGCGGTCACGTATTGCGCGAGGAACGAGCGTACCAGCGCATCGTCGGGCGTGATATTCTGCTGATCGAGCGGCTTCAGCGCCTGGACATTGCCCGTCTGCCGATCGACCAGCAAGGTATAGGGTACGACGGTCTTGAGCGGCAGCAGCATCACGAGGGCGACCGCCTCCAGCACTGCGACAAGGACCGCGATCCCGGCAATGATCCAGGCGAGCTTGCGCGATAGTGCGAGCGACCGGTTCCGGTCCGCGGACCAGCTGCCTGCTTCCTCGTAATAGCGCTCAAGGGTCTCGTCGCTCATTTCGTTCATCAATTCTTGTCCCGCATCGCCTGGGCTCCCGATACGCGGCGCGCGGGTCGGCGCCAGCTCGCTCCGAGCGCGTCGTCGCCGGACTGCCGTCCGGCAAGCCCGGCAAGCGCTGGTGACGTCTCGCCCGAACGCTCGCCCGAATGCTCGCTTGCCCCGCCGCTGAGGCGCATGATCCCGGTAATACGTTCCTCGCGCCGCAGGTTTTCCGTGACGCCGTGCGCAACGACAAGCGCGCGCGAGGGGTCTTCGCCCGCCGCGCCGAATGCCGCCGGACGCATGCTCTCGTTCATACCAGGCTGCTGCGCGTTCGGCTGCAATAGCATGCTGACGCGCAGCGAGGAATGGAAGGCCATGCGCGCCACCAGGAACGTCGCCGCCAGCGACACCACCGCGAAGCTCAGGGTCACGACGAGCACCTCGACCGGCGCATCCAGAACTTGCTGCTCGCTCGCCCGGCGCTGCAGCGCGTCCTGTAGCCAGGGCTCGAGCAAGGCCAGTTCGACCCCGAGGACAAGGCTGAGCATGACCGAGGCGAGAAACGCCGCCACCAGCGCGCGCGCCCAGCCTTCGAATATGCCGCGCGTGATCCCGAACAGCAGCAACCCGGCGACCAAGGGGGCAATCGCCAGGCAGAAGCCTGCCATCAGCCGGATCAGCACCAGCGGCCCCAGGGTTCCGGCGAGAAAGGCGACGCGCGCGAAGCCGAGCTCAAACCAGTCGCCTTGCGCGACTCCGAGGCGCCCGCTGCCGAAGGCACCCAGCGCGGCCAGGCCGTTGTCCGCGCCTTGCAGCCGGGACGCCAGATCGCCGCCGCTGCCCGGAAGCCCCGCGCCGGCACCGATGACCTGTGCGATCTGATCCGGACCGTGGATGATGAGGTCGTAGCCCACCACGCGCCAGGCCGGCCAGCTGGTCGCCAGCGTCAGGACGATGCCGACCTTGAGCACGTCGCCCACGACATCGCGCGCAGGCATGGGATAGCCCAGCAGGAGGCGGATGCCGAACAGCGCCACGAAGATGGTCAGCACGCTCGTCAGCGCGGCAAAGACCGGCGAGCCGGGATTGGCGAGCGCCCCCCAGCCGTAGCTGCCGATCACCTGCGCCTGGCAATCGACATGAGCCAGCGCGCTGGCGAGAAAGTCCTGGCCGGAGAGAACCGCCGGGCAGGCCATCATGCGCGCGCCAGCAAGGGAGCCATCCAGCCCTCGGGATCGATGCCGGTCTCGCCGATGATCTCGTCGAAGATCCGCACCGTCGCCTCGCGCCCGGACAGGATGGTGAGCAGGTCCTTCTCGCCCGAGAGGTTGAGCCGGGCAACCACGCTGTCCTGTCCGTGCTTGATGAGGAAGCAGTGCGAGCTATCGGGCAGGCTCTTCACCAGCTCGTATTCGTGCGGGGTCAGGCCGAAGCCATCGATGTAGTCCTCGGCCCGCGCCTTGGGATTGATCATGAAGATCTGGGTCGCCGCCTGTTCGATGATGGCGCTGGAGATCCGGCTTTCGAGCGCATCCTGCGCGCTCTGCGTCGCAAAGCCGACAATGCCGTTCCGCTTGCGGATGGTCTTCTCCCAATCCTTGATCCGCCGCACGAAGACGTCGTCGTCGAGCGCCTTCCAGCCCTCGTCGACGACGATGATCGCCGGGGTGCCGTCGAGCCGTTCCTCCACCCGGTGGAAGAAGTACAGCAGCGCCGGGGTGCGCACGGCGGGATCGTCGAGCACCGCGGTCATGTCGAAGCCGACCGTGGCGGCCGAAAGATCGGTAAGGTCTTCCTCGTTGTCGAAGAGCCAGGCGCGTTCGCCTTCGCCCCACCAGGGCCGCATGCGCGAATGGAGATCGCCGGCCCGCGGGCGGGCATGGCCGCGGAACAGTTCGATCAGGTAGCGCAGACGGCGGCGCGGCCGGATCTGGCCGAAATTGGCATCGATCGCATCGCTGACGATCTCGGCTTCGTCGGCGTCGAGGCCGCCGGCCAGGAGCCCGAGCCATTCCATCAGGAACTGCCGGTTCTCGCCCGTGTCCGCCAGCTGCAGCGGATTGAGGCCCGAGGCGCTGCCGGGACGCAGGCGGTCGTACTGGCCGCCGATCGCGCGGATGAAGAGCTCCGCGCCCCGGTCCTTGTCGAAGAAGACGATGCGCGGCGCGAACTTGCGCGCCTGGGCGAGCAGGAAATTGAGCACCACCGTCTTGCCCGAGCCCGAGGGCCCGATCACGGTGAAGTTGCCGAGATCGCCCTTGTGGAAGCTGAAGAAGTAGGGGCCGGCCGCCGTGGTCTCGAACAGCGTCACCGCCTCGCCCCAGTGATTGCCTCTTGGCTTGCCGACCGGGAAGTTGTGCAGACTGGCCAGCCCCGCGAAGTTGCGGCTCGAGACCAGCGCCCGCCTTCCGATATACTTGAAGTTCGCCGGGAACTGCGCCCAGAACGCAGGTTCGAGCGCGATGTCCTCGCGCACGCCGACGATGCCGAGATCGGCCAGCACCGCCGTGACCTCGGCCACTTCGGCATCGAGCACATCCAGGCTGTCGGCATGGACGGCGATAGTGGCGTGGTGCTCGCCGAACGAGGCCCGGCCCGCCGCGACATCGTCCTTGGCGCGGGCGAGTTCACCGCGCAGCGACAGCGCCTCGTCCTCGGCCGAGCGCATGCGGCGCAGCGCCAGGTTCATCCGGCCAAGCGCCGCGCCGCGCTCGACGAAGGCAAACGACTGGCTGACCGTCATCTCGAAAGGCATGCGGGTCAGCTCGTCGAACATGCCGGGCAGGGTCTGCGCCGGATAGTCCTTGATCGAAACGATCGCGCCGAACTTGCGCGGACTATGGCCGGCAGGGGCGAGCTCGAAGGCTTCCTGACCGAAGCTTACGCGCCGAAACGGGAGATGGAGCCCCAAATCGCCGTGCGGCAGCCCCACCGGGCGCATGTCGGCATTGTAGAGATACGAGAGGAATTCCAGCGGCTCCGAGCGGTAGCCGTGCTCGGTCTTGTAGACCGAGAGCAGGCGCGGATCGTAGCTGCCCAGCGCGGCCGCCAGCGCCTCGGTGGCCGCATCGAGCGCACGCTTCTCGGCGCCGAAAGCCGCCCGCCGGTCGCCGCCGGAGCGCGAGGCCCAGCCCCGGAGCCGATCGGCCCAGCCCAGGCGCCCCTGCATGGGCCGGCGCACCACCGTCAGGAACAGCTCGTTGACGTACATCTGCCGCGTCCCCAGGCGACCACGCCACCGGGCATCGAGGCTGCGCGAGAACTCGTCGGGAAAGCGCGCCTCAAGCGCGGCTTCGGCCTTGCGGCGCACGACATGGTGATAGAGCGCGAACTGCGAATTGCCGATCGTGCGCAGCATCGCATCGCGCAGCTCCGCGCGGTAGTTGAGTTCGTCGGTATCGGCGGTCTCGAACAGCAGGCCGCCCAGGCGTATGGTCTGCATCAGCATGCCGTCACGCGTCTCGATGGTGACGTCATCGACATGGCGTGCATAAGGCAGATGCTCGCCCGCCGGCTTCTCGCGCGCGATGACGCCCGGATCGCCGGTCAAGGACGGTAGGAGTTGCATTGCCACAAGGCATGGTTCTTCACGCGCGGACAGCGGCTGACGCGCACGATCCACAGGTCAAGGAAGCGCGGCTCGCGCAGGCACAGCACCGCGCCGACGAGGTGGACGGCGAGCGCGACCGGCATCACCCAGAACGACTTGAAGATCAGGAACAGTTCGGCGGCGAGGATACCGTTGGCGACGAACCAGGTGTACGTGACGCCCGCGAACATCTGCGGCCGGGTGAGGGCGGTAAACACGGTCGTGCGCTGGAGGTGGGAAGCCATGGCCCGCCGCTACATGCCGGTCGCGGCGGAGCGGATGCCGGCGACGATCGAGGCCGCGCCGAACAGCACGAACAGGCCCACGACGACGATGGCGCCGTGGCGCCAGTTGATCCGGCCGGTCAGCATCATGAAGCCGACCGCGGCAACGGCAATGACCGCCGCCGTGGTCGCGGCCGTTCCCAGCAAGGTGCCCTGCAGCCAGTTCACCGCGCCCACCAGGACGCCCGATCCTTCGGGATCAGCCATGCTCTGGGCATGGGCCCGTGCGGGCAGTGCAATCAATCCCAGGAATACGGCGAGTATTGAACGCAAGTGCTTCCCCCATGCCCGATAACGCTGGCCTGTCTGGACATTGGCATATGTCGTTTGCCGTTTCCATGCGGATTGAGGATTATCTTTGTGAAATCCCGCTGATCGGTTTCTTTTGCAAGGGCCCCGGTGCTAGGGTTCGCGTGATGTTGGACGGACCGG
>Ga0268264_10006138_pt1 | contig 10147 bp, 12 predicted proteins | sample KBSSwiS32_FD_190357 | JGI IMG/M metagenome (GOLD analysis project Ga0268264, IMG submission 190357) | Switchgrass rhizosphere microbial communities from Kellogg Biological Station, Michigan, USA - KBS Switchgrass S3-2 (SPAdes) (version 2) | ecosystem: Host-associated > Plants > Roots >... | reverse complement strand
GAAACCTGCTGTGTTGAATGTTCAACACGTAGAGCTTGCCACGGCAAGTATTGAATGTTCAATACGGGTACCCTCTAGTGGTGACAAACACCACGCCGCCGCCGCCCGACGACGACGTCCCCTGGCTGTCCGACGATGAGCGTCCGGCCTGGATGACCCTGATCGCCCTGTTGATGAGCCTGCCCGCGGCGATCGACAACCAGCTCAAGCGCGATTCGGGGATCAACTTCTTCGAGTATTCGATCCTTTCCATCCTCTCCCGCGACCCCGGCCGGGCCGTGCGGATGAGCACGCTGGCCCTGTTCGCGGGCGGCTCGGCGTCGCGGCTGTCGCACGCGGTCAGCCGGCTCGAGCGGCAGGGCTGGGTGCGCCGCGAGGTGCACAACGGGGAGATCCGCAGCACCGAGGCGATGCTCACCGAGAAGGGCCGGGAGGTGCTGGTCGCCGCGGCGCCCGGGCACGTCCGAGAGGCGCGGCGCCTGGTCTTCGACGCCATCACGCCCGAGCAGGTGGGGCAGCTGCGCACGATCGCCCGGCAGTTGGTGGAGGTGTCCTCGCGGGCGACCGCCGCCGCTGTCGACCGGGCGATCGCCGACGCCGCGGCCGAGGCGGGCGGGGCTGTCGACGCCGCGGGCTCGCCCTGCTCGGAGGCCGCCGACCGGCTCTTCCTCGAGGCCGTCGCCGAGTCACCGTGCCTCGAAGTTCTCGACGAGCCGGCGTGCGACGAGACGGCTCTTGACGGGGCGGCCTCGGCGGGTGCGGCCTTGGCGGGTGCGGCCTTGGCGGGGGCAGCCCCGGAGGGTGCCGGTCTCGACGAGCGCGCAGCCGACGGGGCCGTCGTCGACGAAGCTGCCGAGCCTCTCGACCGGGCCCGTCGATGAGCGGCGGCGTGGCGGGGAAGCGGCGGTGAGGAGGCTGCGCCGGGCGTGGCTCTGGCTGCTGAAGAACACGCTCAACCGGGTGACGGTGCGGCTGGCGCGGGCGGGGCGGGGGCCGTTCGCCCTCGTGCGGCACGTGGGGCGGAAGACCGGGAAGCCCTACGAGACGCCGCTGCTGCTGGCTCGGCTCGGGGAGGACTTCGTGGCCGAGCTGACCTACGGGCCGGACGTGTCCTGGTATCGGAATGTGGTGGCGGCCGGCCGGTGCGAGGTGCTGGTGGGCGGGAAGACCTACCCGATCGACCGCATCGAGGTGTGCCCGGCCGAGGACGGGTTGCGCGCCTTCGGCCATCCGGCGGCGCTGGTCCTGAAGCTGCTGCGCCGCCGCGACTTCCGGCTTCTGCGAAGGGCCGATTAGGCCCGGCCACAACTACACGCGAGAGGCGCGTCCACGGCCGTCCGTGGCAGGTGGTCGCGTTGTGACGTGGGACTTGTGCCCACGCGTACGTCTGAATGGTTTAGATCTTCGCCCTTGCCCGGTCGATGAGGAGCGGGATCAGCTCGACGCGCCAGGTTTCCAGGTGGATGCCGCCGGAGGACATGCCGCCGTGGGCGAACTCCTCGCGGAAGACCGAAGGCTCGGTCTCGGTGGCCAGGTCGACCGCGACCAGGCGGTTGAATGCCGTGTAGAGCATCGCCTCGACCTCGCCGATGGTGGGTGGCAGGTAAGAGCCGGCCAGGTGGTCGCGCATCGCCTGCCAGACCCAGGGATCGCCGCGCAGGCCCCAGCGGTCGGGCGGGGGTTCGAAGAGGTCGTCCACCGTCTTCACAATGTCAACTCTGGCATTGCGGGGGCGAATCCGCACGCCGGCCGATCAGACCGTCACGGCGGGGACGGCGGCGGTCAGCGACCAGTCGTGGCTGATCTCCGCGGCGGTGCGCAGCAGCTTGGGCAGGTGATCCTCGAGCAGGGTTTCCACCGACGTCTCGGCGGCGTGCACGGTCACGTTGATCGCGGCGATCACGGCGCCGTCGCCGTCGCGCACGCCGGTCGCGATCGAGCGGATGCCGGGGGCCAGATCTTGGTCGGCCAGCGCCCAGCCCTTGGCCCGCACCTCACGCAGCGTGGCCTCCAGCTCGGCGGCGGAGGGCTGCCAGCGTGGGGTGATGCCGGACCGCGACGCCTCGGCGAGCGCGGCCGGTAGCGACGCGGGCGGGAGGGCGGCGAGCAGCACCTTGCCCATCGAGGTGGCCGGGGCGGGGAAGCGGGTGCCGATGGTGACGGCCAGGGTGACGATCTTGGGAACCGCGACCCGGGCGACGTAGACGATGTCGCCGCCGTCGAGCTGGGCCATCGAGGTGGACTCGTTGGTCTGGGCGACCAGCTTCTCCATGTGCGGACGGGCGACGTCCCACATGCTCAGGGCGTTCACGTACGCCATGCCCAGGTCGAGCACGCGCGGGGTGAGCGCATAGCCCCGGTCGGCGGCGCGGACGTAGCCGAGCGCCTCCAGCGTGATCAGAATGCGCCGGACCGTGGGGCGGGCGAGACCCGTGCGGCCGGCGATCTCACTCAGCGTCATCGCGGGCGTGCCGGGGCGGAAGGAGCGCAGGACGTCGAGGCCGCGGGCGAGGGCCTCGATGAAATCGGGCCCCGCGCCCCTTCCGCTGTCGGTCATCTGGCGAACCCTACTTGGTGTACTGGTAGGGGTTGTGCAGGACGCGGGCCTCGGGGATCTCCGGGTTCATGCCGCGCAGCCAGGCCTCCTCGCCCAGCGTCTCGCGCAGGTAGTCGACCGTGGCGGCGACCTTGGCACGGGCCGCGGCGACGTCCGCGCCGACCAGCTTGCCGTCGCGCTTGACCACCTTGCCGCCGACCACGACGGTGTGGACGTCGCCGCGCTGCGCTTGGAAAACCACGTGACCGTACGGGTTGAGCACCGGGAACATGGCCGGCGACGCGTCGTTCTTGATCAGCACGACGTCGCCCTGGCGGCCCGGGGTGAGCGCGCCGATCGAGGAGTCCATGCCGAGCGCCTTGGCCCCGCCCCGGGTGGCCCAGTCGACGACCTGCTCGGCCCGCAACTGGTGGTGGGTGACCGTCTCCTTCTGGGCGTGCGCCTCGTGGTGCTCGCGCACCCGGTCGGCGCTGAGCGTGGCGCGCATCGCCGAGAAGAGGTCGCCGCTCCACCAGACGCTGGTGTCCATCGACAGCGACACCGGCACGTCGTGCTTGCGCAGCTGCCAGGTGGGCGGGTAGCCCTGGCCGGCGCTCTGCTCGCTCTCGGTGGAGACCGACACCGAGCCGCCGGTGGCGGCGATCCGGTGGTACGAGTCGCTGCTGAGCGAGGCGGCGTGGACGTAGACGGTGCCCGGGGTCATGAAGCCGTTCTCGTACATCAGCCGGATGCCGTCGTCGGTGGTGACGCCCCAGACCCCGGCGTGGGTGGTGACCGAGACGCCCAGGTCGCGGGCCACCTCGAAGGCCGCCTTCTCCTGGAACGCGGGGTCGCCGGGGATGTCGAAGGCCAGCTGGAAGCCGGCCAGCTTGCCGCCGTCGATCCGGCGGCGGTAGAAGTCGTGGAACGCGTCCGAGGTCGACCACTCCCACGGGCCCTGCTGGATGTTGCCGTAGGCGAGCACGAACCGGCCCGGCACCGCCTCGAGCGCGTCCACGGCCGCATCCGCGTGGTCGGCGGTCTGCAGGCCGTGCGACCAGTCGACGGTGGTGGTGACGCCGGAGTCGATCGCCTCGATCGCGCCGAGCAGGTTGCCGGCGTGGATGTCCTCGGGGCGGAACAGCTTGCCGGACTCGAGGTAGTACCAGACGAAGTATTGGGTGAGGGTCCAGTCGGCGCCGTACCCGCGCATGGCGGTCTGCCACATGTGCCGGTGCGTGTCGACCATGCCGGGCATCACGATGCCGCCGGAGGCGTCGATCTCGACGGCGCCCTCGGGTGCGGTCAGGCCCGGCCCGACCTCGGCGATCCGGCCGTCAATGATCAGCACGTCGGCGTTCGGGAGCACCGTGTGCGCGTCGTCCATGGTGAGAACCAGGCCGTTCCTGAAGAGCACCGGCCGGTCGCTGTCGCTCATCGCCCATCCTTTCACGGTTTCCGGACCACTGTCCGCAGAGCGGGCAGGGCGAGTGGCGCCAGTGTGCTCCGGGTCACGCCTACGGTCAATAAGCTGTTACGGCGTTGTTGACAGTCCTGCTCCCACAGCGCAAGCTGACTCGGCGGACGAGTGTCCGCAGAACGGGCGGTGATGATGGCGCAGGGGCCCTTGGACGGTCTGCTGGTGGCCGACTTCTCCCGGATCCTGGCCGGGCCGTACGCGACGATGCTGCTGGCCGATCTGGGTGCGCAGGTGATCAAGGTGGAGGGCCCGGGTGGGGACGACACCCGGACGTGGATGCCGCCGATGCGGGACGGCATCTCGACCTACTATCTCGGGATAAATCGAAATAAGCGCTCTATTGCGCTGAATTTGAAGGACCCCGATGATCAGGAGGTGGCGCGGGCGCTGGCGGCGCGGGCCGACATCATGATCGAGAACTTCAAGCCCGGGGGGTTGGCCCGGTTCGGGCTGGACTTCGATGCGGTTTCGTCGGTCAACGCCAAGATCATCTACGCCAGCATCAGCGGCTTCGGCTCGGGTGCCGGGGCCGACTTGCCCGGCTATGACTTGATGGTCCAGGCTATTTCGGGACTTATGAGTCTTACTGGCGACCCGGACGGGCCGCCGTACCGCGCCGGGATCTCGGTCTTCGACGTGATGGCCGGGATGCACGCGACCATCGGCATTCTCTCCGCCCTGCATCATCGCGCGGCCACCGGGCGCGGCCAGCACGTCGAGGTCAACCTGCTCTCCTCGGCCCTCTCCGGCCTGGTCAACCACTCCAGCGGGTACGTCGCCGGCGGCACGATCCCGTTCCGGATGGGCAACGCGCACCCCAGCCTCTTCCCGTACGAGCCGCTGCCCACCGCCGACGGCGAACTCATCGTGATCGCCGGCAACGACGGGCAGTTCCGCAAGCTGTGCCAGGTGCTCGACCTGCCCGACCTGCCGTCGGACCCGCGCTTCTCGCGCAACCAGGACCGTACGGCGAACCGCGAACAGCTGCGCCCGATCCTGGTGGAACGGCTCGCCAAGCGGGGCAAGGACGAGTGGTTCCACGACCTGATCGCGGCCGGGGTGCCGTGCGCGCCGATCAACACGATCGACGGCGGCGTGGCGCTCGCCGCTTCACTCGGCCTGAATCCGGTGATCGACGCGGGCGGCGTCCCCGGCGTCCGCAACCCGATCACCTTCTCCGAGACGCCGCCGGCTTACCAGCTGCCGCCCCCGGGACTCGACGAACACGGTGAGGAGATCCGTGCATGGCTGACGAGCTGAGTTTTCCCACCGGGCTGGGCACCTCCACGCCCGAGACGATCTCGCTGCTCGGCCAGGACCTCGCGGCCGACCTGATGGGCAAGGTGGGCTTCGGCGAGCTGGCGTACTGGCTGGTCGCCGGGCGGCGGCCGACGCCCGGCGAGGTGCGGCTGTTCGAGGCGGTGCTGGTGGCGCTGGCCGACCACGGCTTCACGCCCACCGCGATCGCGGCCCGGCTCACCTACCTCTCGGCGCCGGAGTCGCTGCAGGGCGCGCTCGCCGCCGGCCTGCTCGGCGGCGGCTCGCGCTTCCTCGGCGTGACCGAGGACTGCGGCCGGTTCCTCGCCGAGACCCTGGTCGCGGCCGGCACCGAGCGGGACTACGACGTGATCGCGCTGGCGGCGGTGCGCCGGGCCCGTGAGGAGAAGCGGTTCATCCCCGGGCTGGGCCACCCGGTGCACAAGGAGCAGGACCCGCGCACCCCGGTGCTGATCGCCATCGCGGAACAGGAGGGGCTGCGCGGCCCGCACCTGCGGCTGTTCGAGGCGATCGGCCGGGTGCACCCGCAGGTGCTCGGCAAGCGGCTGCCGCTGAACGGCGCCGGCGTGTGCGGCGCCGCGCTGGCCGACCTGGGCCTCCCCACCGACCTGCTGCGCGGCTTCGCGTTGCTGGCCCGGGCCGCCGGGTTGCTGGGTCAGCTGGCCGAGGAGCGCCGCCGGCCGATCGCGAACCAGATCTACCTGACCGTCGACCGGAACGCCGTCTACGAACCCCTTCCCGGCTCCCGAGAGGACTGACAATGGCCAGCATCGTCGCGGTCATCGCCTCGACGCATCACCCGTTCTACTACCGGGCCAGCACCTCGACCGGCGCGGACCGGCCGCCCTTCGCCGACGAGTGGGTCCGGAAGATCACCGCGTTCCGGGAGACGCTGACCAGGGCGAACCCGGATGTGCTCGTGATGGTCGGCTCGGATCACTTCCACCAGCTGTGGCTGGACAACATGCCGCAGTTCCTGGTCGGCAAGGCGCCGTTCTACGACGCCAACTGGTACAACGAGGAGCGCGAGTTCGGCCTGCCGCGGATGCTGCTCAAGGGCCAGGAGGACCTTTCCGCGCACATCCTGCGGGCCGGCCTGGACGCGGGCTTCGACCTGGCGTTCAGCAACGAGCTGCGGATCGACCACAGCGTCACCTGCCCGATCATCACGCTGCGGCCCGAGGCCGACCTGCCGATCGTGCCGATCTACACGAACATCTTCGCGCCGCCGCTGCCGCAACCGTCCCGGTTCGTGGCGCTCGGCGAGGCGATCCGGCGAATCGTCGAGGACTGGCCGTCGCACCTGCGCGTCGCGATCATCGGCACCGGGCACCTGTCGCTCGAGCTGGGCGGTCCGCGGCAGTTCGGGCCGCACGGGCCGGACCCGGAGTTCGACCGCCGGGCCGTCGAGTGGATCGCGACCGGCGACCTGGACAGCTGCCTGCGCGAGGTGTCGCTGGAGAGCCTGCACGCGCCGGGCAACGCCACCCACGGCTTCATGGACTTCATGCTGATGATGGGGGTGGCGGGCGCCGGGGCGAAGGCCGACCACGTCGACACCCTTGACCTCTTCCACACGATGGAGGCTTACTTCACCTGGTACCCGAACGGAGTTCCGGCGTGAGCAAGTATTTGCTGAACAAGTTCCTGTACACGGTGGACCGCGACCCCGACCTCGTCGAGCGGTACCGTGCCGATCCGCGCGAGCTGGTCGCCTGGTGGGAGGGCTCGCTGTCGAACGCGCTGCTCAACTGCCCCACCCCGGAGGCGAGCACCTGGCAGCGCCTCACCGACGAGGAGCGGTCGGCGCTGATCGAGCATGATCACTGCAAGCTGTTCGAGCTGGGCGCGCATCCGTTTCTCACGCTGACGCTGTTCATCGCGATGTTCGAGCGGGACAACTCCGAGCCGCTGGAATACCAGAAGGCGTACGGCGCGCGGATGGCCCGCTTCGCGCTGCCCTACCCGGACATCGCGACATGATGCCCGCGGCCGTGCTGCGGATCTGCGGCCGGCCGCCGGCGCTGGAGAAGCGGCCGGCGCCGGTGCCGGGCGCGGGCGAGGTGCCGATCACCGTGGCGGCCGCGCCGATCACCCCGCTCGACCTGCTCTGCGCCAGCGGCACGAGCTACTTCGGCATGCCGGCCACGCCGTACGTGCCGGGGGTGCAGGGCGTCGGCTACCGCGACGACGGCACCCCGGTGTGGTTCGCCACCTCGGCCGGGATGCGGCCCGGCGACGGGAGCATGGCGGCGGCGGTGTCGGTGCCCTATGTGGACGTGGTGCCGTTGCCGCGCGGGGTGCCGCTGGCGTTGATCGCGGCGCTCGGGCTCTCCGCGGTGGCGGCGCACTCGGCGCTGACCCGTACCGGCGGGCTGACGCCGGGGGAGACGGTGGTGGTGCTCGGCGCCGGCGGCGTGGTCGGCCAGGCCGCGATCCAGCTCGCGCTGAGCGCCGGCGCCGGTCGGGTGATCGCCGTGTCCCGCTCGGTCGCGGCGCTCGAGCGGGCGATCCGGCTCGGCGCCGAGGAGGCCGTCCGGCTGCTCCCCGACGACGACCCGGCCTCGCTCGCCGACCGGCTGCGGGTCGCCACCGGCCCGGCCGACCTGGTGCTCGACCCGGTCTTCGGGGTGCCGGCCGCGGCCGCGCTGCGGGTGCTGCGCCCCGGCGGCCGGCTGGTCAACCTGGGCAGTTCGGCCGAGCCGACCGCGCCGATCGACTCGGCGACGCTGCGCAGCGGCTCCCTGCGGGTGCTGGGCTACACCAACAACGCGCTCTCGGTGGCGCAGCGGGCCGAGTCGCTGACCGAGATCGCCTCGCTGGCCGCCGCCGGCCGGCTCACCGTGGCGCACGAGCTGGTGCCGTTCGCCGACGTCGCCGAGGCCTGGGAGCGCCAGGCCGCCGGCGACACCAACGGGCGGATCGTCCTAGTTCTGTAGAACCTCCACGTTCAACGCGGCGAGCTGGGTCGGGTCGGTGATCGCGTCCAGCACGGTGATCAGGCCGTCGACGATGGTGACCCGCACGGCGACCTTCACCGTGCCCCCGATCACCACGGCGATGCCGAGCGCACCGTCGAGCAGCGCGGTGCGGGCCGCCTGCGCGCGACCGGAGAAGAACCGGGCCACCCCGTCGGCGCCGCGCTGCTGGCTGACCGGCCCGATCCGCACCTCGACGTCCGGGTCCAGCAGCGCGAGCAGGGTGCCCAGGTCGCCGCCGCGGGACGCCTCCAGGAACGCGTCGACCACCCGGCGGTCGGCGGGCGTGCCGGCGTTCGGGGTCGCGCGCACCCGGCGGCGGGCCCGGCTGGCGAGCTGACGGGCCGCGTCCGGCGAGCGGCCGACGATCGGCGCGATCTCCTCGAACGAGACCGCGAACAGGTCGTGCAGCACGAAGGCGAGCCGCTCGGCCGGCGTGAGCGTGTCCAGCACCACCAGCAGCGCCAGGCCGACCGAGTCGGCCAGCATCGCCTGCTCCTCGGGGCTCGCCACGGCGGCGGGCTGTTCGGCGGCGTACTCGTCCTCGCGGCGGGCCGTGCGCGACCGCAGCATGTCCAGGCAGACCCGGCCGACCACGGTGGTCAGCCACGCCGACAGGTTGGCGACCTCGTCGCCGCCGGTGCGGCTCAGCCGCAGCCAGGCCTCCTGCACCGCGTCGTCGGCCTCGGCCGTGTTGCCCAGCATGCGCAGCGCGACGGCCCGCAACCGCGGCCGGTTCGCCTCGAACTGCTCCGCCAGCACCACGTCGTTCATCGTTTCCTCGCCCCCTTTGTGGCTTATGCCACATCGGTCACATTCCTCGTGCGGCCTTCGTCTACCCACCGACGAACCAGAACGCGCCGATGTGACGGCGCCGGCGAAAAAAGAGGAGAAAGACGATGTCTGCTCGTCTCGAGAACCCCACCGCGTTGATGCCGGACACCGTGAAGGCGGTCAACATTCTCTACAAGTCGGCGCACTCGGCCGGCCTCGACCCGGTCGTGCTGGAGCTGGTCCACCTGCGGGCCAGCCAGATCAACGGGTGCGGGCCGTGCGTCGACTCGGGCGCCCGGGCGATGCGCAAGGCCGGCCAGAGCGACGACCGGCTGTTCGCGGTGCCGGTGTGGCGGGAGACGCCCTACTTCACCGACGCCGAGCGGGCCGCGCTCGCCCTGGCGGAGTACGCCACCCGGCTGGCCGACCAGGCGGACGCGGTGCCGGACGAGATCTGGGACGAGGCCGCGAAGCACTTCGACGAGAAGCAGCTGGCTGCGATCGTGCTGTGGATCGCGACCACGAACTTCTTCAACCGGATCAACGTCACCACCCGGCAGCCCGCCCCGCAGAACTGGGGCTGACGGCAGCGCCGGTCACGACCAGGGTGTGCCGTGCTCCCGGGGCACGACCGCCCGGCCGCGGGCCGGCTGCGGTGCGGCCGCCCGCCCGACGAAGACGCTGGTCAGCGCCGGAGGGCCGGCCGCGGGCCGCGGCCGGCGGGCCCGCGCGACCAGCAGGATGACGATCGCCACCACGGTCGCGAGCCCGGTGGCGACCAGCATCGACCCGATGATCGTGCTGCTCACCGGGCCGCCGCGGGCCGGGCCGCCGCCCGGCGCGGGCACCAGCGCCTCCCCGGTCAGCGTCAGGTCGCCGGTGTCGATCCGGACGCTCACGGTGGCCGGCAGCTTCGGCGGGGTCGCGAAGCACACCAGGTAGCGGTCGCGCAGCGTGGACTCGACCTGGTCGAGGGCGGGCACCACCACCGGCTCGCTCGCCGGGGCGAAGAAGCCGCCGGTCGCGGCGGCCGCGTCGGACCAGAAGCCGCTGGCCGCGGCGGTGCCGACCACGACGAGGATGGTGCCGGCCGCCCGGAAG
>Ga0268264_10006130_pt1 | contig 10158 bp, 6 predicted proteins | sample KBSSwiS32_FD_190357 | JGI IMG/M metagenome (GOLD analysis project Ga0268264, IMG submission 190357) | Switchgrass rhizosphere microbial communities from Kellogg Biological Station, Michigan, USA - KBS Switchgrass S3-2 (SPAdes) (version 2) | ecosystem: Host-associated > Plants > Roots >... | reverse complement strand
TCAGACGATCGTGTCCAGTCTGCCTAATCGCGGCCCGAACGTCTATCATTCGCCCCCTTCCGCGCACGCGCGCCGCTTCTACGCGATGGCCGTCATGTCAGTCGACAAAGAATCCCTTACCTACCGCGCCGCCGGCGTCGACATCGATGCCGGCGAAGAAGTGGTCGAGCGCATCAAGCCGCTGGTCGCAAGAACGTTCCGTCCCGAAGTCATGGCCGGACTCGGCGGATTCGGCGCACTGTTCGAACTGGCCGGACGCTATCGCGAACCGGTGCTGGTGTCGGGCACCGACGGAGTCGGCACGAAGCTCAGGCTCGCCCAGATGCTGAACCGGCACGCCACGATCGGCATCGACCTCGTTGCGATGTGCGTCAACGACGTACTCGTGCAGGGCGCCGAACCGCTGTTCTTTCTCGATTACTTCGCGACCGGCAAGCTCGACGTCGAAACGACGGTCGCGGTGATCGGCGGCATCGCGCGTGGCTGCGAGCTGGCCGGCTGCGCGCTGATCGGCGGCGAGACGGCCGAGATGCCCGACATGTACCCGCCCGGCGAATACGACCTGGCCGGCTTCAGCGTCGGTGCGGTCGAAAAGGCAGCGCTGCTCGACGGCAGCCGAGTCGCCGCCGGCGACGCGATCATCGGCATCGATTCGAGCGGCCCGCATTCCAACGGCTATTCGCTGATCCGCAAGATCCTGGCCCGCGCCGGCAATCCGTACGATCTCGATATCGGCGGCGTGCAGCTGGCTGACGCCCTGATGGCCCCGACGACGATCTACGTCAAGCCGATCCTGGATCTGCTCGGTCACGATCGAGCCGATGCCGCGCAGCCCTCAGCCCTCAGCTCTCAGCCCTCGATTCACGGCATGGCCCACATCACCGGCGGCGGCCTGACCGAGAACATCATCCGCGTCGTGCCCGATGGCCTCGGCATCGCGCTCGACAGCAGCACATGGAGGCTGCCGCCGGTGTTCGACTGGCTACAGCGCGAAGGCAACGTCGCGCCGGCGGAAATGTGGCGCACGTTCAATTGCGGCATCGGCTACACGTTGATCGTCGGCGGCGATGGCGCTGAAGCGGCGATCGCGGCGCTCGCCCGGCGCGGTCTGGGCGCGCGGACGATCGGCGAAGTCGTCGCCGCCAGCGGCGACGAGCGGGTGCACATTGCTTGACCGCGACATCGGAGACACTTTGACCTTTGACCTTTGACCTTTGACCGAAGCAGGTGCCATACAAACCCTTTCCCATGGTCGTTCTCGCCTCCGGCCGCGGCGGCACGTTTTCGGCATTGCTCGACGCCACGCAGAGCGGCGCCCTGCCGGTCGAGATCCGCGCGTTGCTGACCGATCGGCGCACGGCGCCGGTCCTGCAGATCGCCGAGGCGCGCGGCGTGCCTGTGGTTGCGCTGCGACCGCGTGACTTTCCCGACCGGCCGAGCTTCGATCGCAGCCTGTTCGAACGCGTGGCGGCCTTCGAGCCGCAACTGGTCGTGCTGGCCGGATACATGCGCGTGATCGATGCCGACGTCGCACAAGCATGGCATGCGCGCATGATCAACCTTCATCCGTCGCTGCTGCCCAAGTATCCCGGCCTCGATACTTATCGCCAGGTGCTCGCTGCGGGCGATGCAACGTATGGAGCCAGCGTGCATTACGTCACACCCGCTCTCGATGCCGGTCCGGTCATCAGCCGGGTCGAATTGCCGGTGCTGGACGGCGATACCGAGGATTCGCTGGCAGGCCGCCTGCGGCCGTTCGAGCAGGCGCTGCTGGTGGCGTCCATTGCGCTGATTGCCGCAGGTCGGGTCGCTCTGGGACGGCGCGACGTCGAACTGGACGGACGCAGCCTGGTCCAGCCGCTGCGCTTCGAGCCGGGCAGCGGATTCGCCGGCCTGTGATGCGATACCGATTCGCTAGGGCGCGCTGTGCGCTAAGCTTGTGGTGATATGCCTGCAAACAGCACCGCACCGGTACGGCCGGCGCTGAGCGGCAGGCAACCCAGGGGGAGGTCGATGCTGCGAGCGGCTTGGCTATTGCTGGCCATCGCGTTCACCGCTGTCGCCGGTGCGGCGGACCTGTCGCATCTGCGGCACCTGTCCGACGCCGAACCGGCCCAGGCGATCGCCGAGGGCCGCAAGCTGCTCAATGGCGGCAAGCTCAGCGACGATCCGGCGCAGGCACGCGAAGTGTTGCGCTGGATGGGCCGTGCCGCCAACATCTTGTCCGACGATGCGGCGATCGCCGAGGTCGTGCTGCGTCTCGACGGCCTGGCCCTGGCGCAATCCGATCCCGTGGCCAAGGCTTACGCCGGCTTCCTGCGCGCGCAGCGCCTGCAGGCGCACAATCGCGCCCGCGACGGCCTCGCCGAGGCGCTGGCCAGCGCCGACCTGCTGCAGGACAAGAAGAAGGACCCGGAACTCCTCGGTATCTCCGACTACAACCTGTGCAATGCCTATTTCGAGGTCGAGGAGTTCGCCCGCGCGCTGCCGTATTGCCAGCAGGCGCGCCAGCACTGGGCTGCGGCGAAGGACGGCTACAGCGAAGCGCGTGCGATCAATCTCGAGGCGATCGTGCGCTACAACCAGAACGACAACGACACGGCAATCCAGCTGCTCAAGGATGCGCGCGCGCGCTTCGCCGCGCTCGGCGAAGATTCGATGGTCGTATCGGTCGACGACAATCTCGCCCGCCTGTACATCGAAAAGGGCAATGCCGCGGAGGCCGTCGAACTGGCACGCAAGGCTTACGCGATCGATCGCGCGACCGGGCGCGAACAGTACGCCGTGCTGAGCCGCGCCAACGTGGCCCGCGCCCTCAGCAAACTCGAGCGCCATGCCGAGGCCGAGGCCGAAATCGCCGCCGATGTCGCCGAAGCGCGCGAGCACAAGCTGGCCTCGCTATTGCCCGACCTGCTCGACACGCAGAGCCGCATCGCCGAGGCCGGCGGCAATCTGCAGCTCGCGCTGAAATCGCTGCGCGAGTCGACCGACCTCGACCAGAACGCGCCGAAGCAGGCCGGCGCGGTCTCGATCTCCGAGCTCGAAGCGCGCTTTGCCGCGCGTGAGAAGGAATTGCAGATCCGCGAGCTCGAGCACGCCAATCGCGCCAAGCAGGTCGAGCTGACCGCCGCCAATGCGCAGGCGTTGCGCCACGAGGACGAAATCGCCCGGCAACAGCTCGTCCTGATCGGCGCGGTGGTCGGCCTGCTGGCGCTGGCGGTCATCGCGGTGCTGCTGTTCCTGCTGTTGCGCGTGCAGCGGCGGTACGGCGCAGAGCTGAGCGAACAGGCTCTGCGCGATCCGCTGACCGGCGTCGACAACCGGCGCGCCTTGTTCGTCCATCTGCGCGACCTGCTGGCCGCGGACCAGCCGGCGCAGGAGCACGGCCTGCTGCTGGTCGACCTCGACCACTTCAAGCGCGTCAACGACAGCCACGGCCATCCGGCCGGCGACGCCGTGCTGGTCGCCGTCGCCCAGCAGCTTGCGCGAACGCTCGGGGAGCGGGGCCGGCTGGCACGCCTCGGCGGCGAGGAATTCGCCGTCGTGCTGACGGCGGCGGGCCGCCACGCCGCGCTGGATCTGGCTGAAGAACTGCGCGACGCCGTAGCCGACGTAACGGTTGCCAAGACCGTCGAGCGCGGCCAGGTGACGGCAAGCATCGGCGTCGCGCTGTTTTCCGGCGACGGCAGTCTCGACGACTGGATGCGGGCCGTCGACCGCGCGCTCTACGCCGCGAAGGCGCGTGGCCGCAATTGCGTCGTCGAAGCCGCCAGCGTTCGCGTCAACGTCGCATGATGCAGAGCGACCGTTGCGTAGCGACTCGCCGCAAGATCTCGATCTCACGCGCCCTCGCACCTCGTCGCTCGCCCCTCCCCTGCACTACCACGGCTCGTAGCCGTCCTTGAAGATGTCGTCGAGCAGCCACGCTTTCGATACCGGCATGCAATCACCGAGTTCGGAGGTGTTGCCGCTCGCGTCGGTCGCCGTGAATGCCACCGCGGCGTTCGCCCCGACATTCGGCAGCTGCACCTGGTAGTTGAACAGGGCTTCGCTGCCGGCTGCGCCGATCACTGCCGTCCAGGATCCGAGATAGGCCTGCGCCTGGCCGTGCTGACCGGCCTTGCAGTTACCGTTGTAGAAGTAGGCGTCGATCTTGTAGGCGCCGGGCGCGCCCTTCAAGTCGCCGTAAAGATAGGCATACACATTCTGCGCACCGGCGGGCGGATAGCCATACGAGTACTTCACCGCCTTGAAGGTCGGATAGTTCTGCAGCTGGTTGGCGCCGCCATCGATGTCGCCGGCATCGTTGGCCGTATTGCCGTCGGCCCCAAGATCGATGGCCGGCGCATAGCCATCGATGCCGTTGTTGCCGAACAGGTTGTCGCGGATCGTGTTGCCGATCGCCGTGACCGGGCTCGCCACCGTGACGCCGCCCTTGAGCATGTAGGCGATGTAGTTCGCGTCGAGCGTGCCGCTCGGATTCGCCGCAGCGGGCGCGCCGATCTGGTTGTAGTTGCCGGATACGCGCACTCCCCACCCGGTGTTGAAACCGAGCGGGCCGCCGTCGTGGCCGATACCGATCACGTTGCGCCGGATCGTGTTGGATTGTCCACCGTTGATCCAGATTGCGTCGCTGGAGTTGCCGACGATGCGGTTGTCCTGCACCAGACAGCCGCTGCCGGCCAGATTGATACCCCAGGTGTTCGGCACCGGGGCGCTGAAGTCCTGATTCGCGCCGATGATGTTGTTGACGATCTGGCAATTCCCCGGGCCCAGCACGACGGAACTCTGGATCTGGACGCCGCTGCTTGCTGCGCCGCTGATCATGTTGCGCTCGCCCGGACTCGGGCCGCCGATGACGAAGCTGCCGACGCTGCCGAGACCGACAGCGATGGCGTTCAAGCCGGCGCCGTACAGGGCGACGCCGCCGGAATTGCCGCCGAACTGATTGCCCGCGATGCGATGCGGGCTGCCGCCGAGCAGCACGACCGGTTGGCTGAAGCCGCCGAAACCCAGACCGCTGACATCGAGTGCGCCCATCGACGCCGACGCCGGCACGCGCAATGCGTACGAGAGCGTTCCGGATGCCGGCATCAGCAGCACGCACAGCGTCGGATAGAAGTAGTAGGCGTCCGCGTTCGGTGCGGCGCCGGCCTGGCTGTATCCGGAGATACGCACGGGCGAGGTGATATCGGGCAACGGTGAGTTGAGCGCGATCACTTGCGGGCAACCGCCGGGCAACTGAAAAATGATTTCGGCCTGGTTTTGCGCATTCGCATTCGCGTCGACAATCGCCTGGCGCAGGCTGCCGGCGCCCGAATCAGCCGTCGTGCTGACGATGTACGTGGCGACGACGCTGCCGTTCGATTCGAGCGCCCCCATGTCCGGATGCACGCCGATGTCGCGCGCCTGGCCGATCATGTCGTTCGAAGGCATGCCGAGTATGCCGTTCTCGGCCCCGGTGTTGAGCGCCGGTGAAGTCGCGGCGAGGCCGTAGCTGCCGTTGGCCGGATCGAGCCATTTCGGGTCGGCGGCGATGCCGCCGTATACGGCTTGCGGATTGCCGTCCTGGTCCTGGGCGTAGTTGACGAGCGTGTACTGGTATTGCCCATACACGTCCGACGTGTAATTGCCGTTGCCGATGTACAGGCTCGGCAGGCTGCCAGGCCCGGAATTCCAGAAAATGCTGTTCGCGACGTAGAAATAGTTGGTCGAAAGATTGGAACCGCCGCCGTACATGCAGACCGAGCCGGCGAAGTCGCCGGTAACGAAATTCATGTCGAATTGTGCCCCGGTGCCGTCCAGAACCTCGGCGAGCGGACAATAGGAAAACCCGCTGGCCGAGACATGGTCGATGAGCACATTCTCGAGCAGGCCGACGCCGCTGTAGACGGTCAACTCGATGGCATCCTTGGACGCTGCCGAAATACCGGTGAAGCGCGTGCGCCGGATCGTCATGTCGCCCGTGTCGTTCGAGAAATCATGGCCCGTCCCGGCGCGCAGGCTCACCTGCGTGCCGTTGCGGATGGTCACGCCGTCGATCGTCAGCGCGGCGTGCGACAGGCCTTTGGGCTGCACCAGCGTCAGCGAGCCGCCGGACAGGTCGATGACCGTGTTGTACGGATTGGCGTTGCGCACCGTGCAGTCGATGTCGGACCAGCCGCCACGGATCGTGATCGGTGCGCTGAAGCTGTGGCTCACGGTATTGATGGAATACGTGCCCTGCCGAACGCGGATGTCGAGGCTGACGCTCTGGCCTTCGTCGGCCGTGGCCAGCGTGTCTTCCAGGTTGATCGAGTCGCCGAGACAATAGGTTTTGCTGCTCACGGCATGCGCGAACGTCGGCAGAACGACCAGCGACGCGAGCAAGAGCACCGCGCGGACGAACAGGCGCCGCGATTGGATCGTTGCAGCAACGGCATTCTGCCCTGCTGATCTTGCGTTGGCCGTTGGCTGGAGCATGACGTTGACCTCGAGTCCGAAATGGAATGGCACTCTCGAACTACGTGCTTGCGCCCAAACCCGGACATTGGGAGACGTCGAGCCCCGAAGGTCGGCGCGCAGCGAGGCGCCGGCGGGCGACTGTGGTGATTGCCGTCGGCATCGACGCAGTCCTAGCCGATGCGCGAGGTTCAGGTTGACGCTGGCAAACTGCCGGCCGTTCAGATTGGCCCGGAGTCAAGAATGTCGCTTCACCCAGCCGCCCGCCTGTTCGGGGTCGTCGCTCTTGCGTTCGCGAGCCTCGCCAGCGCCGCCGATTCGGCTCCGCTCCAACCATTCCAGGCCGACTACATCGTGCTTCGCAACGGCAAGGAGCTCGGCCACGCGACGTTGACCCTGCAGGAGGCCGACCGCGGCACCTGGCAGTTCCGCAACGAAACCCATGGCACCAAGGGCATGGCCAGCATGCTCGGCCTCGACATTGTCGAAAACTCGACGTTCCGCTGGCGCGATGGCCTGCCGGAAGGCCTCCAGTACCGGTACGAGCAGCACGCCGCAATCAAGTCGCGGCAGCGCAGCATCGACTTCGACTGGAACGCGCACGAAGCGCGCAACCACGATGGCAAGAACGACTGGGTCGCGCCGCTGGAACGCGGCGCGATGGACCGAAACCTGGTGACGCTCGCAATCATGACGCGACTCAAGACCGGTTCGCAGGACCTTGCCTTTGCGGTCGTCGACAAGGACCGCGTTGCCGAACAACGCTATGCCCAGGGTGCGCGTGAATCGCTGTCGCTGCCGGCCGGCACCGTCGAGGCGGTTCGCGTCGAGCGCCGGCGCGACGACAACTCGCGCACGACCACGAGCTGGTTCGCGCCGCAGCGCGGCTGGCTGCCGGTGCAGATCGAGCAGGTCGAGAAGAACGGCGAGACGATCACGATGCGCCTGGCATCGGCGCCGCACGGCTAGGTCGCGCGTGCCGCCCGGCGCGCAAGATCCTGCCGGTCGTCTACGAAGGCAGGCGCCGTATCTTCGCGCCGAGCGCGCCGAGCTTCTCCTCGATGCACTCGTAGCCACGGTCGATGTGGTAGATGCGGTCGACCGTCGTGTCGCCTTTGGCAACCAGACCTGCGAGCACGAGGCAGGCCGAAGCGCGCAGGTCGGTCGCCATCAGCGGCGCGCCGGACATCTGGTCGACACCGCGGATCACGGCGGTGTTGCCTTCGAGCCGGATGTCGGCGCCGAGGCGCTCGAGTTCGTGGACGTGCATGAAGCGGTTTTCGAATACGTTTTCGGTGATCGTACCGACACCCTCGGCGACCGAATTCAGCGCCGTGAACTGCGCCTGCATGTCGGTCGGAAATGCCGGATACGGCGCCGTCGTGATGTCGACGGCCTTCGGCCGGCGGCCGTGCATGTTGATCTCGATCGAATCTTCGCTCGTGTTGATTTCGGCGCCGGCTTCCTCGAGCTTCTGCAGCACCGCGTCCAGCGTCTTCGGACGCGAACGTTTGGCCAGCACGCGGCCGCCGGTGATCGCACCGGCAACCAGAAACGTCCCGGTCTCGATCCGGTCCGGCAACACGTCGTAGTGCGTGCCGTGCAGGCGCTCGACGCCGTCGATGACGATCGTGCTGGTGCCGGCGCCGGAGATCTGCCCGCCCATCGCATTGATACAGTTGGCGAGGTCCAGCACCTCGGGTTCCTGCGCGGCGTTTTCGATCACGGTCGTGCCACTGGCCAGCGCGGCCGCCATCATGATGTTCTCGGTGCCGGTGACCGTGATCAGGTCCATGACGATGCGTGCGCCCTTCAGGCGCTTGGCGCGCGCCTTGATGTAGCCGTTCTCGACGGTGACGTCGGCGCCGAGTGCCTGCAGGCCCTTGATGTGCAGGTTGACCGGACGCGAGCCGATCGCACAGCCGCCCGGCAGCGACACGTCCGCCTCGCCGAAGCGCGCGACCAGAGGACCGAGCACGAGGATCGACGCACGCATCGTCTTGACGAGATCGTACGGCGCGAAATAGCGCTTGGCCGGGCGCGGATCGACATGGATGCGCATGCGCTCGTCGATGGTCAGCTGTACGCCCATCTGGCCGAGCAGCTCCATCGTCGTCGTCACGTCGTGCAGATGCGGCACGTTGCCGATCGTCACCGGCTCGTCGGCCAGCAGCGTCGCGGCCAGGATCGGCAGCACGGCGTTCTTGGCGCCGGAGATCCAGACGTCGCCGTTGAGGGGGTCGCCCCCCGAGATTACGATTTTGGCCATTGTCGGATTAGGGCTGAGGGCTGAGGGCTGAGGGCTGCAGACGGCGCGCCACGCCGAGATCGGCGGCGACACAGGTACCAGGAGTCATGCGACTACTTCTCGAAATTCTTCGACTCATCAAGCCCTCAGCCCTCAGCCCTCAGCCCGGCTTCTTCCGGCGTCAGCGTCTTCAACGCCAGCGCATGGATCTCGCCACCCATCCGCTCGCCGAGCGTCGCGTAGACCATGCGGTGGCGGGCCAGCGGCAACTTGCCGGCGAACGCCGTGGCGACGACCGTCGCTTCGAAATGCACGCCGTCGGCGCCGTTGACCACGGCGGTCGAGCCCGGCAGGCCCTGTTCGATCAGAGTTTTGATGGTATTGCTGTCCATTCGCGGGGCAATTTGCGGCGCCCGTCGGGCACCTTCGGATGCGGGAATCCCGGCCCGACTTCCGGCAGGCGGACCACGTCCTAGGCCGGGAGCGGCACGGGAGTTACAATAGGAACCACACATGGTACTGAAAATTGCCGGCCACAGATACGCCGGCGTTACCCGTCCGGGTCCTTTTTCCTTCCAATCGATGTCGATGAACGCACGCATCCAGCCGATCGCCGAGGCTACGTCCGCTACGCCGCGACTCGACGCCGCCGCACTGCGCCGCAGCGCGTTGACCGTCGTCGATACCGAGGCGCGCGCGATCGACGTGTTGAAGTCGCGCATCGACGACAACTTCCTGCGCGCCTGCGAACTGATGTTCGAATGCGCCGGCCGCGTCGTCGTATCGGGCATGGGCAAGTCCGGGCATATCGCCCGCAAGATCGCAGCGACGCTGGCCAGCACCGGCACACCGGCGTTCTTCGTCCATCCGGGCGAAGCCAGCCACGGCGACCTCGGCATGATCACGAGCAAGGACGTCGTGCTCGCCCTGTCCAACTCCGGCGAAACCGACGAACTGCTCACGATACTTCCCGCGATCAAGCGCCTCGGCAATCCGCTGATCGTGATGACCGGCAACCCGGGCTCCTCGCTGGCCACGATGGGCGATGTCCATCTCGACGTCAGCGTGCCGGAGGAGGCCTGTCCCCTCGGCCTGGCGCCGACGGCGAGCACGACCGCGGCGCTGGTCATGGGCGACGCGCTCGCCATCGCCCTGCTCGAAGCCCGCGGCTTCACCGACGAGGACTTCGCCCGCTCGCATCCGGCCGGCATGCTCGGCCGGCGGCTGCTGCTGCACATCGCCGACGTCATGCATACCGGCGACATGATCCCGTTCGTCGGTGCCGACGCCTCGCTGTCCGATGCGCTGGTCGAGATGACGCGCAAAGGCCTCGGCATGACTGCGATCGTCGGTCAGGACCATCAGCTGCTCGGCGTGTTTACCGACGGCGACCTGCGCCGCGCCGTCGACAACGACGACATCGACCTGCGGACGACGCCGGTCATCTCGCTGATGACGCCCCATCCGAA
>Ga0268264_10006128_pt1 | contig 10160 bp, 3 predicted proteins | sample KBSSwiS32_FD_190357 | JGI IMG/M metagenome (GOLD analysis project Ga0268264, IMG submission 190357) | Switchgrass rhizosphere microbial communities from Kellogg Biological Station, Michigan, USA - KBS Switchgrass S3-2 (SPAdes) (version 2) | ecosystem: Host-associated > Plants > Roots >... | reverse complement strand
CCCTTCCAACAATAATCTTTTTTACGCAGGTACACCTGGCGCAACAAAACTGATTTTTTACGACGGTACAAACTCTGATCAAACTATCGCAGCATTTATAACAAGAATGTCAACAAGGGATGCATCATCAGTTACAGAAAACCTTACCGCAAAATTTTTAAGTACTGCTGGTTCGTCATCGGTGTTCTTGCATATGGATGCAAGTCAATCTTCCCTGATAGAAAGCGGTGCTGCAAATATCGCCGGTTTCACCGATGATTTTGACGGACAAATCAGGGCAGGTAATCCGGGATATTCAGGTGCATCATCATCACCTGATATTGGCGCTGATGAAATTTTTGGTCTTGAAACTATTCCTCCTGTTATAACTTATACGCTGTTGGCAAATACAACTTCAACAACTAACAAGAGTGTAACTGGCATCACTATTACTGATGCAAGTGGTGTTAATACAACCTCGGGCACCAAGCCAAGAATTTATTACAAAAGATACACTGATGCCAATACATGGCTTGATAATACATCCAGCACTAACGGATGGAAATACACAGAAGCGACTAACAGTGTTTCCCCATTTACTTTTACTATAGATTATTCATTGCTTTATAAAGGAGTAACGGTAACTGCGGGTGTGATACAATATTTTATTGTAGCACAGGATATAGCAACGACAGCAAATATTGCTATTAACTCCGGAACGTTTTCGGTCACTCCATCAAGTGTTGCACTAACCTTAACAGCCTTTCCAATAACAGGAACTATAAATAGTTACAACATTCCCTTTACAGGCAGTTATAATGTTGGAACCGGGGAAGTGTTTACTTCTTTAACCAAGGCTGACGGCTTGTTTGCTTCAATAAACAGCGTAGGCTTAATGGGTAATACAACTGTAAATGTTGTATCAGATCTTTCAGAAGACGGCGCCAATGCCTTAAACGAATGGACCGAATCCGGCGCAGGAAATTACTCATTGACTATTCAGCCGGATGGAACAACATCAAGAACCATTTCCGGGAATGTTGTCGCAGGAATGATTCGTTTTAATGGCGCAGACCGGGTAACAGTTAATGGAAATTATGGCGGCAGCGGCACCTATCTCACTTTTAAAAATACCAATACCGCGGGTACAACCGGAACTGCTTTTACATTTATTAACGGCGCAACAAGCAACACTTTAAAATATTGTAATATTGAAGCGTTTGCCAATTCCACAAACGGTGTTATTTTATTTAGCACGTCTTCAGTTGCAGGTGGTAATAGTAATAACCTTGTAACATATTGTAATGTGAACGCAACCGTTAGCAGCAATACTTCAAATACAGTGGTCTATTCTGCGGGCACTGTTGGTAATGAAAATTCGGCCAACACTATCTCAAACAATAATATTTATAATTACCGTGATCGTGGATTAGATATAGCTGCAACAGGTTCTTCCGCATGGACAATTACTGGCAATAGCTTTTATAACGGTTCAGTTTCAGGCTCTATTAACTACGCTGCGAACTCCTCACTTCATGGTGTACGAATATTGGGAGGCTCGGGTTATTCAATATTGAATAATTATATAGGTGGCACTACAGCACTTGCATCAGGAACTAACGCGGCATATTCTTCTACTTTAGGAAATGTATCTTACCAGGGAATATTATTAACAACAGTAAGCGCCACTCCCGCCTCAAACATTAAAGGCAATGTTATATCGGCAATATCTGTTTCTTCTGTTCCAACAGCAGCAAGCTCTGATGCTTTTATAGGAATAGAAACAAACGGCTCGGGAATAAATATTGGTGGAAGTTCGACTGGTGAAGGGAACACAATTGGCTCTTCCGGCAGCAATGGATCTATCGCCGTTACTACAGCTACAACCTCAAGCACTAATACGTCAATAATAAAAGGTATTAACTGTGTTAGTACCGGCGGCACTATACTTGGTAATCAAATTGCGGGCTTTGATATTAGTAATCTTGGAACGGCACCAGCATCATCTTCATTCCATGGCATATATATCAATAGCGCTACCGCCCCAACACCGGTAAATGATAATATTATAGGAAGTGCAACAACAGCTAACAGCATTCGGGTGTTTCCTGCGTCAAGCGCTACAACAACTTCTTTAAATGGTATATCAATTGGGGCCGCAGTAAATTCAACCATGCAGGTAAATGGAAATATAATTGAAAACATAAGTCACTTAAGCAACACTTCTTCAGGTAGTTTCACGGGGATAAACAATGGTGCTGCGTCGGGTGCGGTAGTTACGATTAGTACAAACACTGTCCAAAATATTAGTACTGCTGCCAATGCAAATTCGGGCTCGTCCACGTATATTGGTATTTCTTCGGGCTCAGCTTCAGTTATCAGCGGTAATATAGTCAATGGCATTACGCTTACCTCCAGCGGAACAAATGCGCAGATAACAGGGATAAGTGTTTCAGGAGCGTTTGCACATACAATTTCAAACAATATTATCTCGAATCTTTCAACTAGTTCTTCCAAAGTAACCGCTGTTGCAGAAACAGGCACTCCAGCAGGGTCAACTATTATCGGCATCCTTAATAGTGCAACTGTTGCCAGCCAGGTGATTTCTAATAATACGCTTTACAATTTTAGTTCTACAACGGTATCGGCTTTAAACACAGTTGTTACAGGTATCGGTGTAACAGCAACCGTATCAGGAAATATTTTTAATAATCGTCTCACCGGCTTTTCCAATACAGCTACAGGAGCCAACCCGGCCATTTGTGGTGTGATGGCATTTGGCGGCTCGTTCAATGTTTATAACAATGCTGTCAAACTTGTGAATTCATCATACACAAACGGTGTAAAAATTTATGGAATTAATCATGCAGCCACAACTAATTGGAATTATTATCACAACACAATAAGCATTGGAGGTAATGCAACTGGTGCGGCCCTGCGTTCTGCAGCTTTTATCCGCCCGGTTAATGGTTCTTTACTTTTAAGAAATAATATTTTTGTAAACACAAGAACGGGTACCGGCTCCAATTATGCAATCAGCAATATAGTTTCCCCGGCGAGTTCCAACTGGTCATCCACTGCCAGTGATTACAATAACCTGTATAGCAGCAATGCAAATACTATAGGGGAATGGGGAACGTCAACAAACAAAACTTTTGCTCAGTGGCAAACTGCGTCAGGTGGTGAATCTCATTCTGTCAATCACGCGGTAAGCTTCATCGTTTCAACCTATGATCTTGAACCAGAACCTACAACTAACTGCACATTAAACGATGCCGGAATTCCGATAACGAGCCCGGTTGTTATCAACACGGATATTAATAGCACGTCACGTAGCGCTACCGTTCCTGATTTGGGCGCATATGAATTTAACTATACTGCCTTAACGGTTACTGCTAATAGCAATTCGCCGGTTTGTTCAGGAAGTACAGTAAATCTTACATCTGACCCAGGCGCTATTGTAAGCCCGACATACAGTTGGACTAACCCAGCCAGTGCAGTAATTTCAACTACCAAAAATGCAACTGTTGTGGCTGTTGCAGGAACCTACACAGTTACTATTACAGATGGCAATGGCTGTTCTGCTATTGCTACCACAGCAGTAACATTGAATGCCCGCCCAACGGGGGTTATCAGCGGCTCAACCCCTATCTGTGGAGGCAGCAGTACTTTACTCAGTGTAACCTTAACCGGCACCGGAGCTTTCGATGGAACTTTAAGCGATGGTACTTTATTTAGTGGCACCGGACCTGTTGTTACCACAATGGTAACACCAGTTGCGACTACTTCTTATACAATTGCAACGCTGACTGATGATAATTGCAATTCACTGTCCGGAGATATTTCAGGTACCGCGTTGATAACTGTAAGAACGGGTGGAAATTGGCTTGGCATATCTGATACCGATTGGAATAATGCTGCAAACTGGTGTGGCGGTGTACCAGATAATACAACAGATATAACAATCCCTGCAGGTGTGGTTAATTATCCGGTGATAAGTTCTGCCGCAGGGGTTAGAAGCATCAATATTTTATCCGGCGGTTCTTTAACTATTATTAATGATGCTACTCTACAAATAAGCGGATCAATTGCTAACTCAGGAGTGTTTGATGCAACCGATGGTACAATAGAAATGAATGGCTCATCCGCACAAACAATTCCCGCAAATGCTTTTACAAATAACACGATTAAAAATCTCGTAATAAGCAATAATGTTACTCTTGCCGGCTCTGATTCTTTAACCGGCGTATTATCGTTTGGGGCGAGTAATAAAACATTTGCGACTGGTAATCTCTTAATCTTAAAATCTACAGCAACAGGTACGGCAAGGGTTGCCGATGTAACCAATGGAGGAGCAAATTCAGGCAATTCAATTTCCGGTAATGTGATAGTAGAACGATTTATTGCAGCAAGGCGGGCATGGCGCTTATTAACGGCACCTGTAACAACATCGCAAAGTGTAAATACGGCATGGCAGGAGGGAGTGGATCCTGCATTAAATGATCCCGATGGAAACAATCCTTTTCCCGGCTTCGGTACCCAAATAACAGGGGGCCCTGCAGCTAACGGTTTTGATCAGGGGCTTAATTATAATCCAGGTATAAAGAAGTACAGCAGTGGATCATGGGTAGGCCTTGCTAATACAAATTCGACAGGAGTTGGCAGTGAACCGGGCTATATGGTTTTCATACGTGGCGACAGAAGCATCAATTTAAGCCAGGGTATGTCTGCAACACCAACAAATACTGTTTTGCGTTCAACTGGTGTTTTAAAAACGGGCACACAAAGTTTTCCAGTTGCAGCAAGCGGCTTTACTCTTATAGGAAATCCTTATGCTTCACCGATAAATCTTAATCAAATTGGCAAATCAAACTCGACTAATATCCAGGATAATTTTTATGTATGGGATCCTAAAATAACAGGCAGCAATGGAGTAGGTGGTTTTGTAAACATCAGTTGGAATTCAGGAACAAACAGCTATGATATTACTCCAACAGGAGGAAGTACAATTACACAATACATTCAATCCGGCTCGGCATTTTTTGCAAAGAGTGCAAATGGTACATCATCCGGAACTTTAGTTATAAAGGAAACCGATAAATCAGGAGGCGGCAGTGATAATGTCTACCGTTCAATGACGAATACCACGCTGAAATTACACACTAATTTGTATGCAATAAATGCCGACGGCACTACTCCCATCGTTGATGGAACATTAGTTAGTTATGACGATATCTTCTCGAATGACATAGACAAAAACGATGCAGTGAAGCTTACGAATTTTGCGGAAAACCTTTCTATCAAAAGCCATGGATTATCTCTTGCCGTAGAAAGAAAACAGTTCATCGATCAGGCAGACACGGTAGTTCTTAATATGCTTCAGATGAAAGTAAAATCATACAAGTTTGAAGTTATAGCGGATAATTTTAGCAATGAAGGAATGACAGCTTTTTTAGAGGACAGTTATTTAAATACCAGCACTCCAATTAACCTCGATGGAACAACTACGTTTAATTTTAATGTGATAAATGTACCGGGTTCATGGAATCCAAATCGTTTTCGTATTGTGTTTAAAACGGCAGCAGTATTGCCAATAACATTCAGCACAGTAAAGGCATTTCAGCAAAATGAAAATATTGAGGTAGAATGGAAAATAGAAAATGAAATGAATATCAAGCAATACGAAATTGAAAGATCATCAGACGGAAGGCAATTTGTAAAACAAGGTTCAATAAACGCTGTAAGCAATAATCATAGCGCTGCCGATTACAAATGGCTTGATAAATATCCTTCAAACAATAATAATTACTACAGAATAAAAAGCGTGGAGATAAATAGCACTGCTCATTATAGCAACATAGTTAAAGTAAATATGAGTACCGAAAATTCCGGAATAGTAATTTATCCAAACCCTGTGATCAATGACGTTATAAGTCTTCAATTTAATAACCAACGAGCAGGAATGTATTCCATAAAATTATTAAATACTTCAGGGCAGCCCGTTATAACAAAGAACATCTTGCACGGCGAAGGTAATTCCAGCGAACAGGTCAATATTGATAAGACTATTCCAAAAGGTATTTACAATCTCCGGATTATTAAACCCGGTAAAGAAAGCATCACCTATAAATTGATAAGATAACGAGGTTAATCTTCCGGCTTGCAACACAAGCTATTTTGTTGAAATGTTAGCTCCTGTCCAAAGTTGTGCCAGGGCAAACGATATTGATTGTATCAGTGAAAGCGCTTTTTAGCTTATCTTTATAGCCACTTATGAAAAAGTTTCGGTCAGCATTTATTATTATTTTAGTTGCAGTTGTTATTTCTCTTTCTTGTAAAAAACTTATTTCCAAATTATTGCCTTCTTTTGATACAACGGTTAGCGATATAGAAATTGCTGTGCCTGCAATTCCATTTCCGATATCAGGTTCTGTTGGCAACCAAACTATTCATTATAACCTGGATAGCGTTATTAAAGCCAACACAGGCGGGGTGTTTGGTGCAAGCGATGTAAGTTCTATAACGGTTAAGAGCATTGTTATTGCTCTTCAAAATGGTGACCAGCTTAATAACTTTGCCAACTTTGAAATGCTAAGGATTGATTTATCCAGCAGTACCAATGGTACTCCTGTTTCCATTGCAACGGCTTCTATACCCGATGCTGTCTCATACAATTTAAGCATGGATGTCTCCAATGCTAATATTCTATCTTACTTCCAGGGCAACCAGCTTACCTATAATGTTTTTGGAAAAGTTCGGAGATCAACATCCCACGAATTGGATGGATTGGCTACAATAACTGTTACAGTTAAGTAAGCAAATTTTCTATAAATTTCCTTTCTTCATTTCATCTATTGCATAGTTGGCTGCTCTTGCCGTCAGGGCCATATACAAAAGAGAAGGGCTTTGATTGCCTGTGCTTGTCATACAAGCGCCATCTGTTACAAATACATTTTTACAACTATGCAACTGGTTCCAATTATTGAGCATTGATGTTTTAGGATCTTTGCCCATTCTGCAACCTCCCATTTCATGAATGTCGAGACCGGGTGCCTGTTTGTTATCATATTGATTAATGTTTTTAACGCCGGCCTTATCCAGCATCTCTGCACTTTGTGTTAAAAAATCTTTTATCATTTTTTCATCATTGTCATCATACCCGACTGACATTACCAACAGCGGTATTCCCCATTGATCTTTTTGATCTTTACTTAATCGAACATGATTTGTTTCTTTAGGAAGTGTTTCGCCCTGCATGTACATATATACTCCCCAACCGCCCGGTTCTGTTAAGGCATCTTTGTAATCACCACCTATCGCTTCAGGCATGGAGTCTTCATTAATTCCGCCGCGATAACCTCCCATAAATGTTGTAAATCCTCCAACATAATCTGTATCCTGTTTATACAGATTGCGGTAATTCGCAATAATGGGTTCAGTGGGGTTTCTTCCATAAAAATATTTGTCTTCCATTCCATCCAACCGGCCATTTACTGAAGCTCTGTAATCATGATGAGCAACATATTTCCCCAACACACCACTATCATTTCCTAACCCGTTTTCAAAACGGTTTGAAGTTGAATTAAGCAAGATGAGATTACTGTTTAAAGCCGAGCCATTTACAAATATGATGCGTGAAAAAAACTCTGTTGCCTGTTTTGTATTGCTATCAATTACTCTTACACCAACTGCTTTATTTTTCTTTTCATCATAGATAATTGAATGCACTACAGAAAATGGTCGTACAGTTAAATTACCAGTATTTTTTGCCCACGGCAAAGTGGAAGAAACCGAACTAAAATAACCTCCGAAGGGGCAGCCTCGCATACATAAATTTCTTGCCTGGCAACGTGATCGTCCTTGTTGTAAATGAATTTCTTTTGGCTCAGTAAGATGTGCCCACCGTGCATGAACTAAATGGCGGTCTTTATAATTTGCAATGATCGCCTGTTGCACATGCGCTTCTGCACAGTTGAAATCAAAGGGAGGAAGATACTCGCCATCAGGCATTGCTTCAATTCCATCTTTGTTGCCACACACGCCGATGAATTTTTCTACATGAGAATACCACGGAGCAATTTCTTCATAATCTATAGGCCATTCAATTCCATAACCATATCGCACAGGTGCTGTAAATTCAAAATTACTCCAGCGCTGGCAGGCACGCCCCCACGTTAATGATTTGCCGCCAACCTGGTAGCCCCGTATCCAGTCAAAAGGTTTTTCTTGTATGTAAGGATGATCTTTATCCTTGATAAAAAAATGTGCAGTGTCTTCGGCAAATCCAGCAGCTTTACTTATTAAAGGATTTTCCTGCAAAAACTCCTTAGTCATTTGGCCACGGTGTTTAAACTCCCACGGTTTTTTTGTTGCAGTGGGATAATCTTTATTATGCTCTACATTTCTTCCTCTTTCGAGCACCAAAGTTTTTATTCCGTGTTCGCATAATTCTTTCGCTGCCCAACCACCACTGATTCCGGAGCCAATAACGATGGCATCAAAAGTATTTTGTTTTACGCCGACGGCATTAACGTTTACATGTGAAGAATCTCCCGGCATAACAATCGTTTACAAAAAAGATGAAAGTTTAATTTTGAAGGTAAAACTTTTAGCTCATCGATGCGGATAGCAACATTAAAGTTATAAGTATTTTTAGTTTATATTTTATGCCGGTGCTTACAAGGTTTTTAAATTTCAATTGGCTTAATCTTAATTTTATTAAAAGAAATTTTATTCTAACTAAAGAAACCAGATGAAAATTTTTATAGCTGACACTTATGAAGCTATGTCGAAGCAAGCTGCTAATGATGTGATAGAACTAATGCAATTGGTTAGAGAACCTCTTATATGCACTGCTTCCGGCCATAGCCCCGCTGGTCTATATAAAGAGCTCACTGACCGAACAAATCAAAAACAACTAAACATTTCTGATTGGTATTTTGTTGGGTTGGATGAATGGGTTGGATTAAATGGAAGTGATGAAGGAAGTTGCAGATATCATTTGGATCGTGAACTGTTTCATCCTTTACATGTGGATGATAATAGGATTTGTTTTTTTGATGGAAGATCGGGAAACCTACAAATTGAATGTGAAAATACAGAAGAATTTATCCGGCAACATGGTGACATTGCCGTTGCAATATTAGGAGTTGGAATGAATGGCCATGCCGGAATGAATGAGCCAGGCACATCACAGGTATTGCGTTCACACGTAATAGACTTACATCCTATAACACGGCAGGTCGGTCAGAAATATTTTAAAGAGGAGCAACAACTTACGCAAGGCATCACATTAGGATTGGCAACCCTTATGGAGGCACGCCACATTATTCTTTTGATCAGCGGCCTTCATAAAGCCGAAATAGTTAAAAAAATTATTGAAGGAGAAATTTCAGAAGAGTTGCCTGCGAGCCTCTTACGTAAACATCCGGCATTGAGAATTTATCTTGATACAGAAGCAGCACATTTGATACAACTTAATTAAAATTATGATCGATAAAACAGTCCTTGGAATTGATTTGGGCGGCACTAATATGCGTGGCGGGTTGGTGAACGAAAATAAATTGTTATCAATTATTTCACGCCGGGTAAATGCAATGGGTTCTATGGAAGAGGTATTGCAGCAACTATTTTCCCTTACTGATGATTTAATAAATAATTCAGTAATGGCAGTAGGAATAGGCATTCCAGGTCTTGTTGACATAGACCGGGGAATTGTTTTCGATGTAGTATATATTCCATCATGGAAAGATGTGCCTCTGCAAAAACTGATGGAGGATCGTTATAAAATTCCTGTATTCATAAACAACGACGCAAACTGTTTTGCTCTCGGAGAATTTTATTTTGGAAAAGGAAGGGGCTGTAATTCTATGGTGGGCCTAACAATTGGCACCGGCCTAGGGAGCGGCCTTATTCTTGATAAAAAATTATACGCCGGAAAAAATTATGGAGCTGGCGAATTTGGAATGATTGATTACCTGGATAAATATTATGAGTACTATGGAAGCGGACAGTACTTCACAAACGTATATAAAACCGATGGTGAAGTTGTTTTTAAAAGAGCACAGGAAGGAGATGAGCAAGCGTTACGAATGTATGAAGAAATGGGAACTCATCTCGGGAATGCCATAAAGACGATTCTATATGCATTGGATGTTGAGTTAATTATTTTAGGCGGGTCG
>Ga0268264_10006123_pt1 | contig 10163 bp, 15 predicted proteins | sample KBSSwiS32_FD_190357 | JGI IMG/M metagenome (GOLD analysis project Ga0268264, IMG submission 190357) | Switchgrass rhizosphere microbial communities from Kellogg Biological Station, Michigan, USA - KBS Switchgrass S3-2 (SPAdes) (version 2) | ecosystem: Host-associated > Plants > Roots >... | reverse complement strand
TCCATGGACGCGAGCTGCGACCCAAACTCGAACACCAGCATCGCGTCCGCGCCGGCATGAGCGAACAGCTGCTCGCGCTGGTCGAGCGTCGTCAGTCGGAACGGCGGCACGTCGGGCTTGAAATATTTGACCGGATGCGGGTCGAAGGTGGCGACGATCACCGGCCGCCGCTCGTGGAAGGCGCGCTGGATCGCCCGGTTCACCACCGCCTGGTGGCCGAGATGGAAACCGTCGAAATTGCCGAGCGCGACGATGCTCCCCTTGAGAGTCTCGGGGATGCCGCCGGCGAGGGTCAGCCGCTGCATTGGCGGGGGCTTAGTGGGTCGGGAGGTGTTTCCGCAACAGCCGGTACTCGTGGACCGCGAGGTAGATCACGAACAGGTCGAAGATGCTGAGCAGGATCAGCGCAATGTCGTGGGTGAAGCTGTAGCGGTAGAGCTGGTAGGCGATGAACGCTCCGAACACCGCGAAGCTCGCCGGATAGGCCCAAAGCTTCTCGCGCAGCAGGCCGACGACCAGCACCGATTTTATGAGGCCGTGGCTCAGCAGATAGAAAGCAAAGAAATGCTTCTCGCTGAGCGGGAAGTAGCTCGCGATTCGATCGTTGGGGTCGACCTCGTCGATCCAGCGGGCGATCGCCTCGGTGCTGAACAGATAAAGCGCCAGTCCGCCGACAATCTCGATCAGCGCGTGCGCGCCCTTGAAGAGGACGCTGACGACGAAAATCTGGTGGATGCGTTTTTCCTGCATGGCGGCTCAACGCGGCCGCCCTTGACTCGGCACCGAGCGAATCCTATCTGCAGATCATCCCGTTTCACCGGTTTCCGGCGGCGCATTCGTGCGCGCGTCGGTTTTTCGTTTGAAGGGATTCCCATCAAAGTACCACTTTGATGGGGGTCTTGGAGCGGGGCTTTCTAGCGACGAGATGGGGCATTTCGCCCTGTGGAGCTGAAGAAGGGTAGAGAATGGCTCGTATTGCCGGGGTGAACATCCCCACCAACAAGCGCGTGGAAGTTGCGCTTACCTACATCCACGGAATCGGCCGGACGACGGCCAAGGGCATCATCGCCAAGCTCGGCATTGCGAGCGACAAGCGCGTCCAGGACCTGACCGACCAGGAGGTCAGCCATATCCGCGAGGCGATCGACCGCGATCACCAGGTCGAGGGCGACCTCCGCCGCGAGACCGCGATGAACATCAAGCGGCTGATGGACCTCGCCTGCTACCGGGGCCTCCGCCACCGCAAGGGCCTCCCCGTCCGCGGCCAGCGCACCCACACCAACGCGCGCACCCGCAAGGGCAAGGCCCGGCCGATCGCAGGGAAGAAGAAATAATCTTCTCGGACGCCGAAACTCACGCCCTTCGACTTCGCTCGGGGCGAATGAAAATTAGAGGATTGTAGGTTAGCAATGGCACAGGCACCGCAGCGTCTCCGCAGAAGGGAACGCAAGAACATCACGGCCGGCGTCGCCCATGTGAACGCCAGCTTCAACAATACGATGATCACCATCACCGACGCGCAGGGCAACGCCATCGCGTGGAGCTCGGCCGGAATGATGGGCTTCAAGGGCAGCCGCAAGTCGACCCCTTACGCCGCGCAGGTCGCGGCTGAGGACGCCGGCCGCAAGGCGGCGGACCACGGCGTCCGAACGCTCGAGGTCGAGGTCAAGGGCCCCGGCTCGGGCCGCGAGAGCGCTCTCCGGGCGCTCCAGGCGGTCGGCTTCCAGATCACCTCGATCCGCGACGTCACCCCGATCCCGCACAACGGGGTGAGGCCGAGCAAGAGGCGCCGCGTCTAAGCCGTCAGGCGCGCCGCCGCCGCGGGATGAAACCGCGGCGTTCTAGAGTTTGTATCGGCGAGGGACGCCTCGCCAAAGGGCAGGAAAAAAAATGGCCGTCAATGCAAAGAACTGGCAGGAACTGAAAAAGCCCAACGCGCTCGAGAAGAAGCAGAGCGGAGGCGATGTCCGCCGCCGCGCCGCCTTCGTCGCCGAGCCGCTGGAGCGTGGCTTCGGGATGACTCTCGGCAACTCGCTTCGCCGAGTGCTCCTCTCGTCGCTCCAGGGCGCAGCGATCACCTCGATCAAGATCGACGGCGTGCTCCATGAATTCTCGAGCCTCACGGGCGTCCGCGAGGATGTCACGGACATCGTCCTCAACGTGAAGCAGATCGCGCTCAAGATGGAAGGCGAAGGGCCCAAGCGGCTCCACCTTTCGGCGACCGGCCCGATCGACGTCACCGCGGGGATGATCGCCACCGCCGGCGACATCGAGGTCACCAACCCCGACCTCCTCATCTGCCATCTCGACGAGGGCGCGACGCTCAACATGGAGCTGACCGCCGACATCGGTAAAGGCTATCAGCCGGCCGCGGCCAACCGCCCGGCCGACGCCCCGATCGGGCTCATACCGGTCGACGCGCTCTACTCGCCCGTTCGCCAGGTCGCCTACAAGGTCGAGAACACTCGCGTCGGGCAGGAGCTCGACTACGACAAGCTCACCCTCACCGTCGAAACCGACGGCACGGTGGCCCCGGAAGACGCGCTCGCTTATGCCGCTCGGATCCTCCAGGACCAGCTGCAGCTGTTCGTGCACTTCGACGAAGCGCAGGTGCGCATGGCGGCTTCGCCGATGATCGGCCAGCCGTCGGCGGCGATGCCGGTCGAGACCCAGGCCGACACCAACCAGCTCAACCGCTACCTCCTGAAGAAGGTGGACGAGCTGGAGCTGTCGGTGCGGTCGGCGAACTGCCTCAAGAACGACAACATCATCTACATCGGCGACCTCGTCCAGAAGACCGAGGCCGAGATGCTTCGCACCCCGAACTTCGGGCGCAAATCCTTGAACGAGATCAAGGAAGTGCTCGCCTCGATGGGGCTCCGGCTCGGGATGGACATTCCCGGCTGGCCGCCCGAGAACATCGAGGAAATGGCGAAGAAGCTGGAACAAGAGATGCTTGGCTAAGCTGTTCCCCGGCGAAGGCCGGGGTCCAGTCCCGATCAAGCGCGGGCGGTCCTTCGGGGCCGCCCTTTTCTTTCACGCGGGCCCTCGGCAGGGTCGACAAGCTCAAGATCGCGAAGCGCCGGTAGGTTCAAGTGTCCGCTTTCGACCCATTGCGGACATTAGCGTTTCCGCGCAGCATCCGTGCCTCGGGAGGCGCACATGAGAGGTCTCGGCCTTGGGGTGGCAATTTTTGTGGCTTCATCTGCTTATGGTCAGGTCCCGGAGCCTGTAATCGACGTTCACATGCATGCGCTTGCCGCTGACGAACAAGGTCCGCCGCCTATGGGCATGTGCACCCCGTTCGAAGAGTTTCCCGTCTGGGATCAGCGCAAAAGCTATTCCGAGATCTTCATGGAGCGGTTCAAGCACCCGACCTGCAAAGATCCGGTATGGTCGCCCACCACCGATGAAGCGCTAATGCGAGAGACCCTTGACGCGATGCAGCGGCGGAACGTCTACGGAGTGCTTTCCGGTCCGGAGGCAAAGGTGGCCGCCTGGCGTAAGGCCGCGCCAAATCGCTTTTGGTCCGGCCTGTCGTTCGGTCTGAACGACAAGGTTACCCCCGCCGACCTCCTACGACTGCACAATGCCGGTGCACTCGACGTGATCGGTGAGCTGACCACGCAATATGAGGGGATCGAGCCGACCGACCCGCGGCTCGAGCCTTACTGGGCACTGGCCGAGAAACTCGACATTCCTGTTCAGATTCACGTCGGTACGGGGCCGTTCGGCGTCATCTACATGGGAGCGGGGGGCTATCGCGGACGGATGCACAGCGCACTTACGATGGAAGAAGTGCTGGTCAAGCATCCGAAGCTGCGGGTCTACCTTGCGCATGCCGGGTATCCGATGATTGATGACCTGCTCACCCTGCTCTACGCCCATCCGCAGGTGTACGTGGACACGGGGGTCATCGTCTTCACGCAGCCGCGCGCGGCATTCTATCGCTACCTCCAGCGGATCGTCGAAAGCGGGTTCGGCAATCGTGTCATGTTCGGATCGGATCAGATGGTTTGGCCCGGCGTGATCGAGCGGTCGATCAAGGTCATTGAAGATGCTCCGTTCTTAACGGAGCAGCAGAAGCGGAACATTCTCTACAACAATGCCGCGCGGTTCTTACGGCTCACGCCGGAACAAATGGCGGCGGAGCGTCGCGGCTCCTAGTCCGCTTTCGACCCATTGCGGACATTAGGTTTTGGGGAATAGCCACCTTGCCAGCAGCGCGGCGAGGGCCGCGCCCAGCAGCTGCGCGACGATGAACAGCGGCACATCGTGCGGAGCGATTCCGGCAAATGTATCGCTTAGGCTACGCGCGACGGTGATCGCCGGGTTGGCGAAGCTGGTCGACGAGGTGAACCAGTAAGCCGCGGTGATATAGAGCGCTACGCTCGCCGGTACCCATTCGCGCCGGTGCTTCACCGTGCCGAGGATGGTCAGGATCAGGCCGAAAGTGGCAATCAGCTCGCCAAGCGCCTGGCCCAGTCCACTGCGCGCCTTCACCGACAGCTGTAGCATTGGCAGGTCGAACATTCGGTGCGCCGCCCACGCGCCGAGTATCCCGAATGCCAGCTGTGCGACGATGTAAGCTCCGGCATCCCGCCAGCCGAGCTCGCGACGCGACGCGGCAACAAGGCTGACAGCCGGGTTCATGTGCGCCCCCGAAATCGGCCCGAGCATGGCGATCAGAACGAATAGGATTGCTCCCGTCGCGAGCGTGTTGCCGAGGAGCGCGACAGCATTGTTCCCCGCCGATAAGGTTGCGGCCATGATCCCTGAGCCGATCACGGTCGCGAACAGAAAGAACGACCCGAGGCCCTCGGCTGCGAAGCGCCGCGCAAGTGGCAGCTGGTCAGCCAACCATCGTCTCCGCGTCCCTTGTGTTGCCGATCTCTTGGAGGCGGTGCGTCAAGGTCATCTCGTCGAAAAGGACGTTGTAGACCCTGCGCATGCGGCAGCGTTCGGCAGGCAGCACCTGTCCTCGCTAAGGCTGTCGGCAAGCGTTCCGAGCGCCGGGCTGTCACCGTAGGTCGTCGCTTCGCCGTCGGTGAAGAAAGTCTCCCAAACCACCCCGTCCGGGTCGGTGATCCAGCTCTTCTCGCTCTTGGAGTAGCAGCAGGTCGTCCGGCCCTCCTCGAGCACCGGGCGGTCCGCCGCCTTCAGGCGGCCGTAGACCTCGCCAAGCTCGTCGGTACTCTCAACCTGGATGCCGAGATGCTCGATGCCCTTCTGCTCATGCTTGCCGGCCGAGATCGCGAAATTTACGCGTGGATCGTCGAGCATCCACTTTGCGTAATCGTCTTTCAACACCGTCGGTTCGGAGGCGAAGAGGCTTGAGTAGAAGCGGATAGACTGGTCGAGGTCGGCGACCCCGACGTGGACATGCATGCGCTTCATGCACTCTTCCTTTCCTGAGCGGGTGTTTCGCACGCGGTGGCAGGTGCGCAGTCTGCACCGCCGCAGCAGTTTTCCATGAGATAGGCGACGAGCGAGTTCATTGCCGGATAGTTGGCGCGGTAAATCAGCGAGCGATGCTGCCGCTCCTGTAGGATCAGCCCGGCATTCCTGAGTTGGGCCAAGTGGAACGAAAGCGAGCTGTTGGGAACGCCGAGCGCATCGGCAATAGCGCCAGCCGCCATCCCCTTGTCGCCAGCCTGCACGAGCAGGCGGAACAAGGCGAGGCGATGTTCCTGCGCAAGCGCGCCAAGCGCGCCAAGCGCGTCGATCGCAGTTGCGGCCTTCATCTAGCGAAAGTTCGCCCAATGGACGGCGCTCGCGCAGCAGGGCGCCGGCGGGGGAGTGGCCAGGGCGTTCCAAAACACTCGCAAGAATCGGGTGATGACCGTCATGATTTATCCTTTCGATAAATCTCGAAATGACAGAGTCAGTGCGCAGAGTCAACTTTAATTCGAAGAAGCTCGAAATGAACCTAACGTCCGCTTTCCACCCATTGCGGACGCTAATCGCGGATCTATCATCGGCGAGGGTGACGATTGAGTTTTTACTCATGGCTGGCGCCGTTGCCGGGCTGTTCATTGGCCTCGCAGTCGCTAGGCCCGCCCAGGGTTGCGCCGCCCTGCTCGCAGTTCCTCTCGCGATGTTCGCCTATGTCTGGTGGTGGCAGAGCCAGAACCCGGACAAGCTCCGCTCCACAAGCGGGCTCGACTTTCTGTTTGGTCCGCTCTGGCCCAGCCTCGGTGCGGTTGGCGGCTTCTTTGTAGGGATGTTGATAAGGTCGCTCCTCCAGAAGAGCAGGTAGCGTCCGCTTTCGACTCATTGCAGACATTACGACTTCACGTAACATCCCGGCCATGAGCTTCTTTGTCTATCATCGTTACGGTGCGAGCGAGCGCGATCCCGCGCCGTCGATATTCCCGGCCCTCCTCGATGAACTGGAGGAGCGATTGGACGACGAGGAACACACATCTGTTTCAGTCATCCATGAGACAGACTGGGCGTTAGGCTTCCATCGAGGCGGTTATGTGACGTTTGAAAACGTCGAGCAGGACAGCGAGGCCCGCCACATGCGAGGCATCTCTCGCGAGAGAGCAGTCGAGCTAATGCAGGCCCTATCGCGGGGTGATCTAGACGCTATCGAAAGGGAGCCGTGGCAGCCCGGCTACTAATGTCGGCTTTCCACCCATTGCGGACATAAGACCTGGAGCGTCACGAGTCATTCATCCAGATGTGGTAATGAGGATCATCACCTGAGATCGCAACCGAGCGCCCTGTGACAGAGAGACCTTCATGCTCTCGCTCGCAGGAGATGGCTCATGGAAAAGCGATATTGGCTCAGCCGCAAGAAGGCTTCGCTCAAGGCAGCTCAAAACGCCGCAAGCTCTGAGGCCCGGCTGGCGCATTACGATCTTGCCGGCCGCTACAGCGTCAAGGCCGCCTCGGCCGAAACGCAGCTGGTCGATCTCGTCGACGTTCTGCCTCCGGCAATTCGGGCCGTTCGATGACGTGGATATCAGCCACGCCGGCAATGCTCGACGCCGCACAGGTGCTCGCCTGCCTCGCGGCAGTGCTACTGGCAATGGCGGTTGGCGCTTGGGCGAAGCTGAGCCGCGGACCGGCGCTGCGGCGGCTCGACGGCGGGTCGGAGCCGCTGTCCTGGCAGAGCGAGCTGCCGCTTCAGCTCCTTATGGCCGCGTTCGGCTTGAGCGCCTTGGCCGCCGCCCTGGCCATCGTGGATTGGATCTCGTGAGAGCGCGCAGCCGACGGCTGCCACGGTCCTGCTGATCCTTGTCGTAATGTCCGCAATGGGTGGAATGCGGACATTTCGTCACGCCGAGCACAAACGGCCCCGACGGAGTGGTAACAGGGGTGAGTGGAGCCGCGCCGGGGCCCTCGACCGCAACCCCATGTCCTTGGGATCGTTTTGTAAGATGCTACCAGCCGCAAGACGGTCTGGGGCGCCCAGCCTAAGCCCAGCCTAAATCGCGAAAACGGGGCCGCGCCTTTAGCCTATCTTCAACGTCTCCTAGCCAACAGGCGCCAATTCCGGTGCCTGGAAACGAAGGAACACACTGTGAAAAACTTTGGCATCGTCAATTCGTTCGATCTCGAACATGGCCGCGGCTCGATCAAGCCGGAAGCCGGCGGCGAAAATCTGCCCTTCGAGAAGAGCGCGTTTAAGTGGGACATCAAGGCGAACCCGCCCAAGACCGGCCAGCGCCTGTCCTATGAGGTTGGCACCGACAGCAACAGCAAGCCCTGCGCGCTGAACCTCGAAACGATCTAATCGACCAACGACACTAAGCGATTGGGGCGGGAGTCAGACCTCCCGCCCCTCTTTGTGTGTCTTGCTTACCGCCGAGCGCTGATGAAGACCTCGGTGGAGGCGTTCTGACGTCACGCGCAGATCTCATCGACAGTGTCCGCTTTCCACCCATTGCGGACATTGGGACGAAGGCATTTGTTCGAGATAGTTCGCGTTTTCGCTCGCAAGGGCGTATGATGCCCGTACCATCGGCCATCGCTAGGCGCACCGGTGGCTGAGAGAAGTGCGACGCTCCCGCCTGATGGAGCAAATCCATGAAGCAGCTTCACGGCCTGGCCGAGGCGCAGGCGCTCGCGCTCGCAATCGTCGACACGTTGCCGGAACCATTCCTGGTGCTCGACGACTCGCTCCATCTCCTTGCCGCCAGCCGTTGCTTCTATGAGATCTTCGGCGAGGATCCCGCACATGCACATGGCCGCTCCCTGTTCGAGCTTTCTGATGGGGAATGGGACATTCCAGGTTTGCGCCAGCTGCTGCGGGCAGTGGTTCCGGAGCATAGTGGTTTGGAAGGCTTCGAGTTCGAAGGGGACTTCGGTAAACTCGGCAAGCGCACCATCCAGCTGAACGCCCTCCCCCTGCGAGAGGAGGCCGGTGCGGGCAAGATGGTTCTTGTCGCGATCAAGGATATCACCGAACGGCGGGAGGCGGAGAAGGAGAAGCAGCGCCTGCTGGAACATACCGAAGAGTTGTTGGAACAGCAGAGGACCCTGCTGCGCGAGATGCGGCACCGGATCGCCAACAGCCTGCAGATCATCGCCAGCATCCTCCTGTTGAAGGCTGGGTCGGTGACGTCGGAGGAGACGAAGAACGAGCTGCGCGCGGCGCACCAAAGGGTGATGTCGGTCGCTGCCGTGCAGGGTCATCTGAACGCGTCGGACGGCATCGAGCAGATCGAAATGGGGCCTTATTTGGCGAAGCTCGGTGCAGGGCTCGCCTCGTCGATGGTTGGACCCAAGCAGGCTATCAATATCGCCGTAGCAGCCAGCAAGGGTGCCCTGCCCACCAGTCATGCGGTCAGCATCGGCCTGATGGTCACCGAGCTGATCATGAACGCCATCAAATACGCTTTTCCAAAGGCGCGTACGTCGGCGCGCATCCGTGTGACGTTCGAGAAAGCCAAGTCAGACTGGAAGCTTTCGGTGTCGGACAATGGGGTCGGTCGATCGCGTCACGAGGATTCAGCGACCTCGACCGGGCTCGGCACAGCCCTGATCGGTGCGTTGGCCAAGCAGCTCGATGCCCAGATTTCCGAGACCTCATCGCCCAAGGGGCTCACTGTGCATGTGACCCGCTCAACATTTGAGTCCCGTTTGCCCGTAGCCGCTTGAATCGAGAGGAGCACGCAATGACCGAACGAAGCCTATACGAGCGCCTCGGCGAGGCATTCGCCATCGCAGCGGTGGTCGACCATTTCAGCAATCAGCTCGTGCATAATCCGATTGTGGGTCAGGAATCAGAAAACCCCGCTTTGCGGGAATGGCACACGAACAACCTGACCAGGCTTCCAGGCCTTAAGTTCATGCGGACACTTTGGGTCTGCAATGTCGCCGGCGGTCCATTTCAATACACAGCTACAAGACCCGGCAGCACGGCCCTCGGTCTAGAGGTCGCCCACCGTGATCTCAGGATATCTCCAGCCGAGTTCGATGAGGTTGCAGCCGAGCTTAGGCGAACGCTCGAGCTGTTCAAAGTTCCCAAGGCAGAAACGGATGAGGTTCTTGCTGCGTTTGCCGCTCATAAAGGAGAGGTGACCGAGGGATATCCGGCAGAGCGTGTCAGAGAACCCGCCCATTCTTGATTGCTGCCTGCGGCAAAGGGGCGCTCATCGGTTCCGAAAAAGAAAAGGACGCCTGGCCGTAACCAGGCGCCCCATCACGCAACAAACTTGAGTCTTATCTGCGCACGATATCGAGTAGCGCGAGGATCATCTGCGACTGGCGGTCGATCTGATAGACCCGGCCATTGTCGTAGCCGTAGTAGATCCGATCGGTGTCCACATAATCGCTTCTGTACTGCACCGGCATGGCCACGATGCGGGCTGTGGTGCGCTGCCCGATCCTGGCGTCGCCGCTGAAGCGGTCGGCTGGATGCGATCCAGCGAACCGGGGGTCCGTGGCATAGTTACCGTAATTGTTCGCCCGATTATCCCAGGCGGACTGATCAACGCGGTTGTTGTGATTGCGCGTCGCGAAACGGATGTCCTTTGACAACGCATTGCTGCGTTGCATCAGAACGGCATGTTCGCGGCCGCTGATCCCGTTGGGGCTGAACCTGCGCTCAAGGCGTACCAACCGGCTGAGGTCTTCGCGCAATCCAATGCTCTCTCGGCGCGAAATCGTCCCCTGGCTGATGCCGGAGTCGATCTGAACCTGGAGCTGAT
>Ga0268264_10006121_pt1 | contig 10163 bp, 8 predicted proteins | sample KBSSwiS32_FD_190357 | JGI IMG/M metagenome (GOLD analysis project Ga0268264, IMG submission 190357) | Switchgrass rhizosphere microbial communities from Kellogg Biological Station, Michigan, USA - KBS Switchgrass S3-2 (SPAdes) (version 2) | ecosystem: Host-associated > Plants > Roots >... | reverse complement strand
GAAGGCGCGCAGCTCGTCGAGGGTGGCGGACTGGCCGGGCTTGAAGGCCACCACCGCCAGCGGGCGCTCGCTCCACTTCGGGTCCGGGACGCCGATCACCGCCGCCTCGCGCACCGCCGCGTGGCCCATCAGGTGGCTCTCCAGGAGCTGCGAGGCGATCCACTCGCCGCCGGACTTGATCAGGTCCGCGGTCCGGTCCACCAGCTGCACGGAGCCGCGCTCGTCGAGGGTGGCGACGTCGCCGGTGCAGAAGAAGCCGTCCGCGGTCCACCGGTCGGGCGCGTCCGCGTTGTGGTAGCGGCCGGTCACCCAGGGCCCGCGCACCTGCACCTCGCCGCTCGTCTTCCCGTCGCGCGGGACGTCACCCTGGTCGTTGCGCACCCGCAGCTCCACCAGCGGCACCGGGAGGCCCTGCTTGGCGCGCGCCCGGTAGCGCTCGTCCTCGCTCCAGGCGGCGGCCTCCGGGGGCAGGCGGGAGACGGTGCCGATGGGGGAGGTCTCCGTCATCCCCCAGGCGTGGATGAGCGTGAGGCCCAGGCGGTCGAAGTCGCGGATCAGCTTCTCCGGCGCCGCCGAGCCGCCGACGATCATCCGCACGCCCGGCTGCAGCGCGCGGGGCTGTGCCTCCAGCGCGTCGCGGATGCCCAGCCAGATGGTGGGCACCCCGGCGGCGACGGTGACGCGCTCCTGCTCCATCAGCTCCAGCAGGCTGGCCGGGTCGAGGTGGGGGCCGGGGAAGACGATCCGCGCGCCCACCATGGCCGCGATGTACGGCAGGCCCCAGGCGTTGACGTGGAACATGGGGACCACCGGGAGCAGCGTGTCGGTCCGCGAGAGGTCCAGGCAGTCGCGCATCGCCGACACCAGCGTGTGCAGCACGGTGGAGCGGTGCGTGTAGACCACGCCCTTCGGCTTGCCGGTGGTGCCGCTGCTGTAGCAGCTCCCCAGCGGCTGCGACTCCTGCAGCGCCGGGAGCTCCAGGTCCGGCGCGGCGGAGAGGAAGCCTTCGTAGTCCTCCGCCCCCTCGGTGGGCTTGGTGGCGCCGGCCACCAGGACGCGCTCGAAGCAGCCGGCGAGGTCGCGGAACCTGGCGAGCAGCGGGAGGAGCACCTCGTCAACGACCAGGATCCGGTCCTTGGCGTCGGCGGCGATGGAGCCGATCTCCTCGGGCGAGAGGCGGAGGTTGAGCGTGTGGACGACCGCGCCCGCGAGGGGGACGCCGAAGTAGGCCTCCAGGTGCTCGGCGTGGTTCCACATCAGCGTGGCGACGCGATCGCCCGGCTTGATGCCCGCGCCCACCAGCGCCCGCGCCAGCCGCCGCGCGCGCTCCAGCACCTTCCCGTAGGTGGTGCGGTGGAGCGACCGGTCCGGCCGCCGCGAGACCACCTCCACGTTGGACATCAGGCCGCCCGCGCGCTGGGCGATCGCCTCGATCGTCAGCGGCAGGTCCATCATCGTTCCGCGCAGCATGGGCGCTCCCCCGGTCGAGCGTTGAGGCGGCCCAGTCTACGTCTGGTCTAGGCTGCGGCCGCTGAAGAAGGGAGGGGTCCCCGTGGGACTTGCAGAGCGACGGGCAGCCAAGGAGCTCGAGGCCAAGTGGTTCCCGCATTACCTGGCGCACATCCAGTCGGCCGCGGGCTTCGCGGTCCCGGTCGAGGTGGCGTGGGAGAAGGGCCTGTAGGCCCGGGCGGCGGACATGGAACGCAAGGCGCGCGACATCCCGGACCTGCTCCAGGAGCTCGCCGGCTGGAAGGCGCGGGCGGACGGCGGATTGCCGATCGCCGTGCCGGTGGTGACGCTCTGGCTGCGCAGCGGCGCCCGCGCCACCGGCCTGGTGGCGGACGTGCGCCATCCCGTGGTGCTGCTCCTGCAGCTCTCCGAGGACCGGCGCCAGGAGCCGTCCGACGCCGTCCACGTGCCGCTGGCCTCGGTGGAGGCGGTGACGGTCCACGACGACCTGCGCGCGGGCCAGGCGAGGCCGGACGCGCCCGCGCCGCCCAGCAAGCTGGAGCTGGGGCGCCGCCTCAAGCTGGCGGAGGAGGCGATCCGCGCCGCGGGCGTCCAGGCCCGGCTGGTGGTGCAGCTCAAGGAGGAGGGCGAGGACGCGCTCCGGGCGATCGAGGCGCTGGCGGCGGCGGCGAGGATCGCGCTGGAGAAGGTGGCGGCGCGGGAGGACGGCAAGGCGGCGCTGCAGCCGTTCTCGGAGGTGCGGCTCGCGCTCGGCGCGGAGCCGGCGAAGGTGGAGGGGGCGACGCTGGTGCTGGCCACGCCGGTCGAGCTGCTCTTCTGGCCGACCGCGGACGAGCTGCTGGCGAAGATCGAGGCGGCGCTCTAGCGAGGCGAGCTACGCGCTCCAGTGGCCGCTGCGGCGGACGCGACCCCAGAGGGCGTCCTTCTCTTCCTTGGAGAGCGCCTCCAGCTTCTTCGGGATCTCGTCCTTGGGCAGCCCGTCCCGCTTGAGCAGGATGGCCAGCTCCAGCTCGCCGGTGGGCACCAGCTGGGCGCCGCAGTTGCGGCAGAACTTCCCGGGGCCGCTGGCGGCGCACCAGAAGCAGGTGAGGATGGGCTCCGCCTGCTTGCCGCAGTTGATGCACAGGTGCCCGGACTTGTAGTCCTTGGGCTGCTTCGCGCGGCAGTGCACGCAGTGCACCACGTCCGCGGAGTCGACCCGGACGTGCGGCTGCGGCGCGCTCCCTCCGGCGCTCGGCGCGGTGGGGAGCGCCCATTGCATCACCTGCTCGGCCGCCTTCGCCGGGAGCCCGGTGAGCTGCCGCAGCGTCTCGGCGTTCCCCACGGTCGCGAAGTCCTCGCGGCTGTTCACGCCCGCGGTCTTCAGCTTCTTGAGGTGGGCGGCGGTGACGCCCTTGGACTTGAGGATGTTCTTCTCGAGCGCGGAAAAGGCCTTCGGCATCGTGGGCCGAGTATACCTGTCGGCCGGCGATGGAATCGGCGATCTGCGAGCAGTGCGGCGCCCGCCAGCCCCGGGAGTGGAGGGCGGGGGAGCTGTGCACGCGGTGCGGCGGCGCGGTGCGCGCCGAGCAGCGGTGCGCGGGGTGCTCGCGCTGGACGCCGCGCGCGAAGTTCTGCCGGCACTGCGGCGCGGAGCTGCTTCCGCCCGAGCTGTACGCGGCGGCGAGGATGCTGCTCGCCGCGGGCGTGGACCGCTTCAGCCTCGCAGCGCGAACGCAGGCGCTCGACCCCGGGCAGCGCGACACGCTGGGCGCCCAGTACGCGGCGCAGGCCGCGCGCGCCGCGTGGCTGGTGGAGGAGGTGCGCTTCTGCGAGCGGTCGCTGCTGCAGCGCGGCTGGTGGGAGCGGGTGGATGACGAGCTGGCCATGGCGCTCCCCGCGCCGTCGCCGGACGCCGTCGGGCGGCTCCCGCCCGCGGGGGGATTGGCGTTGGAGGAGCTGTTCGAGCACTCCTCGCTCCACGGCACCCGCGCCCTGGCGGCGATCGCCCTGCTGCGGGAGGGGAAGGTGCGGCGGCCGGTGATCGATCTGGCCTCGTCCGCGGTGGACGGTGGGGACCCGCGGCTGGAGGTGGAGGCGGTGCTGGCGCTCTCGTCGTGGCGGGTGTGGTCGGCGGCGTTCCCCGACTGGCGGGAGCTGCGGCGCCGGTCGGAGGTCGCGACGACGGCGCTGCCGGACCCGAAGCTGCGGCCGTGGGCGGCCGTCGCGGTGGCGCTCCCGCTGTGGCGAGGGCGCGCGGCGATGGACCCGGACCTCCGCGCCGCGCTGGAGAGGCTGAGGGAACCGCTGGGCGAGGCGCTGGCGTCGGCCCACCCGGAGCTGCGCTTCGACGCGGCGCTGGCGCTCGGGGACGAGGCCGGGTTGGAGGCGGCGCTGGAGGGAGAGGACCCCGAGCGGAGGGAGCTGGCGCGGTGGCGGCTGGCGACGGTGCAGGGGCGGCGCGTTCCCCGGCTGCTGCGGGAGGGGACGGAGGAGGCGCTGCGGGACGTGCTGCGGGGGTTGGACCCGCCGTTCCCGCACGCCGTCTCGGAGGCGCTGCTGGAGCGGGCCGTGCGCAGCGGGGAGCAGCTGCGGAGGGACGCGCTGGGGATGATCCGGCGGGCGCGGTACTGGGACCTGCCGCTTGAGGACCGGGTCGCGTTGGGGCAGGCCGTCGCGCGGGAGGCGGAGCGGCTCCGCGCGCCGGAGCTGCTGGAGCTTCTGTCGTGGGCGACCACCCCGCGCGTGCAGGAGTACCGCGCGCCGACGGAGCTGCTCCCCGAGGCGCGGCCCATCCAGGTGGCCGCCACCGCCGCCCTGGCGCGCGTTCCGGCCGGGGAGCGGAAGGCCGTCCTGCAGGACGCCGACTTCGACCGGTGGGTGGCGCACGCGGCGCCGGAGGATGGGTTGGCGCTGGATGGGTGGTGGGAGGAGCCGGAGCTGTACGAGGCGCTGCTCTCCGCCCACTCGCGGCAGAACGACTACGACCGGCCGCTGGACCCGCACGCGCTGGACCTGCTGATGGGCTTGTGGGACCGCGGCGAGCGGAAGGGGGCGCTGGCCCCGCTGCTGGGGCGCGCGCTGCGGCACAACCAGGGCATCACCCACCGGGACGACATCACCGCCGCGCTGTGGCGGCGGTTCCGCGAACGGCCGGAGGAGCGCGCGGCGCTGATGGTGGCGGGGGAGTCGTGGAAGCAGAACCTGTACGAGATGCGGGACGCGGAGCCTCCGGAGCGGTCGCTGGATGGTGGAGATCCGGTGGCGTTCTTCCGGCTCTACGCGGCGGTCGACCCCAACGCCCGGGCGGTGCTCAACGACGCGCTGGAGAAGCGCGGCGGGGAGAAGCGGCTGCTGGAGTTGGTGGACGCGGTGTTCGACCTCGCGGACGCACAGGTCGCGCGGCGGCCATTCGACATGATGCTGGTGGTGGCGCCGCTCTCGAGCGCGGTGGGGAATGCCTCTACCTCGTCGAGGAGGACGGGGCGGCACGCGGCGGCGGCAGCGCGGTTCCAGGAGCGGTGGGCGAGGTTCGCCGGGGCGATGGAGGCGATGGGGTATGGGCCGGACTCGGAGCCGTCACCGCGCGGATTGCTGGAGCAGGTGGAGGTCGAGCTCCGGATCATCGCTCGCGAGCAAGAACGTTCGCGGCCGGCTCCGCCGGCGAGAGGAGAGCCTGATAGGGCTGGCGGCGCTGCGCCGCCGAACGATCCGACGCGCGCTGGCGACGCCGCGCTCGACCCCACTCACAGCGGCGGCACGCCGCCCAACGACCCCGTGGGCGCCAGCTCCACCGCACCACCAAACAACGTCGCACGCGCCGGCGGCGCCGCGCTCGACCCCACTCACAGCGGCGGCACGCCGCCCAACGACCCCGTGGGCGCCAACTCCACCGCACCGCCAAACAACGTCGCAAGCGCAGGCGACGCCGCGCTCGATCCCACGTACGGCGGCGCCACGCCGCCCAATGATCCTGCGCGCGCCCAAGGCGCAGCTCCAAGAACCCGGCTGGCCCCGGACATCGACCTCCTGCCCGTCGACCGCGAGCCCCTCGGCCCCGCGCCCATCGCCACCCTCCTCGACTACGTGGAGCTCCTCAAGCAGCTCTCCGGCGGGAACCCGCTGGAGGCCTTCGCGCAGGCCGGCCTCGACGTCGCGGGCTGGACCAGGGCGGCCAACGAGTGGGGCGCGGTGCTCATTCGCCGCCCCGACGCCGCCCTGCGCTTCGCCGCCCTGCTTCAGGCCGGCTGGGCGCCGCGCTGACGCTTCTCGTCCAGCCGCCCCAGCAGCGACAGCAACCCGTCGAGGATGGTGAACGGGTGCGGCGGGCAGCCGGGAATGTACAGGTCCACCGGCACCACCGAATCGGCGCCGTCGTTCGCCTCCGGGTGCCCCACGAACGGCCCACCCGAGATGGCGCACGCGCCCACCGCGATGACGATCTTCGGCGGGGGCACCGCGTCATACGTCTTCCTCAACGCCAGCTTCATGTTCTGGGTCACCGGCCCGGTGATCAGCAATCCATCCGCGTGCCGCGGCGACGCCACCATCTGGATCCCGAACCGCGCCAGGTCGAACACCACCGTCCCCAGCACGTTCACGTCCGACTCGCACCCGTTGCACCCGCCCGCACTCACCTGCCGGAGCTTCAGCGACCGCCCGAACATGCTCCTCAGCCGCGCCTCCAGCGCCGCCGCCCGCGGGGCCGCCTCCCCGCTCCGCAAGATCAGGTCCGCCCGCTGCCGCGCCGCCAGCCGGTACTCGTCGCCAAAGGAGATCGCCCCCTCCGGGCACGCCTGCATGCAGTCCGTGCAGAACAGGCACCGCCCCAGGTCCACGCTCAGCTTGCCGGGCTCCGCGGCGATGGCGTCCGTCGGGCACGCCTGCACGCACTCCCCGCATCCCTCCGGGCACTTCTCCGGCGCCAGCACCGGCGCGCCGCGGAACCGGTCCGGCAGCACCGGCGCGTCGTCCGGATACCCGGAGGTGCGCTGCCCCTGGCGCATCCGTTCGAGGAGGATCTTCAGCATCGCGCCCTCACAGGTCGAACCCGCAATACGAGAGGTTGAAGCTCTTGTTGCAGAGCGGGAAGTCGGAGATCTGCTGGTCGCGCAGCGCCATCGCCAACCCGCTCCAGTTGTGGAAGGACGGATCCACCACTTTGTAGGCGCGGAGCTTCCCGCCCTCGCCGGAGAGGGCGACGTGGCAGATCTCCCCGCGCCACCCCTCCACCAGCGACGCGCACATCCGGCCCGGCCTCGGCTCGCCGCACTTCGCCCGCACCGGGCCCGCCGGGAGCTGCTCCAGCTGCTCGGAGATGAAGGCCACCGACCGCTGGATCTCCATCCACCGCACGTACGCCCGAGCGAACACGTCCCCCGTCGGCCAGGTCGAGATGGGGATGTGCGCGAACTGGTAGATGCCCGCCGGGTGGTTCTTCCGCGCGTCGCGCCGCAACCCGCACGCCCGCGCCGCCACGCCCACCAGCCCCAGCTCGCGCGCCACGCTCTCCGGCACCGCGCCGGTCTCCTCGAAGCGGGCCTGCACGGACGCGGTCGTCCACAGGAGCTCCGCCGCGCCCTCCACGTCCCCCGCCGCCGCCGCCAGCCGCTTCTTCATCTCCGCCACCCGCGCCGCGTCCACGTCGAACCCCACCCCGCCCGGCCGCACCATCCCGCGCCCGAAGCGGCTGCCGCACAGCAGCGCGGTCAAGTTCAGGAAGTCGCCGCGGAGCCGGCCGCAGAACGCCGCCGCCGGGAGGAAGCCCACGTCGCCGGCGAGCGCGCCCAGGTCGCCGGTGTGGTTCGCCAGGCGCTCCAGCTCCAGCGCCACCGCCCGCAGCGCCTGCGCGCGCGCGGGAGGGCGACACCCGGCCAGCCCCTCCAGCACCTGGCAGTACGCGGTGGCGTGGCCGACGGTGGTGTCGCCGGCCAGCGTCTCCATGTAGTGGATGGTCCGCTTGTCCGGCCCGCCGCGGAGCGCGCGCTCGACGCCGCGGTGCTGGTAGCCCAGCGCGATCTCCAGGTGCATCACCTGCTCGCCGTGGCACTGGAAGCGGAAGTGGCCCGGCTCGATGACGCCGGCGTGCACCGGCCCCACCGCCACCTCGTGCACCTCCTCGCCCTCCACCCGGAAATAGTCCACGTCGCGGATGTTCCGCACCGGCTTCAACCAGGGGTGGCCCTCCGGCCTCACCCCGCACTGCTCGAAGATCTCCCGTTCGAAGAGGTGCACCTCCGGGCAGCGCGACGTCATCGACTGGAACGCGTTCCCCTCCACGCCCACGCTCCCGATGGCCAGTTGCCCCTCTTCGTCGTGCGCCAGCAGCGCCACCAGCCGGACGCGGCCCTCCTCCGGCACGCCGAACAGCGACGACACCCGCCACCCGCGGCCGGGCGCCGACTCCACCGCCGCCGCCAGCTCCGCCCACGACAGGTCCGGCAGGCGCGTCGCCTCCGACGCGCGGCCGTTGTGGATGGGGAGGAGCTCCGCGCTCATGACCTGGGCCCCAGCGCGCTCGCCGCCTCATCCAGCAGCGCCTGCAGCGGCGGCGGGATGTAGAGGCCCAGCAGCAGCACCAGGCCCAGCAGCACCAGCGGCGGCCCGACGGTGAGCGCGGTGTCGCGGAACCCGGTGGCGGGGCGGTCGGCGCGCGGCTCGCCCTGGACGATGTGCAGCACGTTGGCGCCCATGCCCAGGAACACCACCGTGAGCGCGACCAGGAACCCCGCCGCCACCCAGGCGTGGTCTCCCCGGATCGCCGCCCGCAGGATGGTGAGCTCGCTGATGAACGGGCCGAAGGGCGGCGCGCCCGTGATGGCGAAGAAGCCGGCCAGGAAGAGCGCGCCGGAGGCGGGGACGCGGCGGAGCGCGCCGCTCACATCGCCGGTGAGCTTGGAGTTGAAGGCGCGGTGGATGTTCCCCGCGGAGAGGAACAGCACGCCCTTGGTGAGGCCGTTGTTGAGCAGGTGGAGCAGCGCGCCGAACATCGCCCCGCCACCTATGCCCACCCCGAGCACCAGGATGCCCATGTGCTCGACGCTGGAATACGCCAGCAGCCGCTTGTAGTCGCGCTGGCGGACCATGAAGCCGCCCGCCACCAGCATCGAGAGCAGGCCGGCGGCGATCATCATCTGCCGCGCGAAGTCCGCCTGCCCCGCCGCCTGGAGGATCTGGAAGAAGCGCAGCACCGCCAGGAAGGAGCAGCCGGTGAGCCCGCCCGCCAGCAGCGTCCCCACCAGGCCCGGCGCCTCGCCGTAGGCGTCCGGCTTCCAGGTGTGCATCGGCGCCAGGCCCATCTTGGTGCCGTACCCCACGAACAGGAAGATGAAGGCCGCGTGCAGCCAGGCGGGCGAGAGGCGGGGCGCGTCGCGGACCAGGTCCTCCACCAGCAACGAAGACCCCAGCCCGCCGTGCACCGCCGAGTAGGCGAGGAAGAACGACCCCAGCAGCGCCAGCGCGATCCCCACCGACCCGATGAGGAGGTACTTCCAGGTCGCCTCCAGCGAGCGCGTGTTCCGGTTGAAGTACACGGTGGGCGCGGTGGCGAGCACCGACGCCTCCACCGCCACCCACAGCAGCCCCAGGTGGTGCGCCTGCGCCACCAGCGCGGAGGTGCCCAGGAACGCCAGCAGGCATCCGCAGAGCGCGCGGTTGTCCCGCGAGGCGCGCAGGCGCAGGTACGACGGCGCGTAGAGCGCGCTGACGAAGAACAGCACGTCCAGAAGGAGCAGCAGCACCTTCCCCAGCGCGTCCAGTTGCAACCAGCCGGAGAGCGCGGCGACGTCGGGGCGCGAGACGGCGGCAGCGGTCATGGCCAGCCGGGCGGCGCCGCCCAGCGGGAGCAGCCACGGGCGCCACCGCTCCGAGGGGAGGGCGAAGGCGACGGCCGCCAGGGCGAGCGGCACCAGCACCAGCGCGAGCGCGAGCGCCATCCGCCTACTCCTCCTTCAGCGCGGTGAGCTGCGCGGTGTCCATCGAGGAGAACTCGCGGTTGATGTGGTTGATGATGATCCCCATCACGAAGATCGCCACCAGGAGGTCGAGCAGCGCGCCCAGCTCCACCAGGAAGGGCATCGCCTCCACCAGCAGCAGGCCCATGATGAACACGCCGTTCTCGAGGACGAGGTAGCCGGTCACCTGGGTGATCGCCTTGCGCCGGGTGGTGAGCAGCAGGAACCCGGTGAGCACGGTGGAGAGCGAGGCGGAGACCAGGAGCGACCCCACGTGCTGCGGGGCCAGCGGCAGCGTGCGCGCGAACAGCAGCGCGGCGCCGGTGCCCAAGCCGCCCAGCAGCAGCGAGGGGATGAAGCCCACCACCGGCTCCACCTCGCGGCGGATGGCCGCGTCTCGCATCGCCTTGTTGAGCATCCCGGGGATGAGCACGCCCTTGAGCGCCACCGTGCCCGCGGCGACCAGCAGCGTGTGCCAGGTGGTCTCCACGTGGACGGCCACCAGCAGCGTCCCCAGCGCGGCGCCCTGCGCGGCGGTGGCGTTGATCACCGCGCGCAGCCGGCTCGTCCCCAGGAGCAGGAAGTTCAGCAGGAGGACGACGACGAGGATGGGGTCGACGGCGCGGCTCATGGACGCGGGCTCACCTGGCGACGAGGACGACGGCGAAGGCGGAGAGGAGGCAGGCGGTCACCAGCAGGCTGGGGACCTGGGGGAGGCGGAGGCGCGCCATCACGGTCTCCAACACGCCGACGGCGACCGAG
>Ga0268264_10006118_pt1 | contig 10168 bp, 11 predicted proteins | sample KBSSwiS32_FD_190357 | JGI IMG/M metagenome (GOLD analysis project Ga0268264, IMG submission 190357) | Switchgrass rhizosphere microbial communities from Kellogg Biological Station, Michigan, USA - KBS Switchgrass S3-2 (SPAdes) (version 2) | ecosystem: Host-associated > Plants > Roots >... | reverse complement strand
GAGGCCCGTTACCTGGTCTCTTGTCTGTAACCCCGCCAATGCCTGCGGTGTGGAAAGATTGCCGCCGGGCAGATTGAACAACCCCGCCAGCTGCGAGTTCCGTTGCATAAAAGACTGGAAGGCGGGTAATTTGCCGAGTATGGCCAAGGCTTGTTTTTCCAGCTTGTCCGGGTCGTTCAGCATCTCTTTGTACTGTCGCACCTGTTGACCATAGTAGTACGCTTCCTGGTTCCAGGCCTGGTAGTCTTTCCCCAACAAGCCGGAGAGGTTGGCATGCTGCCGGATGTATTGCGAGATCTGCTGCTTGCGTTGTTTTATGTACGCCTTGATCTGGTCGGCGTCCTGCAGCTTGGCCTGCAGGGCCTGTAGTTGTTGTAAAGAATGTTGTAGCTCCGCGGTATTGAGTGATCCGGGATTTGCCTTCATATATTTCAGCATCCCCTGTAACGAGTCCGTATAGGCCTGATACTCTCCGCTAAGATGAAGGTGCATACCCCCCGTGTCAGCCGCCAGCTTTTGTGACAGCGCGGTATATTGCTGCGCGCTCCCTGCAAACAAGGACGTTGCTTCTGCCGAGTCTACCTTAGACAGCTTCCTCCGCAGCTTCTCCTCTCTCCGTGCCATCCGCTCCAGGTATTTTTGCGTCTGCTTGGTTAATTGATCATCCAGGCCGGATATCTTGCTCTGCATCCGGCTCAGGAACCGCCCAGGCAGGTCAATACCCGACGCCACCGGCTGATCCTGCGCATAGCAGTACCCAGACAGCGCCAGCAGCAGCCATAAAAAGATAGCCCGGAGACTTCGCATGGTAGGCCGGTTTAGAGGTTAATGTTTCTTGTCGGTCGATTTGTTCTTGATTTGGGCTTTCAGCTGCTCTACCTCTTTAGACAGCTCCTCTACCTTCTTATGCTCCTGTATCAGGTACAGTGTCAACTCTTCCACCTTTTGCAGCAGCATCGCCTGGTTCTCCGCCAGATCGACCCCCTGTCGTTGTACCCCATCTGCTGATATGATCCCTGGCAAATGCTGATTCACGCGGATGTATCGTTCTACCGAATCCAGCCCCAGCAGTTTGTAGTCGCGCTTAAAGACATAGTCCGGCCAGTTGGCGTAATTCCGCACCACCACCTTGGTAAAGATGGCGTTGCCATTCACGGCCAGTTTATAGCCATTTGTACTCTTCGTACCAATGCCTACCGAGCCATCACCCAACACACTCACCCGCTCGACATTATTGGTCCGGATGGCCAGCCGGTTGGTATCGACGGTGCCCACGAAGAAGGTATCCGCGTTGGTAGCGATATTGCCCGTAGTAGACCAGAAATAGTTGAGGTTTTCTACTTTGATATAGACGGTAGACGTATTGGCATTGCCAAACCCATCGATAGCCCTTGCCTTGATCGCATAGCTGCCGGGCTCGGATCCGATCCACTGCATGCTGTACGGCGCGGTAGAATCATCTCCTATCTTCGTGGTGTCCAGGTAAAACTCCACATGGGTGATATTCCCGCCTGTCACCGATGCATTCGCCGCAATGGTCACATTGGCATCTTCTGGCAGGGTGACCCCTGTGGAGGGGCTGGTGATCGATACGGTGGGATTGGAGCCTGCTGTATGACCGCTGACAATAGTCAATCCGCATATATCAGCCACTACTGTCGTTGGCACGGTGTTGACAAATACTTTTATCTGACCGCTTGAGTTCGGTGCCACGTTGTAGAAAGTAGCGCCATTGGCCGTATTATATCGAATGTTCACGTCTACGTTACCATACACGGTCGCTCCTACTACGGTGTACCGGGTGGGATCGACATCATAACCGCTGCTGTTCCAGCTGCCAGTCATGGAGAGGGTGTACACACTGTCGACACTCAGTCCGCTGATGATCAGCTGCGGTACGGCGGCATTGTAGTTGCCGGTAGAATACCCATACTGGAACCAGTGATTGACCATAACGCCTGCGGGTAAAAAAGTACCGTTGGTCATGCCCCCGCCGTTATAAGAACAATTACCGCCCAAGCCTGACCAGTTAGCCGTCGATACGGAGCTGACGCTGATGCCGGACGAACTGGTAGCCGTACACACCGTTGCCGCCGGGTTACCCGACACATTGGTCCAGCCTGAAACAGAAACAGCCCCTGCCGTGAAATTAAAGTTGGCGCTCACCTGGGCCTGTACCTGCATCATGCCACCTATACTCACAAGGCATGCGAGAAATACTATCCTTCTTAAAAAGGTCATATGTTACAGTTTAGTTGTTGGAGGTAAAAAAGAGTCATACAAGGGCTGGTCGTCGGATCAACCCATAACATCGTGAGAATATTAAAATTGGGGATCGATGAGCAAGGACAGAACAGTCCTTCTCAGAAGACTCCTGCAAAGGACAGGAGCGCGATAGGTCTTTCGGCGGCAATAGCATGCCTGCCCGGGGTCTAATCATGTTGAGCCGGTTTAGGGGTTCGCAAAAAGTAGTAAATACTTCTAGGGTAGAAGAAATTGCTGTTAACTAATCAGAATAGATGAAATACCAGGAGTCAATAGATAAGGAGTAAATAGATAAGAGAATAACTGTACCACGAAATAAGTGAAAGTTTATTAATATTTCGTATTTGAACGACAAATTTTTTATTCAGGAGAAAAAAAAGTCCTTCATGGGTATACGCCTATTTGTATTTACACCGTTAATTTTTTCTTTGAATAAAAATATTAATATGTAACCGGCTACAATATACTGCCACACAAAAATAGAATCGGTAAACTCAGTTACGAGGAACTTATGCTGAATAAAAAAAACGCTGGGCAGGCAGAAAGATATCGAGGATATTAAGCAATTACAAATAAAGAGGGAAGGAAAGGGCAAGAGTATTTGAGCTGCCTGAAGTTTTTCTATTCGGCTCTGGTACGTTGTATATAATCATGGCACAGGAATTTCTGCTTTCCCCTTATGCCGCCTTCCAGAACAGCCGGAAAAAAGTCCATCCAACGGGGAATACAGAAATTGATCCAACAGGGAATCAAAGCGCCTCCCCCATCCACCATCTCACCCATGCTTTGTACCCTTACCAAGACGCCCATCGACGACCCGGATTATCTCTTCGAAATGAAGTGGGATGGGTACCGGATCATCTCCCATGTACATAAGAAAAAGTTGCGGATGGATCCCCGGAGCGCACTGGATTATACGGGGCGTTATCCGCTTATTGTAAAGGCCTTGCGGGACCTGGGTCATGATCTCGTCCTGGACGGAGAAGTTGTAGTGTTCAATGCGGAAGGAATACCGGATTTCGACGCCCTGCAGCTGTAAAACGGGCATACGCATATGAAATCGCCCTCTTATACATCAATCTAATTACTTCATTTCCAGAACCTGTATCACCGTTAAAACACCTTTTCTTGCTTAAGCCCCCGACATTAGTGAAAATACAGCAGGGAGTATAACTCAATCATGTTATATTGTTATGACAATTCCACCATAAACCATTACAATATGTTATCTAAATTGTTACTTTCCCTAGGCATTTCACTTTGTGCCTATATCCAAACTAGTCAGGAGCCTATTTTCAGGGTTTACAATGGGACCGCGATAGTAGCATTTTGGAGTAAAGATAAACTATGGTTGGCAGCCGATTCTAAAGTAGTAATTCGCACCAAAGGTCAAAAGGACTCGATCCTATATGTTAAAAAGGTTTATAATAAAGGGAAATACTCCTATGCACTTGCTGGTAAAGCAAAAGTTGACGGTATCGGTCCTCTTTCCTTTAGTGCGGACATTGATCTAGACAATCTCATTCCAGTTTCACATAACGGGAAAGAGCTAATTAAGAAATTTTCAGACATAATAATTCCTAAGATGGAGAAGGCCTTAGACCTTGGCTTTAAGTTAGGCAAGTTGGATTTTGACTCTATCAAAAATTTTCCCATTTTAGATTTAATTTTATGTGAATTTCAAGCTCCCGGATCACCCGTCGTCTATAATATGCCGTATATTATAGAAGGCACAGTCTCGAATTGGCATGTTGCACAGATTAGCAAAGAAATTCTTCCCATAAAAAATTTCCCATTTACATCGGGGGGAAATGATGCTGAAGTTGATTATTTTCTTCACAATATCAATCCATATTATTTTGAAACAGGAGATATAAATTGCAAACTTGATTCTCTCATTAAATTGGCTGAAAAATACCATGGATATGATGTAGGAGGTCCAATCAATATTGTTGAAGTTTCAAGAAGTAGAGTTATTTGGCATAATAATTACGATTGTATGAAACCACCAAAGAAAAGATAATGCTTTTTCATTTTCGCTATCTCTTTTCCATATCAGCGAAAGCTACACATCTACTGGAATTGTGTTGCCCGTCATGAAGGAGCGGACCGGTAAACAAAGGCTTGTAACGATGTCGTTAGAGGTATTTCCATGACATTAGCAAAACCAAGGACATTCATTTATTCCTAGGAACTTCGCTGCAGTTCCATAATGTGGGGCCGAATCCATTTATGATCATTGGAACGTTTCATCCGAAATACGTGAGGGTTGATCCGCAGTGGGGTTTGTTTTGAATGCCTGGACCACCTGTAAAAATAAATCCGAATACAACTGAGATAAATCCCTCTTTCCCAATATACCAAAACGAAAAATCACGATAGTCCTGCCATCACCTAATCCGATCGTTCCTTCACGGCCAGTTCGTCCACAATCTCTTCAACCAATTGCTGATCTATATCAACTCGTTCTGCATGATTCTGGAGCATCACGCGGATTTCGGATCGTTATAGTCTGCATATATGATCACGCTATGCGCGGGATTATTGCGCACTCCTCGCCATGTCGGTTCACTGCGAAAAATGGGATCGTGTCTTATGAGAGGCGCACTTTCTAAGCCGGACAGGAACGAGCCTTGAATTTTATAAATTGCATAGTCGGCCGGCTGCTTCAGGCTCATCGTACCGGTCCGGAAAGTCCTACCGACAATTGCTAGAGATAATTCCGATGTGGTCAATTCCTGCCAGTCGACCGATAGTCCGTCGTTATCGGTTACCGGTGTATAGGCAAAACAACTTGGCGAAGGAATACATTATCTCTCGGTTCGACGAAGTCATCCTTGGCGTGCCACGCTATTTTCTCATCATAAAAATCAAGAGCATCAACAGAATAAAAACAATGACCAAAAAGACAGTACGTTTCTTTCCTTTTGCCATTTCGTTAGCAAGCATAGTTATTAAATGCATCATCTGATTCTCTGCGTTGGCGCTCGCCTCTTGTAACTGAGTCGCACTATCCGACAATTTCGTGTTCAGGTCGTTGATCTTATGCTGCACATTCAGCTCGACCTGGCGGGTAATGTCGGTGATCAGGCGGGCCTTTGATTTACTTGTCTCCTCCAGGCTATTGACATAGGTATCGTAGAGGTATTGACCCAGCGAGGTCGGGGTAATAAATGCCTTATCGGCTACCTTTTGAAGCAAGGATTCGTCGTCGCTATGGCCGATGGCGGTGACGAAGATGGACCGAAGACCAAACGCTACCTTCGCGATGTCGATGTTGTTGAACAACTGGATATGTTCTCCGCCACCCCTCGAAAGGATGAGTTTCTCTCCCCTATCGTACTCTCTGAGCCTGGTCATGATCTCCGTGGGCTGCGACAGGTTGATGCGGATAAAATCGATGTGATACGCAGGAGCAGCGTCCCGGAGCTGATGCATGATGTCTTTATCGATGATTGCGCTTTGGCCAATAAGGGTGGTGATCTTCACTGGCTGCTGGACGTAGAGCTTCCGCTTGATAGCGCCTTCGAGATCCTTGTAGCCGGCATGGGCTTTACTCTGGATAAGCTCCAGGGCCTGCTGTTGCCTATTTGTCATACAATGACTACATCACTTACTATCTCCATAACTACAGCATTTAAGGCACTTTAATCAAAAAAGCCACTTTTTGAAATGCTAAGCCAGCATAATAGTGCGAGATCGTGTTTATAGAATAAAGGGCAAGAATCGGCAAGTCAAACCAAGTGTGTAATTTCTAAAAAAAAATATTGTATGAAACGATATATTTATCAATTGGCCAACCCACTTATGGAGACAAGAATGTATATTGACTTTTATAAACTGCAAATCGAGCAAGATAAAGCTATATACAAACTGTTTGCCGGCGTAGTAGAGGATGAAATCATAAGCTTAATACCCATTCGGAGATTTATCAAAGACGATTTGTATGGAACGCTGTATATAGGTAGATCCAGCTCTGTAATTAAACGAATTTTGGGGTCGCTTGTACCTACCTTACACCCAGGTTGGTATCCGTCAACCGATAGTAAACATCCTTGTGGCAAAAAGTTTCACTCGAACCCAATATTTTCGAAAATATTCCCATATAAGAATTTGCTTGTAGAAATAATCTATTGCGAAAGCCCTTATGCCATGGAAAAAAGGCATTTGGCAAAATATGAAAAAGAATTTGGTGATTTGCCCGTCTTAAATTCAAAAATTGAAATGAAACGGAGTTCGACCGGGATTTATTCTATATTATAGAAAGGAATGAGATCACAATTGATACGATAGGATTATTTCATTCATTTGCAAGAGCTAGTATTTAATCAGTCAAGGCCGTTGTGCCGCGCTATTTTCGGGTCATAAAGAACAAGATCAATAAAAGAATAACAACGATAATATATACAACAGTACGTTTCTTTCCTTTTGCCTTTTCGTTGGCAAGCATGGTCATAAGATGCATCTTCTGATTTTCCGCGTTAGCCCTCGCCTCTTGCAACTGGGTGGCACTATCCGCCAGCTTCGTGTTCAGATCATTGATTTTATGCTGCACATTCAGCTCGACCTGACGGGTGATGTCGGTAATCAGGCGGGCTTTTGAGTTACTCGTCTCCTCCAGGCTATTGACATAGGTATCGTACAGGAATTGTCCCAGCGAGCTCGGGGTAATAAATGCCTTGTCCGCTACTTTTTGGAGCAGGGGTTCGTCATCGCTGTCGCCGATGGCGGTGACGAAGATAGACCGAAGGCCCAGCGCAACCTTAACGATATCAATGTTGTTGAACAACTGGATATTTTCGCCGCCACCCCTCGAGAGGATGAGGATCTCTCCCCTATCGTACTCTCTGAGCTTCGACATGATCTCCGTGGGCTGCGACAGTTTGATGCGGATAAAATCGATATGATAGGCAGGGGCAGCGTCCCGGAGCTGATGCATAATGTCTTTATCGATGATCGCGCCTTGGCCGATAAGGATGGCAATCCTCACCGGCTGCTGGATGTAGAGCTCCCGCTTGATAGCAGCTTCCAGATCCTTGTAGCCAGCATGGGCTTTTCGCTGGATAAGCTCCAGCGCCCGCTGTTCCTTCTCGTCGACGACCTTTTCCTGGCGGGATATGAGTTCGGTAACATTCAACGTAAGCTCTATACGGGCGCCCGCGGGTTGCTGGCGCTTATTGAAAAAAGCGGTAGCCTCGATAAGCTGGCCATCTCTGACCTTAAGGCGGAGAGCGGCTGGAAGGATGAGAGCGATGGTAGTGTCGCTGTACTCGTCTTTCAGGGTATCATAATAAACTCCATTGTAGTTGACGCCTTTGCCTGCCTTGTAGATCCCTTTCACATGGTAGATCTGATTCAGCATTGGAGATGTGAGGGTGTTGCCAGCGCGGTGAGGAGGGCGGTGGGGCTATACGGGGGCCGGGGATCTTTGGTATTTTCGGTTATGTTCACTTTGAGTGCTAAAGCTATTTTTTCAGTCTGCAATATAGATAGAAAAGCCATCATTGGTGAAGTCCGGCGTGGTGCAGATTCTGCTTATCAGAAACCAGATTGTGGATTATATCCTGAACCATTCACCGGAGAAAGCGGAAGGGCAGCAAACGGAAGAGGGTTCGGCTGCACAGGAAGGGGGCTAAAATTGTTATTAAAGTCTGACATAAGTCGGACTTTTTTATTGCCGTTAATGATGATGCTTAGTTATTGAAAATGTAATTAAATCCTGAAAAAATTAAAAGCTACTTCTTTTCACCTTTTTCCAGTTTATCAATTATCTCTGTAGCGTGCCCAATTGAGTAGCTGTATATTATTCCAGAATTCTCTACATACTTAATCCGTTCTTTTTTCTGAGTGATTGTTAAATCCATCTCGTTAGTTTGCGGATAATACCCACTGATTACACCAAATATCTTAGGCTTTTTAGCAATTGGATCCCAAACAACAACTGGACCACCAGAAAAGCCTGGATTGTTCATTCCATCTAAAAAAATGATTGGTCCTGAAAATGAAGAAATGTAAGCTCTTTTTACAAAGGCATACACTCGATCACCACCATTTGTGAAAATTCCATATGGAAAACCGAAAAACGCACAAGATTCACCAATCGATATGCCACGCACCATCAAATCCAAAGGTTGAATGCTTGACAAGGTGGTATTGAGTTTTAAAACAGCTACATCAATATTTGATTTCTCATGAAAATATATCTTCGCTGAAAATTCTTTCCACCTCATATTGATATTAATCTTAATCGAAATCTTGGACTTGCCCTCATCATTTTTCTTAAAAACATGCTTGGCCGTTATTAAATACTCTCCCTCTCTATATTTAATAATAAAGGCCGTTGCTGTTCCAGTGTCCGTTTGAATCCAAAAGGTATTGCTTAATATATCGGAGACTGCCAGGTAATCAGGTGAGTATTGACTTTGAGAATGGCCATGCAGGGATAACATGAGAAGAATCAAAAAGAGGCTTATAATTTCCCTGATAGTTTTCGATAACATTGCCATCGTATTAAATTATTTAGGCTCTATGATGCCCAAAGTAATACATTCCATACTCACCAAGTATTTAACCTGCTCTTTTTATGCACTTCTTTTGCTGCTTACCAAAAACTAATAGTTCATCATACGTTATAACCTTATTCTGTTATGCATTTGTGAGAGCAATCGAAAATCATCCTTTTTTTGCTGACAGAACCTTCTCATATCCCCTGCTAGGATTATGCCTCTCGGGCTTACAATTCTTGCATTAGTATTGTATTTTCTTGCAAAAAACTCCGAAGCTCAAATGAGTGTTCCTGAATATTTTTTAGATAATGTTCGATTTGGCTTATGGCCTCGGGCATTCCTTGTCCTAGGCAATAGTTTTCATGGCTCCTGTCTTTTCTCAGCAAGGGTGCATCAGGCTTTTTAATTTCTAAGACATCCAGGTATCCGTCCTGGGTTTCTAGCAAGAAGTCAAGATACTTTGTTGTTTCAATACCTACGTTAATTTTAGGAAAACAGCGTACATACCCTTGCAATATTTTGGCAATATTTTTTTTCAAAAACGTTTGCCACCAAGATTCACCTTGTGATGCATTTAATGCATTTTCAATCTGAACAGAAAGTTCCGAATATACCGCCTCGGGCGTCTCCTTGGTAGGATTCCCGATTCTTTCGGAAAGATTTGAAAGCTTATCAGTGTAGGCGTCCAAAACCTCCTCTTGGCTAGTATGTTCAGGATTTTCTATCAGTTAACATGGATTTAACATATTAAAAATAAAAATATTATACATGAAAAATTCCCTATCTTTTGTTTCAAATGCAAAATTTATCACACAAACCATGCTAAATGTTCGCACGGTGGTCATCTCTCATTTTATTAGACCAGTTCTAATAACGTTGAATACCTCTCGAAAAATGAGATATTTTGTGCGCTAATGCAAAATAACGCCACTTATTTTCACATATCATTTTCATAATCAACCAATTAGCTGGGAAGGACCATTGCGGATTTGGCGGGATCGAAGGCGGTGGGAGCTTGAACATGTGGCTGAGGCGGTTTCGTTTAGGGGGTTGGATAGGGCGGTATCCTTTTTGAAGGGGCAAATGCGATAGGAAGCTCACGGTCGTTTTAGTTCCCCTAAGTAGTTTGAAAAAACACAGAAGGGTTCGACTGGGTTCCCCTCACCTCCACGAATATTTAAGCCGCTGATTTTCAGCGGCTTTTTTGTTAATAACTGGGCATTAATACCGCTGCACAACCCGGTACAGAAAACGTTCCGGCTCGCCTATCACACCACCTGCGGCTCTTCTTTTTTTCAACATATCTGATTTATAATAGGCATAGGCTTTGACAGTATCCAATAGAGCCGTTACGAGCACCACCTTTTTATCATCATCTGCATCATGACCGAAAGCCC
>Ga0268264_10006115_pt1 | contig 10170 bp, 8 predicted proteins | sample KBSSwiS32_FD_190357 | JGI IMG/M metagenome (GOLD analysis project Ga0268264, IMG submission 190357) | Switchgrass rhizosphere microbial communities from Kellogg Biological Station, Michigan, USA - KBS Switchgrass S3-2 (SPAdes) (version 2) | ecosystem: Host-associated > Plants > Roots >... | reverse complement strand
GCCTTGTGTTTCCTCGATGTCCTTAGCCCAGCCCGCGTGCGAATCAAGAGGATCAACACTGAGGCCAATGACCTTAACATTCCGTTTTTCAAATTCCGGTTTGAGTCTTGCGGTATAGCCGAGTTCGGTGGTACAAACCGGAGTGTAATCCTTCGGGTGCGAGAACAGAATGCCCCAACTGTCGCCGAGCCATTCATGAAAGTTTACCGGGCCCTCGGTTGTCTGAGCCGTAAAATCCGGCGCTGTATCGCCTAAACGTACTGCCATATCGTTGTCTCCTTATAATAGGTATTCACCCAAATTATAACAGAGTTTTGCACATTTCCAAACGACTTTAACCTTGTGAACCGCCCGGCCGAAATGACCCGGGTTGCCGTATGGGTTCAGTTGGGATCTATATCGACCCTAGAAAGCGAGACGGTCCGGCGAAAGTCATTTTTCGTATCGCTGAAACGGTTTCCCCCGTGGGAAAAATGACTTTGGCCCTGGGGGAAATGATTTAGGCCGTGGGGAAAGTGACTTAGCCCATGGGGGAACTGGTTTAGCCCGTGGGGGAAATGACTTAGGCCCTGGGGGAAATGACTTAGGCCCTGGGGAAAATGGCTTAGGCCATGGGGAGAATGATTTAGGCCGTGGGGAAAACAATTTAGCCCGTGGGGGAAATGACTTAGGCCCTGGGGAAAATGGCTTAGGCCATGGGGAGAATGATTTAGGCCGTGGGCGGAATGACCTAGCCCATGGGGGAAATGGCTTAGGCCATGGGGAGAATGATTTAGGCCATGGGGGAAATGACTTAGCCGGTGGGGGAAATGATTTACGCCGTGGGGGAAATCGTTTTCCCATCCGATCAGGGAGTTTCGCGGGCTGCGGTAGTTTGTTCGCCTTCAGGAATCGCTTTCCTTAGTCGTACGAGAGTGATTTTTTTTTCATCGGCACGCAGGATCTCAACCTCAAGGCCGCGGACGGAAAGCTTTTCACCCGGTTTGGGTACATAACCGGCTTCGCTCGTGACGAGACCGGCGATGGTGCTGACATCGTCGACATCAAGGTCGATATCCAACTGCCGTTCGACCTTGTCGATCTCGGTTGAACCAAGGACATCCCAATAACCGTCAGAACCTTCGACGATCTCGATGATCTCCTCATCCTCAATATCTTCGTCCTCGATCTCGCCGACGATCTCTTCAAGAATGTCTTCGACAGTAACGAGTCCCGCGACACCGCCGTATTCGTCGATAACGATCGCGATCTGGACATGTTCCTGCTGCATACTCTTTAGCAATTCAGAAGCAGTCTTGGTTTCAGGAACGAAAAACGGATCTCTCAGGATAGAAGTTATGGGATCGCCCTCTTTCCCGTCGGACCATGCCTGGAGCAGATCGCGAACATAGATCACGCCTTCAACATTGTCGATGGTCTCGCGGTAGACGGGCAGGCGAGAGTATTTTTCTTCGACAATAAGGTCCCTGGCATTGACGATCGTGGATTCAATCGGAATAGCGCAGATCTCTGTGCGAGGGGTCATGATCTCGCCGACCCGTGTCTCGCTGAATTCGACCATTGTTTCGATAAGTTCGCGTTCGCTCTCTTCGATAATGCCCTCGGCCTCACCGACTTCCATCAACGCCTGAAAATCATCGTCGTCGTCACTTTTTTCTTCTGCGGCGTCGGGCGTGGCAGTGGCCTCGAGCTTTTGTCGCTCCCTGGCGCTGACGTTGGGTACAAACGGCCCCGCGATCATAGAAGCCGCTGAGAAAAGAGGCCGTACGACCGGAAGTAAAAAATGCAGCTTGTTCTCGGTATTATTTCGTACCAGCAGACCCGGCAAAACCTGTCTGACCAAAACGGTCAAGCCAAGGCCCAGAACCAGGGCCAGCAAGAATAGCTTGAGTTTGTTGTCAGTAAATTCCAGAATGATCAGCGTCAACAACACCATGAAGCAGATCAGCAGGATCTGAATCGAGGAAGAAAGGAGAAACCGAAATCGTGGCCGGTTATCGACAATTTCACGCAGGAAAGAAGCAGAGCCGTCCTGATGTTCTTCCTCGGCGTCAGCAGCCAGCCGGCGTAGACTGACGTCCGACAACTGCGAGAACGCCATGTCTACGCTTGCCAGAAACACCAGCACCAGCAGGATAATTACTGCAATTACGACCTCGAGCTCCATATTGCGATAAATAATTGTAGGTTTTCGCGCCTGAAAAGCAAATAACTAGCTGGAGAGGCCCTGAGCCGCAGCCGCGTCAAGATACCAATACAAGTTTCCGGGCCTTGGCCGCACGGCTCGCGAAGGAAGCTCATGAAAATCGGAATCCCCTTCGAGAACCCTTTCCAGCGCAGCGGCTTTGTCAGCTCCTGCAACCAGAAACGCGACATTCTTCGCGCTATTGATCACTGGAAAGGTCAGGGTAAAACGTGTCGTAGCCAATTGTGGGACATCGTTCGCGATCGCGACCCGGATCTTTTCGTCGAGACCTAAGGTTCCGGGAAACAGCGACGCCGTATGGCCATCACCGCCCATTCCCAGAAAGATAAGATCGAATACAGGAAACGCATCCGCGAATACCGATCCGATCGCCGCTTCGTAATCTTCGGCCACCGCGGATGCGTCACCGAGCTCAGTTTTCCAGCGATAAATATTTTCCGTGCCTAGTTTTAGGGGTAAGAAAAGATTCTCGTTCGCCGTGCGGTAATTACTTTCCTGTGACTCTGCCGGCACATTTCGCTCGTCACCAAAAAAGAAGAGGAGGCGATCCCAGTCCACCTGCACACGGTATTCATCGGTTGCCAGGAGTTGAAAGAGGGCTTTTGGCGTTGACCCGCCCGACAAAGCGACGACGGCTCTGCCTCGCGCCGCCACCGAGTCTCTTACGACCTGAACGAATAGGTCCGCGGCGATTCGGCTTAATTCTACGAGGTCTCTCGCGACTACTACTTCGCTTACTCGTCGATTATGTTTTTCCATTCAAGCCCGTCATTTGCAAGCAAAAGGTCGGCATCCGGCGGTCCCCACGTTCCGGCTGCATAATTTGGAAAATCGCGGGCCGGGATCGCACTCCAGACATCCAGAAGGGGTGTGACTATCGTCCACCCTGCCTCGACCATATCAGCACGCTGAAAGAGTGTCGCATCGCCGATCATGCAGTCGAACAGTAGTCGTTCGTAGCCAGTGCTGACCTGCTCGCCAAAATGATCGACATAATTGAAGTCCATATCCACCGGACCCATATTGACGATCGGTCCCGGGATCTTGGCACCGAAATGGAGCGTTAGGCCTTCGTCCGGCTGGATGTGGATGACAAGCCTGTTGGTTGTAAGCCGTTCGATTGACGTATCTCGGAATAGTACAAATGGAGCACGCTTGAACTGGATGATGATGCTCGAATGTTTGCACGGCATTCGCTTTCCCGTTCGGATATAAAAGGGCACACCGGCCCAGCGCCAGTTATCGATCGAAAGCTTAAGCGCCGCAAATGTCTCTGTATTCGACCGCGGAGCGACCTTTTCCTCCTCGCGATACCCCGGAACCTTTTTTTCGTTGATCTCACCTTCGCCGTACTGCCCTCGAACGGCGCAATGCAGGACGTCCTCAGGTGAAAACGCCTGGATGGCGTGAAGTATCTTCGATTGTTCGTCGCGAACCGCATTTGCCTCGAACGAAACCGGCGGTTCCATCGCCGTCAGCGTTACAAGCTGGAAGATGTGGTTGGGGATCATGTCCCGCAGGGCACCAGCGGAATCGTAGTATCCGCCACGCTGCTCAACGCCTAATTTTTCGGCAACTGTGATCTGTACGTGGTCGATAAAGTTTCGGTTCCAGATCGGCTCAAAGATACTGTTGCCGAATCGGAAGACCAATATATTCTGGACTGTTTCTTTTCCGAGGTAATGATCGATACGGTAGATCTGTTTCTCCTTAAGGATCTTTAGAAGACTGGCGTTCAGGCTCTTTGCCGAGTCAAGATCGTGGCCGAAGGGTTTCTCGAAGATAAACCGCCTCCAGTTTCCGTTGTCCTCTTTGCCAAGGCCGTTCTTAACTATTTTTTGTGCGACATTTGCGAATAGCGAAGGTGGGGTCGCAAGGTAGTAAAAATAGTTTTCAGGGATCTGGTGTTCTGCACATACCTGGCCGATCAGTTCTTTCAGATCGTGGAAAAGCTTTTTGTCGTCGTCGAAATCGCCGCCGGTGTAATAGGCCCTTTCTTCGAACCATTTTAGGAGTTTGGCATCAGGACCGTTGGGAACGAATTCCTTTAGGTCGTCAACGACCTGTCGGCGAAAGTCCTTTGTTTCCATTTCTTGCCTGCCGACGCCGATGATGGCGAAGGTATGCGGCAGGAAATCGTCTTTCGCAAGATTGTACAAGGCGGGGAAGAGCTTGCGTTTGGTCAGGTCACCCGTGGCTCCGAAGATGACCATTACGCACGGATCGGCGGTTTTGTGTGTTTCGGACATTGAGACATTTTGCCACAGAGTGAACCGAGAATAAATTAAAGGTAATGATTAGCTTGGTTTGGCTTATTAGATCCCTAATTGTTCGCGCAGCACTAGCTCTCTTGCGTTCATTTCCCCCTTGTCGGTTTCGTGGTCGTAACCGCACAGGTGCAAAAGGCCGTGAAGGATCAACTGCTTGATCTCATTTTCAAGCGTAAGGCCGTTTTCCATAGACTGACGTGCGGCCTGCTCGACAGAAATCACGATGTCGCCGAGAAAATCTTCGTTCAAAATTGGGGCTTCAGCCCGTTCCGCTTCGGAGGCACTAAAGTGCGTACTCTGAACGAATTCATCGGGTTCGTGAGGGAATGAAAGAACGTCGGTAGTTGAATTTTTTCCGCGAAAGAGATTATTAAGCTCCTTCATTCGACGGTCGGAGACGAGAGCGACCGAAAATTCGGCGCGGTTTGCGTCCGCAACCTCTTTTTGAAGACTTTCGACGAAATCCCGGAGTGGCCTTGTGTCAAATTGGATCTTTCGCTGAAGGTTAACGATCACAGGTATTTCTACTTTAACTCGATAGCCCACGCCGCACGCGCGATAAGGACCCCACACCTCGTTCCAAAAAGCGGGTCAATCGCCGCGCGTCCATTTTTCGTCTTTCAGATTATACCTCAAACTATACCTCAAAAAAGCCTTCGTCCTGAGCCGTTTTCCAACGTCCGTAGGACCAGCGTTCTGTCGGGAGTTCGATTATCCGGTTTTAGGCCCGGCGCCAAAAGGAATTTTGTGCTTTTCACGTTGGGAATTGATCCGGGAATCTATCTCAGTCCTCTAAGAAGAACCGCATCGCGTTTCCAGTCGCCTTGAATAACGGCAAAACTCTTGCCATCCGGAGAAATGGCAAAGCTGTCGGGATTACGGATCTCCTCGTCGGTCAACCGGGCGATCTGCCGCGCGGTGCGTTTATCGAGTGGCTGTATCCAAATGGTATTCCCCTTCAACGGGTTGTTCGCGAGGTAGTATAGGTTATCACCATCAGTAGACCACGTCACGGCGATTACATGGTCCTTTTCATCACCGGTCCTGAAAGAATGGACGGCCTCGCCGCTGTCCAGCGAGACGACCATCAATGTCGCTTTCTTTCCCTGCACGTCAGGAAAAGCTACCAGCGAAGCGTCCGGCGAGACAGCGAAACATTCCTTTCGCGTCTGCAGGATCAACCGTTCCTGCCCGCCGCTGGTCGAGATGCTCTTGAGCGTTTTCTGCAGTGCGGACTGATAGAACAGCGTTCGTCCGTCAGGCGAAACGCCGACCGGTACGCCGCCTTCAACGTTCGTGATCTGTGTCTGGTGGGTGCCGTCAGCATTAATTCTCCAGACGTGAGTGTCACCGGTTCGGTTGGACGCGAAGAAAACTGAACCGCCATCCGGGGAAACCACCGCACGCCAGTCGTCGAGCGGCGTGTTGGTCAATTGTCTCTGTTCATTTCCGTCGGCGTTGATGCTCCAAAGGTCGAGGTCGCCGCGTCTGCCGGCGGCAAATACCATCTTCCCGTCCGGTGCAAATGCTACGGTGGCCGCGTCGGCGGAGATCTGCCGTATTCTCTTGGCGTTATCCGACTGATACAGGCCGAGATGAAAATCGGGTATGACAACGGTTGCGGCCAAAATGTCCGCGTCCCGGTCGATGCTCAACCCGACGTAGTCTTCCGAGTCCTTTGTAAGTGCGTTGACTTCTCCGGTAGGCTCAGATACCTGCCATATCCTGAACCTTTTGTCCGGATATTTCAGCGCCGTGATCAACAGACCCCTATGGTTCGGCAGCCAAATCAATCTGCGGATGTCGAAAAACCTTTCTGCCGTCAGTTCCCTTTCAGTTCCGCTTTCAATATCCACCTCGGCCAACTCGAACTCATTGGCGCCGGTTCTCGATTGTCCGGTGCCGAAAGCGATCGTTTTTCCGTCAGGCGCAATCTTTGTGTCGCCGATGCGAAACGGACGTGGGCGCGACAACAGCTTCCTCTCGTTCCCGCCGTCCGACGCATTCGCAACCCACAAAGAGCAATAATCGTCATCCCTCAGAAAACATCTGACGAATGATATCCTGCCACCGTCCGGAGAGATACTTATGCCCCCCTGAACGTCGCTGATCATCTTGGTCGCGACACCGCCAAAGGCCGGTATCCGAAACACATCCGCTTGCACGCTGGGATCGATCGGCTTGGGGCCGCGGACAAAGTAGATGAAATCCCCGTCCGGCGAGAACATTAAATTGAAATAGAATTCGTCCGAAGGCGGAATTATCTGGACGCTGTTTGAAGAATCAAGCTGTCTCAGCCAAACGCTCTGCTTATCGAGACCGAGACCGTTCGTATACGCGACTTTCTTGCCATCGGGCGAGATGGCGGCGTGCAAAACCTCGCCGTTGGTTGAAAGTCTTTCGGAGTTGAACGACGATAACAGAACGGGCGGCTCCGCCGTATTATGACGAACGCCTCGAGCATACCAAAGGCCGGCAGCGAGCGTGCCGATCAATAAGATAGTTAGGATCGTAAGGAGATAACCCCGTTGTCGTGACCGAACCGCCTTTCCTTCAGACGGGTGGGAGTTAACTGCCGTTGGACCGTTTGGCCGCGTTCCCGCAAAAGCATCTTGTTTGACGTCGGCGATAAAACGATAGCCCCGTTTTCGCACCGTTTCGATAAAGCGAGGTTCCTGCCGGTCGTCCGCCAAGGCCTTTCTCAACAGATTAACGGTGAACGAAAGATTTCCTTCCTCTACGAAACTGTCCGGCCAGATCGTTTTTAACAGAAGTTCCTTTTCGACCAGGTGACCGTGATTTTCCACCAGCGTTTGGAGAAGCAAAAAGACCTTTGGAGTTATCGCAATCGGCGTGCCGTCCTTCAATAAGACCTTCTCGCGAACGTCGAGAAGGAACCTATCAAATTGGAAGTGGTGTGTTTCCAACGACATACGGACTCTAAGAATAATCTAAGGTAAACCTCGACGTAATCAAAGCTTCATTTCGGCAAAAGCATTCTAATCTGCGTGTCGTACCTGAGTGAAACCGATTTTAGCACGGATAAGGCTTATTCGATTCCGCTATTCGCGTTCATGAATTTGCCGGAGACCTCCTAGAACAGGCCAGGAAAGGAGAAAAAACAATGAAAACAACACTTGAGCAGCGAGGCCCAAATGCTAAATGTTCTGAATTCCGGGTGGTTACCCGCGGCATCAATAGGAGTCTGCTATGACGGTTGATCCACATGAATATCATCGCACGTTTAAGATGCTGCGAATAAGCGGCCGTCAGCTGGGCCCGGCCGACCTCGCGCCCGACATGGATGAATTAAAAGAGGCCCGGGCTAAGTATCGGGGCCTTCCGGATCGTCAGGCTCTTGACCTTCTGCGTGCAGACAAGGCTAGAATCCCCGTCCACGATGCATTTGAGGATACCGGGCGCCAGTACATGCCGGCTCGCATCGAAGAAAAAAGCGACCAAAACTTCGAGAAGTTTGCGACTCGGTGGGAACTCGTTTGGAGCCGCCTGGTGATGCACTGGGGTTCGCGATTGACCCCGGTGGTAGATAGCAGTGGGTTGGTATTCGCTTACCTTGGGGACATTGATTACCAATATTTCCTCATCGACTATCGGGGGCAGTCAGCCCCGGTAACGGCGGATACGGGTATGGACCATGCTGAGGTCCTTAACCAATATCGGCTATTTGTGGGTACAAATGCTTTCTTTGGCCGGACGGACCTCAAGCCTTTCGGCACCAGTTTGCTCACGAGTTATAGGGTGGTGACGGATATCCACGGCGAAGTGATGTCGTACACGGTCGGAGAACGCAAGGATGACTCGATTTCTACTGTGGGCTTACTGGAAATTTATGATGCGTATAGCTTTGCTCGAGCCGCACTAGGGCTCCTAAAATCACTCGGAAAGGCAGGCCTTCGCACCCTAGTACGACGCCCTCCGCAGTTGCGACTCGAGGCGGGTCGCGGAAGTTACACTAACAAGAATCCAGGTGCCACGGTCAACGAACAAAGAATTGGTCGAGAGCTGAACTATGAAGCAGAAAAGGGCCGCTTGGCAGGAATCAAACGTGTTGAAGGGGGGGTAAGGCCAGCACAAAACGTCAAAGGAAGGAAAGGCGATTACGACTTCTTCACCAATGATGGAAGGTCGGTGAAAGCTGATTTGTATGAGCCGTCTGGAGGAAATGCAAACTCGATCGCGGCCAAAATTTATGAAAAAAGTGGACAAGCCGAGATCGTTGTGGTGCAGCTCGGCAGAGGAGCCAGTAGCGGGATTACGGTCGACCAGGCTCAGAACATCGCCCGCTCTGTCGTGAGGACACCCGGTCACGGCGTTCGTCGGGTGATCGTCAGGTGGGAGAGACAAATCCTCGCCGATGAATCGAGGGGGATGTTTTCTGAATAGCAGGTGTCCAGAACCAGCCTCATCGGGATTTTTGCAGAAGTCCATCTTGCGGTCGACCAAGCTTTGGAACGGGCAAGCACACTGCGAACTCATATCCGGTACCTCTCCCGGAAGAGTTCAAGTCACTTTGCAGCACGCCGACAGCGACGTCTGCTACAGCCGTAGTCGGTCGCGGGCGAGATTAATAACATCCATGGGGCCGGCTCAACCTCAGGCTAAGTGCCAATGGTCGGGTACAAACCGACCAATAGCTCCAGATAATAACCGGACCGGACAGCCAAAAAATCGCCCGAGTATGCATATAGGAGCCGAAGGGAAGACAATGATCGAGTGCAGATGATAACGGTGCGTACGAATCATAATATCTGTTTTTAGGCTTTTCGCCTCTAGCACCTGCGCGGACACCGCCAAAAACGATTATCGAATTTTATCTGGCCTTGCCGACAAGTTTCAACATTATCGAAGACATGGACGAATCGCCAGAGCGAAAGCAAAGGAGAGAAAGGTCAACGGTTTTACGTGATCGATAAAGCGGATGGTGTCCTGAAATATGTTTCCATCTGTTTAAGAGGAGAAAAGAAATGAACTTACAAAGCCTAGTTTGTATTGTGTTAATCATCGGTGCGTTCGCGGCAGGTGTACTAAAGGTCAATGCCGATCCGGGTGCATGTCCCAGTGACTCAAAGCTCCTGAACGGCGGTCCAACAGCGGTTTACGGTGACGGCGACGGTACCTGGTGGGGGTTGATCATCGGAGGACTAAACGATGCGGGTCTGACTGACGACGAACAAAAGGTCGCTTACCTGAGCGAGATCTTTTGGATAGAGTTTGAGAATCTGGACGCTGCTAAGCAATACAACCTCGACCTGCTCTCGCAAGGTTGGGACATCAACCGGGACGGTTATGTTTGCGCGTATTCGCTGCGGGGAGCGCGTGGCCAAGCGGACGATCCCTATTTCAACCTGACGCACTTCGGCGTTAGTGACAACAGGATAAGATAAAAGCATCCGAGGGCGAGCCGAGAGCCGATGATGGGCGAACAATCAAACTAGTTCCCCAAGATCAACACTGCCGGGAACTTCTCGATTAGCCTTGACTCTGGTCTCGAACTTCCTTTAGTTGTTCCGGAAATCTCTATCTCATTCGCTGACATTATCCTAAGAACCGTCGTCGGCGTGGGTTTCGTAGGCCTTAACGATCATCTGTACGAGTTTGTGACGCACGACGTCTCTATCCGAGAAATAGACGAATTCTATTCCCTCAAGATTCGCCAGCACCTTCTCGGCTTCC
>Ga0268264_10006112_pt1 | contig 10173 bp, 10 predicted proteins | sample KBSSwiS32_FD_190357 | JGI IMG/M metagenome (GOLD analysis project Ga0268264, IMG submission 190357) | Switchgrass rhizosphere microbial communities from Kellogg Biological Station, Michigan, USA - KBS Switchgrass S3-2 (SPAdes) (version 2) | ecosystem: Host-associated > Plants > Roots >... | reverse complement strand
AAGCGACGGCTGAAACACTTACTGCAGCTGAATCACAGCCTAAAAGGAAAACGCAGCGGCGTTGCGGGTACGAAGCCCTGCCGGCTTGAGGCAGATCAGAAAAAGGGTATTTGGAAATTAACCGGCCAACAGTGATTATTGCGCTGTATGAGCCGGTATTCATTCGCGCATTCCTTACCTTAGATGCATCGGCGGTCAATTAAAAACAGCAGCATGAAAAGCTATCAAACATCAGTCCTGTGTTTTATTCTTCTGATATTTTTTATACCTGCGCCGGCACAAAATAAAAAGCCGCCACCGGTATCAATTATTTTCGACACAGATATCGGGCCCGACTACGATGATGTGGGTGCCATGGCATTGCTGCACGCGATGGCCGACAGCGGAGAATGCAGGATACTGGCCACCATCGCCAGTAACAAACATCCTTATATTGCAGCCGTACTGAATGTAATAAACACGTATTTTAACCGGGCACAAATTCCGATAGGCGTGGTAAGCGGTGAAGCGGTCAACGAATCGGCCCGGGAAAAATGGGATTCGTTGCTGGTTGCCGCCTATCCGCATGCCATCCAATCCAATGACCAGGCAGAAAACGCATTGACGCTTTACCGTAAGATACTTGCATCGCAACCGGATAAAAGCGTCACCATCGTTACGGTCGGTTTCCTTACCAATATGGCCAACCTCTTAGAATCGAAGCCCGATCGGTTTTCGCCGCTTGGCGGAAAAGATTTAATTCAACAAAAAGTAAAACTGCTGGTAAGCATGGCGGCCCGGTTCGACAGTGAAATGGGCAGATTCAAAGAGTTTAATGTTGTGAGGGATGCGGCGGCATCGGTAACAGCTTTCAACAATTGGCCCACTACCGTTATCTTCAGCGGCTTTGAGATTGGCATGCCCATTCATACCGGTTTACCAATCGTAAACAACCCGGCCATATCAAATTCACCGGTAAAAGATGTTTTCTCCAGGTGCACATCGCTTAATCCCAATGATAAAAACGGCCGCAATAGCTGGGATGAAACAGCCGTGCTGGTTGCTGTAAGAGGATACCAGCGCTATTTCAACGCAGTAAAAGGACAAATCATTTGTAATGCAGATGGCAGTAATGGCTGGAATATAAACGGGCAGCGCGATTATTATTTGGTGCAGAAAAAGTCTATTGCCGAAATGGAAAGAATACTGAATGACCTGATAATGCACCAGCCAAAAAAATAAGCAGGATGCTCCCCCGCATCGCTTTCAATCCTGCGCGGCACAAAGGGGCATCATATAGACATGAAGGGATGAGTTATTATTTATGCGAAGGCGGCCAGGGCCATCAAAGACGATAATATCAGCATACATTTCCAGCAATTCAGTCTGTTCATTTTTTTTAATTTTAATGCCTAAAAGTACAAACCCTTTTGTTTGCTATTTGTTAATGTCTTACTGCAGGTAAACTTTATACTATCTTTATTTCTATGGCAACTTCTTTTGACAAAATTATTTTTTCGGATATCGGTGGTGTATTATTGACCAACGGCTGGGGACATGAATCGCGCCAGGCTGCTGCAGCAAAATTTGGGTTCGATTATACTGAAATGAATACGCTTCACGAGTTCATTTTTAATGTGTACGAAATAGGAAAGATATCTCTTGATGAATATTTGAATACGACCCTGTTTTATCGTACCCGCAATTTTACCAAGCAGGCTTTTATTGAGTTTATGCTGCTGCAGTCGGCAGAACTGCCAACACTTCAATGGATGATACAGTTCAAAAAAAAACACGCCAACCGCTTCCGGTTTATTTCCATTAACAATGAAGGAAAAGAATTGAACGATTACCGAATCCGGCAGTTTAAGCTGCATGAATGCTTCGATGCTTTTATTTCTTCCTGCGAAGTGGGCATGCGCAAACCCGATCCGGGTATATTTCAACTGGCCATGGGTATTGCACAGGTAAGCCCTGAACAATGTATTTATTTCGATGATCGGCAGATACTGGTAGATGCGGCGGCAAAGACGGGTATGGCCTGTTACCGGCACACGCAGCTGGAAAGCACCAAAGCTATTTTAGAGGCTTTATTGTAACCGAAAAAACAAATGCTATGACCTATGATGAAATAGTTAAGCTGATTGAAAAAGACAATGAACACCTGCTCTCCCATCAATGTTCAACGGTCTCAAAAGATCTGTTGCATATTCCTTCACCCGGTTTTATAGACGAAGTATATGGCATCAGCAACCGCACTATTCCGGTGCTCAATAATTTAGGCAGGATTTTCAGGCATGGCCGGTTAAATGGCAGTGGTTATTTGTCTATACTGCCTGTAGACCAGGGCGTAGAACACAGTGCCGGGGCTTCTTTTGCCATCAATCCCCTGTATTTCGATCCGGAGAATATCATTAAGCTTGGCATGGAAGGTGGCTGCAATGCGGTAGCCACTACATTTGGCGGGCTGGCCACTGTTGCACGTAAGTACGCTCATAAAATTCCTTTCATCTGCAAGATCAATCACAATGAATTACTCACGTATCCCAATAAATACGACCAGGTAATGTTTGGAACCGTAAAAGATGCCTGGAACCTGGGCGCAGCAGCGGTAGGGGCCACTATTTATTTTGGATCGCCCGAATCTGACCGGCAGATTACGGAAGTATCCGCGGCTTTTGAAGAAGCGCACGCGTTGGGAATGGCAACCGTTTTATGGTGTTATCTCCGCAACGATGCATTTAAGAAAGACGGCAAAGATTACCATGTTGCAGCTGATCTTACCGGCCAGGCCAATTATCTCGGCGCCACCATACAGGCAGACATCATCAAACAAAAGTTACCGGAATTAAATGGGGGCTTCAAAGCATTGGGCACCGGGAATAGTCCTTATGGAAAACTGGACGAGCGCATGTATACGCAATTATCTTCCGATCACCCGGTTGATCTTTGCCGTTACCAGGTCTTAAACTGTTATATGGGACGTGCAGGATTAATTAATTCAGGAGGTGCTTCCGGTAAATCAGATTTAAAAGACGCCGCCATTACCGCCATCATCAACAAACGCGCCGGTGGAACAGGGTTGATATCTGGTAGAAAAGTTTTTCAAAAACCAATGCAGGAAGGGATTCAATTATTGCATACTATACAGGATATTTATTTAGAGAAAAGGATCAATATAGCCTGATTAAGAATTGGAGAAGTTTTGATCATAAAAAAGCGGGCGCTATTACTCAAACTGGTACCAGTATCTGCAGGTACAAAAATACGGCGCAGACCTGGATACGAGCGCCTGGCCGATCTGAGGCCAATGCACCAAACCAGGCAATGATGGAACAAAATATCAACCTTGCTAAATAAATAACATCATCTTTACCAATATGACAACCGTAGCCGTTTTACTTTTTGAAGAATTTGAAACACTGGACGTGTTTGGCCCCGTAGAAATATTGGGCCGGCTTACAGAACTGTATAAAATTCATTTTTATTCTTTACATGGCGGACTGGTAAAAAACAAACATGGCGTTGCTATTGACAGCCTGAAACTTTCATCTATCGATAAAGGCATTGATATTTTTTTGATTCCCGGCGGCTATGGAACAAGGATAGAAATCAGGAACGCGGCGCTGATTGATCTTATCAGCAAAATAGCTGCTGACAGTAAGTATGTATTTACAGTGTGCACCGGCACGGCCCTGCTTGCAGCAACCGGTTTGCTGAATGGAAAAAAAGCCACTACCAACAAAAGAGCTTTCGATTGGGTGGCAGGTACCAATAACCAGGTAAATTGGATCCGCCAGGCACGCTGGGTTGTAGACGGCAAATACTATACCTCCTCGGGTGTGAGCGCGGGCATGGATATGACCCTGGGCTTCTTAAACGATATACATGGACATGCTTTTGCAATGGAGCTGGCTTCGCAGATAGAATTCAGTTGGCAGGAAGATAAAGACCATGATGATTTCTACAGGCAGTAGAGAACAGCCTCGCCTAGCGCTCATCTATCTCTTTTCTTAAATTTATTTTTGCTCCAGGGGGCGAATCCTTTTTTCACCGGCTTTTCTTCAGCGCTACTTTCTTTTTTTGGAGCTGCTATTTTCTTGCCGGTTTTTTGTCCGCCGGCATCACCTGCCACACTCCTGGCAACAGCTATACGCCTGGCGCCGGCAGATCTGGTTTTACCCGCCGTTTTCTTGGGGCTGCCGGGTATTTTGCCAGGGGCTGTTTCAATAGCTGTGATCTTATCCGGCTTTTCCTTTTTTTCCTTTGCAATGATTTCTTTCTTAATCGCACGCGCCCCTCTCCTGCCGGCGGATATTTTCTTTTTATCCTTTGTGCGTTTCTTGCCGGATCTTCTTTTTTTTATCCTTGTCATAAAATGGTATAGTTATAGTGACCTGGTAAATACACCGCTGCAAAATTTAAGGCAGCAACCAAAAATATCTTAACTATGCAAAAGGTAATCAAAAATCATATCATGAAAAATAAATACCTGGCATTCGTTGCAACAGTCTTTGCATTATTGCTTGCTTCCTGCACGGCAGGGCCCAGTGGCGGTTATGTATACCAGCAACCCGTATATGTGGCGCCGGGCGTGGGGCTGGGTACAATTATTGCCGTTGTTATCTCCTGGTCGCGCAACAAATCCATACTATGGGCAATCATTCATGGCATTTTAGGATGGTTGTATGTTATCTATGCGTTGCTGGTGCCGAAAAAATAATGCCGGCAATCTCCAGACATATCGCCTGCAAGGGCCGGGCATCTGACCAGGGTGTTTTTTAAAATGCCTCGCCCAGGCTAAAGTAAACAGCCTTGTACCCCTTGCTGAAACCCACATCAATACCAATATTGGTCCCGGAATTTTTATTGAACTTAATGCGGAGTCCTGTTCCTGCTGCCGGGTGCAGGTAGGCGAAATGATGCGTGCCGGGTTCTGCTACCGAATTGAGGTTTGCAAATACTACAAAACCGAATAACCCGTTTGCGGTTATATCTCTCCGGTATTCTGTTTCCAGGTACCATAAATTTCTCCCGGTATAGCGGCGGCTGTAAAATCCGCGACCCGACCGTTGCTCCGTATCCCAGCCGGTGGCAGGCAAATCAAGGTAAGGGGCCGGGCTGCCCAGCGTAGACCACAGATAGGTCCATATAGCCAATACGTTTTGTCCCTTTCGACTAAACGGTATATACTTGCGCACATCAATGTAGAGCGAATTCCACCAATCATCACTTCCCATAAATTTTGGATTTATCCGGTAAACAATATCATAATAAAACCCCGGGAGCGGGTTGATGGAATTCCTGCGTGAATCATATAATAAATTAAACGTGAGGCCCGATGAAAATGAATTTGCGTGACCGGCAGTGCCGTATTGATATCCTGTAAATTTCTGCAGGTCAAGTGAATCATTATCCGGATGAATGGATATATGATAGTCGAGATTATACCCGATACCCGCAAATAAAAACGATCTGATTCTTTTTAAAGGGGTGAGGTAGAAACGTACATAAGAATAATTAATGAGTAATTTATTATCCTCTGGCTGACGGCCACCCAGCCCCCATGTATTTTGCGGGAAATAGGAATACCGCAAATCGCCTTCAACATTCCATTGGTTGCGCGGCAACCAGATATTGGAATGAAAAGGCAGGTTAAATGCACCCTTAAAATTAAGGCTGGGCGAAAAAGTAATATTAGAGAGATAGGTATCGTATCGTTCGCCAAGATAAAAGCCCGCCTGGGTAGTAGTTACCAAAGCCGTTCCGCCACCGGGCACGCTGGTACCCACCGGCAACAGGGAATAGTAAACTCTTCTGCCCTTTACCGTGGGTGGTTTTTTTATGTGAATATGTGCAAGATCAAAAACTACTTTGATAATATCCTTCTGGTTACTGGTATCTTTTACCGTTGCAGCCGGCGGCGTAATCATGCCGGAAGGATTTTGGGCTGACAAACAAAGGGGAAATAAATAAGACAAGACAAGCACAATTCTGAGCATATTGCAAATAGAGCGAATAACATGCAAAACTTTAAGGGGTGTTTTTTCCCCAGCAAGCATCGAAATTAAATTTTACCCCGCTGGCCGTTGGGTATGTCCGTCGATTATTGATCATTTCACTCATTCAATTATCAATGCCCATTGCTCCGGCGATCACATCGCATCCTCATTAGTGTGGCGCAGGATCGCGGTATACCCCCGGTATTTCCATAATAAGATCTGCTCCATAAGCACTGGCCGGGGTCTGATAGCCGGGTTTATAATTCCCTTCCAGTATTTTTTTTGCGATAAGCAACACAGCAAAAGCAGTCAGCGAATAGGCCTCCGGGCAACGCATTCTTGCCGTTAAGGATTTGCCGCTGGGGTTGGTCACTTTCCCCCAGATCAAACTAACCGCCTTATCGCGTTTATGATCATCCGGTCCCGGAGATTTACTGTAGATTATTTTCCGGATGATGCGGTGTACCAAAGAAGTGCGCAGCAGCCAGTTAAATAAAATTTGTCCTTTCAGGAATATCCAGGTGGCTTTGCTGATACCCGTATAGGTTTCAATATCGGGGATGCCTGTAGAAAAATAGGCTGTGCTGATATCGCCCCAGGGAATACTCATCATAAACGACCGCTGGTTGCTTTCCGGGAAATCGATCCACATACCTCTTTTACCAATCGGTTCCGGCACCAGTTTTCCGCCTTTTCTAACGGCGCCGGGCATCCCAAGTTTTTGCAGGGTAGTGATGGATGTGCCCCGCGATAAACCGCTGCCGATAATGGCAAAGGCAATTTCAAGATGGTTTGCATCCGGCAGGTGATGCTTCAGCCACAATGCCAGGCAATCCGTAGGCACCACATCAAAACCGGCACCGGGCAATACCATTATATTTTTTTGCATTGCGCGCCCGTTGTATTGCTGCAGGATCTCGAATACATCCGTATCACCATTGAGGTCTATATAATGCGCGTTAGCCTGCATACAGGCTTCTATCATGGGCTTTGCCGTAATATCATAGGGACCCGCGGCATTTACTACCAGTGATATTCCCGTCAATGCAGCCTGCAAGGCTGTGGGATTATTTAAATCTGCAATCCTGAAAGAGAGATTGAGTTTTTTTGCCAGGGATGCTATTGACTGGTGGTTTCTTCCTGCAAGAATGGGTTGCAGGCCATACTGCCCCGCAAATCGGGCAATCAGTTCGCCCGAATAGCCATTGGCACCGTATAGCAGGAATGAAGTTGTTTGCATAAGAAAAGATACAAAACAAAAAGGAATGCCGTTAAGCATCCCTTTTCTCAATTATCAGTTGAATGAATAATTACTTTACATTCTGGCTAACAACTTTCGCAAGATCGAACATGGAAATCTGTTGTTTTCCGGCAAACAACACTTTCAGCTTTGCATCTGCATTGATCATCCTTTTGTTTTTTGTATCCTGCAGTTTGTTCTTTTTGATATAGTTCCAAATCTGGCGGATGATCTCAGTTCTTGGTAATGGTTTGCTACCAATTACATCTGCCAGTGCAGGACTTGAAGTAAGGGGCACCATGAATGCAGCATTTGGCTTGCGGGCTGATTTTTTCTTAGCTGCTTTCTTGGGCGCTGCCTTTTTTGCTGCTTTCTTCGGGGCCGCTTTTTTTGCTGCTTTCTTTGGAGCTGCTTTTTTAGCCGCTTTTTTCGGAGCCGCCTTCTTGGCTGCTTTCTTTACTGATTTTGCCATTTTTTTTGAATTTAATTGTTAGTAATCCCGGGCATGGGTGATGCCCGTGCGCTAAAATAAACCAGCTATTCTTATTTTATCAAAAAATTATGCACAAATGTGCAGTTTTATTTAAATTTTGGTTTTCACTGGCTTTACAGGGGGGAAAATACCCATTTTCAGAGGAGAAAATGAGTAAGCGCTGATTTTTTCAGAGGGAACCAGCCATTTCTCCCTGGAGAAACCGCTTAATCCCTTCTGGTACCGGGCAGTTTTAACCTGTCGGGGGGCCAGCTTCCAGGCATTCATGGGATGGAAAACAAACCTTATCACTGCTGCTTTTAGCGGGAAGAAATACCGTGCACTACATTGTTTCGCTGTTCTTACCAACTATCGTGGATGTACAACCGCAGTAAAAACCTGCCGGCCACCAGCTCAAGGTAATTGAACGGGATCAATAATCCGTGGCATCCAGACCCTGAATCGGGAAGACGGATCAAACGTATTTCCGGCAGAGGCATAATCACACAATACAATGGGAATAGTTTTCGGTCCGCTTTCCGCATGCGACTCGATAACAAAAAAAGCTTTAACCGTTATCCAATATGCATTGTTACCATGTTCTGCAGGCAGCAGGTCTATAGAACCATCTTTTGCCGGTACCGGGCCAAGCGGTTCATCTGTATCGGGTAAGCCCAGGCGCATGTCTCTCGATAGTACCAGCGGGCCGCGCATTATCGCAAAATATTCCTGGTTGAAGCCTGACTGATACAAACGGCCACGCATATCCAGGTTAAAGACAATCGTATCTCCTTCTTTCCACCTGCGGTTAACCACTATAAAGTTACCAGGGTCATTTACAGCAACCGGTTCTTTGTTTACGCTGATGGAAGATTGCCGGCTCCAGGCCGGATTACGCACCTGCATTGAAAATTGCTCCGGCTTTGCAAGATGCGCTACTAATCTAACGGTGCCGGACACAGGATAATCGGTTAACTGCTCAATAACCAGGTTTTGATGACCGGGCGTTGTTAGGTTAAATTTTCCGGGTATAAAAAAATTTACGCTGATACCATTGTTTGCCTGCATCACGGCCGTTAATGGAATAGTAAACAATCCCCGGGGGCCGCTGGCTTCGCAACAATTGATACCCATTGCACATTGTTGTTCTCCCCTTAAACGTTCGCCCGATAAAGGAGAATACTTCGCCCAGTCAGATCCATCCGCAAACATAGCGCCCAGCAGCGCATTGTAGTAAGTTTGTTCAATAGCATCCGCATACTTTGCCTGACCGGTTAACCGCAGCAACTGCTGGTTCAGCTTTATCCAGGTTGCCGTAACACAGGTCTCCTGGTAATGGTTAATTGCCATCGCCTGGTAATTGGTTCCGCCAAACCAGCACTCCATGGCAGAACCGGAACCGGCTATATTCAGTTCTGTTTGCCTGATACTCTCCCAGGTATGCTCAACCGCTGTTTTATACGTTTCTTTTCCCGTAACACGGTACAATTCCAGCAGGCCTTCATAGCACGACATCATCTCGTACGCCTTCTGCCCCTGTTCCCAGCCATACCAGCTATGCATCGGTTTTGGAAAGCGCTTACCCACCGGGGTTAGGGATCTGGAAAGCAAGCGGGGACCGCTGTCCGTTTCCCACTCCCGTACAATTTCCTCTGCAAAATCAAGGTAGCGCCTGTTACCCGTGCGCACATATAAAAGCGTAATGGGTTCAAGCACTGAGGAAGCGGCCATGCCCCGGTGATTGCCCATTCTCACTATCTGCGATTTGGTATCTGCCAGTTCCTTTACCAGGTGATCCGCAATTTTTGCGGCTGCTTCCAGCGAAGCTTTGCTGCCCGTAAGATCATAATAGTTCAAAAGGCCCAGCATGCAATACTTGCGGCCCCAGATATCCCATTGCTGCAAATGTTTCCCGGCCGCATAGTTACCAATATATCCATCCGGCGATTGGGTAGCCATGAGATCGGTCACACCCTTATCCAGTAAGGTTTTCAGTTCAGGCGTTGGATTATACCGGTAGGCCAGTATGGCCGAAGTGATCCATTTGCCCCAGAACTCGGTTTGCCAGCAGGAAGTTTCTGTACGATTCAGAAATGGTTGCACGAGTTGATGAACGTCCTGCGCCATTATGCGATTGTGATACGCGCCCTCCAGTCTTTCTGCAACAAAACCGCTGAGTACCGCAGATAAGGCAGTCTTTAAAACATCATTGGCCACTGGTTCCACTTTGTGCTGGCTTTGCACTACCAGGGAAAAACTAAAAAACCAGCCTGTCATTAACAAAACCAATGTACAGTATTTCATATCGCAGGGATTTATAGCTATTCAACCGTTACGGCAACGAATCTAAATAAAATTAACCATGGAAGCTCCGTGACCGGATCATTTTCAGTACCTGTATGATGTCCTCCATTTCCGTTTTATTCATGGCTGCAAACCCCATCCTGGTGGCATTGTAATTATGCTTACCGCTGTTATAA
>Ga0268264_10006109_pt1 | contig 10176 bp, 7 predicted proteins | sample KBSSwiS32_FD_190357 | JGI IMG/M metagenome (GOLD analysis project Ga0268264, IMG submission 190357) | Switchgrass rhizosphere microbial communities from Kellogg Biological Station, Michigan, USA - KBS Switchgrass S3-2 (SPAdes) (version 2) | ecosystem: Host-associated > Plants > Roots >... | reverse complement strand
GTCAGCTGCCCGCGCAACGACGTGAACGGGTTCAGCCCGATCGACCCGCCACCGGACCCGCCGCCCCCGCCGGCGGCGAACCGGCCCTGCGTCCCGACGACGGTCGCCGCCCCGCCGATGGCCAGCCCGAGGACCGCGGCCACGGCGACGACGGCGATCCCGCCCGTGACCAGGGCGCCGCCACGGCGCAGGGCGTCGTCGCGGGCCACGAGTAGCAGCCCGTACCCGGCCGCCGCGAGCACGAGGGTCCACCAGGGCAGCAGCTCGGGGGACAACGCCGCGGGCACCGCCACCGTGACCAGCAGCGGGACCCCGCCCGCGGCCGGGGCGTCGGCGGAGACCGCGATCGCGTACACGGCGATCGCGAGGACCCCGAAGGCCATGGTGATCAGGAAGAGCATGCCCGGCGTGGGGACGACGGGCGCGATCCCGGAGTCGATCTGCGCCCCGGCCTCCCGGACGTGGTCGCCGAAGGCCTCGAACGCCTCGGGACCGGGCAGGAACCCGTCGGAGAACAGGGCGGTCAGGGTGAGCAGCAGCCCGACGACCTGCGCGACCAGCACGGCGACCGCGGGCAGCCGCTGCAGCGCGACCCCGATCGCCACGACCACCGCGACGGCGAGCGCACAGTGCGCGAGCCAGCTCGTGCCCTGCACGACCGCGACCATGCAGCTCCCGGCGAGCAGCACGGCGAGCCCACTCGCCAGGGGTGCGACCCACCGGAACCCGGGACGTGCGGTGGGCGGGGAGACGGGTCCACTCATCGCATTCCCCCGCTGCGCGGGCTCGGCGCTTCGCGCAGGCGCTGTACCCATGATCCGCTCGCTCATCGCGCCCCCACCGGCGCCCCGGCGACCAGCGCGGACCAGGCCTGGGCGGGGGAGACCGCGGCGGTGGCGATCGTGACGTGCCACCCCGCCCGACGCAGGACCTCCGCGGCGGGCACCCCGGAGGCCGCGGCGCCCTCCCAGGTCGGGGTGTCGAGCAGGATCGCGTAGCCGCCGCCGGGGTGGCGGGCGGCGAGGCGGCCCGCGTCCTCGGCGGAGACCGCGCCGAGCACCGCGACCACGTCCCGGCCCGGCGCCGTGGGCGGTCCGCTGAGGTCGGGCTGGGCGACGGGGCGCAGGACCGCGAGGGCGTCGAGCAGGGGGTCGAGGCCGTCCTCCGTGGTGACCGGGACGCCGTCCTCGGTCGTCAGCTGCACCGGCTCACCGCGCCCCCGCAGATGGGCGCCGATGCTCGCGGCCAGGGTCACGGCGAACTCCAGGCTGGCGCCGGGGCCGTGCCCGCGGTGGGCGCAGTCCCGGCGGTCCAGCAGCACGGTGACCCCCGCGTGCCAGGGGCGTTCCTCGAGCCGGACCATCAGCTCGTCGTGCCGGGCGGTGCTGCGCCAGTGGACCCGGCGCAGCTCGTCCCCCTGGCGGTAGGTCCGGACCATGACGTCCGGGCTGCCCTGACCCTGCTGGGCCGCGGCGCCCGGGACGCCCTCGCCGCTGCCGAGCGCGCGCGGCGCCCCCGTGAGCCCCACCACCTGCGGCACCACCAGCAGCCGGTCCGCGCCGATCATCTCGCGGCTGAACTCGGCCAGCCCGAGCGCGCCCACCGCGCGTCCGGCCAACGGCCCGATCCCGTGGGCCCCGCGCAGGGGAGGCCGCAGGGGATAGGTGACTCGCGCGCCGCGCGAGCCGATCCGGTGCACGGTGAACCGCGGCGGGGTGGCGGGGTCGGGACCGGCGGCGTCGGGCACGGTGTCGGCCAGCCGCAGGGCGCCCAGGATCGGGCCGCCGCTCAGGTCCAGCGCGACCTCGGCCGCGGACCCCACGGACACCCGCTCCGGCTGCAGCGACCGCGTGACCTGCACCGATCGACGGGTGCGGACCGCGACCAGCAGCGAGACCACCGGGAGCAGGCAGACGAACAGGCCGACCGACAGGAGGTCCCGCTCGTCCAGCACCAGGGCGCAGACCGCCGTCGCGACGCCGCCCGCCAGCAGGCTGCGCCCCCGGACGGTCAGCCCGATGCGCCTCACGCCCGGGACGGCGCCCGGACGGGGATGCGGGACAGCAGGCCCCGCACCACGTCGGCCGCGGTGGTCCGGCCCTCACCGGGGGCCAGCGACAACCGGTGCGCGACGACGGGGACGGCGATGGCCTGGACGTCGTCCGGCACGACGTACCCGCGACCGGCCAGGGCCGCGTGCGCCCGCGCGGCACGTACCAGGTGCAGCGTGGCGCGCGGCGACGCCCCGAGCCGCACCTCCGGCTGCCGCCGCGTGGCCCCGATCAGGTCGACGCAGTACTGCCGCACCTCCGGCCCGACCCGCACCCGGCGGACGGCCTCGATCACCGCCCGGACCATCCGCGCGTCCGCCACCGGACGCAGCTGCTCCAGGGGGTCGGCGCCCGCGTGCTCGTCGATCATCGCGAGCTCGGCGGCGGGGTCCGGGTAGCCGACGCTGATCCGCGCGGTGAACCGGTCCCGCTGCGCCTCGGGCAGGGGGTAGGTGCCGTCCATCTCCACGGGGTTCTGGGTGGCGATGACCATGAACGGGCTGGCGAGCTGGTAGGTCCCGCCGTCGACCGTCACCTGGTTCTCGGCCATGCACTCCAGCAGCGCGGACTGGGTCTTCGGCGACGCGCGGTTGATCTCGTCCGCGATGACGACGTTGGCGAACACCGGGCCCGGACGGAACTCGAACTCGTTCGTCTGCCGGTTGTAGACGCTCATCCCGGTGATGTCGCCGGGGAGCAGGTCCGGCGTGAACTGGACCCGGCTGACCGAGCAGTCCAGCGACCGGCCGAGCGCCTTGGCCAGCGACGTCTTGCCGACGCCGGGCACGTCCTCCACGAGGAGATGGCCCTCGGCGAGCAGGGTGACCAGGGCCAGCCGGACGACGTCGGGCTTGCCGACGATGATCCGCTGGACGTTCTGCGCGATCCGCCCGGTGAGGTCCGCGACGACCCCGAGCGGGGGCGGCTCGGGCGCGTCGGCACCGGGGGCGGCGCCGGGTCGGCTGGTCGTGGTCAAGCCTGCTCCTGGGGGTGGGGCGGGGTCGCGGGGTCGAGTGGTGGGGTCGGTCGTGGGGTCGAGACTGCCCTCCAGTCTGTCAAAACCCCGCGAAGAGTGTCCCTCGACCGGGTCGGGAGCTTCCCGGACGGCGTCCCCGTGCGGTGAGCGCGCTGCCGTCGACCCGTTCCCCACCCGTCCCCCACCGCGCCCCACCCGGGCTCCCCACCTCTCCCCACCGACCCTCCCCATCGCCCCCACCGGGCTCCCCATCGCTCCCCACCGGCGTCGGCGCGAGGCGCTGACCTGCGGTGATGCGAAGTGGGGTCAGGGGTGGGGGAGGGTGGGCGAGCGCGTGATACGGGAATCCCCCCACCTTCAACCCCCTCATCCGACCTGCTGAAACGTGCCCGGAACCCCCGGAAGAGCGCTCGTTTCGAGTTGACGGTGGTGCGAAGTGGGGTAATGTGGGCCGCGTTGGAGCGAGACGGGGCTCCGAGAAGAGGTGATGTGGGTGTTCCTCGGCACCTACTCGCCTCGGTTGGACGACAAGGGGCGGCTCACGCTGCCGGCGAAGTTCCGAGACGATCTGCGGGGCGGGTGCATGGTCACGAAAGGGCAGGACCACTGCCTCTACGTGTTCACCCGTGAGGCCTTCACGGAGATGGCCACCAAGGTCGCCGCGGCGCCGCTGACTTCCGAGTCGGCCCGTGCCTTCCAGCGGAACCTCTTCTCGGGTACCGACGAGCAGAACCCCGACGGTCAGGGCCGGATCGCGATCACCCCGGAGCTGCGCCGGTACGCGGGTCTGTCGAAGGACTGTGTGGTGATCGGCGCGTTCACGCGCGTCGAGATCTGGGACGCACAGGCCTGGCAGACGTACCAGGAGCGGCACGAGGACGACTACGCCAAGGCCCAGGAGGAGGTTCTGCCCGGTCTCATCTGACACCGGATTCGAGAGGCAGTTCTCGTCGCCGCCTCGACCCGGACGTCGCGCACCACCCGGCCCGACAGCCCTGGCGCACCTTCCCCGGTGCCAGGTCTGTCGGGGCGAGTGGGACGCGGCGTCCAGGTGGGGGCGGCGACACGCACCCGCCGGGCTGGGGAGCCGGGACGGGTGGACCACGGCGGCTCGGGATGCTCGCGTCCCGGGCCGTCGGCATGACCACCCCGGGTGCGGGCGCGGGGTGGGGGCACGACGAGGGACCAGGCTGTGGGGGCCGGTCTCTCAGTGGGAGGTGACGGGCGGGTGTACACCGGGCACGACAACGGCGGCGGCCACCGGCACGTCCCGGTGCTGCTGGACCGGACGCTGGAGCTGCTGGCTCCCGCGCTCGAGGGGCGGCCCGCGGTCGTCGTGGACGCCACGCTGGGGCTCGGCGGCCACTCGGCGGCGCTGCTCGCCGCGCATCCGCAGCTCACCCTGGTCGGCCTGGACCGGGACCCGCAGGCGCTGGAGATGGCCGGGCGCAGGCTCACCGCGTACACCGACCGCATACATCTGGTGCACGCGGTGTACGACCGGATCGCGGAGGTCCTGGACGAGCTCCACCTGGCCCCCGTGCAGGGGATCCTGTTCGACCTCGGGGTCTCCTCCCTGCAGCTCGACGCGGACGAGCGCGGCTTCTCCTACTCCCGCGACGCGGACCTCGACATGCGGATGGACCCCACGCGGGGCCTCACCGCGGCCGACGTCCTCAACACCTACGCCCCGGGCGACCTCGTCCGGATCCTGCGGGAGTACGGCGAGGAGCGGTTCGCCACCCGGATCGTGTCCGCGGTGGTGAAGCGGCGTGCGCAGGCGCCGTTCGTGCGCAGCGCCGAGCTCGTCGAGCTGTTGTACGCAGCGGTGCCCGCCGCGTCCCGCCGGACCGGGGGACACCCGGCCAAGCGGACGTTCCAGGCCCTGCGGATCGAGGTCAACGGCGAGCTGGAGGCCCTGCGCGGGGCGCTGCCCGCCGCGCTCGGGTCGCTGGCGGTGGGCGGGCGGATCGTGGTGCTCGCCTACCACTCGCTCGAGGACCGCATGGTCAAACGGGAGCTGGCCGCGGGAGCGGCCTCCCGCACCCCGGTGGACCTCCCGATGGAGCTGCCGGGACACGGACCCGAGCTGCGGCTGTTGACCCGCGGCTCCGAGCCCGCCACGGACGACGAGATCGAGGACAACCCGCGCGCCGCCTCGGTGCGGTGCCGGGCCGCTGAACGGATTCGGGAGGCCGCAGCATGAGTGCGCCGGTCAAGACGCCCACTCGCAAGCGTCCGACGGTCTCCGTCGAGTGGCAGGGCACCGAGACGAGGCGACGGGTCCCCGCCCAGCGGGGGAGCGTCACCGTCCCCGCGCAGCGCAAGGGGGCCGCGAAGGCCGCCTACGCCAAGCGGGACGAGCGGGCCCGCAAGGCGGTCGGCGCGCCCCGGCGCAAGGGCGCCCAGGTCGTCCACTCCGGACGGCCCCAGTTCGTGCTGCTGATCATGGCCCTGTTCGCGGCGGGTCTGGTCCTCACGCTCTGGCTCTCGACGGCGGCCTCCGCCGACTCGTACACGCTGCAGGAGGCCCGTACCGCCGCCCGCGACCTCACCGAGCAGTCCGAGCGCCTGCACCGCGAGGTGGCGGCGCTGGAGTCGGCACCCACGCTCGCCCAGCGCGCCGCCGAGCTCGGCATGGTGCCGGTCCAGGACCCGGCGCGGCTCGTGGTGGCCCCGGACGGGGGAGTGACGGTCGTCGGCAAGCCCTCCGCTGCCGTCCGGACGGCACCGCCCGCGGCACCCGCCACCCCGGTGAACCCGATGCCCGCCGTCGAGACCGGACCGTCGCAGGTCGCGGCGGACGCCCAGGCCCAGGCCCCGGCCGACCCCGCAGCCCAGGCTCAGGGAACCGACCCGGCGGCCCAGGCTCAGGCGACCGACGCGGCGGCCCAGGCTCAGACCCCCGCCGGCGAGCAGGCAGGCGAGGCCGCCACCCAGGCCCAGGCCGAGGCCGATCGGCTCGCCCAGCAGAACCCGGCCCAGCCCGGCGGCGCCTGATGGCGTTGCTCCCGCCCCGCTCCCGGCCGGGCTCCCGGTCCGGGTCGCGGCCGGGCGGGCGGACCCAGGCCGGTCCGACCCGACGTCCCCCGCGCCGCCCCGCCTCGACGGCGGGCATGGCGGTGCGCCGCTTCCGCGCGGGCCGGATCGTGCTCGTCCTGCTCCTGCTGGCGAGCGCGATGCAGCTCGTGCTGATCCAGACCGTCCGCTCCGGTGACCTCACCGCGAGCGCGGAGAAGCAGCGCACCACCCGGATCACGATCGCCGCCGAGCGCGGGGCGATCCTGGACCGCAACGGCAACCGGCTCGCCTTCTCCACCGAGTCGCGGGCCCTGGTGACCAACCCGAGGCTGATCGCGGTGAACCACAAGGAGCAGGCGCCCGCGTACAAGGCCGAGATGGCCCAGGCGGTCGCCGCGGCGACCGGTGGGGACCCCAACGCGCTCAAGGCGCTGCTCGACGCCGACCGCGGCTACGTCGTGCTGACCACGACCGCGGACCCCGACGTCGCACGGGCGCTGCGCGAGCGCTTCCCCGAGATCGCCGAGGAGAAGCGCGAGTCCCGGCAGTACCCGTCGGGCACCCTGGCGGCCAACGTGATCGGCGCGGCGAGCTGGAGCGCGGACAACCAGAAGCTCGTCGGGCGGGTGGGCCTCGAGTCCTCCGACGACGGCGTGCTCGCAGGCACCGACGGCTACCAGGTCGTCGACACCGCCGAGGGCAGCGACACCGTCATCCCCGGCAGCACCCGGGCGCAGGAGCCCGCGGTGCCGGGGTCGGACGTCGAGCTGACGCTGGACTCGGACCTGCAGTACGTCGTGCAGCAGAAGCTGCAGGACTACGTGGCGAAGACCGGCGCGCGCGGCGGCTCCGCGGTGGTGCTCGACGCCAAGACCGGCGAGGTCCGGGCGATGGCGAACGGCGGCACGTTCGACCCGCGCCAGCTCGGCACCGCCGACCCCGCGACGCTGGGCAACGCGGCCGTGTCCAGCCCCTTCGAGCCGGGCTCGGTCAACAAGCTCGTGACCATGGCGGGCGCGCTGGAGTACGGCCTCGCCACCCCGGACGAGGTCCTGCAGGTCCCGGGCAGCATCAAGGTCGCGGACCGCACGGTCCACGACGCCTGGGACCACGGCGTCGAGAACTACACATTGACCGGGGTGCTGGCGAAGTCCTCCAACGTCGGCACGATCATGACGGCGGAGAAGCTCGGCCCCGACCGGTTCTCGGACATGCTGGCGCGCTTCGGGATCGGGCAGCGGACGAACGTCGGGCTGCCCGGCGAGAGCGCGGGCTCGGTGCCCGCGCGGCAGTCCTGGTCCGGCTCCACCTTCGGCAACCTGCCGATCGGGCAGGGCCTGTCGATGACCGTGCTGCAGATGGCCGGGATGTACCAGGCCATCGCCAACGACGGCGTGCGGATCCCGCCGCGGATCGTCGCCGCGACCATCGGGCCGGACGGCAGCCGCACGGCCGAGCCCGCCCCCGAGCCCGTGCAGGTGGTCTCCGCGCAGACCGCCGCGCAGCTGCGGACCATGCTCACCGCCGTCACGCAGAAGGGCACGGGGGGCAACACCGGCACCGGGGTCACCGCGCAGGTCCCCGGCTACCAGGTCGCGGGCAAGACCGGCACGGCCCAGCAGGTGGACCCGAGCTGCGGCTGCTACGCGTCGTCGACCTACTGGATCACCTTCGCCGGGATGATGCCCGCGCAGGACCCGCGCTTCGTCATGGGGATCATGCTCGACGCCCCCGGCGGCGGCACCTCCGCGGCGCCGCTGTTCCACGACGTCGCCTCCTACCTGGCACAACAGGAGCGGATCCCGGTCGGCGAGCCGGCGCCCGTGCAGACCCTGGTCCTGCCCTGAACCTGCGCGGAGGCGGGTCGGACGGTCTCGGTAGCCTGCCGGGCGTGGCTCCTCTCGCTCCCCCCGAAGGCGTTGCGCCCCCTGCGGGTCTGCGGCCCACGGGCCTCCCCGCGGTGCGGCTGAGCGCCCTCGGCGCCCCCGTCGCGGCCGAGCCGTTCGGCTCGCTCGATGTGGACGTCACCGGCATCACCCACCGCACCTCGGGCGTCCGTCCGGGCGACCTGTTCGCCGCCCTCCCCGGGGCCGCGGCGCACGGCGCGGACTACGCCGCGGCGGCGCTGGCGTCGGGCGCGGTGGCCGTGCTGACGGACGCGGCGGGCATGACCCGCCCCGAGCTCCGCGAGGCGGCCGAGAGCGGCCGGGTGGCCGTGCTGGTGCACCCGCACCCCCGGACCGTCCTCGGCGAGCTGTCCGCCGCCGTCTACGGCCACCCGACAGCGGACCTGACGGTCCTCGGCGTCACCGGCACGAGCGGCAAGACGACCGTCGCGCACCTGCTCGAGACGGGCCTGCGCACGGCCGGGCGCCGGACGGGGCTGCTCGGCACCGTGCAGACCCGGATCGGCACCGACTCGCTGCCCAGCGCGTTCACCACCCCCGAGGCGCCGGACCTGCAGGCGCTGTTCGCCGTGATGCGCGAGCGCGGGGTCTCGGACATCGCGATGGAGGTCTCGTCCCACGCCCTGGCGCTGGGCCGGGTCGCGGGCACCCGGTTCTCCGTGGGGGCGTTCACCAACCTCTCGCAGGACCACCTGGACTTCCACCACGATATGGAGGAGTACTTCCAGGCCAAGGCCCGGCTGTTCACCGATCCCGAGCTGCGCGCCGAGCGCGGCGTGGTCTGCGTGGACGACGAGTGGGGGCGGCGGTTGGCCGGGCTCGCCGAGGTCACCACGGTCTCCACCACCGGACCCGCGGACTGGCGGGCCCTCGACATCGGCACCGAGCCGGACGGCAGCCAGTTCGCCACCGTGGTCGCGCCGGACGGGCGGGAGATCCCGCTGCGGCTCGCGCTGCCCGGCTCGTTCAACGTCGCCAACGCCGTGCTCGCGCTGGCCGTGCTCGACGCCGCGGGCGTCCCGGCCGCCGTCGCCGCGCCCGCGTTCGCCCAGCTCGCGGTGCCCGGGCGGATGCAGCGCGTCGAGGCGGGCCAGCCGTACCTGGCGATCGTCGACTACGCGCACAAGCCCGCCGCCGTCGCCGCCCTGCTGGACGCCCTGCGCGCGCAGGCGCCCCGGGCCCGGATCCTGACGGTCCTGGGCTGCGGGGGCGACCGGGACACCGGCAAGCGCCCGCTCATGGGGGCCGCCGCGGCGCTGCGCTCGGACGTGCTGATCGTCACGGACGACAACCCCCGCACCGAGGACCCCGCCGAGATCCGTGCGGCCATGCGCGCAGGTGCGGAGGCCGAGCCGCACCGCGGGGACATCGTGGAGATCGGTGACCGGCGGGCCGCGATCGCGGCGGCCGTCTCGTTGGCGAAACCCGGCGACGTGGTGGTCGTTGCGGGGAAGGGACACGAGACCGGCCAGGAGGTCCACGGGACCAAGCGCCCGTTCGACGACGTCCACGAGCTCGCCGCGGCCATCCGCGCGGCAACCTGAGGAAGGCGACACACACGTGATCGAGATGCGGCTGGCCGAGGTCGCCGCCGTGACCGGGGGCAGGCTCCACCGGGCGACGGGCGACGAGCTCGTGTCGTCGGTGGAGTTCGACTCCCGGAAGGTGGGTCCGGGCGCGCTGTTCCTCGCGCTGCCCGGCGAGCGCGCGGACGGGCACGGGTTCGCCGCCGCTGCGGTCGCGGCCGGGGCGGCGGGTGTGCTGGCGGGCCGCCCCGTCGACGCCCCCTCGGTCGTCGCGCCCGCAGGCGAGTCGTACGCGGGCACGGACCTGGGCGCGGCGGACCCGGACGGCGCGGGAGCCGCGGTGCTCACGGCCCTGGGGAGGCTGGCCCGGCACTCGATCACCTCCCTCCGCGACCTGACGGTCGTGGGGATCACCGCGAGCTCGGGCAAGACGTCCACCAAGGACCTGGTGGCGGCGGTGCTCGCGCCGCTGGGGGAGACCGTGGCGCCGCCCGGCTCCTTCAACAACGAGCTGGGCCACCCCTGGACCGCGCTGCGGGCGGGGGCGTCGACCCGACACCTCGTGCTGGAGCTGTCGGCGCGCGGCGTGGGGCACATCGCCCGGCTCTGCCGGATCGCGCCGCCGCGGATCGGGGTGGTGCTCAACGTGGGTTCCGCGCACGTCGGCGAGTTCGGCTCGCCGGAGGCGATCGCGC
>Ga0268264_10006102_pt1 | contig 10184 bp, 10 predicted proteins | sample KBSSwiS32_FD_190357 | JGI IMG/M metagenome (GOLD analysis project Ga0268264, IMG submission 190357) | Switchgrass rhizosphere microbial communities from Kellogg Biological Station, Michigan, USA - KBS Switchgrass S3-2 (SPAdes) (version 2) | ecosystem: Host-associated > Plants > Roots >... | reverse complement strand
GGGAGAGCGTTGTCGCCCGCCGGTCGGATTGCTTGTTTGATCACCATTGTCGCTTGCTGTATCCGTTCCCGGACGACGTCCACCGCCGCTGGTTCCCGGAGATGCAGGTGTCCCGATTCCCTTGTCTTCGTCACTTTCAGGAAGCAAAGGACTCGCGTCACCTTTCTTCAGTACTGCGAGATATAGTCCGAAATTCTCGTCATGATCATACGAGGTCATGTCGAGCCACTGCGACTTAAGTCCAAAATCCGTCGACGCCAAAAACCAAAGATATTTACCGCTTGCATCCCATGCCGGCCATGCGCAATCCGCCAGGCCGTCGGTCACTTGTTTCGATTCGCCTGTTTCAACACTGCTTACAAAGATCGCCTTGTACATCGAGCGCAAATGCGCCGCGTATGCGATCCATTTCGAATCAGGGCTCCATACAGGATTCATCGTCCGTTGGGGAACCATCCACGGATCGCTGCCTACCATCTTCGCAGCGCCGGTCGTGACATCAACGACCCATGCCTTCAGATTCGTGTCGGTAAAGAGGAGCTTTTTCGAATCGGGCGACCACGACGCGGTATAGTAATGCGTTGGTTTATCAAGTACGATTTCGCGCGGCGGAGTAATACCGTCCTGTGCTTCGATATAAAGACGATATTCACCCGAGCGGTCGCTAAAGTACGAGATAAATTTCCCATCCGGCGACCATGCCGGGTCGCGCTCCGCCGAGCTGCTTGAATTGGTCAGGTTTCGCACGTCGCCCTTCTCTGCCGGAATGGTAAATATCTCGCCGCGTGCTTCGACAAGCACACGTTTTCCTGTTGGCGAGATCTCAAGATTGCTCATCCGGCTGGTCACATCTTCCCACCGCGGCATCATCCATGGAAAATCTCCCGCGACGGTGATGTTTACGATATGCTCCTTGCCTGACTTTGGATCGAGTTCGTGAATGTAACCTGCCTGTTCAAAGACAACCGAGCCGGCCCCCGAATCTATCGTCTTAACATCAAAATCCCGAAACTTTGTAACTTCGGAAAGCTTCTTGCTGCCCATCTCATACGCCCACACGTTCTCGACACCGTCGCGGTCCGAAATGAAATAGACCGTGTCGCCCACCCAAACCGGATCGATGTCTTTCGAATCGGACCATGGCGGCGAAACCAGATCGTAGCTTTTGAGATCTACGATCCAGATCGGGCGATTCTGGCCGCCGCGATAGTTGCGGCGTTCGTCATCCCACGAATTGTTCATCCGGTAGGCGATGTGCGAACCATCGGCAGAGATCTTTCCCTGAAACCCGCGCGGCAGCGACATCGGTTCTTCGACACCACCCTCGGCCGGTACGGTCCAGAATCGCGGAGCTCCGGTCGGCGCCGCTGTCGCTCGCGCCGATGAGAACATTATCGAGCGCCCATCGGGTGTCCATCCCTGGACTGCGTCGGCTCCCGGATGCCACGTCAATCGCTTCGGTTCGCCCCCGTCCGCCGACACAACATAAACGTCGAGATTTCCAGCATACTCGCCGGAGAAAGCGATCCATTTTCCGTCCGGCGAAAAATGTGGATTGGAGGTCTGTCCCTGAAAGCTTGTGACGCGACGGGCCGTACCCCCGGCACGCGGCACGACCCAGATATTTTGCGCATAAGCAAAAGCGATCTGCGTTGCGCTTACCGTCGGTGTGCGAAGCAAGCGTGTACCGGCATTCGGCGATTGAGCATAAGTCTCAACCGCAATATAAGTTCCAAATACAAAACTCACAGCAAGAATCGCCGCCGATCGAACGAGAGTCCGGCGGCAGAACCCCACTTTCAGGGCCGAATGCAACATTGATTTTCCTCCAGAAACAAATGGTATGCGACGCCGATTCTAGCACGAAGCCGAGAGCCCCGGCAAAGCCAGCCGTCCTTTGATCGTGAGGCATTTTCAAAGCTAATAAACGAGCAAAGCCGCGCGAAAACACGGCAGATTGGCGCAAAAAAACAAGTTCGATCGAAAAGAGCGTAAAAAATCGGCGACCGGGTTTAAAGGATCAGGCGCCGTCTTTTCGGGGTTAGTTCAAAGGTACGTTGGTATTTTTGTCAAAGCACCAATCGACGAGATCGGCACCGAATTTCGCTTGAACATCGGCGGGGACGTCGGGTTTCTTTACTTCGCGAAAGTCGAAACGGATCGAACCCGCCGGTTGGCCGGCAGGATTCACCGTCGCAAGCAGATAGCCGTACACATTTGTCTTCGCAACGGAGGAAAGTCCGGAATTAGATGGCAGCTTATATCGGACGGCGCCAGCCGTCCCAACGATCCATCCGGGCAATACCCCGCCATTAGATTTCCAATATTCACTGTTGTAAATACCGTCCATTAGAAAATGCGAATGGCTGGCAAGTAAGTAAACTAACTTGTGATACTGGTCGCGGGTCTTTAGCAACCTTGTGTAAACAGAGCGGCCACTCTGCACCCCGGTTGGATAATCGCTCATGCTGTGGTCAAAGGAAAGACTGTCCGGTAAGGCCTCGTGCATGCCGACGACGATCGTTGTAATGCCGGGGTCCGCCTCGTCCTTCGCCAATACCTTATTGAACCAATTGAGCTGGGCGAAATCGAATTGGTCGGTCGTAGCGTTATCTAAATAGATGAAGTCCACGCCGTCCTGCTGCCAATGGTAATAGGCCTTAAGTTTGTGATCATTAGGATCGTCGCGGAGGCGTTGACTCTGGATAACCGGCGCGTTCAGCCAGTCGGCAAACTGAATGATAAAATCGGCGCGAGTCTTAGGCGCATAAGTTTCGTGATTACCGATGCCGAGGAAGAAAGGAACTTTGAACCGGTTGATCTGGCTTTCGATCAAATCCTGCCAGACAATGTTTTGATAATTGGATATCGACAAATGTGTTGCGCCGGCACGCCGCCAAATATCTTCGTCGAAATCAAAGATCGCACGGAGGTCGCCGAGATGCCAGTAAAACCCGGCACTTGTTTTCTCAATATCCTGCGCTATCGCAGGCATAACAACGTCGCCGCAATTTCGCGAATCTCCCGAAACGGCAAACTGCCATTGTTTAGTCGTTGCGGTAGAAGTTGCAGGTTTGGCAAAGATGCCGGCCGTGATCAAGACGAGAAGAGTCGGACAGAGCAAAAAGTTTTTCATAGTCGATTCAAGAATCGGTCGATTTTAACGCGATAACGAAAGTATTATAGCGAAAGAGCCGACAGGCGTCGGCTTCACGTTTCAAAAGATTAACAAAGAATTCCCGCGACTTTAGACACAAAAGCGGAATGGATTGAAGGGTACGAACGAGGCATCCCAGCTCCTGTATATTGTTCCAAGCGACTTGTGAAATGTAAAGCAGTCCTGCATTGCACTGCGATATTTGGTGTAAAAGACCTGTGGGTCGCAGAGGTTCAAAGGAGCGCTCGGCAGAGCCGAATGGCCACGATGGTCGTATCGCAATGTTCGTCCAACTTGTGACGTATATAGATTACTCATCACGATCGCTGTGAATTCTTCGAGGCCGTCAAATCCGTCGGGAGCGCCGCCTGTCAGCCGGAGGTTGCCTTTCAAGCTATTCAATCCGTGTATCAGTTCGTGAAGAAGCACCTCGTCGGCACCCCAGGCGGGACCGACTGGCCGCGATTCGCCGACATACCAAGGCGTAAAATAAAGTACATAATTGGTTCCGCGACCGGTGCCAATATTTGCCTGACGCTCAGACTTACTTAACTCACTGGTTTCGATCGTCTTAGCCATCTCGCCGCTAGGCGTCGCGTCGGCATAGCTCTCCGGCTCACCATACGCCATGTAATGCGTCTCGGTCTTTTCGTCTTTAGCCGGATCGTGACGCCACGGCTTGATAATGAGCGATTTGGTCGCGGACTCGATCTCCTTTAGTACCCAGAACGAGCTTGCCGGCCCGTTCAGTTGATTGACAAGTTTTTCAACAGCTCCTTCGTAAACCTGCACGTTTCGCTTTGCTTCGTCCGACGGAAGCCAGTCAAGGCCCAAAAACCCTTTCAAATAATAACTGCCATCAACCCCGAGATTTTTTCTAAGCCATTTCATCAACACCCCCCTCCCGCGGGGTGCCCATAAGTTTATTCGACAAAGATCATACTGTCGAACCGAGGACCCACACGGCGATAAGTCATGTTACTGACGCGACGACCGCCAAAGCCCCAGGTATTACGCTAAACAGTATTGATCCAAGATAAAACAAAAGTTCCCACACGGCGCGAAACTCGGCCAGGGCATTTATTTCAATCTATCCGTGGTTGGCACCACCTTTTTTTCAGTGGCTCCAAGGTTTACGGTCGTGTTTTCGGTGACGCTTGGGATCGATTCAGTCAGCCACAACTGCGGCAGCGGTTCGTGCAGTTCGGGTGACTTGTAGTCCTCCACCGGCGGTCGGTCGTCAGGAGCTTGTTGCTTGCCGCGCTCGGACAGTAGTCTGAAGGGCGTCGAGACTACAAGAATAAGAAATCTGAGGGGCAGAATGTTCCACATCAAAGTAAAGAGGAGCAGATCAACGAGCGTTGTTAGAACCGCCTGTCCCAATAGCCGCCATGACTTGCTCACCTTGTGATCGGAGAGCCCCAATGGAGCATCCTTGAAGACGTGTTCGGCGTAGCGACCGACGAATTGATCGATCGAGGAGTCCATCTTTGTGAAGAAGTCTTCTTCCCTACCTGAGAGGGCCATCGTCACGGCCTCGAGATTGGTGCCGCACGACGCGCAGAATTTTAGCTCCAAGGGATTGTCTTTTCCGCATGTCGGACAAAACATAATAGTCTCGGCTTCCTAAAGAATTTTACGAAATCCTGTTGCTTTTGTTCGCTGATAAGTCTAGCACGGCAATCAACCGCCAATAGCGACTAATTACCTTAGCTGGCGTAATGTTCTTCGACGGTCACACCAAACACAATCGTACCGATAAGGCCTATAACGCCGGCGGTAATAAAAGGTGTTTGCGGTCCGAAGGTCCACAATAATCCACCGATCACTGCGGCAGGAGTTATCGAAAGGCTCCGCACCAGGTAATACAGACCAACCGAGCGAGCGCGTAAACTCGGCTCGGCAAAATCAACTATCATCGCTTTGCGAGAAGGCTCGCCGATCTCACGAAGACCTCCTATGATAAACGCAAAGATCAAAGTCCTGAACCCAGATGAAAGTACGATCGATATCGGGTAAAGCGCAAAACATAAAAACGTTGCGATGACAAAAGGTTTTCGCCCAATGCGGTCAGCGATCTTTGCGGCGGGAACATAGACGACTATAGAGGTTACCATCTGTATCGCGACAAGGATCCCATATTCGGCAAAGCTGATTCCGATGATATTCGTCGCATAGAGAACAATAAAAACGTCTGCCATTCCTTCGCAGATCCTGATAATTATATCGGACACAAGAAGGCGTTTTAGCGCGAAGTGAAATGATCTCCAGACGCCGCGGACGTCGGTAACTTCTCCTGTCTGGACTGGTATGTTGACAGTCAGAACAACCAATACCGCAACCACTGCCAAAGCAAGGGTGATAACCAGTCCGGCCCTGACGCCTGCTATGACGCCCATAGCAGCGATCAATGCCCCGCCTAAAATAGGCGCGATCGCCATCGGGACTCGCTTTAGCATCGACTGAACGGTAAAACCCATCGCTCGGCGCTCTCGCGGAAGAGAATCACCGATCACGGCAAAAACAGCGGGCGACGCCATACTGCTCCAAGCCATTACAAAAACGAGGCCGAGGAAAACAAATATCCAACTCGGGCTGAACAAGTAGATCAAATACCCTACGAACGCGAGAGCGATAAATACAAGAAAAGCTTTTCTTCGGCCGAATCTGTCCGCGATCCAGCCGCCCGGATATTGATAGATCGCATCGAGGAAATCGCTCGCCGTCCCGAACCATCCGATGACGAGAGTGCCTGCTCCGAGCGATTCCAAATACTTCGGAATAAACTTTTTCCAAAGCTCTTCGCCAAACCCGATGAGGACAAATGCCGTCGAGGCGGCCAGGACATTACGCTCCAAACCGAAGAATGCCGTGAAACGCTCGCGACGCGTTTCCAACCCTCTTGATTTGGAGTCATCGCCCGGCATATCTACAGTTTATCGAGCAGATCGGAAATAAGTTCAGCTTGCGAAGGAAGTATCTTTTGCCGCGCCGCCTCGACGGAAAACCATTCGCCGCGGTCGACTTCGGGGTATTCGTTAGTGTGGCCCGTCTTCGGCGGCCACTCTAATGTAAAAGTATTGCTTTTGATCTTAGATGGATCGATGTCAGCTTCCACCGCCCAAGCGTAAACAAACTTTCCGCCTTTTTGTTTGATCGGATTAAGCTCTATGAATTCGCCGGCGACGTCGAAGCCGGTTTCCTCCTTGAACTCCCGTCTTGCAGCCGCCAGCGGGTCCTCCGTTTCAATTTCACCTTTAGGAATAGACCATGAGCCAAGATCTTTCTTGGCAAAAAAAGGCCCGCCAGGATGAACCAGGAAAACTTCAAGAAAACCCTTCGTCGTCCTATAAAGGAGGAGTCCTGCGCTTCGTTTTACCACAGAGTTAATTTAACACCGCCGGCCTCCCAGGCGGATTTCGAACCCAGAAACAATTTAGGGTTGCGTCCGCGAAGAGCGTTGCCAGACCTGTAAGCCTCAGTCGGATTTTGTAGTCCCAGGATTTAGAGTAAATGAACAGGCTCCGACGCGGCGAAGGCCGAAAAGGGATCCTTAAACAGTAAAAAAACTCATTATTTCTATAAAAAACCTCAATATTTCTATAGAAAAAACCAATATTTTTATAGAAAAACTCAATATTTTTATAGAAAAAACCAATATTTCTATAGAAAAACTCAATATTTCTATAGAAAAAGCCAAGATTTCTATAGAAAAAGTCATGTTTTTTATGAAAAAACCCCTTCATTTTTGTAAGATTCTCTTTGGAAGCTCTGGAAATACAGGAGTTTTACAAAATCGGCAGAACTATGGCCATTTGGCCCAAGGGTGCCTTTGTTGGAGACGCCGCCTCGAATCTCACGTTAGTCTCGCCCGGTCAATTTAAACAAAAGTTAGATCGTAGCATTAAAAATTGACGAAAACATTACATTAGTGTAATATCGGTCATGCGCTGTGAAGTCGAATACACAGACGAATTTGAAAGATGGTGGAGCACGCTGAAGGAAGATGCTCAAATTGCCGTGGCGGCATACGTCACGCTGTTGGAAGAACACGGAGTCGGATTGGGTTATCCGTATTCGACCGATATCAAAAGCGCGGCGAATACGCAGATGAGAGAATTGCGCCCGGTCTATAAAGGCATTCCTTATCGTGTTTTATATGCGTTCGACCCGAGGCGAATGGCGATCTTGCTGCTCGGCGGCGATAAGACCGGGAATCCGAGTTGGTACGACGAATTTGTACCCATCGCCGACCGTTTGTTCGAGGAACACGTCCGCGGTTTGAAAGAGGAAGGGCTGATAGATGGCTAAATCATTTAAAATATTAAGAGATAAAATGTCTCCGCAGGCACGGAAGAGCTCGGAGAATCTCGCCGAGGGACTGCGTAAGGACATACACCTTGCCGAACTCCGCAATGTTCTGGGCATTAGCCAGGACGAGCTCGGGCAGTTGCTGAAGCGTAAACAGGCGGCCATCTCCCGTCTTGAACGGCGTTCGGATATGCACGTCTCAACCTTGCGCGAGTTTGTAAAGGCTCTCGGCGGCCGGCTTGAACTGATCGCGAGCTTCCCTGATGGTTCCTACCATATAAAGCAATTTGAGCAAGAATAACCTTATTACTATTCCGCCATGATGCAGCCTACTGGGACGGATAGCGGCTGTAACCCATTTTTTAGATTTGAACCGTTCGCCTCACCTTTTCGTATATTTATTCGGGTATGCGTCTTAGACGTCACCAAAAGAAGCAAAAACTAAGGACTCACAAACACCGTCAAGAGTTCGTTCCCCGAAAACTTAATCAAACTCACCTGGCAATATACTTCGCTGTTGCGATCCCTCTTTTGATGTTGTCGCTCGGCCTGGTACTTGATGGACTTACCGGCTCCTTGCGATTCTTGCTGACGGGGCTGCTTATTTTCCTCTTCGGCATCTGTCGGTTCCCGATAATTCGCGGCACCGCCAAAAAAGCGGGGGTCGGCCCGCTGGCAGATTTTCTTGGCCTTGCTGTTCCATATTTTGTAGGTGCCGTAATTATCGGCTCGGCTGTCGCAGCGGGCCAATATTTCGGCGGAAACGGGCGCGGTACCGGATTTCTGCCCGGCTTGATCCCAAACATGTTTCGCTGAGGTTGAGTTTTCTTGTTAGAAAGATCGGATCTCCTTGCCGTTCTTGTTGAGGAGTGAGAGCACCTGGGAAGAGCCTTCCCTGCGGAATTCTTCTTTTGTCGCTCGCCGGAGTTTGAGTTCAAACGCGCTTGGAAGCTGCTTTATTCCGTAACGTGCTTCCTCAAAACGAATCGTGATCCGCCATTGGTCCTTTTCATCCGGTTCGATAAAAAAATGGTCGGTCGGGCCGCAGTCGGCGCATGGGTAGCCGACAGAAACGAAACCTCGTCTCTTTTTATTCAAATGATCGACGATGAATTGTCTGGCACGATCGCGTTTAAGCTGGCAAGGCCTTTCCATTTTTTCTTCTGCATACCCACATGAATCCGCATAGCCGCCAAGATCATATTGCGTCATATCTCGATCCTGAACGATCCGCGGGTTTTGTTCGTCAGGCACCCGTTCAAAAGTTCCTCCGTCATCACCCCAACAGACACCGGCGCACGTGTATGAAAAAACATAAAACGGTGTCTCGGATTCGACCTGTGGAATATCTACGGGAATTTGATTGAGATAGTCGATAAACCTATTCGACACTGTCACCGCGAACAAGCCGACCGCGATCGCTATTAGAAAAGCTCTTAAACAAATTCGAAAACGGGTCATCGCTCGAAAAGATGCGAGGAGGGTTATTTAGGATGCTTTGCCAGCCCCGCCGTGCTATAAATGAAACATCGTTTATGGCACGGTATGTTTTAAAGCGCGACGGCGGGAAACTGCCTGAACGACTGAATCGCTACAGGCAGGAACTGAACGAAGAGCAGTTTCGGGTGGCGACTGCGAAGCCTCAGGCGGCGTTGGTGGTAGCGGGCGCGGGGACGGGGAAGACGAGGGCAATCACTTACCGGGTGGCATACCTGATCGAGCAGGGGGTTAGCCCGCAGAGGATCTTGCTGGCGACGTTTACCAATAGAGCTGCCCGCGAGATGCTGCGTCGCGTTGAAACCCTGACAGGTAGCCAGAACGTGCATCGCGTGTGGGGCGGGACGTTTCACCGGATCGCGAACATGATATTGCGGCGGCATGCTGTGTCGATAGGGTTTGACGCGAACTATTCTATTCTCGATTCGGAAGATGCGCGCGACTTGATCAACCTCTGCGTCGAAGACGCCGCGATCGATACTAAAGCGAAGCGCTTTCCCAAAGCCGAAGTAATTCAAAACATCATCTCTTACGCGAACAACACAGATCTGCCGATCGAGAATGTGATCATCGGAAAATACCCGTACTTCGAGATGCTCACCGCGCAGATCAAGCGGGTGGACTCGATCTTTCAAACTCGGAAACGCGAGCGCAACGTAATGGACTACGACGATCTGCTGCTCAATTGGAAACGCCTGCTGATCGAGAAGCCCGAGATCGCGGACGTTTACGCGGAGCAGTTTCAGCACATTCTGGTTGACGAATATCAGGACACAAATCGCCTGCAGGCCGAGATCATAGATCTGCTGGCCGTAAAACATCGCAACGTGATGGTCGTGGGTGATGACGCACAATCGATCTTCGCGTGGCGAGGCGCGGAGTTTACAAACATCTACGAGTTTCCGAAGCGTTACCCGGAAGCCGCTCTTTATAAATTGGAAACCAACTATCGTTCGACGCCGGAGATATTGGGCTTGGCGAATACGTCGATCGCGTGCAACCGGCGACAGTTTCCCAAAATGCTGACGGCGATAAAACGTTCACGCGATTTTAAGCCTGCGCTGGTTCCCTGCTCCGATGTCGAACAGCAATCGGCATTTATCGCCGCGAGAATTTTGGAGCTGCGTGACGAGGGCACGAGCCTTGAAGACATCGGTGTGCTCTATCGTTCGCATTATCATTCGATCGAACTGCAGCTGGAACTGTCGCGAAGGAATAA
>Ga0268264_10006100_pt1 | contig 10185 bp, 11 predicted proteins | sample KBSSwiS32_FD_190357 | JGI IMG/M metagenome (GOLD analysis project Ga0268264, IMG submission 190357) | Switchgrass rhizosphere microbial communities from Kellogg Biological Station, Michigan, USA - KBS Switchgrass S3-2 (SPAdes) (version 2) | ecosystem: Host-associated > Plants > Roots >... | reverse complement strand
AGATCGAAAAGATGAGATGGTATTATAGTAGTTCCGTCGTATTACGGCTTCAGGTTTGGCGGAAGCGGCGGATTTTCGCGCATCAATGTGATGGTGACGCGACGGTTTGCCGGCAATGTCGGATCGTCCGGAAACAATGGTTGACTGTCGGCCCTGCCGCCGACGGCGAAAATATGGGATGCCGGCAGCCCTTCGCGTTCGAGGATCTGGCGCACAACATTGGCCCGGTCCGCTGACAGATCGAACGCGCCATATTCGCCGCGCGTCGGCACGAAGCCGGCCGACGTGTGGCCGACAATATTGACCCGCAGCGGTGTCGCCTTCAACGGGACGGCCAGTTTCTGGATCAGCCGGCGGGTGCGGTCGTAGGGCACTTTGGAGCCATCGGCGAACATCGAGCGGCCATCCTGGTCGACGATTTCGAGATTGAGGCCCTGACTTGTCTCTTCGAAGATGATGTGCCTGGACATCTCGGTTAGTTCCGGCATGTCCTGCAGCGCCTGGCGCAATGATGCCGAAGCGAGCGCGAACTCGCGATCGACCTTCAGGCGGGCGCCGGATTCGCGCTGACGGTCCTTGTCGTCGGGCGTCGGGGTATTGGAGGAATCCTCGGGCGAAATATGCTCGATATTCTTCAGGTTCGGCCGCGTCGGCAGACCGTCAGATTCGACGATTCCCGAATATCGGGCCTCGGTCTGCACGCCGAAGGCTTCGCGCATCGAGCCGGCAACGATTTTCAGCTTGTCCTTGTCCTGACTGGAAAACGCGACCAGCATCACGAAGAATGCCAGCAGCAGCGCCATCAGATCGGCGAACGTCACGAACCAGCCGTGACCGCCATGTGCCTCTTCGCGCTTTTTCTTGGCCATGTTCTTTATTTCCGCGACGGGATGCCGGTGCCGATCAAGCCGGGGCCAGTTCGCCTTCCTCGTGGCGATGCTTCTCGGGCAGATAGGCCAGCAGCATTTCACGCACGAGCGCCGGGCTCTTCGAATCCCGGATCATCAGGATGCCGTCGATGATCAACGTACGGTTGGTTTCCTCGTCGATCAGCTTGCCATGCAACTTGTCGGCGATCGGCAGACAGATCAGGTTCGCCACCAGCGCACCGTAAAGGGTCGCCAGCAACGCGACCGCCATGAAGGGACCGAGTTTCGAAGGGTCTGACATGTTGGAGAACATCTGCACCATGCCGAGCAGCGTGCCGATCATGCCGAACGCCGGGGCGCAGTCGCCGATGGCGCGATAGATCTTCGAGCCCTCGTTCAGGTGCATCAAGAAGTTGTCTCGGTCGCGCTCCATGTTGTCGCGGATGAATTCGAGATCGTAGCCGTCGGCGACGTAACGGATGCCCTTGGCGAGAAACGGCTCGTCGGTCTCGACCTTTTCCAATCCGACCGGGCCCTGCTTGCGTGCGATTTCCGCGATGCGCGCCAGTTCGTCGACCAGATCACGCGCCGAAAGACGGCTCATCGTGAAGGCGAATTTTGCACCCAGCGGCATGCCGTGCAGGATCGCGCTGAGCGGAAACCGGATAAGGGTCGCGGCGAACGAACCGCCAAAGATGATGATGACGGCGTGGATGTCGTAGAACATCCGGAAATCACCGCCCATCAGGATCAGCGTCGACAGGACGATGCCACCGGCGACCAGGCCAAGGAGCGTGGTGATATCCATTCTGCACTCCGACGCACACGCGAACTACCGACCGTCTCGGACGGTCGCGGCGCCCATTCGGAGCCGCGCAAGAGGCACCCTACGACCGCGCCATTAAAGACCCGTAAAGGTTAAAGCTAAAGCGCGGTCGTAGAATTGCGGGGCGACCGCCCGCACAACCTCAAGGATTCGCTAACCATTGTGCGTCCGCTTAGGCCGATACTACCATCTCAGGACGCGCCTCCCGGCGAAATAGCCGGCCAGCACCACTGCCCCGATGGCTAGTGGATACCAGGTGATGATAAACAGCGGGCTGTCGTCGAAGCAGTTCGTTGCATAGAAGACTGCCGCAAGACTGCCCGCAGCAAGGCCGGCCATCGCGCCGGCCGATCCCGAATTGGCCGGCGCACCGCTTTTCAACGTCATGATGAAAAGCGCGAGGGGAGCGCCAGCGAGCGTCGGAATGAGCATCATGCAATTCACGGCATTGCTGCCGATCTGGCGGACTAACCAGTCCGACCGCGGGATCGTCAGCAATTCGGCGGCGACGCCAATGACAAGCAGCACGAGCGGAAGCGGCAGCAGAGTCTCCCACCAGCCCGGCTCCGACACCGGACCGGTGCTTCGCAACAGCGTGGCGAACGACAACGCAGCGAGCGGAGCGATGACCAGGAACTTGAACAGGAAGCGCACCGTTCGCAACGCGGCCTCGATGTCGTCGCGAAAGCCGATCCACGAGAAGAACAGGGTCGCAACAACGGCGATTGCCGACACGAGCGCCAACAGGAGCGCGACCCGCGGTCTTTGTCCGACGAATCGGTCCGCGACCAGAGCCCGAATGAGATTTTCCGTTGTCATGGCGGGTATCCTGCAGAGCTCATACGGCCTTCAGCGCCAAACGGGGCCGCCGCCAAGCCGCGTCACCCATTACTTCGCTGAGGCCTCCCGAACGTTACTGCGCCCCCACAGGATTATCGGCAGTGGATCACGGCCTGAGAGCGAGCGACTCCAGTTTTTCCCGCATCATCTGATCTTGACGCCGCCGTCGCGCAATCCATCCCTCCAGCGACAGCTTGCCGGGTCCACCGAACGCCAGCGCCACCAGCCCCGCAAAATAAAGCAGCAGGATTTCGTAGCCGACCGATCCGAATTTGATTCCGGATTCGGTGACTTCCGCGAGCTTCACCGAGAAGAATCCATATGGCAGATGGACGGTAACGAGCGCCGTGAGCAGAACGGCCGCCATCGGGATGCTGACCCAAGGAATAAGTACGCCAAGCATCACCGCGCCGCCCCCGACTAATTCTGTTAGCGTCGCCACCCACGCCGCCAGTTCAGGCGCGGGGACGCCGAGCGTATGCAAGACGACCGCGAAGGTCTCCGGGCCACGCGAGAATTTGGCATAGCCATGCGCCATGAATCCGTAACCGACCGCAAGGCGGAGCGGCAACGGCGCCCAGGCCGCAAGCGCGGGCATGAATGACGTCGAAGCCTTCTCAGAAGGCGCGTTGGCGATTTTCATCTGGCTGTTCCGATTGTTGGGATGACGGTCGCGGCAAACCAAGGCGCGCCACCTTAAGCCAGCCTTAAAGGCTCCGGCCGCGCGCATGATCCGTGGATCATGCTCAGAGAACCACGACTTTCGCGCCGATCGGGACGCGAGCATAGAGATCGATGACGTCCTGGTTCATCATGCGGATGCAGCCGGAAGAAACCGCCTTGCCGATGCTGTCTGGCTCGGTCGTTCCGTGGATCCGGTAGCGCGTATCCCGCCCGTTCCTGAACAGATAGAGCGCCCTGGCGCCGAGCGGATTTCCCGTTCCGCCCTCCATACCGCCGACCCATCTGGCGTAGCGCTTCGGCTCGCGCGCGATCATCGCCGGGGTCGGGGTCCAGCGCGGCCACTCCTTCTTCTCCTGCACTGTTCCCGTGCCTGCAAAGGCCAGCCCTGCACGGCCGACGCCGACACCGTAACGGATAGCCTTGCCGCCCTTCTGGACCAGATAGAGAAAGCGCTTGTGCGGGTCGACCACGACAGTGCCGGGCAGGTGCGTCGAGCGATAGTCGACGACCTGCTTGACGTATTGCGGATCGAGATGAGATGTGTCGACGGCATCCACCGCAAACTTCTCGGCCGCGCGTGGGGCGTCGTGCGTCAATGCCTGCGACGAAGGGTCCGGCAGTTCGGCGTTTCGTAGCCCCTCGCCGGTGACCGAGCATCCGGCAAGGGCGAGCGACAGCATCGACGCGGCGAGCCGCCGTCGCGCCTGTCGAGCGAACAGGTTCATCATGATTTCGGTGTCCGGATGGGTGTGAGCAGCCTGATCTATTTGGTCGACTTCGCCCGCGCGCGCGCATCGGCCACGACCTTGACGAAGCCGTCGTAGTTGAGAGCCTGGTTCACCTTATAGGCGCCGACGAGGAATCCCGGGGTGCCTTGCAGGCCGATCGCCTCGGCAATGCTCAGGTTGCGCTTGATCAGGCGCAGGATGTCGCCGGCATGCGCCGCGGTGTCGGCATCGAGCCGCCGCTGGTCGACACCGGTCTTGCTGACAGCCTCCAGCATTTGCTCCTGGGAGATGCCATAGCCCGGGATGTCCATCAGCGCATGATGGACCGGCAGATAACGATCCTGGTACTTCGCGGCCAGCGCCAGCCGGGCGCCGACGATCGAGGTTTCGGCCAGGATTGGCCAGTCCTTGTAAACGAGGCGGATATTGCCGTCGGCCTTGACGATCTTTTCAAGGCTCTTTGCCGCCATCTTGCAATATGGGCAATTGTAGTCGAAGAAATCGACGATGGTGAGATCGCCATCCGGATTTCCAGCGACCGGCGCGTCGGGATCGTTGAGGATCATGTCGCGCGTGATTTCACCGTCTCCGGAGCGCGCCTGTTTTGGAATGACGAGCAGAGCGGACATGGCCGCCAGGCGCAGGAATCCGGCGCGAGATATCGGATTGATCATGTTCATTTCTCCTAGACGCCCGAAGCTTTGGCGATCTTGTTGAGGAAGCCATCGACGCCGATGTCGCCCACGACGCGCGCGTCGGCGATCTCGGTTCCGTCGGGATTGAGAAAGACGACCGTCGGCGGTCCGACCACCGCGAAGCGCTGCATCAGATTCTTGCTCGACAGGTCGAAATGCGTGAGATCGGCGCGAACCAGCAGCATGCCGGCAAGCTGCCGCTGCACCTCTTCCCGAGCGAAGATGTTTCGCTCCATGAGCCGGCATTCGGTGCACCAGGCGGCCGAGAAATCGACCATGATGCCCCTGCCCTGCTTGCGGCCGAGGTCGATCGCCTTGTCGAGTTCGGCTTCATTGGACACCACCTGGAAGCCGCCGACGCTTGCATCCGGGGCCGAAGCTACCAGGCCGGCAGAAATCAGGGGCTGGAGCGGTCCATAGTCGGAGAGCGCGGCTCCGATGACGAGAATACAGCCGTAAAACAGCGCCAGCACGCCGGAGGTAGCCGTCGCAAGCTTGCCCGGCCGCCAGCTCGGCTCCCCAAACAGCGAGGGAACGTCGAGGTAGAGTCCGACGGCGATACACAATCCCCCCCAGGCTGTAGCCGTCAGCGCGACCGGCAAAACGCGCGAGGCCATCCAGATCGCCAGTGCGACAAAGATGAAGCCGAAGACATGCTTCACGCGCAAGAGCCAGACGCCCGCTTGCGGTAGTATCCTTGCGCCGAGTACGCCGAATGCGATCAGCGGAAGCCCCATGCCGAGCCCGAGCGAGAACAGCGCCAGCGAGCCGCGCAGCACTTGGCCGGTCTGCGCCACATAGACCAGCGCCGCCGCAAGCGGGGGCGTCACGCATGGACCGACGATCAGCGCCGATCCAAAGCCGAGAAGCGCGGCACCGCCAATCGACCCCTTGTTTCCTGCCACGGCCACCAGCCTCGGCGTCCAGGATTGCGGCAGCTGCAATTCGTAAAGACCGAACATCGACAGAGCGAGGGCGATGAATACCGCGCTCATGGCCAGCACGGCCAACGGCGTCTGCAGCGACGCCTGCAGATTTTCGCCGGACCACGCAACGAAGATTCCAAGCGTGCCGTACGCTGCCGCCATCGCCAGAACATAGGATGCGGAAAGCACGAAGCTGCGCGCCACGGAAAGACGACCGCCGGCGCGCGCGAGCATCCCCGACAGAATCGGAATCATCGGAAACACGCAGGGCGTCAGCGACAACAACAGTCCCAATCCCAGAAAGGCCAGCGTCGTCGAAACAACGCTGCCGCCAAGCATGCCGACTTCGGTTTCGAGCCCGCCTGGCGACGAAGGCGCCCAGGTCGGGACGCCGGACTTTTCCTCGTTGCCGCCACGGACCGGCGGGGACGGCTCTGTCCCGCTTGTTGCCGGTGCGTCCTCGGTCAACAACGTCGCAAGGTCGATGGTCTTCGAGATCGGCGGATAGCAGATCGAGTTTTCGGCGCAGCCCTGATAGGTGACGACGATACGGCCCTTCTCCGGCAGCAATTCCGCCGGAACCGTCGCAATGCCGGTCCCGTGATAGACTTCAGTCAACCCGAAATTCGGGTCGTCTTTGGCTTCGCCTTTTTTCGCCGCGATCCTGATACGCTGGCCGTCGAGGGTAACGACAATCCGCTCACGATAGAGATAGTAGCCTGAGGCGATCGACCAGGTCAGCTCGATCCCCTCCTCCTCATCCAGTTGCGCGCGGAGCTGGAAAGCCTGATCCGCCGGCAGCGGTGCCGCCGCCCAGACAGGGCCGACGGCAGCCATCAGAAGCCTCAGCAGCAACGTAACAAAGCCGGCAATGCGAACGTAGGACATGGGATACCTTCTGTGACCGTTCCGGCGGCCCATGTGGCCTTGCGACCTTAAGCCAGCCTTAAGCCTGGAAGCCGACGCGGAAGTCCAAACGAGGAGCGGCTTCCATGCGGATTTTGGTTGTTGAAGACGACCCGGTGCTCTCGGACGGATTGAAGGTTGGGCTCGGCCTGTACGGTGCGACGCTCGATATCGTCTCCAATTGCGCCGACGGCCACGCGGCGCTTGCCGCCGATGAATTCGACGCGCTGGTTCTCGATCTGATGCTGCCGGACGGCTCCGGCCTCGATCTGTTGGCCGCGCTGCGTTCGCGGGGCGATCGCACGCCGGTGCTGCTGCTGACCGCGCTCGACGAGGTCGCCGACCGCATCAGAGGACTGGATGCCGGTGCAGATGACTATCTCGGCAAGCCCTTCGACCTGGAAGAGCTTGCCGCACGCGTCCGGGCGATTAGCCGGCGGAATGAAGGCCGCGCCTCGCCGCAAGCGTCCTACAATGGTGTCACGCTAAATCCCGCGCGACTAACCGTTACCGTCGGCGGAGCATGCATCGGTCTTTCCCGGCGCGAGTTCGCCGTTCTCGCTGCGTTGATAGACCGGCCAGGCACGGTCCTGTCCAAGAGCGATCTGGAAGCCAAGCTTTATGGCTGGCAAGAAGAGGTTGAAAGCAACACTGTCGAAGTCCACGTCCATAAATTGCGCACGAAGATCGGACGAACGAAAATCGAAACCCTGCGCGGGATCGGGTACCGGATGAGGCCCGTTGCCCCATGAATTCGCTGAGAAGAAAACTTTTCCTGATCCTCGTCGCAGCCACCGGCCTGATATGGTTCGCCGCGGCCTGCTGGATTTATGTCGGTGCCAGGCGCGAAGTCGAAAGCGTTCTGGACGCAAGGCTGCAGGAAGCGGCGCGCATGGTGCTATCGCTCGCCTCGAGCAACGGCGTCGGTGCCGCACAAAGGGGCAGAGATTCCGGACAAGCCGCCGACGTCCTGAATTACGAACGACAGCTTTCCTGCCAGATATGGTCGCTCGACGGCCGATTGGTGGCACGCTCCAGCGGAGCGCCGAACGAAAGCCTGAGCGACAGGAGCGCGGGTTTCTCCGAGCGTCTCATAAACGGAGAGACATGGCGCGTCTTTACGGCAGAAGACGCCGCCAAGGGCGTTCGCGTTCTGGTCGGAGACCGGCTCGGCCTGCGCGACCATTTCGTCGCGGAAATCATGAAGGGCATTCTCGCGCCGATGGCCCTGACGGTCCCGTTACTCGGCTTCCTGATCTGGGCGAGTCTCAATCGCGGCCTGCGCCCGTTGCGGGGGCTCGCAGAAGAACTGGCGCACAGAAGCGCCGACGACATGCGCCCGGTCGAGACCGGCAGAATTCCAACAGAAATCCGACCGGTCATCGGCTCGCTCAATTCCCTGTTCGCCAGGGTCCAGGATGCACTGCGGCACGAGCGGGATCTCACTGCTTTTGCAGCGCATGAGTTGCGTACACCGCTGGCGGGACTACGGACGCAGGCCCAGATCGCGATGGCTGCCCCTGACGAGACAACACGCACCACGGCACTGCGACAAATTCTCGTCGGCGTCGACCGCACCACCCGCCTCGTTCGCCAGTTGCTTGCAATCGCTAAACTCGATTCCGCGCCAGAGGCGATCCCGGCAAACCAGATCAGCATCGGGGGTGTGATCGAAGAGGTCATCGACGCGCTGCCAATGTCGGATCGGGCCATCTCCGTTTCCGTCGATCCGGCCCTGAAGAGCACCATGGTTACCGCCAATCGGGAATTCCTTTTGCTGGCGGTTCGCAACCTGCATGAGAACGCTGCACGTCACATGTTACAGCCAGGAGCCATTCGATGGTCGATGGAGAAGGAATCCGATGCGCTTGCTGTCTATGTCGACGATGAAGGCCCTGGTATACCGCCGGAAGAGATTGCGTTGGTCACGAACCGTTTCTTCCGCGGCCGCAACAAGAGCCCGCTTGGTAGCGGCCTCGGGCTGTCGATTGTCGATCTCGCCCTGCGCGCCAGCGGCGCACGGCTGGTCCTCCAGAACAGAAGCGATACGACTGGCCTGCGCGCGCAAATCGTATGGAAGCTCGCGCCAAACGGCGTGCTCTGGTGAGGATTCTGCTGGATGTGATCGCGTGCAATTTTTATCGTCCATTGAGTTCTGATGCACATTGAAGTCTACCGCGAGGACCGCAGTTTGCTGCTGCCTCTGTTTGACCTTGCCGACGATTCCCGGACCCAGATTTGCAGCTACATTTGCCGCGGCGAGGTCCTCGTCGCCCGGGACGAAGATAAAGCGGTCGGGCACCTGCAAATCATCGAGACCGATGCTGTCGGTGTATTCGAGCTCAAGAGCATGGCGGTGGAGGAGAACCACCGGGGCCGGGGCATCGGGCATCGCCTCGTAGAGACAGCCGTCATTCGCTGTCGTATCCACAACGGCCGCCGGTTGTTTGTCTCGACCGCAACTGCCGATATCGGAAACCTGCGCTTTTACCAACGTCAGGGCTTCCGCATGTACCGGATTGTGCAGGACGCATTCACGCCGGAAAACGGCTACGCGGCCGGAGTTCTGATCGATGGAATACCGCTACGTGACCAGGTGTTTCTCGAACGCTATTTGTGACCGAGCGCGGACTGCCTTTCGGCGCTTACTGCGCCTGTACGCCGATGCCGGCGGCCTTGATGATCGGCCACCATTTCTCGATCTCGGCCTTCTGGAAGGCGGCCAGTCCTTCCGGCGTCTGTTGCGCGCGGGGCGCAACGTCGAGCCCCAATTCGGTAAATCGCTTCTGGATCGCTGGATCGGACAATGCCTCCACCGTCGCGGCGTTGAGTTTGGCGATGATGTCCTTTGGCGTGCCCTTTGGCGCCCAGAAGCCGAAACCAGCCCGACATATAGAGGCCGGGCACGCCGGTCTCGTCCGCGGTCGGAATGTCCGGCATCGAGGCCGAGCGCGTCGCCGAGAGATTGGCGAGCGCCTTGATCTTGCCGGCGCGGATTTGCGGCAGCGCCACCGCGCCCTGCACGACCAGCAGATCCACCGTCCCGGAAATGAGGTCGGTCATCGCGGGGCCTGCGCCGCGATAGGGAATGAACTGCACTTTCTGTTTGGTCAGATTCTCGAACAGCACGCCGGAGACGTTCGCCGCCGCGTTCTGGTTGACGAAGTTGATCTTGCCGGGATTGTCCTTCATCCACGCGACCAGTTCGGCAAGCGTGTTCGCCGGCAGGTCATTCTTGGCGACCATGAGCTGGGGATTGTTCGAAACAAGCGCGATCGGCTCGAAATCCTTTTCGAGGTCGTAGTCGAGCTTGTAGATGATGCTGCCGACATGGGTATCCCACTGGCCGATGTCGAAGGTGTAACCATCGGGCGCGGCGCGGGCGACGCGCCCGACACCAATGCTGCCGCCGGCGCCGCCGACATTTTCGATCACGACGGACTGCCCGAGCGTTGCGCGCATCCGCTCGGCCATGATCCGGGCGGCGGCATCGGTCGATCCGCCCGGCGGGAACGGCACCACCAACGAGAGGGGTAAGTCTGCGCCTGCGCAGCCACGGCACCGAAGAGGATCAAGAATGACAGCGCCGCCCCGAACCCCTTCATGACGTTTCCCCCTGCTTGTTAAACCCCGACTTTTTTCGTCAGTGGATCTCGGACGAACGCTTCAGCGCCTCTTTCAGTTTTTCCAGCGTGAAGTCCGGGCTGCGGG
>Ga0268264_10006095_pt1 | contig 10187 bp, 10 predicted proteins | sample KBSSwiS32_FD_190357 | JGI IMG/M metagenome (GOLD analysis project Ga0268264, IMG submission 190357) | Switchgrass rhizosphere microbial communities from Kellogg Biological Station, Michigan, USA - KBS Switchgrass S3-2 (SPAdes) (version 2) | ecosystem: Host-associated > Plants > Roots >... | reverse complement strand
CGCGCAGCTGGAGCTGGTCGAAGTTCCGGGCGACCCAGCCATCGGCGACATGAACCAGATGCAGCTCCGAGCCAAATTGGGCCGCGAGCTGCCGCACGTGGTCGAGAATCGCCTGATCGGCGGGCGAATGCTCGATGGCCACGAGAATGCGGTGATACATATCAGGCCACTGTCTGCACGAGCAACCAGACGTTGAGCGCGGCAATGATAACCGCGACGACCCAGGCCAGGCTCCGCATCCACCGCGGCGCGACAAACGGACCCATCTTCGCCTTGTCGCTGGTGAACATCACGAGCGGAAACACCGCGAACGACAGCTGCAAGCTCAGGATCACCTGACTCAGGATGAGCAAGGCGCCGGTTCCGCGCTCGCCGTATAACGCGACCACGATGATGGCCGGAATGATCGCGAGAAGCCGGGTGACGAGTCGCCGAAGCCAGGGACGGACCCGCAGGTTCATGAAGCCCTCCATCACAATCTGCCCCGCCAGCGTGCCGGTCAGCGTGGCGTTCTGGCCCGAACACAGCAGCGCGACGGCGAACAGGATGCTTGCCGCGCTGCTCCCGAGCAGCGGCGACAGCAACTGGTACGCGTCGCCGATATCCGCGACGTCTTCATGCCCCGTCCCGTGGAAGGTGGCCGCCGACATCACGAGAATGGCTGCGTTGATGAAGAGCGCGAACATCAGCGCCGAGCTCGAATCGATCGTCGCAAATCGAATCGCTTCGCTCTTGCTCGCGCGGGTGTCGACGTACTTTCGCGTCTGCACGATGGACGAGTGCAGGTACAGGTTGTGGGGCATCACCGTCGCGCCCAGGATGCCGACAGCGATGTACAGCATGTCCGGGTTGCGAAGAATCTCCGGCGAAGGGACAAAGCCCGTCGCCATGGCAGCGGGATCCGGATGCGACAGCCAGAGCTCGACGGCGAAGCAGCCGGCGATCATCAGGATCAGCCCCACCACCAGCGCTTCGACGTAGCGGAACCCGCGGTGCTGCAGGAACAGCACAATCAGCACATCGAGTGCTGTCAGACAGACGCCCCAGATGAGTGGAAGGCCGAACAGGAGGTTCAGAGCAATCGCCGCACCGATGACCTCGGCAAGGTCACACGCGGCGATCGCAATCTCGCAGAGAATCCAGAGCCCAATCGTGACCGGCCTCGAATAGTGGTCGCGGCAGGCCTGCGCCAGATCGCGGCCACTGGCGATGCCGAGCCTGGCGGCGAGTGCCTGCAGCAGGATCGCCATCAGGTTCGAGACGAGAATCACGCTCAGCAGCGTGTAGCCAAAGCGCGCTCCGCCAGCGAGGTCGGTCGCCCAGTTCCCCGGGTCCATGTAGCCGACGGCGACCAGGTATCCCGGGCCGGCAAACGCGAAGAGCTTTCGCCAGAATCCCGCGTCCTGAGGAACAGCTATCGAGCCATGCACCTCGCGGAGGCTGGCCTCGCCGCGCGGCAGACGCCATCCGTCATTGCTGACCTCACTGACCTGATCCAGTTCGCCCGCCATTTTGACCTATCAAAATTATCTTCACGATGACTCGAACTCCCCTTTATGATTGGGCCGATGCTTCCGTCGAGCACGGTCGAGAACTACCTCAAGACGATTTACTTGGGATCCGTTGGACCGCAGGGCGAGGAAACTCGTCTGCTGCCGATGGGACAGCTGGCGGCGGCCGTTGGCGTCACCCCGGGCACGGCGACGACGATGGTGAAGACGCTCGCCGAATCGGGCCTGGTCAATTACGAACCGTATACCGGCGTGTCGCTCACACGAGCGGGTCGGCGTCTCGCCGCCTTAGTGCTGCGGCGTCATCGTCTGGTGGAGCTGTTTCTGGTGCGGGTGATGGGGCTGCGATGGGATGAAGTGCACGAAGAGGCGGAGCTGCTCGAACACGTCGTGTCGGATCGGCTGATCGATCGCATGGACGAGATGCTGGGACGCCCCGAGGTCGACCCGCACGGCGATCCGATTCCCGATGCCGATGGCGTGGTGAAGAGGCAACAGGCCCAGACGCTGCTCACATGTCCCGTCGGCACGCCGATGACCGTGACGCGAATCATCGATCAGGACAAGCAGTTCCTCCGGTTTGTCGAGAACCACGATTTGAAACCCGGTGAATCAGTCGAAGTCGAATCACGAGACGAGGCGGCCGACAGCGTGCTGCTGCGCGCCAAGGACAATCGACGCATCACGATTGGCACACGTGCCGCGTCGAAACTGCTGGTCCAGGTCACGCACGTCGCCCTGCTCGTCCTCGCGCTCGCAACCGGCGCGCGCGCACAACAGGCCAATCCCGACGCCGGCTTCCCGTCCACAGGTCCCATCTCCGGGTATATGGAGTTCCACGTCAACAAGGCAGACCAGGAGCCGGCCGTCCTCGACTTTCATCGGTTCGTGCTCCTGTTCACCCACTCCTTCACCTCGAAAGTGCGGTTCGTCGGCGAGCTGGAACTCGAGCATGCCGTCGTCGAGGGACTGGAAGAATCGGGCGAGCTGGAACTCGAACAGGCCTACGTGGACTTTTTGCTCTCCCGTCCATTGAACTTTCGCGCGGGCATGGTCCTGCTGCCGCTCGGCATCATCAACGAACGCCATGAGCCGCCCGTCTTCAACGGTGTCGAACGGCCGTTTGTCGACACGTTCATCATTCCCACAACGTGGTTCGACGCGGGCGCCGGCGTGTACGGACAGATCGGCCGAGGCGTACGGTATCGCGCATACGTCGTCTCGCCGCTCAATGCCCGCGAGTTCAGCGCAGACGAAGGCATCCGCAGGGGCCTGCAGAAAGGTGCGGAGGCAATCGCCGCGCACGTCGCGTTCACCGGCCGCGCGGAGTATCTCGGCATCCGCGGTCTGACGGTTGGCAGCGGGGTCTGGAGTGGCAGATCGCAGCTGGTGCGGACGCCACGCGTGGCGTCCAACGTGACGCTGGGCGAGGTTGACGCACGCTACGGCCGCAACCGGCTGGAGCTGCGTGGAGAGTTTGCTCAGGTGAGCATCGGCAACGCCGCACAGCTGAACGAGACCCTCGGCCGCGCTACCGGTGTCCCTCCGAACATCGCTCGCACCTTGCGCGGCTTCTACGGCGAAGCGGGATACCGTCTCTGGGCCTCCGGGGCGCCGCGCGATCTGGTCGGATTCGTTCGCTACGAGAACTTTGACACCCAGTTCCGCATGCCTCCGGGCCTGCTCCCGCTGAAGGAGTTCGACCGCGACGCGTGGGTCACCGGCGTGACGTACTACCCGGATCCTGATGTGGCCGTGAAGGCTGATTACATCTACCTGCGCAACCAGAGCGGCGTGTTCGCCAACAGACGCCTGTTCAACATCGGGCTCGGCTGGTGGTTTTAGGAAACGCGATGACGATCCGCCTGTTGGTCGTGCTCCCCTTGCTCCTGCTTGCAGGCACGCCGTCACGGTCGGCAGGGCTCGCGCAAGCGACGGCGCCTCGCGTTATCGAGATCAACGCGGAGCGCTTCCAGTTCTGGCCGTCGCAGGTCATCGTTCAGGACGGCGAAGAGGTCGAGCTGCGGCTACGCAGTGACGACACGGTTCATGGCTTCCGCATCGTCGGCATGGGTACGAATCTCGAGATCCCCAAGCGCGGCCATGGATACGCGGTCACCAGATTCACTGGCAGCGGTCCCGGGCGATACACGTTCGAGTGCAACCGCCTCTGCGGAGCCGGTCACAATTTCATGCGCGGCGAGATCATCGTGCGATCGGCCGCCACGAGAGGAACGCGATGACGCGTGTGCTCGTCGGCGCGGCGGTAGTCTGGGTCGCCTTCCTTGCGGTCCACGCCACGGGTCAGACGCAGACCTCGCAGTCCGGCGGCCCATTGACCGGCATCACGCCCACTGAGTTCAGCGAGTTCCGGCTGGGACTGGACGATTTCACGGAGGTCGAAACCGCCGAGGAGGGGCTCGGGCCCGCGTACAACGGCACGAGCTGTGCGGTCTGCCACAACGTACCCACCATCGGGGGCGGCGGCGTCATTCTCGAACTGCGCGCCGGTTATCGCGATAGCGCCGGCACCCATACAGGACTGAACCCGGCTGGCGACACGTTGATCCACTTGTTGTCCACGCCCGCGCACGCCTGTCAGGTGCAGATGCCGGACGACGTCACCGTGATTGCCAGGCGCGCCCCGATCCCGTTGTTTGGCGCCGGTCTGGTCGAAGCGATTCCGGACGAGGCGCTGCTTGCATTGGAAGATCCCGTCGATCGCGATCGCGATGGCGTCAGCGGGCGCGCTGCAATCGTCGTCGACATCGCCTCGGGGCAGCGCCGCGTGGGACGCTTTGGATGGAAGGCGCAGCACGCGACGCTGCTGGCGTTCGGCGCCGACGCCTACCGCAACGAGATGGGCATTACCAACGACCTGTTTCCGCAGGAATCCGCGTTCGGCATCTCGGCTGCGCAGATGCGGTCGTGCGATCCCTTCCCGGATCCCGAAGACAGACGCGATCCACACACGGGACGTCGCGGCATCGACAACTTCGAGTCATTCATGCGGTTTCTCGCGCCGGTGTCGCGCAGCCATGTGGACGACAATACGCTTGCAGGCGAACGGCTCTTCGCCGCGGTTGGTTGCGCGGCGTGTCACGTTCCGCGGCTGACGACCGGACCAAGCGCCCACCCCGCATTCAACCGACGCAGCGTCGATCTGTTTTCCGATCTGTTGCTGCACGATGTTGGTACCGGCGACGACATCCAGCAAGGCGCCGCTGAGCCAGACGAGATCAGAACGCCGGCACTCTGGGGGCTGCGCTTCCGGCGACCGTTCCTGCACGATGGCAGCGCGGTGACGATCGCCGATGCAGTCGAACGCCATGCGGGAGAGGCCGAACTTGCCAGGCGCGGCTTCCAACGGCTGACACCAGACGACCGATTGCGGTTGCTGGCGTTCCTTCGTTCCCTTTAGCCGACGAACCGGGCGATGACCCCGGCAAGCTCCGCCGCATCAGCGACCCGCCATGCGTCGTGAATCGGGATATCTGCGAGCGTGTCGGCGCTGAAGCCGTAGGTCACCAGACAACATCGCGTGGCGGCGCTTCGCGCGGTCTCGTAGTCAATCCGCGAATCACCAACCATCAACGTCCGGTCGGGTGTGGCGCCCGCGCGATCCATCAGCGCGAAGAGCGCTGCCGGATCCGGCTTACGCGGATAGGGCCCGCCGCTGCCAATCACATCGTCGAACAGTTCTCGCATTCCCAATCCGGCGAGCACTCTCTCGGAGGGCTCCAGCGGCTTGTTGGTCAGAACCGCCACGCGCGCATGCTGGCGAGCCGCACACACGACGTCGGCAATTCCCGCGTACGGTCGAGTGTGATTGAGCAGCCTTCTGTCGTAGATGTCGAGGAAACGACCGATCGCCTCGTTGTCTTCAGCGATGCCGGCCGCCGCGAGCGCGCGTCTGACGAGCACCTTGGCGCCCTCTCCGATCATCCGTGTGATGTCGTTTTGCGGAAGCGGCGGCGCGCCGAGGTCGGTGAGCAGCTCGTTGACCGATTCCGCCAGATCGCGCGAGGAATCGATCAGCGTGCCGTCGAGATCGAACGCGATCAGGCGCCGGTGTACGTGGCCCACGACGTAGGCGTCTCCCAAACGGTGACGCGGACGACGGGCAACCCCTGCTCGCGCGAAACCTCGTAGATGAGCCGCGCAATCCGTTCCACGGTTGGATTGCTGTCGACAATGAAGACCGGTTCGCCCAGTGACTGCAGGGGTTTCACGAGCGGATCGTCGTGGCGCAGAATCATCTTGTGATCGAGTTCTCGATCGATCCACCCCTTGACGATCCGTTTGATGTCGCTGAAATCGACGACCATGTTCCGCGTGTCGAGCACATCGGTACGCACTTCGATCTCGGCAACGGCATTGTGGCCGTGTGGATGCTTACAGATGCCGTCGTAATCGAGCAGCCGATGGCCGTAGCAGAAATCGATGCGTTTGGTGACGGAGTACATAAACTCATAATCTTATTGGGATCTATGAATTGACGAATGGGTGGATTGACGAATTCGTCAATTCGTAAATTCGTAAATCATCGATGTCTTCCGTCGCCGTTCTCCTTTCTGCGGGACTCGACAGCGCGGTGCTCGCGGCGTCGGAAGCTCGCCGTTCCCACGTCCAGCCGATCTACGTCAGCGCCGGACTGGCGTGGGAGGCACAGGAGCTCGAGGCGCTCGATCGGCTGCTCACGACGCCGCCATTCGCCTCGCTTGCGCCGCTCGCGCATCTCACATTCACGGTCCGCGACGTCTATCCCCCGACGCACTGGGCGCTCCGCGGCGAGCCGCCCGCGTTCGACACGCCCGACGAAGACGTATACCTCACCGGCCGCAACGTGATCCTGCTGTCGAAGGCATCGATCTATTGCGCGCAGCACGGGATCGACCGAATCGCGCTGGGGCCGCTCGCGGGCAATCCTTTCCCCGACGCGACACCGCAGTTTTTCGACGCAATGGCGCGCGCGATGTCGCTCGGCCTGGCTCACGACATCCGGATCGATGCGCCGTTTGCGACGAAGGACAAATCCGACGTCATCAGGATCGGCGTCGAGCTCGGCGTCCCGCTCGAGCTCACGCTGTCGTGTATGAACCCCCGCCTTCGTTCCCTGACGGGAGCTTCGGCGAGGCAGGCGCCACTGATAGAGCACTGTGGCATGTGCAGCAAATGCCGCGAGCGGCGTGACGCCTTCAACGAAGCCCGAATCGATGATCCGACGCGGTACGCTGTTCAGCCGATCCGATAGACCCCCTACGAGGCTCTTTCGTAGACAATCTCGCCGCCAATAATCGTGCGCGTGACGCGAAACGCCCGATCGAGAACGACGAGATCTGCGATGCTTCCCTCGGCGATCACACCGAAGCCCGCAAGGCCCATCGCTCGCGCAGGCGTCGTGGAACACATCACCGCGGCTTCGGTAATCGACATATCGAACACCGTCACGATGTTGCGAAACGCGCGATCCATCGTGAGCGTGCTTCCCGCGAGCGTACCGTCTTCGAGCAGCGCAGCCTGATCCGACACGCGAATCGTCCGTCCCCCCAGCCGGGCCAATGAACCCGGGCTCAGGCCGGAGCCGGCCGTTCCATCGGTAATGGCCATCACACCGTCCACGCGCTTAGCGGCGATCGCCAAGCGGCACATCGCCGGGTGCACGTGAAACCCGTCGCAGATCAGTTCGGCGGTGACTGCGTCGTGGGAAAGCACTGCTCCCGCAAGTCCCGGCGCACGATGAGTAACCGGCGTCATCCTGTTGAACAAATGCGTTGCATGACGCGCCCCGGCGTCGATCGCAGCCACTGAACGCTCGTAATCCGCTCCGGAGTGGCCGAGTGAGACCCGTTGCCCTCCTCGCACGAACGCCGGAATGAGCTCGAGTACGCCGTCGATTTCCGGTGCCACCGTGACAATGCCGACATCCGCCGCCCGTCGCTGGACGACATTCAGGATGTCGCGCCCGCTGAAATTGCCCTCACGGCGGTCGTCGTTCGGCAGTCGAAGGCACGCCTTGGGCTGCGCTCCGTTGTATTCCGGGTTGATGAAATTGCTCTCGAGATGGGCCGGAAGCACACGCGCCGCGCCGGGTCTACGGCTCACGCGCGCACGTGCCACTTGCTCAAGAACCGCGTCGAGCGCGTCCGGCGCACACGCCACCGTGGTCGGACAGAATGCCGTCACCCCAAAACGCGGAAGCCGCGTCGCGATCTCGGCAATCGCTCCCGCGCCGTCCAACGAGTCATGCCCGTCGACGCCATGAACATGGACGTCCACGAAACCGGGCACGATGAAACTTTCACGCGCATCAATCACAGCGACGGCAGATGGCGTCCGCTGGGTGGTGTCGATGGCGGCAATGCGGTCGCCCTCGACGATAAGCGATGCGCTGGTCAGAATGCGGTCCGGCAGGACGATGTCGCCGCCGGAGAGGACCATCATCGTGCGATCATGGCTGCGCGTGCGGCGCCAAGCGGTCCGCTGTCGTCGCCGAGCGTTGCGGCGCAGATCTTCAGCGATTCGGCCATGTTCTTTGGAAGACGGCGAAGTGCTTCGGCCTGCGCAGGCTGCAGCAATTGATCGGCGGCATCCGCGATAAGGCCCCCGACGACGACAACGTCCGGATCCGCGATCGCGACGAGGTTGGCTACGGCCATCCCGATATAACGCGCCGTATCGCGAACGACGGAAATCGACACACCGTCGCCATTTCTCGCAGCGTCGAAGATGTGATGGACCTTAATTGCCGCAAGGTCACCACCTGCCATGTCGAGCACCCGCGATTGGTCACCCGACTTGATCCGCCATACGAGCCGGCGAACGATTCCAGCGGCCCCGATCTCGGCCTCGAGAGAGCCGAAGCGACGATAGTCCTCGCGTTCGACGGGGTTGAGCGCGAGCCATGCTGCGGCGCCCGCAAGGCCGTGCGCCCCCTCGAACGGAACACCGTTGACCACCAGACCGGAATACACGGAATCGGATGCGGTGAGCGCAACGACCTGAGGAGCGTTCTTCGCAGCGCCATGCCATGACTCGCCGAGCGCCACCGAGCAACCACGCGTGACGATTCGCGCAGAGCCAGAATGCCCCGCTGCGGCGGAAACCGCGGTCACCACGTCGGTGACGCCTTGTTCGAGAGGATCACGGACCGCGACGCCGATCGATGATGGCGAAACGTCCGCCAGCGCCGCGCGGACGGCCGCCGAGGCGGACGACCCATCTGCGCCATCGTGCCTGGCACGTCTCGTAATCGTGCCGTTTTCATCCGCGGCTACGGCCAGGACCGCGTCTTCGCGAACTTCAACTCCGAGAATCACGGCGTCGGTTGGATTGTATCGCCCGGCCAGTCGACGTGCACGTGCACCTTGCGTCCTTCAAATGGCAGCAGTGACGCGTTCAGCGACGGTTGGAAGACTTCGACGTGGAGTCGTTTGAGCAGCGTCACGTAGCCGCGCTCCTCCGGCGCAGTCAGAATCACGACGCCACCGCTTTCCGCGGGCGGAAATTTTCGATCGTCGAGATAGTCGCGATCGAAGCTGATGAGCGTACGGCGAAGCTGACGGGCGAGCCGGTAATGATCATCGTCACGCGCACGCCGAAGGTCGTCGTGTTCGATCACGAACAGCGCGTCCCAGTGAAGAACATCGCGCATGAACGTGACGAGCCCGGCCGGCACATTCGCGTCCACGTAAACGCGCGGGTGCTCGGTCAGCCGATCGGCGTGGGGCCCTAACTCTGACGCCAGTGTTCCCATTTTGGATTATCGATGTCTCTCCAAGTCGGGCATCGTCTCCGTCTTGTCATCAGGCTTCGGATGAGTGCGCGTCGCGTTCCTGGCTTCTTCACGGAGCTTCGCGACGAGCGCATCGCGCTTGTGAATGAGTTCCTTGCGCGGACGGCGACCGTACTTCGAGCCGACGGCGTACTCGCAGAACAGCGGAAACGCAATCGTCGAATCGCAGTACGCGACGACCGTATCCGGGAGAACGCCGGGGTTCACTTTCCCCCAGCTGACAGCCTCCGCGGGTGTTGCGCCGGACAATCCACCCCAGACGACCTGGTCCGTCGTCAACTGGATGAAGTAGTCGTTGCCCCCCTTTGGGATTCCGTAAACCTCCCACAGCGTTGGCTGCCCCTGGAGGTAAAAATTCTTCGGTGAACCACCGCCGAGGATGACACAGCCGTTTTTCGTCCCCGCAAGGATGAACGCGCAGACCTCGTTGACATCCTTATTCGGATCGATCATCAGGCGACTGTCGTTCATCAGTTCGTGATACGCGATGTTCATGCCGATCGAACTGTCGCCGGGCGATGACGTGTAGATCGGCACGCCGGCGGCGGCCGCAGCCGCGACGACCGAGTGCGCTTCGCATCCTGGCTGACGAGCCATCAGATCGCGCCCGAGCGCGTAGTGAAATTCCGCCGTTGAGACTGGACCGTCCATTCCGGAGCGGACGAGGAATTCCCGGATGTAGGCGTCCGTTTGCAGCAGCACGTCCGCCGGGAAGAGCACGTCATAAATACGAATGACGCCTTCGTCGTACAGCTCGACATCGTTGACGAACGGGGAACCACGATGCAGCGTGAAATTGAGCGCGTAGTGGAGATCGTGATAGAGGTTCGCGCCCGTGCTGATCAGAAAGTCGATCAGCCCGCGCTCCATCAGCTCGACGA
>Ga0268264_10006086_pt1 | contig 10193 bp, 6 predicted proteins | sample KBSSwiS32_FD_190357 | JGI IMG/M metagenome (GOLD analysis project Ga0268264, IMG submission 190357) | Switchgrass rhizosphere microbial communities from Kellogg Biological Station, Michigan, USA - KBS Switchgrass S3-2 (SPAdes) (version 2) | ecosystem: Host-associated > Plants > Roots >... | reverse complement strand
ATCCGTTGCCGATCACGGCAACATTCTTGCCGGCTACGCTTCGTTCGGCGGACCACTCAGTCGTGTGAAAAATCTCGCCACAAAACTGGTCGACCCCTTCGACGTCGAGCTGCTTGGGCGACGCAAACAGACCCGACGCGCTGATCACGAAGTTGGCCACGATGGTTTCCTCGGTGCCGTCGGGCTTCGCGATATTGACTCGCCAATGTGACGAAGCAGCATCGAACTGCGCCCCCTTGACCGTCACTCCCAGCCTCAGGTTCTTTGATACACCGTATTTTTCCGAGACGTATTCGATGTACTTTCTTACCTCCGGTTGCCGAGCAAAATATTCACGCCAGGGATATTGTTTTTCGAAGCTGTATTCGTAGACCGCGCTTGGCGTATCCACCCGTGCACCTGGGTAGGTATTGATGCTCCAGACACCACCAACTTCCTGTCGCCGCTCCAGAACGACATACGGGATATCGAGATTTTCAAGCTGTACAGCCATCCCGATCCCGCCGAACCCGGCACCGACGATGACCACAAGGAAATCCTCTGGCAGATTTGGGCGGTTGCTTGTCCAGCTTGCCGCCCAAGGGAACGGATCGAACGCTGGAATCTCGCGCCGCGCGATGAATTCCGCGTCGTCGAGCGGATCGCCCGCCATTTCCATGAGCCGTCTGAGTTCCTGATCGTCGGGGATCCGGTGTTTGATCGGCTCACGGCCCGTAGCCAGCAGTTGGACGCCCTTCTCGACCAGCACACTCCGATATCGCTCCGGCACCTGGTAGGTGACGCCTGCACCGCCACGAACCGTCTGCGGCTCCGGTGACATGGCGACAATTTCTGGATCATGCGTGGCTTGATAAAGCGCAAGACGGAGTGTGCTGAGATCGGCTTGTTGCAAAGCCTGCCGCACGCGCGCCTGAGATAAGTTGGTCATTCCCTCTCCACTCTGTCTCGTTCGCAACTGATTTAACTCTCGCGCCGCCCTGCCCGGCCATCAGCCGGCTTGCTTGTCGCGATGATGGGCACTGCGCCGACGCGAGAGCCCAGGGCCCAGCCGGCGCATTCGCGCTGAGCCCCAGGATCATCGCCGCGTGGCGGGGCCGGTTCACTGGAACGTCAAGGTGACCCCGCCCAAGGGCTCAGCCATGCGCCACTTGTGCAAAATGTCGAAAAACCTCGCATATCCGCCCGAGTAGGGGGAGTTCTTCAAGGTATACAGATCGGGAGCAGCCCCCTCGTTGTTGTAATATCCCGGCGTGCAATCGCTGGACCCGGGTGAATTCGCCAGTTCAGCGAAAACCTCTTCCCACCAGTCATCCTCCGCGTCTTTGGTCGGCTCTATCGTGGCCACATTTTTTCTGAGGCAATAGCTGACAATCCAGCTGGCGTGATCCGAAATCTTGGTCAACAGATGGGAAAAGTTTACTGTGTATCCACCCTGCGTCGTACCCAGCATGATCAGGTTGGGAAAGCCGTTGGCCAAGGCGCCGTGAAGTGTCCGAGGGCCCTGGCTCCACGCATCGGTCAGCGATCGCCCGTTCCGGCCGTAAATCTCGAAGCCGACCCGCTTGATCAGCGAGGCGCTCATGTCGAAGCCGGATGCATAAATGAGCACGTCGAGTTTGAACTCTTCGCCATTCACGACCGGGCCGTGTTCGGTCATCCGCTCGATACCGCGACCCGATGCGTCCACCAGCGTGACATTCGGGCGCGCAAACGCCTGCAGGTATTCGTCGTGGAAGCACGGGCGCTTGCACAGTCGGTTGTACCATGGCTTCAAAGCGTCTGCCGTGGCCTTGTCTGGTACGATCTCGTCGACCCTGGCACGAATGGCATTCATCAGCTGCAGGTCGTAGAGCTGCTGATCTTCGGGCGACAGGCTGTCGCCCTTGTTGTGGCGGAAGATTTCCGTCCACCCGTCATCGACAAGGTCGTCGTCCCAGGCCTCACCCACCATGATGGACGCGAAATTGTCCATCCGCGCCGCTTGCCAGCCCGGTTCGAGCGAGGTGGCCCAAGCAGGGCTGGTGCGTTTGTTGTTGCGGGGCGCAACACCCGAAGGGGTGCGTTGAAAAACAAACAGATGCCGGGAAGCTTCGGCGAGCTTGGGGACGGCCTGGATCGCAGTCGCTCCCGTCCCGATGATGCCGACACGCTTATCGTGAAGTTTGTCCATCGGCGCCGTCGGACCTCCGCCGGTGCAGGAATAATCCCATCGCGTGGTGTGAAAGCTTTTCCCTTTGAATGCCGCGATGTTCGGAATGCCAGGGAGCTTTGGCTTGTGCATGATGCCGCCGGCAATCACCACGAAGCGAGCCGAAATAGTGTCGCCCCGGTTTGTGGACACCTGCCAGCGATGCGATGCATCCACCCACTCGACCCGCGTTACTTCGGTGTGGAACATCGCCTTCGGGTAGAGATCGAAATGGCGGGCTATGCGTTGGCAATGCTCAAAGATCTCAACCGCTTTCGCGTATTTTTCTGTCGGAATATAGCCGGTTTCCTCCAACAGCGGCATGTAGATATAGGACTCGATGTCACAAGCCGCACCGGGGTAGCGGTTCCAGTACCATGTGCCCCCGAAATCACCTGCTTTGTCGATGATCTTGATGTCCCGCACACCGCGGCGAGACAGCGCGGCTGCCGTTAGAAGCCCGCCAAATCCGGCCCCAACGATAAGCACATCGGTGTCCGCCTCGATCGGGGCCCGATCAGCGATCGTGCCGGCAAGCGGGTCCTGATTGTAATCGCCAAGAACGCTCGAGACGTCGACATATTGCGCGTTGCCCTCGGGCCGATTTTGCAATCTCTTCCGCTTTTCCTCGTCATATTTCGCGAGAAGCTCTTCGGGCTCGAATTGCATTTATCCTCCACCGCAAACTTTTGTCAGGTGTCAAATCTTCGCGCAGGTCCGCCGGCCGCAGAATTGGCGCAATGCCCAGTGCACGGGGCACTTGGGTTCACTAACCTTCGCGTGCGATGGCATGGCCGCCAGCCATGCGCCATGATCGCCAGCGGCATGCTGCATGATATACGTACTGACGGAATGTGCCCGCCCCACGAACCTCTCACGACATGCTGACTTCCGAACTCGGAGATTCGAGTCCGCTTCGCGATCGACGGCTCCAGCCTTCGCCGCGGTCACTTTGGCCCGATATGTTCGCCATTGTGGCGCCTCGGCGGTGCCATTTATGGGTGGGCGACCTAAATCCCTCCGTCGCAGCGCAGCAACGCCCCCGTGACGAAACTCGAATGAGGTGAAGCAAAAAACAGGGCAGACGTGACAACTTCGTCCGGTTGGCCCGCTCTCCCCATCGCATTCGGAACGTTCTCCAGCTGTTCTTCAGACCATGATTTGGCAATTTCGGTCAAGAACGGGCCGGCGGATAGGGTGTTTACCCGGACCTTGGGCGCGAACTCGTGCGCCAGGCTGACACTCATCGCATTGAGCGCCGCCTTTGCACCGGAATACGGTCAAGAGGTTCGCATTGCTCGATTACGAATTCGAGCATCCAGTCGAGCTTTGCTTGAAATTCCGGATCAACTGAAAAGTCAAACAAAGCCACCTCCCATTCTTGCTTTATATCGGCGTGAACGGCGTTCGAACAAGCCAACCCTCCGCCAGAACAAAACTTCCCCTCGCCGACAGACAATTCAGATTGTCGCCCAGGCAAAGCAGTCCACGACATCTTTCGATTCCGAAACGATGTATATATTTGACATTTTCGTCAATCCTATCCGGCAATCACCTCGCCCATTTCCGATCGCCCCGATCTATTTCGGCGCCATGCGAATGGCGCCGTCGAGACGGATGCTTTGCCCGTTGAAATAGCTGTTGCGGACCAATTCCATCACCAGGCTGGCGATCCCTGCTGACCGTCTTTCCGGCCCTCGCTGTCACCGCGCACGCACCAGCACGCGTTCCTGGCCATGGGCGGCAAAGGCCTTGGTGCCCTACTTCAGAACTGTTGGATTGACCGGCGACCCCACGGCGCCGGTAAAGCCAAGCGGCGGCGCGCAGATGAGAAAACTGTTTTGTCCGTCAGCCGCGCAATCGGCGGCCAGCGCTTCCATATCGAACATTTCGCCGAGCGGCATGCCCATGTCGCGCAGACAGAGCATATGCAGCGGCAAACACATCTCGTCATTCATGGTGTTCGGCCCCAGGTGCTCGACCGCAGCATTATCGCAGCAAACCGCCGCAGCCGAGCGGTCGTACAGCCATTCCGCACACTCCGCCGACAGACCGGGGAAATTCGAATTGAACGCCTCGACGTCGTTGAGCACCGTGAAACGCCGCATCTGGCCGGTCCGCACCAGGACGATATCACCCACCTCGATTTTGACGCCGGCCTGCTCGACGGCGCGGTTGAGCTCATCCGGACTGATGGCATGGTCGCCAGGCAGCATGTCGACACCGTTGAGCCGGGCCACGTCGAGCAAGACCCCTCGCGACATGATGCCCGGTGAAGCAAGATGCTCGACGCCCAGACATTTCGTCCCGGTGGATGTCAGCGCGTCGTGCGCGGCACAGCCGTTGTAGAGCAGGCCGTCGTAATGCACGTGGCTCAGCGCATCCCATTGGGTGGCGCATTGCAGGGACATATGGATGACATCGTCATTATACCGCGCGGCTGGATGCGCTTCGGTAAACATCCGGTCCATCACGTTCATGTAGAGCTGGGGATTGAGCCTGCCGGTATGATGGCGCTGTGGCCCGTTGCGATCGAAGCGCATGCCAAGGCTGAACATCTTGCCCTGGCTGACGGATCGAGTCGCGCGCATGAGCGTGTCCGGGCCGATGTGATTGAGCGTGCCGCGATTATCGTCGGTGCCCCAGCGCCCCCAGTTGCGCACCTTGTTGGCAAGTATGTCGAAGTTGATGCGGCGCATGGAACACTCCTCAGGGAGAGGTCGTCGCATTGCCACGGCGACCGGGGGTGCCTTGAAACGGTTAGTCGGAGGCTACGGCACCGAACCATTGCCGCAGGCGAGCCCCTGCACCGAGATTCTCACGCGAGTGACGGAACAGATCGGATCACGACCATCATGCCGCCGGCCTGACTTTGTGCCAGGCCGGCGGATGTGGTTATTGTGCGCCGAACTTGAAGGTTCCGGTAATGCCGAACGTCCGCGGCTCCCGTGCGCCAGCAGCGGAGTAGCCAAGGACCGGCAGGGTCAGGCCTGCGACATAGTCACGCTGGTTGCTCAGATTCTTGCCCCACACGGCGAGTTCGAGCGCGCCGTCCATGACGGTGAGGGCCGCACGGGCATTGATCAGCCAGTGCGCCTTGTCCGTAGCGCCGCGCAGGTAGCCTGCGGCATCGGCGGCCGAAACGACGTTTCCGTTTTGCGCGTCGCGGGTCACTCCAGACGCATCGGTGTAAAACGCGACGGGCGAGATGTTCATGTCCGATTGGTAGGAGAAATCGGCGCGGACCAGGAGCTTTCCGATATCGAGGTCATTCGACCAAGACGGAGAGATCGAGGCCGTCCACTTCGGTACACCGTAGAACGCATCCCGCCGCCGATCGAAGCCGTTATCGTCGAAGCGGACGTACCGCGGGTGCGTGTATCCGACCGTACCGTCCAGGCGGAAACCGCCGGGAAGGATCGCGTTGGCTTCGAATTCGGCACCGTAGATCTCTGCCTGACCAGCGTTGAGGATGCCGGTCGCCACCGATCCGCTGGCTGAGGCAAACGTGATCGTCCGCTGGATATCATTGAGCGTCGTATAATAGCCTGCGATGTTCATGCGCAAGCGACGGTCAAGGAATTCACTCTTGACGCCGGCTTCGTAGGAATACGCCTTTTCCGGCTTGAACGGCACGAAACCGGCCGCGCTGGTTGCGCGGATGTTTTCGCCGCCCGAGCGGAAGCCCTTGGCCGTCTTCAGGTAGACCAGCATCCCGTCACGGAACTTGTAGTCGACGCTTGCGGTGTAGGACCAGCCCTTGAACGTGTCCGCACGATAGGCGGGGCAAGTCGCCGCTACGATACAGAACGTTGTCGGGCTGTTGAACGTGGGGACCGTTCCGAATGGATAAGCCGAATTGAACGACGTCAGGCGTTTGTCATCGATGGAGTAACGAAGACCTCCAGTAACCGACAGTGCATTCGTTGCATGGTAGGTTACTTGGCCGAAAGCGCTCTTGCTGTCATTCTTGATCCGCCCATAGTACCAAACGCCGGTCTGCGTCGGATTAATGGTGACTAGCGCTTCCGATACGCTGGCATCGGCTCCACGTTCGTGGAAATAATAAAGGCCGGTCGCGAAATCAAGCCGGTGATCCAGAGCAGTGCCCGTGGCCACCAGTTCACTGGAGAACTGCCAGAGATTTGCATGGTCGTTGTAGATGCCCGGGCTCTTGCCAAGGCCGTTACCCACATCCAGCACGAAGAACGGCGAACCGTCGTTATCATTGAAGCTGTCGGAGTTGACTTTCCGGTAACCGACGATCGCCTTGATCGCGCCGAATGACGTATCCAGGGTGGCCGTGCCGCCATAGGTCTGCGTCTTGACATAGCTCCGCGGAATACTGTTCAGATCCGCGGTGTTGCCCTGGTTGCGCTTGATGCTGGCGCCCAGGATTTCCGCCGCCCGTGCCTGGCACGTCGCACTGGGGCCGGTCGGATCGAAGCATCCGAGCCCGCCGAACTCGGTCGGCGTCCCCGCCGCCACGAGACCATCGGTTTGCGCGATCGCCTGGAGTGCCGTGGGACCTGTCAACGAGGCATAGATCAGCCGCTGCGGCTCGTTCCGCGTGTTCGAGCGATACCATTCACCCGACAGCACGATGCTGAAAGTCTCGGTCGGCTGGAGGAGCAGTTTGGAACGGACCGTGTAATTATCGATGTTTCCAAGCTTAACGTGGTTGTTGAGGTCGTCGATATAGCCATCGCGCTTGACGAGTTGGCCCGCCACGCGAAGCGCAATCTTGTCAGCAACCAGCGGTGCGTTGATCACACCCGTGATCGACCGATAATTATACCGACCGTACGTGCCAGTGACGGATCCCGACAGGCCGTGGAAGTTCGGATCATTCGTGCCGAGCAGGACCGCGCCGCCGGTCGTGTTCCGGCCGAACAGCGGCCCCTGCGGCCCCTTCAGGACCTGGACGCTTTGCACGTCCAGCAGATCAGCGTTGGCACCATAGGCACGCGCCCAGTAAAGACCGTCAACATAGACGCCGACCGCAGCATCCTGGTTCGCAATGGGATCCTGCTGCACTTGGCCACGCAGCGTGTAGATCGCACCTCCGCTGGTCGACGTACTGTAGTTGACTTGAAGCCCAGGCGTAAGCATTGCCAGGTCTGCGACCGAACGCGCATTCTGTTGCTGCAGTTGCTCACTCGAGAAAGCGGTGATCGCGACCGGAACATTCTGAAGATTTTCATTGGTGCGCCGCGCCGATACGACGATTTCTTCAAGAGAACCGTTGGTCGCTGCGGGTTGCCCTGCCTGTGCAGGTGCAGCAACTGCACCCCCACTGACTTCTTCTGCAGTAGCAGCCTGCCCCGAAAGGGCTACTCCAAGCGCCCACGCCGAGGCCGACAGTTGCATTACTTTCAGCATAGCTTCTCCTCCCCTGCGGACCTTGCCCTTAACCGGGATCTCCGCACATTTCTTATGCTGCGGACTTTTCCCTTGATCAGGATCTCCGCGCACTTCTTATGCTGCGGACACTCCCGTTTTCGCCTCTCGATGTCAATGGGTAATTGACAAACTCGTCAAATTCTCATCCTATTGGACACAGTGATTTACCGCGGGGGGGCGTGGATGGAACTCTGCACCGCGCCCGTTTGCAAGGCAAACCTGCGTTCAAAACCAAAGAAAGGCCAGCCATCGCTCAAGCAAACGCTCACGCTGTCCGCGTCATCAATGCTCGCCCGCTGATTCGCGCCTCTCTGGAATTTGCCAACGCCCCTTAGGGTCACGGCTCTCGACCAACCGATGCCTTGGCTGGCCCTGTGCATCCCGACCGATGTCGTAATTGCGACTCGGCCAAGCCTCGGCATCAACTTCCGTGTTCAGGAGATAGACATGATCAAGTCGATCGCACCAACGGCTCTTGGCGGCATCATGCAGATGGCCTGGGTGACGCCGGATCTTGACGCGAGTCTCAGCCAGTTCGGCACCCTGTACGGCGTTCCCGCGTTCTACCAGATGGAGGTCGATTTTCCCGCGGTCGTTTTTGGCGAAAGCGGCAACATGACCGTGCGCCTCGCGCTTGCCAATGTGGACAACATTCAACTCGAGATCATTCAGCCGGTCGGCGGCGGGATCAACCGGATCTATCGCGACGCCCTCCCGGCGGATGGCAGCCACGCCAACGTCTTTCACCACGTTTGCGTGAAGGTTGAAGGATCGCTCGCGGATTGGGACGCCTACGTGGCCAAACTCGGGCCGGATCGCCCCATCGTCTACATTGGTGACGCCGGTCCGGAAGTCCGCTTCCTTTATACCGATGATCGCGCCGCGCTGGGCATCTATGTCGAACATATCTGGCGAAGCGCCGCGCTGGATGCGGCAATGGACGAGGTTATTCCGACCTTCAACTCCAAGTGAGACGATCATGACCCAGTACAAGACGCTCGATCATCCCATCATGCAATTGATCGCCTGGGACCCTGAGCGGCCAGCGGAATATATCAACGACCATATTGCAATGGTCCATGCGACGTCGAACGTCTATCTGGTCATCGGGTCCGATGGTGATGTCCTGATCAATTCGGGCACGACGCCCCAGGGCAAGGCTATCAGAGACAAGTTCGAGGCTCTGATCGGCCGGCCGCTGGACGTGCGCAAGTTGATCTTCACGCAGAGCCATCCCGATCATATCGGCGGGTGGGAAGTCTTCGCCGGGCCCAAGACGGAAATCTACGCGCAGCGCAAGTTTCACCAGATGACCGCAGAACGCCGCTTGCTCGCGCCGTTCTTCGGGGCGCGCTACGCCAATGTCATTGCAGCCATGTTGGTGGGCATGCCGCGCAATCTCGGGAGCGATCTGCGCGACCCCGAGATCGTCACCACATTCATCGACACGCTGGAATTCACCGTGTCGGGTCGCCGGTTCGAACTGGTGTCGATGCCGTCCGGCGAGACGCTTGATGCGCTGGCCGTCTGGCTGCCGGACGAGAACACGGTATTCACGGGCAACTGGGCAGGCGCAATCCATGGCGCGCTGCCGAATTTCTACACGGCGAGAGGCGATCGGCAGCGTAGCGTTCCTGGGTGGCTGAAAGAGTGCGACCGGCTCCTCGCGAGGGCGCCCGAACTGCTAATTACCGGTCATGGTGCCCCCATCAGCGGCCAAGAGCAAATCCGCTCCGATCTCACGACCGTTCGCGATGCAGTAGCCCATATCCATGACCACACTATCCGGGCCATGAACGTCGGTGCAGATATTTCGACGATCCAGGCGACGTGCCGTTTGCCGGAGGGTCTCGTCATTCAGGATGGTCGCTGCCCACCGCACTGGATCGCGCGAGCCGTGTACGAGGAATATGCCGGCTGGTTCCACCAGGAACGAACAAGCGAACTGTACCCTGCACCGTCGAACATCATCTGGGCTGAGTTGGTCGAAGATGCCGGCGGCGTTGAACACATTGTCAAACGGGCTCGGCATCATCTCTCAGTGGGGCAAATCGAGTCAGCGCTCCATTACGTGGAGATGGCGGTTTTTGTCGATCCCCACAGCAAAGCCGTTCGCGAGACCGAGCTGGCCGTGCTCGAAGAGCTCGCCGACCGCACGGAAGGGAAGGTTTTCGACCTGCTGGGGTGGCTGGAAGGCCGCATCATGGCAGCCCGGACGGCGTTATCGCAAAGCGTTTAATTCCCAAGCATAAAAACATGAGGAGAGACCAATGCTCGCTGAGAAGGTTCGGATAACAGATCTCAGGAACCCCACTTACAACGAAAAGCAACTGCAAGTCTTGGCGTACATGAACGCCAATCCGGTGACCTTGTCTGCAGAGGCCGTGATGGAAGCTGCGAAGGCAGCGACCGGACTGAGCGACTTCGGCAACATGGACTTTGTGCCCCGTCTGGAGCTGTGGATGTCCGCCGCTGCTGCCGATGATGGGCTTACCGAGTTTGGCCGCGCGAGCATTTTCGGGCTCGCCACGCGCTTCGCGTGTTCGCGACTGGATCTGGAAGATCTGATCCGCCGTCACCCGGAAATCGAGCAAGTCGAACT
>Ga0268264_10006084_pt1 | contig 10194 bp, 8 predicted proteins | sample KBSSwiS32_FD_190357 | JGI IMG/M metagenome (GOLD analysis project Ga0268264, IMG submission 190357) | Switchgrass rhizosphere microbial communities from Kellogg Biological Station, Michigan, USA - KBS Switchgrass S3-2 (SPAdes) (version 2) | ecosystem: Host-associated > Plants > Roots >... | reverse complement strand
CGGCGATATCGAACTCCCGTTCGGCGGCTTCAAGAACAGCGGATATGGCAAGGAAAAGGGCACGGCGGCCCTGCAATTCTACACTCACCTCAAGACGGTGCGGGTCAAGCTGTCCGCCGGTTGACCTCCTATGCCGCCCGGTCTGCACCGACCCAGGGCCGGCGCGCGGCCGTCATTTCTCCGGCCTGTCCAGGCCTGGACCGGCAGCGAAGCCCGGTTCGACAATGCGCCGGAACAGCATTTTGAGCGGAAGAAATCCCGCCAGCTGATCGCTGCCGGAATCGAGCAGGCTGGCGAGCGATGAGGCCCGTTCCGCGCTGTAGCGGCGGCCTTGCAGGTGACGCCGCGCCGCCTCGGCAATGGCAGTGGGATCCGGTGAGATGACGCGCAAACCGCTGCTGGCCCCGCGGCCCATTTCGATCACGCCGAGCTGTTCAAGGGAACGAAGCGCTTCGCGCAGCACCCAGCGGCCGACCCCGAATCGTTCGGCCAGCTCCTTCTCGGATCCGAGATTGGCTCCCACGGGCCAGCCGATCGCGAACAGCATTTCGCCGATCTCGCGTTCGACGTATTCGGCCTTCTTGACGGGGCGGACCGGCGGGAAGAAACTATAGGCCCGTTCGGTACTCTGCGGCGGAATGGGCTTGCGCAGGTGAATGAGCGAAGTCGCGTAGATCCGGCCGCACAGCGCGACGTACGCGGCATTCGCCGCCCGGATGGCCGCGCTGTCGCTACTCATGGCCGCGCTCGCCAGCCCGGCGATCGTCGAAACGACGTCCTCGCAGGCGTGGTGCCATTGCGCGTCGTCCAGGCTGGAATACAGGAGGGAGTTGGAAACGACCTGGTGGAGGGCTCCGATGAGCAGGGCCAGCGCCTCGTCGCCTGCGCAGGCGACCAGAGCGGCGTAGATGCCCCCGGCAGTTTCAAGCTGCGTCGAAAGCTGCTGGCCGTCCAGCGATGCGATCGTCTCCATGATTTCCGCCCGCAGGTCCGGATCGGCCGACTGCGATGCACCATCGGCAATGGCCAAGCTAATCATGGACAGCACGGCGCTGAACTCGTTGCGCCCCACGCGGACGAACTGGATATAGTTTGCGATCCGGCGATGGACCGAGCGCAGCGTGCTCGATGCGACGTAAAGTCCTCCTGAAGCGCCCTTGCGCGACGCAACGAGGCCGCACGATTCGAGGATTCGCACCGCTTCGCGGAAGGTCCAGCGCGATACGCCCGCCGCGAGGGCGAGATCCGCTTCGCGGCCGATCCGGTAGCCCACCGGCCATTCGCCGGCGAGGATCCGCTCCTCGAGATCGCGTGCCACCTTGGCAGCGAGGCGGGGTCGGCGGGTGGGGGTCCAGCCAGCCGCGCTTTCTGGTGTTGGACGGTGCCGGCGCGCCTTAGCCGTCGTCTGCGCATGCGCACTGCTTGAGGCCTCTGGTTCGCTCATGATCGCTGGCTAGCGGTTTGTTGCGGGTTTCGCCAGCACCTCAAAGCCGGCTGGTCATACGTAACACCGTACAATGTCCTTGTGCCATCATCGGCGTTGTGGAACAAATGCGAGGCGAACTGCGGGCGCCTGAGTGGTGCAAGAATCCTGCGGCGGGCGAGGCAAATGGAAACAGAGTTCGACTACATCGTCATCGGGTCTGGCTCGTCTGGTGCGGTCATTGCAAACCGCCTTACAGCGTCGGGCAAGCACAGCGCCCTGCTGCTCGAGGCCGGCCGCAATGACCGCTATTTCTGGATGAAGGTGCCGATGGCCTTCATGCGCACCCTGCAGCACGGAGGTTTTGCCTGGTACGATCCGATCCTCGCCGCGCAAAGCTTTGCCGGTCGCAGCATCAACATCATGCAGGGGAAGACGCTGGGCGGCTCGAGTTCCATCAACGGAATGCTTTACGTGCGAGGGCAAAGAGAGGATTTTGACGGTTGGCGCGATGCCGGTGCCGACGGCTGGGGCTGGGACGACGTCCTCCCCTATTTCAAGAAGTCCGAGTGCCTCGATCGGGGTGGCAGCGACGAATTCCATGGTCGCACCGGCGAACTGAAGCTCAGCTGGGTCGACGATCTGCCGATTACCTCTCGCTTGTCGATGAGGGCGATGCAGGAATACGGCATTCCATTCAACGAGGACGTCAACAGCGGCTTTCAGGACGGCGTGGGCCACCTTCTGGCCACGATCCACCGCGGCAAGCGCCAGTCCACGGCTACGGCCTTTCTCCATCCGATCCGCAAGAAGCGGCGCAACCTGACCATCCTCACCGGTGCGCAAGTGCGCAAGATCGTGATCGAGAATGGCCGCGCCAAGGGGGTGCTGGTCGACACCCAAAAGGGCCAGGCGACCCTCACCGCCAACCGTGAGGTCATCGTTTCTGCCGGTGCGATCGGCTCGCCGCAACTCCTGCAGCATTCGGGTATCGGCGATGCCGAATACCTGAAGTCGGTAGGGGTCGAACCCGTCGTGCACAGTCCGCAGGTGGGAGAAAACCTGCAGGATCATCTGTTCGGCCACCTGAAATTCGGCGTGTCCAGCCGGCGCTACAGCCTGAATCACAAGCTGCGCTCTACTCCGAGAATGGCCGCCGAGGTTGCCAAGTGGGTGGTCAAAGGCGGCGGTCTGCTGGCCACTTCCAGCGCGCATTTCTGTGCGTTCATCAAGTCGGACGAGCAGCGGGACCGCGCCGATCTCCAGATCGCCATGCGTCCGTTCTCGATGCTGGCGCTGCCGCGCAGCGTCACCACCGACACCTTTCCGGGGATGATGATCTCCGTCATCCAGACCCGGCCCTACAGCCGCGGCAATGTGCGCATCCTCTCGAACGATCCGTCACAGCGTGCGCGGGTGGACATGAACTACCTGTCGGACGAACGCGATGTCGCCACCCTGATCGGCGGAATGCGGCAGATCCGAAAAATTGCCGAGATGCCCGCGCTGCAGGGGGTGATTACCGAAGAACTCGAACCCGGTCCCGGCAAGATCAGCGATGCCGATCTCGCCGAGTACCTGCGCCAGACGGCATCGACCGTGGCGCACCCGGTGGGCACGGTGCGTATGGGCGGCGAAGACTGTCCGCTCACGCCGCGCCTGAAAGTCCGCGGCGTGGAGGGGCTCCGGGTCGCGGATGCATCGGTGATGCCGCAGATTACCTCGGGCAATACCAATGCCCCGTCCATCATGATCGGCGAGAAGGCGGCCGATCTTATCCTCGAGGACGCCCGCTGAAGCGCCGCGCCCAAGCCCGCCCGACATCGCCCCGCTTGCCGAACCAGGCGTGACCGCAGCTGACTCCAGGATGATCGCATGACCAATCGCGCCCGAACTTTGATCGACAACCTCGAATTGCCCGCAATCGTCGCGCCGATGTTTCTCGTTTCCAGCCCCGCGATGGTCATCGGGAGTTGCGCCGAAGGTCTTATCGGCAGTTTTCCGGCGCATTCGACGCGGTCGCGCGAGGTGTTCCACGCTTGGCTGGACGAGATCAAGGCCGGCCTCGCGCACGTTCGCGCCACCGAGCCAGACGCCAGGATAGCGCCTTATGCGGTCAATCTGGTCACTCACCCCACCAACGAGCGGCTGGCGGGCGACCTCGAACTCTGTGTGCAATATCGCGTGCCGGTGGTCCTGACCTCGAAAGGAGCGCCGACGGACGCGATCGATCGCATTCACGAATACGGCGGTATCGTTCTGCATGACATCGCCAGCCGCCGTCACGCGGAGAAGGCAATTGCCGGCGGGGTGGATGGCCTAATCGTGGTAACACAGGGCGCGGGCGGTCATACCGGCCGGATCAACCCGTTTGCGTTGATGAACGAGGTTCGCGCGATATACGATGGACCGTTGGCGCTGGCAGGTTGCATCAGCACCGGTCAGGACATCCTCGCCGCGCAAGCGATGGGCGCGGATTGCGCCTATGTCGGCACGCGCTTCATCGCCACCGAGGAATCGATCGCGCCGTCTGCGCACAAGGCGCTCGTCGTGTCCGAAGGAGCGAGCGATGTCATCGAAACCGCGGCGCTGGATGGTGCGCCTGCCAGCTTCCTTGTCCGCAGTCTGGTCGAAGCCGGTGTCGATCTTGCGGCGCTCCATGTGACCCCGCCCGGCGAGGTGATCGCGACCGGCGAAGGCGGCCGCCGCTGGCGCGACCTGTGGTCGGCCGGGCAGGGCGTCGGTGCTGTCCGCCAAGTCGTGCCGGTTCGGGCGCTGGCGCGCCAGTTGAAGCGCGAGTACCAGGCGGCGAGGGCGAATTTCGCCCGCCGCTTCAACGCATCTGAAGACGAGACTGTCGCCGGCATCTGACCGATGACTGCGGGCGTATCCCGCTGGCATTGCCCGGCCAATGCTGAAGACGCGCTCTGTCACGGGCGCCGCCGAAAGGTTCTCAAGCCTTCCGGGCGGCCCGGATTTCCGCCGCGAGCGCCGGCAGCACAACGCGGAGATCGCCGACGATACCGAGGTCGCAAAACGACATGATCGGTGCATCCTTGTCTGTGTTGACCGCCACGATGAGCCCCGACTTCTCGATGCCGATCTTGTGCTGTATCTGGCCCGAGATTCCGCAGGCCACGTAGAGCTTGGGGCTGACCACGGTGCCGGTCTGGCCGACCTGCATCGCCCTTGGCGCCCAGCCCATGTCGACAAGTGGCAGCGAGACGCCGACCGCCCCGCCAAGCGCATCGGCCAGATCGCGAACGAGATCGAGCTCCTGCGCACTTTTCAGGCCCCGTCCGCCCGACACGATGATCTCCGCGCTATCGAGAGCACGCGCGCCGGCATCCTCGCCGGGCAGCACTTCGATAGCCACGGCGGCACGCGGCAGCGTCCCGGCGGAGACGATCTCTATCGGCGCGGACTGTGCCTGTGGTTCGCCCGGGCTGCACTCGTGCGGGCGGAACAGTGCGATCGCAGGTCCGGCCAGCCATTCGACCGTCGCCCGCATCGCATCGCCGTGCGTGGCGCGAAGGCCGCGCAGGGTATCGCCATCGCGCTCCAGCCCGGTCAGCGCCCACTGCACCGATGAATCGCAGCGTGCTGCGATCTGCGCGGCAAGCTCGGTGGCGAGAACCGAGGTGGCGAGGGCGACCGCGCCGAAGCCCCTCGCAGCGACGAGATCGGCAACCAGCGCCGCGCGCGGTGCGGGGGCGGGGGAGGCGAACACATCGTCCTCGGCGACGAGCACGCCCGCACAGCCGTGACGGGCAACTGCCGCTGAAACCGCGTGCGCATCGCCGGCACAGACAAGTGCCCAGCTTTCGAAGCCTGCCGCGCTCACCTGTTCCAGAACGCCGAGCGAATCGGGCAAAGGGACCCCGTCGACCAGTTCGATCGGGACGAGCACCTTCATGGCACAATCCTGTGTTCGCGGAGCAGGCCGACAAGCGCCGGGCCTGCTTCCTTGTCGGAAACCAGGCGCGGGTAGCGGGTGATCGGGGCAGGGGCGATGCCGGTCACCCGGGTCTGGGCCAGCACCGGCGTTTCCGCGCCGAACAGATCCGCGATCGCCATCAGGCGGATCGGCTTGGCATTCGCCTGCTGCCGCCCCTTGAGCGAGACGCTGCGCGGCTTGTTGATCGAATCGTTGACCTCCACGAGGCACGGCAGGGCGCAGGTCAATGCGTGGTTGCCCGCCTCGGCCTGGCGCAGACCTTTGGCGCGCCCGTCGTCAATCTCCAGCGAACGGACTTGCCCCAGGGAAGGCAGGCCCAGCCGCGCCGCGGTCATCGCCACAAGCAATGCGCCATCGACATCGCCGCTCCACGGGGAGAACAGCGTCAGGTCGGGCACTTCCTGATCGAGCAGTTCGGCGAGGATGCGGCTGATTCCCGCGAGGTCCGCCCCGGCCAGAGCCGGGTCTGAAAGCAGGATCGCCCGGTCCGCGCCCATTCCAAGTGCCTGCCGCAAGCCACCAAGGCCTTCACGCGGGCCGACCGAAACGAGGACGACTTCGCCCCCCTCGCGCTCGCGGATGCGCAGGGCTTCCTCGACGGCATGGGTATCGAACGCGGGGAGCACCGAGGGCAGGGTCCGCCCGACGCGCAGGAACGCGTCGGCCTGGTCGACCGCACCGCCGGTCATTGTCTTGATGCAGACGGCGATCTTCACGCGTTGGCCCGCGATCCGCTGATCCCGGTTCCGGCAATGCGCCCGAACGTCACGGCGCGCAGGACCGAGGTTGCTGCCGGATATTCATGATAGAACAGCCCGGCAATCTCACCCGCTGCGTAGAGCCCCGGAATCGGCATACCGGTCCCGGTGACCACGCGCGCCGAAGTATCGGTCTTTATGCCGCCATAAGTGAAGGTAATCGCGGCGGTCAGCGGGTACGCGAAGAACGGACCGCGATCGAGCGGATAGGCCCAGTTGGACTTGGGCGGTTCAAGCCCGATGGTTCCTTTGCCGTCCAGCCGGTTCGGATCGAATTCGCCCGGTCCCACTGCCGCGTTGTATCCGGCAACAGTGGCTTCGAGATCTTCCGGTTCGATGCCCAGCTGCAGGGCCAGTTCGCCGATCGTGTCGGCCTCGATCGCCGGCTGATCGGTATCGAACAGCGCCAGGAGATGCTCGTGGTCGTGGACGTGACGATCGCCGATCCAGAATGCGGTCTGGTTCTGGTTGCGCCAAATCTCGTAGCCGATGAGCTCGAAGGTGGCGTCCATCGTATCCCGCCCCTCGTCGACGAAGCGCTTGCCCTGTTCGTTGACGAGGATGCCGTAGGGGTGGCCATAGATTACCGCGTCGGCGCGGTCGGTCCGGCTGTCCACCGCCTCGGCGTGCATGCCGTCGAACTGGCCGGCCGTGCCCGCACCGATCTCCATCGCCATGCGGATGCCGGCACCCCGATTGTACCTGATGCCCGGTGCGATCAGCTTGAGATCGCAGGCTTTGGGGCCGACATATTGCGTCAGCATCTCCGGGTTACCCTCGAAACCGCCGCACGCAAGCATGACGGTGGGAGCGTGCATGGTCCTGAGCAGCCCATCCGGACCGCGCACTACAACGCCGCATACGCGGCCCTCGTCAGACATTGCGAGGCGCACTGCTTCCGTTTCGTAATGGATCTGGCCGGTGCCGGTCGCCTCGAAGCAGCGCGCGAGGTTTTCGACGATGGCAAAACCACCACCGTTGGGCAGGCTGGTGAGGCCATGCATGGTCCGCGCGATCACCTGCTCGTGCTCGATCATTTCCACCCCGTGGTCCTTCAGGAACTGGAAAGTCGCGCGCGTTTCGTTTTCAAGCGTCGAGCAGATGTCGGCATCGGCGAGGCCCTTCGACAGCTGCGCTGCCAGCCCGACCCAGAACGGATCGAGCCCGTCCTCGAGCGTGCCGCGCATCCCCGCAGTGGTCCAGCGGGTCGCGCCGCCACGCTCTTCCTGCGGTGCCGCCTCGAGCACGGCGATACGTGGTTTGCGGCCAGCGGCCTGTTCCGCCTCGGCGAAACTCACGGCCGTGGAGAGGCCCGCCGCACCGCAGCCGACGATGACAAGATCGTACGCTTCTTGGGTTGCCATCATTTATCTCCCGTCGGCTGTTTCAGCCGTGATTGACCCAGACCGATTTGACTTCGGTAAACGCGTCGAGCGCCTCGATGCCGGTCTCGCGTCCGATGCCGCTCGCCTTGAAGCCTCCGAACGGGATCGTGTGCGACCCGACGCGGTAGGTGTTGACCCAGACCGTGCCGGCCCGAACCGCCTCGATCATGCGGTGCGCGCGCGAGAGATCGCGAGTCCACACGCCGGCGGCGAGACCGAAGCGGGTGTCGTTGGCGATGCGAATGGCCTCGGCCTCGTCGGCGAAGGGAATGACCACGGCCACCGGCCCGAAGATCTCCTCGAGGATGAGCCGCGAATCCACCCTGGCGTTTGCGTAGATGGTGGGCTCGACGAAGAAGCCGGGGTGATCCGGCCGACCGCCGCCGGCAATGACGGCGAGCTCTTCCTCGCGGGCGCGATCGAAGTACGATGTGACCTTGCCGAGTTGCGGCCGGTTGGACAGCGGGCCCATCTGCGTTTCTGAAACGAGCGGATCGCCCCACTGCACCGAACGGGCGGATGCGCCCAGCCGCTCGACGAACATGTCATAGATGCTCTGCTGCACGAGAATGCGCGACCCTGCGTTGCAGGCCTGCCCGGCAGTCGAGAACAGGCTCAGGACCGTCCACTTGAGCATTTCGTCGATGTCGGCATCCTCGAACACGATGTTCGGCGACTTGCCGCCGAGTTCGAGGGAAACGCGGGCGTGGCGTTCGGCCGCGATCTTTCCGATCTTCGCGCCGGTAGCGCCCGAGCCGGTGAAGCCGATCTTGTCGACCAGCGGGTGCGACACCAGCCAGTTGCCGACCTCTCCCGCGCCGGTGATCACGTTGAGCACGCCGGCGGGAATCCCTGCCTCGTGGCCCAGTCGGGCGACCATCAGGGTCGAGACGGGGGTGAATTCCGACGGCTTGACGATCACAGAGTTCCCCGCGGCCAGTGCCGGGAACAGCTTCCAGCCAAGCAGATTGAGCGGCGTGTTCCACGGCGTGATCGCCGCGACCACGCCAATGGGTTCGCGCCGGGTCCACGCGCTGTAACCGGGCATCGGCGCGTCGATCGTATATCCATGCACGGACTCGGCGAGCGCGCCGAAGAAGCGCCCGTCCTCGGCGAAGGCCAGCGTTCCGAAGTGCATCTCGGAAAACAGCTTGCCGTTCTCGCGCACGGCGGTGAGGGCGATGTCGCGGGCATTGGCCTCGATCAGGTCGGCGAACTTGCGCAGGACGGCAAAGCGGCGGGATGCCGGCAACTTGCGCCAGACGCCATCCTCGAAGGTGCGATGAGCGGCGCGGACTGCGCGGTCCACGTCGCTTTCGCTCGCCAGCGGCACTGCGCCCCAATCCTGCCCGGTGTAGGGATCGGTGCAGGTGAAAGTCCGCCCGTCGGACGCTTGCACGAACGCCCCGTCGATCAGCATTTCGGCGACCGGGCCGGCCTCGCGGGCCCATTGCTCGCGGATGGCGGCGGCGTCTTGCTGGTTCATCGTATCCTCTCCCGTGCGTGTCCGGCCATCCAGCCGATCAGCCGAACATGTTCATGCCGCCGTCAAGGTGAATGACGGACCCGGTAACGGCCGCAGCCCGGGGTGAGCACAGGAACGCACAAGCAAAGGCGATCTCGCTGGGCTCGGTGCGGCGGCGAATGGGAATCTTCTTGTCGAATGCGGCGACGAAGTCCTGGTCCGCGAATTGCGGATGCGTCGTGAAGTCGCGCACGGTGGCAACCGCGCCCGGATTGATGTCGTTCACGGTGATGCCGTACTCGCTCATCCCTTCGGCCAGGGATTTGGTGAAGATGCGCAGGCCGCCTTTTGCAGTCGAATGGGGCACCCGGGTCCAGCCGCCGTGATAGCCATCCGGGCCGTTCATGTGGATAATGCGGCCATAGCCGGCATCCCGCATCGCCGGGGCGAAAGCCTTGGCGAGGTGCCACGACGCGGTGAGCTGCTGGTTGAGGTGGCGATCCCACTCCTCGTCGGTGGTCTCCCAGAAATCTTTGTGCAGACGCCGCGCGGCGTTGCTGACGTAGATGTCGACCCGGCCGAACGCTTCCTCCGCGCGCGCCCTGATCTCGTAGATGACGTCACGCTCGCCGGCGTTGCCCATCACGACGATGCCGTTCGCGCCCAGTGCCTCGGCTTCGCGCAGGACGCCTTCCGCCTCTTCGCGGTTCGAACGGGTGTTGATGACGACGTTCGCCCCGCGCGCCGCGAACTCGAGAATGATCGCCTTGCCGATGTTCCGGCCCGAACCGGTGACCAGGATGGTCTTGCCGGTGAAATCGAGATCCTTGTCCACTCGCCGCTCCCAAGTGTCATATATTGAATTGTCCCGGTTACTGGCACCATTGCCCGTACCGGTCAAGCGCATCGACCGTCCTCGGCTGCCTGAATAACCAGGCCTTGGACGGCGGAAATCTGCCCCGATGACCGCACTTTGCCGTTCCCGGGGGATGCCTGGCGGCGCGGGTGGGTCCGGTAACCGCGTGCCCTCAGCCGACGACGCCCCTTTCGCGCAGGGCCTTGATTTGTTCTGGACTGCGTCCGGTCGCCGCGAGGACTTCGTCGGTATCGGCGCCCAGTGCCGGACCCGGGTGATGCACCCCGCCCGGGGTACCCGTCATCTTGATCGGCACGCCAGCCACCGTAACCGGTTCGGCGAGGTCTTC